>Ga0265296_1000871_pt1 | contig 39578 bp, 40 predicted proteins | sample MunlanPumphouse1_FD_189073 | JGI IMG/M metagenome (GOLD analysis project Ga0265296, IMG submission 189073) | Groundwater microbial communities from a municipal landfill in Southern Ontario, Canada - Pumphouse #1 | ecosystem: Environmental > Aquatic > Deep subsurface > Groundwater | place...
CCACCTACGAGCAGATCGAACTGCAAAAGGACTGGGTCGGCGACGAACGCATCCCCTATCTGCAAGAGGGCATGAAGGTCGTCATCGAGATGCATGAAGACCGCCCGATCGGCCTGGAGCTGCCGGAGCAGGTCACGCTGGAAGTCGCCGAGACCGAGCCCACCGTGAAGGGCCAGACGGCCTCGTCGTCCTACAAGCCGGCCAAGGCCAACAACGGCGTCCGCATCATGATCCCGCCCTACATGGGCGTGGGCGAGCGCATCGTCGTCGACACCACGACGGGCGAATACGTCCGCCGCGCGGACTAACAAAGACCGTCTTTTCCGGCCAAGGTCGGGTACAAGACCTATCTACAGGGGCGCGGATGGTCCGCGCCCCTTTTGCTTCTCCGTCTCTCCGGGCCGACAGGGCCTTCAAGGACAGCCGGACCAGGAGAACCCCATGGCCCTCGCTTCTGCTCTCGTTCAGGTCATCATCGCTGCCGTGCGCAAGACCGCACGCCCCATGCTTCGCGATTTCGGCGAAGTCGCCCAGCTTCAGGTTTCGCGCAAAGGGCCCGGCGATTTCGTCACGGCCGCCGACCTGAAGGCCGAAGACACCCTTTTTGAACTGCTGATGAAGGCGCGCCCTGGCTACGGCTTCCTCGGCGAGGAACGCGGTCTGGTCGAAGGCACCGACAAGTCGCACACCTGGATCGTCGATCCCATCGACGGCACCACCAACTTCATGCACGCCATGCCCCACTTCGCCATCACGGTGGGCCTGGAGCGCAAGCACCCCGACGGCTCGTCCGAGATCGTCGCCGGCGTCACCTATAACCCCGTGATGAACGAGCTGTTCTGGGCCGAAAAAGGCAAGGGCTGCTACCTGAACGACCAGCGCATCCGCGTCTCGGGCCGTCGCGACCTGTCCGAGAGCCTGATCTCGACCGGCCTGCCCTTCATCGGCAAGGCTGGACACTCGCAAGCCATCAAGGACATCCACGCGGTGGGCCAGCGCGTCGCCGGCATTCGTCGCCTGGGCGCCGCCTCGCTGGACTTCGCCTGGGTGGCCGCTGGCCGCTACGACGCCTATTTCGAGCGTAATCTGCAGCCCTGGGACGTCGCGGCGGGCATCCTGTTCGTCACCGAAGCCGGCGGCACGGTCACGACCATCGACATCGACGGCGACCCCAAGAACGGCAAGCAGATCGTCGCTTCCAACCCGGAACTGCATCCGCAGCTACGCAAGATCCTGCAAGCGGCGTGATTCAAGACGCGCCCTCCCCTTTTGGGGGAGGGCGATTTCTTTTAGCTGTTCAGATCGAGCGAATAGCCCGCCGAGCGCACCGTGCGGATCGGATTGACCGTTCCCTCGACATTCAGGGCCTTGCGCAGGCGGCCGACGTGGACGTCCACCGTGCGGGCCTCGACATAGACATCCGAGCCCCAGACGGCGTCCAGCAGCTGCTCGCGGCTGAACACCCGCCCCGGGTGCTTCATCAGGTGATCCAGCAGGCGGAACTCGGTCGGCCCCAGATGGACCTCCTTGCCCGCGCGGCGGACGCGGTGGGCGACGCGGTCAATGACGATGTCGGCATGGTTGATGCGGTCATCGGCCAGACCCGGACGGATGCGGCGCAGCACGGCGCGAATACGCGCCGTCAGTTCCGTCATCGAGAAGGGCTTGGTCATATAGTCGTCGGCGCCGGTATCGAGGCCGCGCACGCGGTCCGACTCTTCGCCGCGCGCGGTCAGCATGATGATCGGCAGGTTGCGTGTCTCGGCCCGGCCGCGCAGACGCCGGCAGACCTCGATCCCTGACAGCTTAGGCAGCATCCAGTCCAGCAGCACCAGATCCGGCAGGCGCTCGTCGACCTGCAACAGGCCCTCCTCCCCGTCCGCCGCCACGGTGACGTCATAGCCTTCCTTCTCCAGATTGTACTGGAGCAGGGTGGCCAGGGCGTCCTCGTCTTCCATCACCAGAATATAGGGTTGCACGTCAGGCTCTCCGGGCAGTCGAAGTCGTCAGCAGGAAGGGAAGTCAGTCGTCCGTCAGATCGGACGGCAGGGTCGAGATATGCGGCGTGGACGTCTGCTCCTCGCCGGGACCGGGCACGGCCTTGGGCCGCTCGCCCAGCATTTCCTCGCCGGTGATCTCATAGTGGACGGTCTCAGCGATGTTCGTGGCGTGGTCGCCGATCCGCTCCAGGTTCTTGGCCATGAACAGCAGATGGGTGCAGGCCGTGATCGTGCGCGGGTCGCCCATCATGTAGGTCAGCAGTTCGCGGAACAGGGCGTTGTAGTGCTCGTCCACTTCGTCGTCGGTGCTCCACACCGACAGGGCGCGCTCGATCTCCGACGCCGTATAGGCGTCCAGCACGTCGCGCAGCCGGGTCGAGACCAGCCGCCCCATCCGCTCGATCGAGCGGGTCAGGGGCTGCATGGGCTCGCCTTCCGCCAGGATCAGCGCCCGCTTGGCGATGTTCTTGGCCAGGTCGCCCGTGCGCTCCAGATCGGAGGCCAGCTTCATGGCCCCCAAGGTGCGGCGTAGGTCGGACGCCACCGGCTGACGCAGGGCGATCAGGCGGATCGACTTCTTCTCGATGTCGCGATGCAGGGCGTCCAGACGGTTGTCGCGTTCGACCACCGCCTTGGCCAAGGCCACGTCGCGGCGAGCGACGGATTCGATGGCGTCCGCGACCTGGGCCTCGGCCAGACCGCCCATGCGGACGACCTCGGCCGTCAGCTGGTTCAGTTCGTCGCCGTAAGCCTTGACCGTGTGCTGGTTCATGCTCGCGCCCTTAGCCGAAGCGGCCGGTGATATAGTCGAGCGTGCGGCGCTCGCGGGGATTGGTGAAGATCTCTTCGGTGTCGCCGGTCTCGACCAGCTTGCCCATGTGGAAGAAGGCCGTGCGTTGGGACACGCGGGCCGCCTGGGCCATCGAGTGGGTGACGATGACGATGCAGTAGCGCTCGCGCAGTTCGTCGATCAGCTCCTCGATCTTGGCCGTGGCGATCGGGTCCAGCGCCGAGCAGGGCTCGTCCATCAGGATGACTTCGGGTTCGACCGCGATGGCGCGGGCGATGACCAGACGCTGCTGCTGGCCGCCCGACAGGCCGGTGCCCGGCGAGTGCAGACGGTCGGCGACCTCTTCCCACAGACCCGCGCGTTTCAGCGCCTTCTGGACGATGTCGTCCAGTTCGCCCTTGGACGTGGCCAGGCCGTGAATCTTCGGCCCATAGGCGACGTTCTCGTAGATCGTCTTGGGGAAGGGGTTGGGCTTCTGGAACACCATGCCGACCTGGGCGCGCAGCAGCACAGGGTCGATCTTGCGGTCATTGATGTCGCCGCCGTCCATCTCGATCTCGCCGGTGACGCGGCAGCCCGGAATGGTGTCGTTCATGCGGTTCATGGTCCGCAGGAAGGTCGACTTGCCGCAGCCCGACGGGCCGATCAAAGCCGTGACGGTCTTGTCCGGGATGTCCAGAGAGACGTCGAACAGGGCCTGCTTGTCGCCATAGAAGACCGAGACGCCGCGCGCGGCGATCTTGATCGGGCCCAGGGGCGCCGAAGCATGAGCGCCAAGGGTCGGCGCGCGGGTCAGGGATGCAGGTTCGGCGGAAGCGGTCATGGCGGGGGTCTCAGAAGCAGCAGCAGGCTCGTTCGAACCGCCGGATTGGCCGTCGGGAGCGCGGAAAATATTGAACTTCATCAGACTACCACCGGCGTTCGAACCGCCGACGCAGCAGGATCGCGGCGGCGTTCATGACGATCATGAAGGCGAGGAGCACAAGGATGGCGGCGGCGGTCCGCTCGTGGAACGCGCGCTCCGAGGCGTTCTCCCAGATGTAGATCAGCGAAGGCAGGGCGCCGACGGGCTCGTCGATAGCGTGGGGCACGCCGGGGACGAAGCTGATCATGCCGATCAGCAGCAGGGGCGCGGTCTCGCCCAGGGCGTGGGCCATGGCGATGATAGAACCCGTCATGACGCCCGGCATGGCCAGGGGCAGGACGTGGCCGAACACGGTCTGGGTGCGGCTGGCGCCCATGGCCAGGGCGGCTTCGCGGATCGACGGCGGCACGGCCTTCAGCGAAGAGCGCGTGGCGATGATCACCGTGGGCAGGGCCATCAGGGCCAGCACCAGACCGCCGACCAGCGGACTGGCGCGCGGCAGGTGCAGGAAGTTGATGAACAGGGCCAGACCCAGCAGGCCGTAAACAATCGACGGCACGGCGGCGAGGTTGTTGATGTTGACCTCGATGATCGCGGTCAGGCGGTTGCGCGGTGAGTATTCTTCCAGCCAGACGGCGGCGCCGACGCCGACCGGAATGGCGATCAGGGCCGTGACCAGCAGCATCAGGGCCGAACCGACCACGGCGCCCAGCAGGCCCGCCAGCTCGGGCTGGGTCGAGTCGCCCTTGGTGAACAGGGCGCTGTTGAAGTGGGCGCGAACTGAACCGGACGCCTTCATCCGGTCCAGCCAGGCCATCTGCTCATTGCTGATGCGACGCTGGTCCTCGGGCGTGGCCTGGGAAATCTTTCCCTTCAGATAGAGGTCGGCGTTGTCGGCCAGGGGCGCCGTGACCGGGACCGTCTGACCCAGCAGGCTAGGCTGGCGCGCGATCATGCCCGCCGCCTGGAACTTCAGCTCCGACGAGAACAGGGCCTTCATGGCCGCGGTCTTGGAGCCCTGGGCGTCGTCCTGAATGCCGAGGCGACGCAGCTGCTGTTCCGCCACGATCTGTTCGAAGTTCGCGCCCTGAGGATAGGCGCGGTCAATGCGCGACGCGTCCATATAGACCGGCAGGGTCACGCTGTGGCTGTAGAAGGCGGTGCGCCCCTGCATGATGATGCTGCCCAGCAGGATCACCAGGAAGACCAGGGCGAAGCCGATGGCCGCGCGGCCGTACCATTTGAAGCGGGTCTCGCGGGCGTAGCGGCCGCGCAAGCGGGCTTGCAGACGCTCGGTCCGGGGGCTGACGGCGTTCGTCTTCACGCCAATGTCGACGGGCGCGTCAGTCATATTGTTCCCGATAGGCTTGCACGATGCGCATGGCGACGATGTTGAGCAGCAGGGTGACGACGAACAGGGTCAGGCCCAGACCGAAGGCGGCGAGCGTCTTGGGACTGTTGAACTCCTGGTCCCCGGTCAGCAGGGTGACGATCTGCACCGTGACGGTCGTGACGGTGTCCAGCGGGTTCAGCGTCAGCTTGGCGGCCAGACCGGCGGCCATGGTCACGATCATGGTCTCGCCGATGGCGCGCGAGATCGCCAGCAGGAAGGCCCCGGCGATGCCCGGCAGGGCGGCGGGCAGAAGCACGCGCTTGACCGTCTCGGACTTGGTCGCGCCCATGGCGTAGGAGCCGTCGCGCAGCGACTGAGGCACCGCGTTCATGATGTCGTCGGACAGGGAGCTGACGAAGGGGATCAGCATGATTCCCATGACGGCGCCGGCCACCAGGGCCATCTGGTTCTGCACCAGCAGCAAGTATTGGCCGATCCCGTCCAGCGGTCCGCCGACCAGCCAGCCGCCGATGGTATTGAAGAAGACGCGGAAGGCCGGGCCCACCGTCAGGGCGGCGAAGAAGCCGTAGACCACGGTCGGCACGCCCGCCAGAACCTCGAGCAGAGGCTTGACCACGGCGCGGGTGCGACGCCCGGCGTACTCCGACAGATAGATGGCCGAGAACAGACCGATCGGTCCCGCCACCATCATAGCGATCATCATGATCAGGAAGGTGCCGGCGAACAGAGGCACGGCCCCGAAGGCGCCCGACGACCCGATCTGGTCGGCGCGTATCGCCATCTGCGGGCTCCACTTGGTCCCGAACAGGAATTCGGTGATCGGCACCGAGTTGAAGAAGCGAAGGCTGTCCCAGACCAGAGAGAAGATGATGCCCAGGGTCGTCAGCACTGCAACGACCGAACAGGCGAACAGGGCGATGCTGATCCAACTTTCCACCCGATTGCGGGCGCGCAGGTCGGGACGGATGCGGACGAAGACAAAGATCCCGCCCAGGATGGCCGCGATCAGGGCCGCGACGCCGCCGCCCCAGCTCAGGGCCGACGAGATACGGTGGGCGCGACGGCCCTCGGCCGGCAGTTCCTCGGCATAGGGGGCGGGCCAGATCTGCTGGGCCTCAAGGCCGTCGCCGATGCGGCGGGCGTCCGAGAAGAAGGCCTCGCGACGGAAGGGCTCCAGCTGGGTGACGCTGTCCGGCGCGCCGGCGGCCAGCATCTGGCGCTCCAGCGGGGTGGAGAAGATCGAGGCGGCGATCAGCACGACCAGAGCCGGCATGCCGACCCAGATCAGGGCGTAGAGGCCATGCTGGCCCGGACGCGAGTGCGCCCTGACGCCCGCGCTGCGGCGCGTCGCCAGCCGACGCCCGCCCAGATAGGCGAGCCCCGAGAAGGCGATCAGCAATAACAGGAAAATCCAGATCATCCGGGTCCGTGCGCGCGTGAATCATTAACGTGCCGGGTCCGGCGCGTTTCGGTCGGGAAACTGCCTGTGATTGGCGAGCGGATTAAGACGGGCGCGTGACACTTCTGTTACGGCGCCCATCCTTCGTGTCGCAGGCCTTCATGTCGCAGGGGCGCCCTCGACGGCATCCCGCACGGGCGCCAGGGGGAAACAGGCGGCGAAAATCGCGCCCTGGCCCAGGGCGCTGTCCACGCTCAGGCCGCCCCGGTGTCGGATGATGATGTGGCGCACGATGGCCAGGCCCAGGCCCGTACCCTGGCGTTCCCCGCTCTTCTGGCCCTCGACACGATAGAATCGCTCGGTCAGGCGCGGCAGGTGCTCGCGCGCCATGCCGGGGCCATGGTCGCGTACGGTGATCACGGCGTACTTCTGGCCCGCCTCGCGGTCGGGCGTGGCCAGCGACAGGCGCGTGCCCTCGGGCATCCGCGCCGCCATGGCCTCGTCCAGGGTCCGGCCCCGCTCGATCGACAGTTCGACGACGCCGCCGTGACTGGAATATTTCAGGGCGTTGTCGATCAGGTTCTGGATGACCTGAACGATCTCGTCGCGGTCGCCCGCAACCGTCGCTCCCCCCTGCCCCAGGTCCGCCTTGATGGTCACGCCGCGCTCGCGCGAGATCACGCTGACGGCGTCCACCACGTCCGAGGCCGCCCGCGCCAGATCAACGCGGCCCAGGGGCGCGATGTGCTCGTTCAGCTCGATCCGGCTCAGCGACAGCAGGTCGGCGACCAGCCGCCCCATCCGGTCGGCCTGGATCGCCATGATGTCCAGGAACTTGTCGCGCGCCTTGGGGTCGTCCTTGGCGTGACCTTTCAGCGTCTCGATGAAGCCCGACAGCGAGGCCAGCGGCGTGCGCAGTTCATGGCTGGCGTTGGCCAGGAAGTCGACGCGCATCATCTCCATGCGCCGGGTGTCGGTCTCGTCGCGCAGCGCCAGCAGGGCCAAGGCCCCGGCGCCCCACAGATGAGCGTCACGCTCGGGCAGAGGTCGCACGAAAGCCCGCCAGTGCCGTTCCTGGGCGCCGCCGCCGACATAGTCGACCGTACTGCTGAAATTCCCGAACAGGGCCTCGTCCACCGCTTCCAGCACCTTGGGATCGCGGATCACCGAGACCAGCAGCCCCGCCCCCGTGCCGTTCAGCCGAAACAGCTCGCGCGCGGCGGCGTTGGCCAGGGCGATGCGGCGACCGGCGATGTCGTCCGCCTCGCCCCCGCTGATGATCAGGATCGGATCGTCCAGCGCCTCGAACACATCCCCCAGCAGGGCGCCGTCGGGCGCCAGATCGGCCGGGCCGACGCGATCCAGTTCGCTGATGCTGACCAGGGCCGGGGGGCGACGATTCACCAGCCAGGTCGCCACGGCCACGGCCACGGCGCCCGCCGCCAGCCAACCGGCCAGTTCCGGCTTCATCACCGCGAGCGCCGCCATGACCAGAATGGCCACGCCGCCGCTGGCCCCGGCGGTCCAGAGCCTGGACGAGGCGGTCGGCGCGACCGGCGAAGGCGAATGCTCATACGGCATGAAGATCGACGTTATCTCATTATTCAGCGACTGAGCCTAAAATGGCCGCGTCTCGAAGGGGGACCGCAAGGCGGAAGATTTCGCGCATAGCGTAGTTTGTTCACCGATTTGCGGCAGTCTTTTCGACAGGTTGGAGGGGCTTGTGACGTGAATACGATCCTGAACTGCCTGGTTCAGCAACATGACTGGCGAATCGTGCCGTTCGCCCTGCTCGTCTCCATATTCAGCCTGCTGATCGCCCTGTCCCTGTTCGACCGCGCCCGTAATGTCGCGCGGCGCTCGCGCCGGGTCTATCTGATCGCCGTTCCTCTGGTGGCCGGGCTCGGCGTCTGGAGCACCCACTTCATCGCCATGAAGGCCTATGATATCGGCGTGCCTGTGCGCTATGCCGTTGGCGAAACCGCCGCCTCCCTGGCCATCGTCGTCGTCGCCTTCTACGTCGCCATGCACCTGGCCCTGGCGGATATCGGTCGCCTGGGCCGTCTGGTCGCCGCCCTGACCTGCGGCCTTGGCGTCGCGGCGATGCACTTCCTCGGCATGTCGGGACTGCGCCTGTCCGGCGCCGTCCTGTCGTGGAACGCTCCCCTGGTCATGACGGCGATCGTCGGCGGAATGCTGCTGGTCAGCGCCATCGCCCTGCTGCCCTGGCGGGTCGGCGCCAAGCGGGTGATCCTCGCCACCATTCTGGCGGCGCTGGGCGTCTGCTGGCTGCATTTCGTGGCCATGAGCGCCGTGGTCGTCACCCCCACGCCCGGCGTGCTTCTGCCCGTCGCCGCCGCCGCCGAGACGACCCTGACCCTGTGGATCGGGGCCAGCGTCGGCCTGCTGTCCATCATCGCAGCCTTCCTGACCGGCATGGTCTGGTGGTCGCGCCACAGCGCCCTGGGCCAACTGCGCGAGGCCATCGAGGCCATGCCCGACGGCCTCGGCTTCTATGACGCCGATGACCGGCTGGCGATCTGGAACCAGCGGTACGCCGAGGTGAACCCCGAAATCGCCGCCGCGCTCAAGGTCGGCGTCACCTTCCGCGAAATCCTCGACGCAGGCCTGAAGGCCGGCATCTACCCTTGCGCTATGGGTCGCGAGCAGGCCTGGATCGCCGAGCGAATGGCCAATCGCCGCCGGCCCCAGGGCGCGATGGAGCAGAACGTCGGCGACCGCTGGCTGCGGGTTCAGGACCGCCGCACCGCCGAAAAAGGCACCGTCACCGTCTGCTCCGACATCACCGACCTGAAACGCGACGCTCAGGCCTTGGCCGAAGCGAAAGACGCCGCCGACACCGCCAACCGCGCCAAGAGCCAGTTCCTGGCCAATATGAGCCACGAAATCCGCACGCCGCTGAACGGCGTCATCGGCGTGGCTCAGGCCCTGGCCCGTACCGATCTGGACGAGAACCAGCGCGAGATGCTGGACCTGATCCATTCCTCCAGTCGCACGTTGCAGACCCTGCTCAGCGACATCCTCGATCTGGCTCGCGTCGAGTCGGGCCGGCTGGAGTTGAGCGATCAGCCCTATGACCTGGCCCGCGCGGTCGAGGAAGCCGCGCAACTCTACGCCGCCGCCGCGCGCGACAAGGGGCTGCAGTTCTTCGTCGAGGTCGCGCCGGAGGCCCGGACATGGATTTACGGCGACGCCGTGCGCCTGAAGCAGATCCTGACCAATCTCGTCTCCAACGCCGTCAAGTTCACCGCCTCGGGCTTTGTCAGCCTGACGGTCGACGCCGGGCCGCAGGGCCTGCGCTTCGTGGTTCAGGACACCGGCATCGGCTTTGACGCCGAGACCCGCGACCGGCTGTTCAGCCGCTTTGAACAGGCCGACGGCGACATCACGCGGCGCTTTGGCGGCTCGGGTCTGGGCCTAGCGATCAGCCGTGAACTGGCTGCCATGATGGGCGGCGGTCTGGGATGCGAGAGCGAGCCGGGCGGCGGCGCCGCCTTCATCCTGACCCTGCCCCTGCGCCCGGCCGAAAAGCCCGCTGCGCCGACGCCGACGGTCGTCACGTCGGAAGATTCGGTCTTTGTTGAGGACACCCGTCGTCTGCGTATCCTAGTCGCCGACGACCATCCCACCAACCGCCGCGTGGTCGAGCTGATCCTGGATCAGGAAGCCGTCGATCTGGTCTCGGTCGAGGACGGGGCTCAGGCGGTCGAGGCCTGTCGCGCCGCGCCCTTTGATCTCGTGCTGATGGACATGCAGATGCCGATCATGGACGGGCTGACCGCGACCCGCGAGATTCGTCTGCATGAGGTGGCCATGGGGGCGCGGCGCACGCCGGTCGTCATGCTGACCGCCAACGCCCTGCCCGAGCATATCGCCGCTGGCATCGATGCCGGGGCCGACCGCCATCTGGCCAAGCCGTTCAGCGTCGAGGCCCTGCTGGCCATGGTGCAGGAACTGACCACGGACGCGCCTCAGGCCGCTGTTCAAGCGGCCTGAGGGTCTTCGTCTTCTATTCGTAGCCGTGAGCGGCTTCGTTGATCACCTGTGACGGCATCGTCGAGAAGTCGATGCTGACCGGCTTCACCGCCTTGGCCTGAAACGTCTTGATGACGTGGTCCAGGCGCTTGCGGACCTCCTTCGTCGCCTCGGCGTCCGGGTCGAGACCCAGCGGCGCCAGGCAGAATTCGATGATCGCGTGGGGTCGGTTCAGAGGTTCCATAGGCTCATTCCTTTCCTAAGCGGCGTGGAACTGGGCGGTTTCGGTGGAGTCTTTCAGCGCCGTGGTCGAGGACTGGCCGTTCGAGATCACCGTGGCGACCTGATCGAAATAGCCGGTGCCGACTTCGCGCTGGTGGCGGGTGGCGGTGTAGCCGGCCGCCTCGTTCGAGAACTCGCGCTGCTGCAGCTCGGAATAGGCCGCCATGCCGCGATCGCGGTAGCCGTCGGCCAGCTCGAACATCGAGTTGTTCAGGCTGTGGAAGCCGGCCAGGGTCACGAACTGGAACTTGTAGCCCATGGCCCCCAGCTCGCGCTGGAACTTGGCGATGGTCGCGTCGTCCAGCTTGGCCTTCCAGTTGAAGGAGGGCGAGCAGTTATAGGCCATCAGCTTGCCCGGATGCTCCTTCTGGATCGCCTCGGCGAACTTCTTGGCGTCGTCCAGATCGGGGTGCGAAGTCTCCCACCACAGCAGGTCGGCGATGTTGGCGTAGGAAAGCCCGCGCGCGATGCAGTGGTCCAGGCCCGTGCCTTCCTTCAGACGGAAGAAGCCCTCGGGCGTGCGGTTTTCGCGGTCGATGAAGGGCTGGTCGCGCTCGTCGATGTCCGAGGTGATCAGCTGGGCGCTCTCGGCGTCGGTGCGGGCGACGGTGATGGTCGGCGTGCCCATGACGTCGGCGGCCAGGCGTGCAGCGACCAGGTTGCGGATATGGGCCTGGGTCGGGATCAGGACCTTGCCGCCCAGGTGGCCGCACTTCTTCTCCGACGCCAGCTGGTCCTCGAAGTGGACGCCCGCGGCGCCCGCCTCGATGAAGGCCTTCATGATCTCGAAGCTGTTCAGCGGCCCGCCGAAACCGGCCTCGGCGTCGGCGACGATGGGGGCGAACCATTCACGCTTGGCCCCGCCCTCGGCGTGCTCGATCTGGTCGGCGCGTTGCAGGGTGCGGTTGATGCGGCGGCACAGTTCCGGCGCGGCGTTGGCCGGATACAGCGACTGGTCGGGATACATGGCCCCGGCGGTGTTGGCGTCGGCGGCGACCTGCCAGCCCGACAGATAGATGGCCTTCAGACCGGCGCGGACCATCTGCATCGCCTGATTGCCGGTGACGGCGCCCAGGGCGTTGATGAAGGGCTCGTCATGCAGCAGTTGCCACAGGCGGTTGGCGCCGCGCTCGGCCAGGGTGTGCGTGACCGGGACCGAGCCGCGCAGGCGCAGGACGTCCTCCGGCGTATAGGGGCGTTCGATGCCGTCGAAACGGCCAGCGGGCGAAGGAACCAGATCGGCGAAGGTCGTCATGTTCATCTCGGCTTTGATGGGCGCGGCCCCAAGAAGGAAGAATGGGCCGCCGTCTCCAGACCCAAACACGCCGCCGTCATGATTGACACAGACCGAGCTCCATCATTCAAGTCAAACAGTCACATCATGACACTTGCTAATCAGTCATATCGTGACATCATCGCGCCATGAACGCCGCCGCAGATCGCAAACTCTTCCTCGGCGGCCGCCTGAAAAGGTTGAGACGCGACCTCGGCCTGTCGCAGACGGCGATGGCGGGCGACCTGGGCGTATCGCCCTCCTATCTGAACCATATCGAGCGCAATCAACGGCCCGTCTCGGCCCAGCTGCTGCTGCGCCTGGCCGAAACCTATGACGTCGATCTCAGAAATCTCGGCCAGTCCGGCGGCCCGGCGTCCGAGGCCGAACTGGCCGAAGCCTTCGCCGACCCCCTGTTTCAGGGTCTGGCCGTGCCGCGCCACGAGATCGTGCAACTGGCCGAGGATCAGCCCGCCGCCGCCGACGCCATACTCAGGCTCTATCGCGCGTTTTCCGACCGGCGCGTGCGTGACCGCGCCGAGGCCGAGGTCGCCGGCGCCGCCTCTCCCGCCGACAGTCCCTCGGAATGGGTGCGCGAATACATCCAGGCCCGGCACAACCATGTCCCCGAACTGGACGCCCTGGGCGAGGCCCTGCACGAGGCCCTGCGCGCCGAGGCGTCTTCGCCCGACGAAAGCTTCGAGGCCCTGGCCCGCGCGCGGCTGTTCGCCCGTCATGGCCTGACGGTCCGCACCCTTCCCGCCGAGGTCATGGTCGAATGGACCCGCCGCTTCGACCCGCACCGGGGCCGGCTGCTGCTGTCCGAAACCCTTGGCCCGTCGTCTCGCGCCTTCGCCGTCGCCTGCCAGCTGGCGCTGATGGAGCATGGCGCCGAGCTTCAGGCCCTGACCGAGGCGGCCAGCGCCCCCGATGCCCCGACGCGCAACCTGCTGAAGACCTCGCTGACCAACAGCCTGGCCGCCGCCATCCTGATGCCCTACGCCGCCTTCCAGCGCACGGCGGAAGAGACCGGCTACGATATGGCCCGGCTGCAGGCCCGCTTCGGCGTCGGCTTCGAGCAGGCCGCCCACCGGCTGACGACGCTGTCACGCCCCACGGCGCGCGGCGTGCCCTTCTTCCTGATGCGAGTGGATCAGGCGGGCAATGTGTCGAAGCGCTATGCCTCGGGCGCCTTTCCCTTTTCGCGCTTCGGCGGATCCTGCCCGCGCTGGCGGCTGCATTCCGCCTTCCGCACGCCGGGCCGCATCGTCACCCAGATCATCGAGACGCCAGGCCAGGATGGAAAAGAGGGATCGCGCTGGTTCACCCTGGCCCGCACCGTCGACCGCCAGGGTCAGGACGCCTTCACCGAGGGTCAGGACCTGGCCATCGGCCTGGGCTGCGAGCTGAAACACGCCCACCGCCTGATCTATGCGCGCGGCCTGGACCTGCAAAAGCCCGAGGTCACGCCCATCGGCCCGGCCTGCCGTCTGTGCGAACGCCACCCCTGCGCCGAACGCGCCGCCCCGCCGGTCGGGCGAGCGCTGACAGTCGACGACTGGTCGAAGTCGGTGAGTCCCTATCCGTTTGCCTAAGATGCCCTTCTCCCCTTGAGGGAGAAGGTGGCCCGTCAGGGTCGGATGAGGGGTGTCGGCGCAGCCGGTAGATTTTATGTCGATCCAACCTGACGGCCAGCATCGGATAGGCGCTGCACACACCCCTCATCCGTCAGGCTTCGCCTGCCACCTTCTCCCGCAAGGGGAGAAGGATCAGCTAGTGCGCCAGCAGCAGGGCCACCGGGCTTTCCGTAATCAGTGTCTGCGTCACCCCGCCGAAGATCCACTGACGCATCCGGGCGTGACCCCAGGCGCCGCTGACGATGGCGCCGGCCTTCATTTCGGCGGCGCAGTCCAGCAGGCGACGGCCCGCCGATCGGTCATCATGGGCGCGGGCCTCGGCCTCGGCCTTGACGCCATGACGGGTCAGCCAGGCGACGACGTCGGCTGTGCGCAAACGCGCGCCGTCCATGTCCTCGGGATCGCAGAGCTCCAGCACGCGCACGCTTTCCGCCTCGCGCAGCATGGGGATGGCGGCGACGGCGGCCAGCCGGCTTTCGCGACTGTCGGTCCAGGCCAGCAAGACCGGAGCCCCGACCACCGACCGCGCCGGATTCGGCGGCACGATCAGGATCGAGCGCCCCGCCCGCATGGCCAGATCAGCCGGATGCGGCGCCCGCCAGCCGCTGGCGTTGGCCGCGTCGCGCCCGACGATCAGAACGTCGGCGGCGCGGGCGTGCTTGATCAACAGGCTGGTCGGATCACCTACGTCAGCGCGCCATTCGCACGACACGCCCGCGCGGGTCGCGATGTCGCGGAAACGAGCCTCGGCGCCCTTCAGCGCGCTCTCGGCGCGCTCGTGCTGCTCCATCAGCACCTCGCTCAAAAGGATACCTGCCCCGTAGGCGTCGGCCATCGGCGTCTCGGGCGCGCAGGCGGACACCCCGATCAGGTGCGCCCCATGCGCCTTGGCCAAAGCGGCGGCCTGCTCGATCCGCTGGATGTTGTCGGCTTCGTCGTCGACATAGACGATCAGGCTGGACCAGGTCATCGCGACTTCCTCTCGTTCCAGAACGATAGAACGCCTGAGCTGAACTTCGGTCCTTGATCCCGATCAAATAACAGCGATCAGATCAGCACGACCTTGCCGCTCTCTACCCGGTGCGGGACGCCGGCCTTGCGGAACAGGCCGGAGATTTCGGCGGCAGGATCGGCCGCGCCCTGATCCAGCATCCGCTCGATGGCCTTCGCCAGCGACGGATCGCCCGAGGCACGCGTCAGCGCTTCCAGCCATTCGGCGCGGCTCAGGACGCCGTCGTCTCGATTGGCCGCCAGCACCGGGCGCAGGAAGTCGAACCAGTCGCCGCCGTCCCGCCGCGCTTGCGCGCCCTCCGCCGCCATGGCGAAGACGGCGCCGCAGGCGTAGTAGGCCCGGTGCTCGCCCCGATCTCCCGCCTCAGCCACTGGCTTGTCGCGACTCAAGGCGATGCAATCGTCCACCTCGGTCTGCAGTTCGGCGCGCGCGTCATAGGCCGGGTCAAGCGCCTTCAGCGCCCGCACCGCCATCAGATCGGCGCCGCCCTCGGTGATCCAGGCGTCGCGCGCGAACTGATAGCGCACCGCCTGCCCCAGCCAGAAGTGCGCGCTCTCATGGCCGATGAACCAGCGCGAGCGTTCCAGCACCTGCTGGCTGGGGTTCAGCACACCCACGCCCTCGAACTTCATGACGATCAGGCCGGGCAGGACGCTGCCGCCCATGCTGGACAGACGCTCGGTCGGGCCGTTCCAGCTGACCATGACGGTCGAGGTCTCGCTGCCCACGCCCGGCGCGCCGAGACGTCGTAGGTAGTAGTCCCCGACGTGGGGGGCGAAGCTGCGGATTTCCTCGCCGATCCACGGCGGCAGGTTCGGGTCGATGACCGTGGTCAGGCCCTCGCCCGGCGTCACCCGCGCCTGGCCCAGCAGGACATAGGACCGCTCGCCGGTCGTGGTCAGATTGGCCTGCCGCCTGCCGTTGAACAGCACCGGCCCAGCCGTGTCGCGCCAGACGACGGTTGAGGCCCCGCCTTCCAGATCGACGCCGTTCAGGTCTGCGGGCATGGCCTCGGCCGCCTCCACCGAAGGCAGGGCGAAGACGTCGAACTGACGCGTCGGCAGGGCCACTGCGCCGTCGGAGAAGGTCAGCGTGCCGTATTCCGCCTCCAGATAGACCGACTTGGGCTTGAGCGAGAAACGCATGTGACGCGGCACGGGACCGCCATCCAGAGCGCGGATCACGTCATAGTGGCCGCGCCGTTCCATGACGACGCCCGGCGTCTCGACCGTCCACTGCGTCGGTCGCCAGGGCTGACGCACGTCGGTCATCAGGGCCGAATCCATAAAGGCCCAGACGGACGCATCCCGGTTGAAGACATAGTCCGCCGTCCAGCGGTCGCCGTCGCGCACGACCTCGACCACCGGCGCGGCGCGCACGTCCCAGGTTCCGGGCGGCAGGGGCGCAGCGGCGCAGGCGCCCAAAAGAGCGGCGGATAGAACGGTCGAGACGGCGAAGGCTTTCAGACGCAAAGGTAGAAACTCCGAACGGTTCAGCTTGAGCATAGGCGACGCGGCGCCAGCGTCAGCTTACGGTTTGCTCACGATTGCGCCCGCTCTAGGGCGCGGCCCGCCGCCGCCAGTTCGCCGGCCATCACCGCCTTCAGCCGCTGCGGGGCCTCGATCGTCACCTGCTCGCCCCAACTGAACAGGTGCCAGGCCAGTTCACGCATGCCCGAGGCGCGGAACCTCACCACCACCGATCCGTCCGGCTGATCCTCCAGCGCCTGCGTCGGGTGCCAGCGCCAGCCGCGCGCCTCGGTCGCGCCTTGGGGCGTGACGCGCAGCACCACGTCTTCAATCTCGTCCTGATAGATCCCGAAGGACTGACTGGCGAAGGCCGCCAGATCGAAGTCGGCTGGCGGCGCCGCCACCCCGTCGCCCGCCTCGACTGAGGTCATCCGGTCAAGACGGAAAGTCTGGATGCGCCCGCTCTCGCGGTCCGCCGCCACCAGATAGTTTGCGCGTCCGAACATGACCCCGCAGGGGGCGACGCTGCGGCTGCGCGCCTCGGCGCCCGGTCGAGAATAGATGAAGCTGAGAGGCCGCCCCGCCAGCACCGCCCCACGAATCTCGGCCAGCACCGCCTCGTCCGCCGAGGGACGCGGCCCGGCTTGAACGGCGATGGTCTCGGCGCGGACCAGGGCCTCCAGATCGGGCGCGAGCCGGTTCAGGGTGGTCGAGCGCATCGCTGCCTTCACCTTACGCTCCAGCCCCTCCAGGGCCGCCGCCCGCCCGGCCTCACCCGCGCCGCGCAATCCCGCCGCCGCCTTGGTCAACTCCAGCATCTCGGTCGCGGTCGGGGCCTGTTCAAAGGCCGACAGACCGCCGCGAATGCGCCAGCGCTTGGTCGGCGGGTCCGACACCTCCTCGACCTGCGGGAACAGCATCAGCACCGCGTCGCGCATCCGCTCGGCCGTACGCCGCCCAACCCGCAGCTGCCCCGCCATTTCGTTCAGCGTCAGCCCCTCGGCGCTGGCCGCCATGCCCCGCGCCAGATCGATAACCATCGCCGCCTTGTCGTGCCGCAAAAAACTTCTCCACAGAGATACGTCCGAACCTGACGCAATGCTGTCGCATCCTCTCACCATCAGCAAGAGGCAATCGCTTCAGGAGATCACCACATGGCCTTCGCCCGCACCCCGACGGTTCAAAAGCCCGCCCGCAAGACCTTCGCCGACCGCTACATGATCGTGCCGTGCGAGGCCGAGGGCGACCTGGCCGTCATCTGGGACCGCCAGGAAGAACAGGTTGTGGACGTCATCTCGGCCTCGGCCAGCAGCCGTTATTCCGACGAGGACGCCTTATGGGACGAGTTCCACGCCGCCCCGGCCGCCGCGGCGCATGACTGGCGCATGGCGGCCTGACGGAACCCACAAAGCCTAACAGCGTTCGGCCTGAAATGACCTTTTATGGTCACGCCAGCCGGGAAGTTGTTGATGACGTCGTCTCACACCGCCGCGCCTTCGCTCGAAGACATCGTGAAGTCGGCCCTCCACCGATCATGGTGGCTGTTGCTGCTGCGCGGAATCATCGCCATCGCCTTCGGCGTCGCGACCTTCGTCTGGCCGCAGATCAGCCTGCTGAGCCTGATCCTCGTCTATGGAATCTACGCCGTGGCGGACGGAATTCTGGCCCTGATCGCCGCCATTCGCGGCGGGGGCATCGCCCCGCGCTGGTGGCTGGCGCTCGGCGGGGTGGTCAGCATCCTGGCGGGCGGTCTGGCCTTCGTCTGGCCCGGCCTGACGGCCCTGGTCCTGGTCTATCTGATCGGCTTCTGGTCGATCATGCGCGGGATCATCGAGATCGTCGGCGCCATTCGTCTGCGCAAGGAGATCGCCAACGAGTGGACGCTGATCGCCGCAGGAGTCCTGTCGGTGATCTTCGGCCTGATCCTGGTCTTTGCGCCGGGTAGCGGGGCCATGGGCCTGCTGTGGCTGATCGCGGCCTGGGCCATCCTGTTCGGCGGCCTGCTGATCTTCCTCGCCTTCAGGGTCAGGAAGCTGGCGACGGCGTGACGGTCGATCTGGCCGAGTAAACCCAGCCCATCAGGGATAGAGCCGCTTCATCTCGGCCACCGACCATTGGCACAGCGCGCGCAAGGCCCCCATGTCGATCCGGTCCAGACGCTTGATGTAGAGGCAGGACACGCTGGTCGTGTGCGGCCCCAGCCGCTCCAGCAGATCCGCCTGAGCCTGGAAGCCGGGCATGATGTAGAGGGTCAGCGCGGCCTTGCGCGGCGAGAAGCCGATGATGGGCCAGTCAGCAGGCTTTTTAGTCGTGTTGACGTAGGTGTAGCGGCCAAAGCCGACGATGGACGGCCCCCACAGAACCGGCGCCTCGCCCGTCACCTCACGCATCAGGGCGCAGACGGCCAAGGCGTCCTCGCGCCGTTGCGCTGGTTCCACGGCGGCCAGGAAGGCCTCGACCGAAGCCTCGGTCGGCTGGGTCTTGAGGTCAGACACTCGGCGTCTCCACGGCATCCGCCGCCAGCCCGGGCGCCGTCGAACAACTGGCCAGGGTCCAGTCGCCCAGACTACGCAACCTGCGCCACGCGCCCTGCGGCGCCGCCGCCTGTGGGCAGTCTGAACTCAAAACCAATGGGCGCAGCCCTTGATCGGCGACGATCTCCAGCTCCAGCGGCGCCCCCATGTAGAAGGCCCAGATTTCGGTCGTCTCGACCAGACGCCAGTCGCCCGCCTCGCCAGTCAGCAGCCGATAGTCGGTAGAGGCTTCAGACCCGCAGGCCGCCAGCCCTGGGTCGCGCGCCATGGTCCGGAAATGCCCGCCCTCGGGATGCGGCGTCAGCGAAAGGTTGGCGATGACTTCGTCAGCGCTGAAATCCATCTCCCCCTCCCTGCCAAGATCCATCAAGGGACGGCTTCGAGCGCTTGATGGCCCTGTTCGCGGCTAGACTCAACGTCGCCGCGCCGCGCTTTAGCCACAAACGCCGGTGTTCTAACGTTGAATTGGGGAGACTTGGGGCTTTCATGCTGATCATGTTGCTGTCGCTTGCGCTGGCGCAATCGCCGCCCGCCGTCGATCCGTGCGGCTATGACCGAGCCGCTATGATGGCCCAGCCCACACTTGATTTCGACCAGACCCCGTCCGGTTGGCGCTCGGTGGCCAAGACGCCCGGCTGCGAAGCCCAGGCCGCCGACTTGATCAAGGCCTATCGCCGGGCAAACTGGGCGGCGCACAAGCCTGCAGAAATCCACACTAGCTATTGGCACGAGGGCCAGATGCGCGCGGCGGCGGGTCAGGACCAGGCGGCGATCCCCCTGCTGATGGCCGGGGTCAACCCCTACCCGCTCCACGGCAAGGAGATCTATGCCCAGGGGACGGTCGCCTTCCTCAACCGCGACCGGCACGGCCTCGAAGACGCTCGCGCCCGCCTCGCCGCCCTGCCTGTGCCGCCAGACTGGAGTGAGATGCAGGCGGCGGCCTCCCGAGACGTCACGCTGGCTTGGCCGCCGAACCTCGACATTCTCGACCGACTGCTGGCCTGTTTCGACCGCTCCTACAGGGAAGCCTATGGCGACTGTCGGCCCGAGACGCGTGCGCCCTAGAGCGCCTTAACGATCCCCTCGACCATCTTCTTGGCGTCGGCGAACAGCATCATGGTGTTGTCGCGGAAGAAGAGCTCGTTCTCGACGCCGGCGTAGCCCGCCGCCATGCCCCGCTTGATGAAGAGGACGGTTCCGGCCTTCTCCACGTCCAGCACCGGCATGCCGTAGATGGGCGACTGCGGGTCGGTCTTGGCGGCGGGGTTGGTGACGTCGTTGGCGCCGATGACGAAGGCCACGTCGGCGGAGGAGAACTCGGAGTTGATGTCCTCCAACTCGAACACCTCATCGTAAGGCACATTGGCCTCGGCCAGCAGGACGTTCATGTGGCCTGGCATCCGGCCCGCGACGGGGTGGATGGCGTACTTCACCTCGACGCCCTCTTCCTTAAGCTTGTCGGCCATTTCGCGAAGCGCGTGCTGGGCCTGGGCCACGGCCATGCCGTAGCCGGGGACGATGATGACCTTGGAGGCGTTCTTCATGATGAAGGCGGCGTCCTCGGCCGAGCCCTGCTTGACGGGGCGGGTCTCGACCGCGCCCGCGCCGCCGGCTGCTGCGGCGTCACCGCCGCCGAAGCCGCCCAGGATGACGCTGATGAAGCTGCGGTTCATGCCCTTGCACATGATGTAGCTGAGAATGGCGCCCGACGAGCCGACCAGGGCCCCGGTGATGATCAGAGCGATGTTCTCCAGCGTGAAGCCGAGCGCCGCTGCGGCCCAGCCGGAATAGGAGTTCAGCATCGACACCACGACGGGCATGTCGGCGCCGCCGATGGGGATGATCAGGGTCGCCCCCAGAACAAGCGCGATGGCGAATACGCCCCAGAAGGCCCAGATCGCCGTGCCGCCGGTGCCGATCAGCACGCCGATCAGGAAGACCAGACCCAGGGCCAAGCCGATGTTGATCAGGTGCCGCGCCGGCAGCAGGATCGGCGATCCGCTCATCCGGCCGTCCAGCTTGGCGAAGGCGATGACCGAGCCGGTGAAGGTGATGGCCCCGATGGCCACGCCCAGGCTCAGCTCAACGATCGACAGGGTCTTGATGCCGCCCTCCGCCGTCATGATGCCGAAGGCGTCGGGCGCATAGACGGCGCCGACCGCCACCAGACAGGCGGCCAGACCGACCAGGGAGTGGAAGGCCGCGACCAGTTGCGGCATGGCCGTCATCGGCACCCGCTTGGCGATCAGCGCCCCCGCGCCACCGCCGACCACGACGCCGCCGCCGATCAGGGCCAGCGTCAGCAGGTCCAACGCGCCCGAGGTTCCCAGCGTCAGCAGGGTCACGCCGACGGCCAGACCCATGCCGATCATGCCCAGGCTATTGCCCCGGCGGCTGGTCTCGGGACTGGACAAGCCCCTGAGCGAGAGGATGAACAGGACCCCCGCGGCCAGGTAGGCCAGCGCGGCTAAAGATGCGTTCATCAGATCCCCTCCCCCAGGGTCATGTCAGTCGGTCATTTCAAGTCAGAAGACGTTGACGACGGCCGGCGTCGCCGCGTCGCGGGTGCCGGCCGAGGTGGCCGTGCCGTTCTTGACGACGGCGACGCCGACGCCGCCCTCGCCGCCCGTCTTGGTCACGCGGCAGCTGCCGTTGTCGCCCGGCAGGCGACCGGCCATGCGGCCCGTGCCCGTGTGGTTGATACGGTTCATGTGGATGCCGCGCACCGTCACGGGCGCGAACTGGCACTGGAGCGCCCAGGTCGCGCCTTGCGGCGCGGCGACAGACCAGTGCACGCCGCCGTAAGGGTTCTGGCCGACCTCTTCGGTCTTCTGGGCCGAGACGGCGCCCGATGCGGCGACGGCGGCGGTCAGGACGGCGGCGAAAATCAGGGTGGTTTTCATCACGATTACTCTTAGCGTTTGGTCAGACCTTGGGTGCGGGACAGTCGCCACAGCGCGGCGGCGATGAACAGCGGCCCTAGGAATATCATGGCCCAGTCGAAGACGGTCATCTCGCGGTTCTGGATGACGATCCGCGTCAGCACGGCGGCGAAGACCAGCACCACGCCGCAGTCCTGAAACCGCAGCTTGCCGATGGGGTCCTTGACCCGCACCCAGCTCCAGATCCACAGGGCCACGCCCAGGCCGGTGACGGCCCAGGAGACATAGAAGGCGAACAGAACCGGCGAAAAGATCACGAGGCCTTGGGCCTTTCTTTCTTCTTGTACATGGCCAGCATCCGCCGCGTGACCATGAAGCCGCCGAAGATGTTGACGCTGGCGAGCGTCACCGCCGCCACGCCCGCCCCCTTGGCGATCCAGGCGTTCGGACCCGCAGCCTCGGGGCTAAGCGCCGCTGCGGCGATCAGGCCGCCGACGATGATGACGCTGGAAATGGCGTTGGTCACGGCCATCAGCGGCGTGTGCAGGGCAGGCGTCACGCTCCACACCACATAATAGCCGACGAAGATCGCCAGCACGAAGATGGCCAGGCGGAAGACGGTGGGATCGACGTGTTCCATGTTCAGATCACCTTTCCTATGCGGTTCGAGGCGAGATTTTGAATACGGGTCACGACCCCGTCCATGTCGGCCTCGACCTCACGGGTCGATACCCTCAGCGTAACGTAGCCTTGACCTTCAAACCACGCATCGCGCTTCAGATCGCGTAGCGCCACGTCCGTCAGATTGTGCACGTCGCCATCGACCTCGACCACCAGTGAGGCACGATGGCATATGAAGTCGGCCACATACGGACCAACCGGCCCCTGACGCCGAAAGCGCACGGGCAGTTCGCGCAGGCGCTCCCACAACTTCGCTTCCGTCCAGGTCGGCTCGGCGCGCAAACGACGCGCGCGCTTAACCGTCCGTGTCGGCGTCCTATTCCGTTCAAAACCCTCCCCCTCGATGGGGGAGGGTTGGGTGGGGGTGAAGGCAGACGGTTTCAAGATGGGTGCAGGCGACGCCTCACCAGCCTCGCCGGCGAGGTGCGCGTTCACACCCCCATCCCCAACCCTTCCCCCATCGAGGGGGAAGGGAGCATATTCGCTGATCATCCCTTCACGCCCTCATGCACGACGGCCCCGCCGTGCGTCACGACGGCGGCCTTGAGGATTTCGTCTTCCAGATCCAGCGTCACAACACCGTCCTTGAGCATCAACCCGACAAAGGCGGCCAGGTTGCGGGCATAGAGGGCGCTGGCGTCCGCCGCGATCCGGCCCGGCAGGTTGGTGTAGCCGACGATGGAGGCGCCGTTCGCCGTGGTCACGACCTCGCCCGCCTTGGCGCCCGCGACATTGCCGCCCGCCTCCACCGCCAGATCGATCAGGACCGAGCCGGGCTTCATCGACGCCACCTGTTCGGCGCTGACCAGAACCGGCGCCGCGCGACCGGGGATCAGGGCCGTGGTGATGACGATGTCCTGCTTCTTGATGTGTTCGCCGGTTAGAGCGGCCTGCTTGGCCTGGTATTCCGGCGACATCGGCTTGGCGTAGCCGCCCGCCGTCTGAGCGTTCTTGAACTCTTCGTCCTCGACGGCCAGGAACTTGGCGCCCAGGCTCTCGACCTGTTCCTTGGTGGCCGGACGGACGTCGGTGGCGGTGACGACCGCGCCCAGACGCCGGGCCGTGGCGATGGCCTGCAAGCCCGCGACGCCGACGCCCATGACGAAGACCTTGGCCGGGGCGACCGTGCCCGCCGCCGTCATCATCATCGGGAAGCCCTTGCCGAAGGCGTAGGCCGCCTCGATCACTGCGCGATAGCCGGCCAGATTGGCCTGGGACGACAGCACGTCCATGACCTGGGCGCGGGTGATGCGCGGCACGAATTCCATGGCGAAGGCGGTGACGCCGGCGCCCTTCAGCGCCTCGACCGTGTCCTTCTCGCGATAGGCGTCCAGCATGGCGATGACGATGGCGCCGGGCTTGAGCGCGCTGGTCTCCTGCGCCGTGGGGCCGCGCACCTTCAGCACGATGTCGGCGCCCTCCAGCACCGCGCGAGTGTCGGGCTTCACCGTGGCCCCGGCCTCGGCGTAGTCGGCGTCGGGAATGGACGAACCGACGCCCGTCCCAGCCTCGACCGAGACGGTCGCGCCCAGGGCGATCAGCTTCTTCACCGTCTCCGGCGTTACAGCGCAACGCGTTTCGCCTTCACGGCGCTCGCGGGTCACGGCGATGGCGACAGCCAAGCGAATCCCTCCCAAGTCCCCCAGAGCCCGAACGTTAGGACGAAGGCGAAGGGCGCGTCAAAGTCGAAATTGCTGCAACTGCGTGATTTCTTTGCGCCAGCACCGCCTCTTGACGCAAGGAGAGGCAAAATCGTGCCGCGGCCTGGACCTTATTCCAAAAGAAAAGCCCGTCGAATGCGGGGTCCGGCGGGCTTTTCAAATATCGCAGCGCCGCAAGCGCGGCGCGATCGTCAGTGCGCGGGCTTGGAACGCAGGGCGAAGAAGCCGACCACGCAGAGCGCCACAGCGCTGATCGCGCCAGCCAGGAAGCCCGCGCCCACTGCGAACCAGACGGTCAGCAGCAGCAGGACCGCGGCCATGGCCAGCGAGCCCCACTTGGCCAGGAAGAGGAACAGATGCCAGGTCGAAACCTGTTCCGAGATTTCCATCGAGCCGTGCACATAGGCGTGTTCGGCGTGGTCTGCGTGCTGGTCGGCCATTCAGGTCTTCCGAAAAAGAGTCAAGATTTCGACGGCTCTTATAGCGACGCCCGCGCGGGGCTCAAGCCCGCGCGGCGTCTTGCCTCGCTCAGCCTTGGGCCGACAGGGCCTCGAACTGATCGACCAGGCGTTCCAGGCGCCGGGTGCCGATGGTCCAGAAGGCCGGGTCGCGCGGGTTCAGGCCGAAGGGCTTCAGCGCCTCGACATAGGTGTGCGCCCCGCCCCCCGACAGCAGGTCGCGATAGAGGGGCGTGAAGGCCTCAGGGTCCTTAGCGCGCGTCTCCATCAGGGCCGCGACCAGCAGGTCGCCGAAGGCGTAGGCGTAGACATAGAAGGGCGAGTGGACGAAGTGGCTGACGTAGGCCCACCAGTTTTCATAGCCGGGGTTCAGCGTCACCGCCGGGCCGAGGCTGGCGCCCAGCTCCTCCATCCAGATTTCGCCGATGCGCTCGACCGAGACCTCGCCCGCCGCGCGTTCGTCGTGGAAGCGCGTCTCGAAGCGGTGGAAGGCGATCTGGCGCACGACCGTGTTCAGGCCGTCCTCGATCCGGCCCGCCAGAAGGGCGCGCTGGTCCTGGGGCGTCGCCTCGGCCAGCAGGCGGTCGAAGGTCAGGCCTTCGGCGAAGATGGAGGCGGTCTCGGCGAGCGTCAGCGGCGTGTCGGCCAGCAGCGAGCCTTGCGCCGCCGCCAGGGTCTGATGCACGCCGTGGCCCAGTTCGTGGGCCAGGGTCAGCAGGTCGCGCCGCTCGCCCATCCAGTTCAGGAAGACGTAGGGGTGGCGGTCCGCCGTCACCGGGTGGGCGTAGGCGCCCGACTGCTTGCCGGGCCGCGCCCGCGCGTCGATCCACGGCCGGTCGAAGAACCAGCCGGCGCGCTCGGCGAAGTCGCCGCCCAGGTCATTGAAGCTGGCCAGCACCACCTCGCGCGCCTGCGCCCAGTCATAGGTGCGCGGCGGCGTCGCCTCGATGGGGGCGTTGCGGTCCCAGTGGTTCAGCGCCGTCTTGCCCATGGCCTTGGCCTTGAGCGCGTAATAGCGGTGCGAGATGCGCGGATAGGCCTCGGCCACCGCCTCGGCCATGGCGTCGACGCTCTCGCCGTCGACTTCGTTGCCCAGGTGGCGGCTGTCGGCGGGGCGCTTGAAGCCGCGCCACTTGTCTTCCAGAGCCTTGTCGGCGGCGACGGTGTTCATGACCATGGCCATGGTCTGGGCCTTGTCGGCGAAGGCTTTGGACAGGCCTTCAGCGGCGGAGGCGCGCCTGGCGCCGTCGGCGTCGCTGAGGCGGTTCAGGGCTTCGGACAGGGTCAGGCTCTCGCCGTCGGCCTCGGCCCGCAGCGCCGCCAGCGTCTCATCGAACAAACGCGGCCACTGGGCCTGAATCGGGCCGCGCTCCGCGATGAAGGTTTCCAGCTCGGTGGACAGTTCGTGCGGCTTCATCGCCCGCACCCGTCGCAACCAGGGCGACCAGCGCGCGGCGGTCGGATGGGCGGAAAGCGCCGCGGCGATCTCGGCCTCCTCCAGCTGATTGATCTCCAGCGTCAGCCAGACGGTCGGCGTGGCGATGACCGTCATCTTCTCGCGGATATTGGCCTCGAAGCCCTGCGCCCCCGCATCGTCGCGCGCCGTCGACGCGACGAGGAAGGCGTAGGCGCCCAAGCCGCCCATGACGTCCGCCGCCTGCTCGTACAGGGCGATGGTCTGATCCAGCGCCGCCCCCAGGGCCGAGGCGTCGCCGCGCTGGCCGACCAGTTGGCCCTGGAAGGCGTTCATCTGGTCCACTAGGGCCTTGGCGCGGTCGAGGTCGGCGAGGATGCGCGCATCCTCCCGCGAGGCGTAGAGGTCGGACAGGTCCCACAGCGGGGCGTCGGTCAGGTCGGGGGTCTTGATGGGGGCGTTCATGGTCAAGTTGTGGGGAAGCGGACGGGCGGGCGCAAGCGGGTGCCTGCGGATAGAGATGCTCAAGCAGCCTAAAGGGACGGTAGTACCCCAAGCATCCTTCATCCCCTTGCGGGAGAAGGTGGCCGAGCGACGCGAGGTCGGATGAGGGGTTGCGCGACGGCGGCCACGGGCCTCAGCTCGAAACGCGGCGAGACCCCTCATCCGTCAGCCTTCGGCTGCCACCTTCTCCCGCAAGGGGAGAAGGAAGGATGAGGTGGGCGCTTTCCCTTCTCGCCGTCCCGGTCCACCCTGTCCGCCAAGCGCAAGGGGCCACGCCATGACCGACCCGTTCAACGATAAGACCGGACGCGCCTCGCTGGGCGGCGCACAGGGGCTGGCGGTTGCTCGCATTGGAATCGGCCTGATCCAGGGCCTGTTGCTCTATCTTCTATGGCGTAGCGCCACGTCGTTTGTCCCGATGAGTTGGCCCCCAACGATGACCTGGCCCGCGACGCACCCGCCGCTGTTCGGCGCTCTGTTCCTGGCCTGCGCTTTTACGCCGGTCATGCTGCTGGCGGGGGTCGGGCGGTTGTCGGTGAAGGCGCTGGCGGTCTGGGGGCTGATCGCCGCCGCCGTGCTGATGCTGCTGGGCTGGCACGACGTGGCGCAGCAGGCGACGGACGGACGCTTCTATCCGCCCTATCTGCGTTTCCCAGTCATCGCCTTCGCCGCCGCCGCGTTGTTCATCGCCCATCACCTGATCGTTCCGGCGGTCGCGTCACGGCGATGGATCGCCGACTTCGACGACTATTTCGACACGGCGTGGAAGGCGGGCGTGCAGTTGGCCCTGTCGCTGGGCTTCACCGGCGCCTTCTGGCTGCTGCTGTTCCTCGGCGCGGCCCTGTTCCGCGTCATCAGCCTCGATTTCCTGTCCGACCTGATCGGCGAGGAATGGTTCTCCATCCCCGTCACCTGCCTGGTCTTCGCCACGGCGGTCCAGTTGACCGATGTGCGCGCCGGCCTGATCCGGGGCGTGCGGACCGTGGCCCTGATGCTGCTGTCCTGGCTGCTGCTGGTCATCACGGTTCTGGTGGCGGGCTTCCTGCTGGCCCTGCCCTTCACCGGGCTGGACGGTCTGTGGAAGACGGGCAGCGCCACGGCCCTGGTGCTGTCGGCGGCCGCCGCCCTGATCATCCTGATCAACACCGCCTATCAGGACGGGCGTGAAGACAACCTGCCGCCGGTGGTGCTGCGCGTGGCCGTGCGGGTCGCCGCCGTCCTGCTGACGCCCCTGATCCTGATCGCGCTGTGGGGGCTTAGCCTTCGGATCGGCCAGCACGGGCTGACGCCGGATCGGATCATCGCCTCGGCCTGCGCCCTGGTCGGGGTCGTCTATGCGGCGGGCTATGGCTGGGCGGCGCTGTCGCCCTTGTGGCGCAGGGCCGCGTGGATGAAGCCGCTGGAGCGGACCAATGTCGCCGCCGCCGTCCTGACCGTCGCGGTCATCCTGGCCCTGTTCAGTCCCCTGCTCGACCCCGCCCGCGTGTCGGTCGGAGATCAGGTCGCCCGTCTGAAACGCGGCACCGTCAGCCCGGCCCAGTTCGACTATGTGTTCCTGCGCTTCGATGCCGGCAAGTCAGGCCGCGCCGCCTTGGCGGACCTGGCCAGATCGCCGAACGTGGAAATCGCGCGTCTCGCCAAGCAGGCCCAGACCACCACCTCTCGCTATGACGTGAAACAGGCGACCATCCCGGCGCGCACGCCCACCATCACGGCCTGGCCCGCCGACGCGCTCCTGCCGCCGGCCTTCACCATGCCGGTCAAGGCCAGCGACCCCCGCTATGCCTGCGGGCGCACGGACGGCTGCGTGGCGGTGATGCGCGACCTGAACGGCGATGGGCGCGAGGAAATCCTGATGGCCACCCGCTTCAGTATCGCCCTGTTCGCGGCGGACGCAGCCGGCGGATGGGCCCATCAGGGCGACTATCAGGTCAGTCGTTGCCCCGGCCCGCGCAACAACGATTTCCGCGAGCTGCTCAAATCGCCCGATGTCGCCGCCGTCGCTTCGCCCTGGCCCGACATGAAACTGGGGGACGGGATCGGCCGATTGAACCCGGCTGTGAACTGTCCCGCTTCGGGCGGCGTTAACCCCTGACTCAGTTCTCCGAAACCCGATCTTCACCCCCTGCGGCCTAGGGTAGTCTCGAAACGAGCCGATCCCGACCAACGAGGACGGCCGTTACGGTGATGTTTAAGGGTGTGTTTCACATGGCCAAGACCGTTCTGGTCGTCGACGATGATCCCACGCAGCGCCGCCTGATTCAGGCGGTGCTCGACCGCGAAGGTTATGCCGTCGTCCACGCTGAAAGCGGGGGCGAGGCGATCGACCGCCTGACCAAGGGCGGCGGGGCCGACGTGGTCCTGCTGGACCTGGTCATGCCGGGCCTGTCGGGTCTGGAGACCCTAGCGGAAATCCGCACGGCCGGCGTTCCCACGCCAGTCATCGTTTTAACAGCTAACGGCGGCATCGAGACCGTGGTCAAGGCCATGCAGGCCGGAGCCCAGGACTTCTTCGTCAAGCCGGTCGGGCCGGAGCGCCTTCTGATCGGCGTGCGCAACGCTCTGCAGCTGACCCAGCTGTCGGCCGAAATTGGTCGCCTTAAAAAGCACGTTTCGGGCCGGACCTCGTTCGACGACATCGTCGGCGACAGCCCGCCGATGCGCATGGTCAAGGCTCTGGGCGTCCGCGCCGCCAAGTCCGGCATCCCGGTGCTGATCACCGGCGAGAGCGGCGTGGGCAAGGAAGTCATCGCCCGCGCCCTGCACGGCGCCTCGGACCGGTCGGGCAAGCCCTTCGTGGCCGTCAACTGCGGCGCCCTGCCCGCCAACCTGGTCGAGTCGATCCTGTTCGGTCACGAGAAGGGCAGCTTCACCGGCGCCACCGATAAGCACCTGGGCAAGTTCATGGAGGCCAACGGCGGCACCCTGTTCCTGGACGAGATCGGCGAACTGCCGCTGGACATGCAGGTCAAGCTGCTGCGCGCCCTGCAAGAGGGCGAGATCGACCCGGTCGGCGCCAAGCGCGCGGTCAAGGTCGACGTCCGCATCGTCTCGGCCACCAATCGCGACCCGGCCCAGCAGGTCAAGGAAGGCGCCTTCCGCGAGGACCTGTTCTATCGCCTGAACGTCTTCCCGATCGAGGCTCCGGCCCTGCGCGAGCGGCGCGAGGACATTCCGGCCCTGGTCGAGCACTTCATCGCCCGCTTCAACGTCGAGGAAGGCAAGCGCGTCACCGGTTGCGCCGTCGAGACCATGGCCCTGCTGCAGGGCTTCGACTGGCCCGGCAATGTTCGCCAGCTGGAAAACGCCATCTATCGCGCCCTGGTCCTGTCGGACTCGCCGCTGTTGCAGCCGCACGACTTCCCGGCCATCTCGGGCGTGGCCATGCCGCTGACCTCGGGCGGGGTCATCTCGCACGACCGCGCGGAGACGCCGACAAGCGATAGCGGCGAGGCCCTGCCCGACAGTCCGGTGCGGATCATCGACGCGCGCGGCCACCTGCGCACGCTGGAAGAGATCGAACGCGACCTGATCCAGCACGCCATCGAGGTCTATTCCGGCCACATGAGCGAGATCGCCCGTCGCCTCGGCATCGGCCGCTCGACCCTGTACCGCAAGGTCCGCGAACAGGGGCTGGAAGAGCAGCTGAAGGAAGCGGGCTGAGGCGCCTGACGACGATCACGTCATGCCCGCTCAATACGCGACGGCGCGGGCGTGCTAGGCTGTCGGCATGAGCGATCTTCACGATGACACCCCCGCCGCCGACGCAGGCTCCACGGGCGAGGTTGCGGGCGAAACCGCCCTTCAGCGCGCCCTTCGCCTGAAGAAGGAGGCGCTCAACGCCCGGCCCAAGCCGCCGCGCGGCGGGCGCTTCCAGCGCGAACAGGCCGCCCGCATCAAGACCGGCGCCGCCCGGCCATGGATGAGCAAGTAGGGGCCGTCGGCCCCGCTTGACCTTGGGCTCGCCCGCGCCTACTCGCAGGCGTCGAAAAGATTTCAGGTCGGTACGGTTATTCCGACCCTCGCCCCGGCGAGATCCAGTCGCGCTTTATTGCGCGAACCCGCGGCGCCACCTGAACAGGACGGCGCCCGGGGAGAGTCCATCCCCGTCAGCCCGTCCTCTGATCGCGAGAACGAGATGACTGACAAGAAAACCCTGCTGCTGGCCCAAGGCTTCATCACCATGATGATGGCCTTCTCCATGTCCGGCGTCATGAGCCTGATTGCGCTGGGGCCGACGCATCACTGGCTGATGGAATGGCCCAAGGCCTTCATCATCGCCTGGCCGATCGCCTTTGGCTTCACGATGGTCGCCGGGCCGCTCGGCTTCAAGATGGCGCACAAGGTCATGAGCCTGTCCAAGCGATAGGCCACACCGTCGCCGCAGCCTCGAAGGCTGCGGCGGGCCGGCCTGTCGCCAAGGGAGAAGGCCTAGACTGCGGCGAGGACCGAAGACGGCATTCGGACGGTGAAGGTGGTCCCCTCGGTCCCCGTGCCCTTGGCGAGGACCCCGCCCACTTGGCGCACGAAGGCGTCGATGAACAGGGACCCCAACTGTGAACCGCTGCTGTCGGCGACGGCGGCCAGGCCGATGCCATCGTCGCTGACGGTGAGGGTCACCGCCTCGTCATGGCGGGCGATTCCCAGGACGATATGGCCCTTTCCAGCCGGGAAGGCGTGTTTGACGGCGTTGGTGGCCAGTTCGTTGACGATCAGGCCCAGCGCCACCGCGTGGTCCGCCGAGATCATCAGGGGTTCCGCCGTCACGCTGATGACGATGTCCGATTCCGGGCCGACCAGGCTGGCCCGCAGACTGGCCGCGATGCCGTTGAGATAGTCTTCCGCCGGAACCGGCCCGAAGACCGCCGAGCGGGAGATGACGTCATAGAGCTCGGCGACGGCGCCGATCCGCGCCCGCATCGCCCGATAGCCTTCGAGGCAAGGCTCGGCCGCCCGGCGAATCTCGAAGGCCACGAAGGAGGTGATGATCTGCAGGTTGTTCTTGATCCGGTGCGCGAGTTCAGCCGCCAGAAGGTCGCGGTGACGCTCCAGCAGGCGGGCTTCGGTCACGTCCTCGAAGACGACCAGGAGCCGCGTCACGGCGTCGCCGGGTCGGAAAATCTTGCGCGCGTTCAGCTTGAAGATGCGGCGCCCCAGACCGGGAAACTCATCCTCGATCTCGTAGCCGTCGAAGGCTTCGCTGTCCGGCACGACCCGCAGCAGCAAATCACGCAGCGCAGCGACGCCCCACTGGCCTTCGCCCAGTTCCCCCACCGGACGGCCCGCGACCTGGGCGTCCGTGACGCCGAACAACTGCAGGAAGGCCCGGTTGGCGGTTACGACCGTCATGTCGCCCTCCAGAATGACCAGAGGGTCCCGAACGGTGGCGACGATGGTTTCGGCCAGCTTCAAGGTGCGGTCCCGCTCGACCTCGGCCTTGCGCGTTTCGGTCACATCGTCGAGGGCGAGCAACAGGAAGGGCACGCCGTTGCCGGGACGAAAGACCTTGCGGGCGTTCAGAACGAAACTGCGCTGGCCGATCATCTCGAAGACGTGGTCCACCTCATAGGCCTCGACCACCTCGTGGCTGGGGATGACCTCTTCCAGCAGACGGCGAAGCGCCGGGATGTCCCATTGCCCGTTGCCCAGATCATAGACGGTCCGGCCGATTGATGCTTCCGGCGTCACGTCGAACGTCCGGTAGAAGGCCCTGTTGGCCGATTGCACGACCAGGTTTTCGTCGAGCACCAGCAAGGCGCTGCGGACGGTCTCGACGATGTCGTCCGCGGATACTTCCAATTTTGAATCTCACAACGGCGCCACACGCCCGCAGCGCACGGTAGCATCAAGCCCGAATGCAAACTGGGGAGAAATGGAGCCGGCCGGTCGTAGGCTGAGCTTACGCCTTGGGCTTCCCCTTTCGCACCCAGGGCCGGGTTTCCTCGCCCTTGGCTCGCGTCTTGTTTAGATTGTGCCAATAAGCTCCAACTGCGCACTGTAAATAGCGCTGCGGGGTAGACCTTATGAACTGCGAGATTTTGAGAACGCTATACGTCAAAGCGAATGGAGAAATCCTCTGCAACGACGACCATGGCGAGCAAGTTTCACTTGGCATGCCTGATTATCAGATGGATGATTGCGGCATTCACGAAATCTTCTCAAATGAGCATTTCGATCATATCCGAAAAAGCTTTTCTTCTGGATCCGTGCCGTGGCCAGGGATTTGCGAACCCTGCGCCCTCTTCAGGCCGCTGGAGGCCCATAGCGGGGATTTGTTGGCATCGCGCGTACTCGAAAAAATCCAGTTCGAATCCTCGCTAGCATGCGCCCTAAAATGCCCGTCGTGTTCAAATCTGTTCCACTTACGGAACAGAAAACCACCCGTCCACTTCCCTGTCGAATGGATGAACCGTCTGCTGTCTGACCTTAGAACATCGGGCTATCAGATACAGACGATCGAATTTTGCGGTCAAGGCGAGCCTCTAAACCATCCCAAATTCAAAGAAATAATTAGGTCTGTTCGCAGCTTTTACCCGAGCACACGCATTCGAGTCATTACCAACGGGAACCACGACTACGGATTGAAGATTGGCAGCGAGTTTGTCGAGGAGATTGTTGTTTCCATCGACGGGATAGACCAGGAAAGCTATGAAAAATATCGCATCAATGGAAAATTCGACAAGGCCGTATCCTTCTTAAAAGATGCCGCCATGCAACAGATCGCAAATGGCGGTCGCGTAATATGGAAATACATTCTTTTCACATCGAACGATTCTGACGATCAGATCATTGAAACTCAAAGGATCGCCAATGAAATGGGGATTTATAGACTTTGGATCGTTCACGGACATGGCGAACTCAAATCACAACGACTAACTTTTGAAAATTCTATTCAAATTCCCATCAAATATCCCAGAGTGAAAATTGAGTCGCACCCGTCGTTCAATCGCGACAGCATCTCCCTCAACAATGTTGGATCAGCGCGTCTTGCTAGCGGCGCCCCCAGCGCACTTTGGCTTGACACGCTAGTCGTCCACCCCAATCGCACTATCACATTGATCGGGTGGGCCGGATGCATCGACGAAACGTTCGACAGTTTGCTTCTACGTATAGGCTACTGTGAGCCTATAACGCTTCCTCTGGACGTTCTGCGGCCCGACATTCGCCAGGCTTACCCTTCGTTCGCCCGTGTTGCCTGTGGGTTCGACACGCTACTCTTGGATCCCAGAACCCATCCATTGTCGGAGGCGCTCGACTTTACCTTTGAACTAAATTGCGCCGGGGAAACCCTAGCATCGCTTCAGATATCTATTCATCCAGAGGCCGATCAGCCCAGTCGTCCAGAGTCATCGCACGCCGTAGCCTAGCGTCGAGCGCCGACGAGCGCTCGGGCGGGCAGCTGGCGCCGCCGCCACCCGACTAGGGAACGACGTTTTTGTATCATGCCAATGGCGACAACCTTCCTCGCGGACAAATGAACGGGAGCAGACGACTTATTGCCGACCCAGGGTCGATAGCCGCCATCCCCACACACCACAGGCCGCAAGGGCCTGGGCTCCGGGTTCGCTTCGCCCCCGGAAAGGACGGCGGGAGACGACCTCTCACTCCTGCGCCTTCTTCCCCTTTCGCATCCAGGGCCGGGTTTCCTCGCCCTTGGCCTTCGCGGCGATTTCCTTGAGCTTGCGGCCCTGCATGGCCGAGAGGGCCTGGCCGGGGGCATAGCCGTCGCCGCCCGCGCCAAGCCGCCCGCGTCAGGAGCGGTGCTGTGCGGCCGTGGAGCCGCAAGTAGGGTTGAGGGTCAAGCGTCCCCGCTAAACATCGGCTACGGGTGGTCGACGCGACGCCAATATGCGGTGAACGACATACCTAGCGGATTGTTATTCATATCCCGCCTAAAACTCGATTTTTGGCCAAGGAACTGAAGGCGCTGATCCGTGGCTCCTTCTTGTAGCTCGCGCCACGAAAGAACGCTCAATAATGCACTGTTTTCTTCGCGCGACAGGTTCGTGCGACTAACGCCACGCGCTTCGCAAAGAGAAGCTGTGCAAGCTATGTCGAGTTTCGTGATCGCCTCGGCAAAAGCCGGAGCGCGACGATAGACGCTAGAAAGCGCCGCCTCAGTGCCGGCGGACCATGCCGGGTCAGCCACACCCGCAACCATCTCAGCGTGAAGAGCGCTGAAATCGGGAGTAGCAACGGAGGTTGTTTGTTCAGGAGAAAGAACCGGCTTTGGTGAGACGGTCTCTGCACCAGTAATTTGATAAGCAAACATCGCGACTGCGATGAGTCCTGTGGCTGCTAGCATTGAAATTTTCCATCGTCGGTGAAGCGGTGCGCGAAGAAACGCACCTGGACGATTAGTTTCTGCACAGCGAGCGCGTGTTGCGCTTAGACCGATTTCCTCGTGACGATTTTCTTGTGCCGCGACTATACGAGCGATCTCGCGACTGCTGCCTATGCCCGATTTTCGTCGAGCAGAGCGAAAGCGCTCATTCACGGCTGCCTCAGACATACCTCTGAGAGACGCGATAGATTTGGCAGTATGCCCCTGCCCCAAAAGCAAAAGGAGATCTCGCTCAGTGTCGTTCAGGCGAGCAACCTGATCTCTATGATTATGCTTCATGGCCTTTGACGCCCCACCTGTGCATCCATCCGCTCGCGAACAAGGCGCAAACCAGTCTAAGTTTCAGTTTGCCTTGCCTACATACTGCGTTCAGGCCCCGAGATCGCAAGGGGTCAAAATCCGCCTGTCACTCCTCGCACTTCCCCTTTCGCATCCAGGGCCGGGTTTCCTCGCCCTTGGCCTTGGCGGTGATTTCCTTGAGCTTGCGGCCCTGCATGGCCGAGAGGGCCTGGCCGGGCGCGCCTTTTTCAGGGTCGGCGAAGGCGCGGCCGTGGGTCTGGATGCGCTCGCCGACCGAATCGAGGAACTCGCCCTCCCACTCGGACAGCGAAACGCCCGCCTTCTCGGCCGAGCGGCGGGCGCGTTTCAGGGCGTTGAGGGTGGCCCGCTTGACCGCCTCGCGCTGCTGATGCCAGGGGCTCATCAGCGGTTTCTTTTTAGGGGCGCTACCGTCCTTCGGACTACTTGAGCGAGTCTTGAGTGCGCTACCGCCCTTCGGGCTACTTGAGCGAGTCTTGAGTGCGCTACCGCCCTCCGGGCTACTTGAGCGCAGATTGGGGTCGCTATCGGTCTTCGGGCCGGTCTTGAAGCCGCTGGAGCGCAGCTTGCTCGCGTCGCCGCCCTTCAGGCTGCTGGAGCGTGAAGGGCGGTCGCTGGGGGGCTTGAAGGGGGTGCGCTTCAGGCCCGCCTCCCTCAGATCTCGCCGAGGGCCGACAGGTAGAGGTCGAGAATCGCTTCTTCTTCCTGGCGCTTGGCCTTGTCCTGCTTGCGCAGGCGCAGGACCTTGCGCAGGATCTTTACGTCATAGCCCTCGCCCTTGGCCTCGGCGAAGACCTCCTTCATGTCGACCATGACGGCCTGCTTGTCCTCTTCGAGACGCTCCAGGCGCTCGATGATGGAGCGCAGACGGCCCTGGGCCGTGGCGGTCAGGATGTCCGAGGAAGCGTCAAAGGCGGGGGCGTCGTCGGCCATGGGAGAAACTCCAGAAACTTGAATTGGCCGGCGGGCGACCGTGAACCCACTCTCAAGCAGACCGGGGGCCGACAGGGCAAGAAGGGAATCGCCCGAACCGGCTTCAAGGCCGAATCGCGCCCTTGCCGAGGCCTGACGTCCAGACACGAAAAAGGCCGCAGGCGAAGCCCGCAGCCTTTGAATATCGCAACCGCGGCGCCGTTACCGGCGCCGACGCGGTCTTAGCCTTGTTTGGCTTTGAAGCGCGGGTCGGTCTTGTTGATCACATAGACCACGCCCTTGCGGCGAACGATCTTGCAGTCGCGGTGGCGACCCTTGAGCGACTTAAGCGAGCTGCGGACCTTCATGGTCGGACGTCCCGAAGATTGGAGGCCCGTGAGGGCGGTCAAAAACAAATGCGCGGGTCCTTGAGAACAGGACCTTGCGGCGGAGCGGTGCGTATAGAGAGGCCCTCGCCTTTCGTCAACATTCCGCGCGGGGATTCCGCTGGAGGCCTGGCCTCCGAGTTGAACGGAGGGTCTCCGGACATGCACGTCCGGCGCGTCGCCCCTCCGCCACCAGGCCGTGTCCAAGGGAAGATGCGTTGTAGAACGCCGTCCTTAACCGTGCCTTTCGCCGAAAGGTTAACGTGACCTTCACTCTTATCACGGAAACCGACCTCGGCTTCGCGCGCTTGTGATTGGTCGTTGAATTCGGGGGCGTTAGCCTGTGGTCATGCGTATCGCTTATCGTCTCCTGCTTATTGGTTCTGTCGCGGCCTGTGCGCCCATGGTTCCCATGCCGCCCCAGCCGCAGCCGGCGCCGCCGGCGGTCGTGGAGCCCGCACCGGCCACACCGGCGCCGACCACGCCGCCAGCCTCCACCGACCTGTCGGACGCTTATGACCAGGCCAGTTTCGATAGCTGGAAGAAGAGCTTCCTTGATCGCCTGGGCGGCGCAAGGAAGTGGGAATATTCGCGCGAGTTGAACGGCGTCACGCCGAACGCCAGCGTCATCCGCCTGGACCGCAACCAGCCCGAGTTCTCGCGCCCGGCCGGCGCCTATATCCAGAGCGCGACCGCTCCCGCCCGAATCGCCATGGCCCGCCAGCGCGTGGACCGCGTGCCGTGGGAGGTGACCCAGCGATTCGGCGTGCCGACCGAGATTCTGTTGGGCGTCTGGGCGCAGGAAAGCGCCTTTGGCCAGGTTCAGGGCGATTTCGACGTGATCCGGTCGCTGGCGACCCTGGCCTATGACGGTCGTCGCCGCGCCTGGGCCGAGGACCAGCTGAAGAACGCCCTCGACATCGTCGTCGATGGTCGCCGCAGCCGCAGCGGCCTGAAGGGCAGTTGGGCGGGCGCCATGGGCCAGACCCAGTTCATGCCCGACAACTATCTGAAACTCGGCGTCGATCAGAACGGCGACGGCCAGGTCGATATCTGGGGCTCGGACGCCGACGCCCTGGCCTCGGCCGCCAACCTGCTGGCCCAGGCCGGATGGAAGCGCGGTCAGGGCTGGGCCTATGAAGTCATCCTGCCCGCCAACTTCGACTACAGCGAAGCGGAAGGCCCCAAGCACAACTGGGCCTTCTGGGCCGCGCGCGGGGTGCGTCTGGCCAATGGCTCAGCCCCGAACAGCGACGAAGCCGCCGAGGGCGCCACCATCCTGCTGCCGCAGGGGGCCAAGGGGCCGGCCTTCCTGGCCCTGCCCAACCACTATGTGATCAGGCGCTACAACAACTCGGTCAGCTATGCCTTGGCGATCGGCCTGATCGCCGACGGGGTCGCGGGCAAGCCCGCCCTGACCGCCGCCTGGCCCAATGACGGCCCCCTGACTCGCGAACAGCGCGTGGGCGCCCAGACGGCCCTGACGCGCATGGGCTTCGACACGCAAGGGGTGGACGGCGTCATCGGCACCAATACGCGCACGGCCCTGCGCCGCTGGCAGCAGGCCAACGGAAAGGTCGCGGACGGCTATCTGACGGATGTGCTGGCGGACGAGTTGATCAGACGGGCGCGCTGATCATCCTTCTCCCCTTGCGGGAGAAGGTGGCCGAGCAAGGCGAGGTCGGATGAGGGGTCTGCGCGACCTCGCTTCATCAGGTGCATAACCAAGACGAAGATGGAGGGCTCGCCGTAGAGAAACCCCTCATCCGTCGGCCTGCGGCCGCCACCTTCTCCCGCAAGGGGAGAAGGGTATAGAGGCGCTCTACCCCTTCACGCGCCAGGTCGCGCCTTCGGGGCCGTCCATGACGACGACGTTGAGGGCGTTCAGGCGGTCGCGGATGCGGTCGGCCTCGGTCCAGTTCTTTTCGGCGCGGGCGCTAGCGCGTTGCTCCAGCAGGGCCTCGACCTCGACCTTCAGCGCCGGATCGCCGCCCTCGAACCATTGGTCCGGCGTCAGGGCCAGGACGCCGAGCAGGCCAGCGGCTTCGGTCAGGCTCCAGCGGGCCATAGCCACGTCGTTGATGTCGGCCTCTGCATCGTTCAGCAGGTCGCGCAGGGCGTTGCCCAGGGCGAACAACTGGGCGATGGCCCCTGGCGTGTTGAGGTCGTCTTCAAGCGCGTCCAGCACCGGCTCCATGGCGTTCTCGGCCAGTTCCATCTCCGCCTCGTCCAGCACGGCCTCGTCGAAATCGGCCAGAGCGGCGTCGGCGTCACGCAGGACGCCGTACAGGCGATCCAGGTTCTTGCGCGACTGATCCAGCAGGCTCTGGTTCCAGTCCAGAGGCTGGCGGTAGTGGGCGCTCAGCAGGGCCCAGCGCACGACCTCGCCCGGCATGTTCTGCACCAGATCGTGCAGCAGCAGGACGTTGCCGACCGACTTGGACATCTTCTCGGCGTCCACAGTCAGGAAGCCGTTGTGCATCCAGTAGCGGGCGTATTCGTCGTGCGCCTGATCGCTATGGGCGTGGCCGTGGGCACAGACGCCTTGCGCGATCTCGTTCTCATGATGCGGGAAGACCAGGTCGATGCCGCCGCCGTGGATGTCGATGGGCAGACCCAGGGTCTGTTCGATCATGGCCGAGCATTCGATATGCCAGCCGGGACGCCCCTGCCCCCACGGGCTCGGCCAGGACGGCTCGTCCGCCTTGGACGGCTTCCACAGGACGAAGTCGTGGGGGTTCTTCTTGTAGGGCGCGACCTCGACGCGGGCGCCAGCGATCATGTCGTCCAGGTTGCGGCCCGACAGCGCGCCGTAGGACGGATAGGAGGAGACGTCGAACAGGACGTGGCCTTCGGCGGCATAGGCGTTGCCGGCGTCGACGATGGCCTGGATCTGGGCCGTGATGGCGTCGATGTAGTCGGTGACGTGCGGGGCGATGTCGGGCGGGCTGACGTTCAGCAGGCCCATGTCGGCCAGATAGGCGGCCTCGTAGCGGGCCGTGATCTCGCCGATGGCGACGCCTTCGCGGGCAGCCTTCTGGTTGATCTTGTCGTCCACGTCGGTGACGTTGCGGGCATAGATGACCTTGTCCGGGCCATAGGTCCGGCGCAGCAGCCGCACTAGGACATCGAACACCACCGGCGGGCGGGCGTTGCCGATATGGGCGTAGTCATAGACCGTCGGACCGCAGACATAGAGCGTCACCCGGTTCGGATCGCGCGGCGTAAAGGCGCGCTTTTCACGGCGAAGGGTGTCGTGGATATGCAAGGGCATGGGAGGGGGTCTTTGCGAGTTTTCTTGCGGGACGGACGACGTGTCCCATATAGCGGCCTGATACACAGTCATACGTGATTGGTAAAAGGTAGCCTTGGCGGGCCTTCCCGCCCCGCTGGATCAGTTCATGAGC
>Ga0265296_1000872_pt1 | contig 39562 bp, 39 predicted proteins | sample MunlanPumphouse1_FD_189073 | JGI IMG/M metagenome (GOLD analysis project Ga0265296, IMG submission 189073) | Groundwater microbial communities from a municipal landfill in Southern Ontario, Canada - Pumphouse #1 | ecosystem: Environmental > Aquatic > Deep subsurface > Groundwater | place...
TGATGAAAAAGGAAGGCACGCATGATACTATCCGACAAAGAAATTGATGACCGCATAATATCTATTATGAGAAAACATTTCCTGAAGTTTACAAGTGAAGTTATCGAAAAATATAAAACGCAAATCGACAACGCCGTAAGGTGGTACATAAGCAGTCTTCCTCAACATGTGGCAAAGTCCGAAAGCGACGATCTGGCCAGCGAGGCAAAAATCGCTTTTGTTGATTCGCTAAAAACATGGGATCCACGCGTCGGGGAACTCTGGCCTTATGCCAATATCAGGCTAAAAGGAGCCATGCAGGATTATTTGAGACGACGCGGATCGGATCCTGTTACCGGTGTTTATGAATGGATTGTTCAGGCCGCAAACGTTTATATGGCCTTTAATCAACAAACCATCCACCAGGATTTTGTCGATGACTCGCTCCACATAGAAACCGCGATGAAAGACTTGAGCGAAGTCGAACAAAAAGTAATCGACGGTTATTATAAAAAGGATAAAACATTTAAACAAATCGGGGAAGACATCGGACTATCGGAATCCCAAGTTAGCCGCATCGCAAAAACCGCTACCGAAAAGATGAAAAACCAGTTTAAGAAATAACAATTTGCCTCACACTTTTTTTTATTGTAAAATGGAAATTACTTGCGGGCGTAGTTCAGCGGTAGAATGTCTGCTTCCCAAGCAGAAGGTCGTGGGTTCGAACCCCATCGCCCGCTTGTTTATTGGCGACGTAGCCAAGTGGTAAGGCAGCTGTCTGCAAAACAGCTATGCGGCAGTTCAAATCTGCCCGTCGCCTGATTGTTTTGGGCGGTTAGTTCAGTGGTAGAATGCCTCGTTGACACCGAGGAGCTCGCTGGTCCGATTCCAGCACCGCCCAGTTTATTATTGTTTAATATTCTACTATTTAGCCGCATTTGATATAAAAGCTTCGCTGGTACCGTTAACAGAATAACTAGAATTACCCGCAACATAAGTATAATTTCCGTTGATTGCCAAACAATATCCGTAATCAGTATAATGCTTATTGTAACCCGATATTCCTAGCTTATTTCCTGAAGAATCATACTTAATAATAAACGCTCCCCCGCTTCCAGTATCATCCAAAGTACCAAATGTAAATCCTGTAACAAAGGTATTGCCGCTGTCAACGGTAATTCCATATCCACCGCTATTTCCGGTACGCGCTCCTATTTGCTTTGCCCAATTTTTTGTCCCGTCACTTTTATTGCACTTGATCACAAAAATATCAGAAAAATCAAGCCTTTCCGGGTTGGATGGAGTTTGTCCTTCAAAAGACCCATGATTATTTCCTGTAACATATATATTGCCGGTATCAACTGCCAGGCTCTGCGGGTATAGGCCTTGCTTTGCAGCGCCTCCTCCCGAATCTTCGCCAGTTGAAACAAATGTTGATACCCAGACCGGAGTCGATGAACCGGAAAAGTTAGAAGTATCATACTTTGCAATAAAAAAGCTTGAAGTGTAATCAGCTTTACTAATGTCATATCCTTCAAAAGTGGAAGAAGTATAACCGGTAACATATATATATCCGTTATTCACAGCTAAAGCCTTTCCTTCCTGGCCGGAATTAACAAGCTCTTTTTTATACTGATTGCCATTTGAATCGTATTTTACTAGAAGAAAGTGATTATCATTAGCAACCCCAGTAATAAATACATTATTACTGCTATCAACGGCAATTCCATACCCCTTGCAGGAAGAACTAGATGCTCCAAATTGCTTTGTCCATGCGGTATCTCGGTTGCCGTTAGAATCATACTTTACAATAAAAACATCAGTATAACCTGTCCTGGTTTTTCCATCCAGACCACCTTTTGTATATCCCGTAGCATATATGCTGCCATTGCTGTCAACCGCAATTCCGAGACTTTGTTCCTCAAATGCAGTCCCAAATTCTTTGACCCATATTTTTGTTCCCGACAAATCATACTTTGCTACAAAAGCATCATAATCTCCACCCAGAAAGTTATTCGAATCTCCTTCAATAGTACTTTTGGTTGAACCGGTAAGATATATGTATCCGTCACTCCCAAAAACAAGGCTTTTGAAAACTATTGAACTGTTTGAAGCATTATGTAATGCCGCAAGCAATGAAATGCTCCCGGGTCCACCCTCTGTTCCACCTCCGCCTCCATTATCAATACCGCTGCTTCCAACAGGCGAAGTAGCCGGATTACATCCAATCAAATACCCTGCAGTAAATATTGCAATAAACAGCACCAAAATCCAAACTAAATTTTTTTTCATTTTTTCTCCTCCTTTTTAAAAATATCTAACGACCGCAACAATGAGCCCAAGCAGTGTCACAAGCCACATGTAAAATATTGTTTTTTTTAATATAGTCTGAACATTAATATCCAAAAAGTTTGCTATCCAAACATTATGAGTATTCGTGGGGTCACATACTCCCTGAATCTGACCGACCGACATCAGGGCCGCCATTATTGCCACTGGGGGCAGCGTTTTTGTCGCAAGCATAAGACCAATTAAACCGCTTCCCATTCCCCAGATATTTAAGGGGCCTCTGTATAGCGCAAGTGGAGCAAGGACAAGAAAAAATAATACATAATGTAACCCGTTTGAAGGCATAATATATGTAAGGATCGGACTGATACCCTCCGAAACCTTTGGATGCATGACTGCATTAAGCAGCATGCCAATACCCATTATCAGAACGATTGCAGGGGCAACGCTGCCAATGCCGTCGAAAATAGATTTTGCCAGCATATTAACTCTTGACTGCCAGTCTCCATTGATACATATTACGCCGTATAAAAGACCTATCATTAACGCGGTAATTATTGGGAACTCAAACGGCGCGGAAGGCTTGAATACCAGATTAAATACTGAAAAACCAAAAACCAGTACAAGAGGGACAAAAGGCGTAAGCAGCGCAAATTTTGGCAAATGTTTTTTCTCATGCAGCGGCCGGGAAAACATCATGATTTTTTCGCCCCGCCGGATCTCGATCGCGAGAAATAAAATCGTAACCGCCAAAAAAATCGATCCAAGAAAAATGGCATAGCTAAAAACAGTCTGCTGTGGAATATTCATCACGCTCATATACAGCTGCCAATTGGTTAGATTAAACACTCCTCCAAGCGACAACCCCAACAAAAAAAGGCATCCGGCAACAAGACGGGATACTCCAATCGAAATCATAATGGGGAGAACAATTGTCGCAACCATAATGACCGCTCCCAACCCCCCAAGCACCGTAAATAAAAGGGCGCATACAAGCGTTAAAGAAAAGGCGACGATATATGTGCGGTCGCCGGAAAGCTCCGCGACATTTTTGACCAACACTTCGGCAATGCCGGATTTTGCGACAAACTGCGAAAGCATCGCGCCAAACATGACAACGATTATAGGGAGGGCAAGCTTATATGAACCATCGGATATAATGGTTTTTGCAATATTCTCTATCGGTATTCCCGCGGCAATAGAAATCAACATTGCCATAACGGGCAACGCAAAAATAGCCGGCAGTTTATTAGCATACATAAGTCCGGCAAATACAATAAAAATCAAAAAAATCATTACCCCTAAAATCATTTTTTTATTTCCCCCTTTGAAACAGGGAATATTACCGTAACCGAGTTACCCTCTGACCTCATTATTGCAAACACTCGATCCTTTTTACCGGTCTTGATAACCGCCTCTTTTGGCCCGGTCTCGAGCGTGAAATAAGAAAATAATTTTAACGTAGTATCATTAAAAAACGGAAATTTCCCCACATTGAGCTCCGCAAATGTCTGCGAATCTTTTAGGCCTTTAACCGAAACAACATTACCTTCTTTTTCAAGAGTCAAAGAAAACAGCTTTATTTTTTTATCCATTGATTCGGCTATAGATTTTTTTAAGGAAGACTCAACCTGATATACGGCAATAATATTTGTTAACATATAATCAGGTTTTGTAACTATTTTTCCGTCGTAATACAGGCCGCTTGATCCGCCCCCGTCAAGATTCATAGCATCAATACAACCGAGGGACTTCATTATTCGCGCAAGATGGTTAAGCGACACGCCTGCTTTAACAGTTACAAAAAGCATCATCTTGTCTTTTGTAACGCCGACCGCGCTCCTGTTTCTTATCGCAAATAATCTCGGATCTTTAAATCCTTCTGATTTTGGATCAAAGACCATGGCTCCATTGTCCAGCAGCCTTGGGCCGGAAGCAATAACAGTCATGTATTTGCTCCAGTCCATATGGCGCCATCTTTTTACCTTTATAAATTCGACGCGATTATTGGCGGTAATCGCCAAAGCTGTCCCAAGTCCGGCAAAGTTTACAAGCTGCCTGTTGATCACAATATCACCTACGGGAACGTATGATACCGTACAAAAAAATGTACCGTTTATCGCCGCAATTGGTTTTGAACGTTTGATTATTCTTGAAAAACTTTCAGGGGCATTTGGAAAGCCTGTTGCGACGACAGGGGTGACAATTATTCTCTGGTCCACCATGTTGATCTCAACTACATTAGCCGTAATACCGTTAACGATTTTGTTATAACATCCTACAGACTCAACATCGGCAGAACATGCCGCGCCAAGACATAAAAACATCAGGAAGCAAAAAGCAAAAAAACATTTTTTCATGAGAGAAGATATTTTGAAAATGTCCTTACCCCTACTCCGGTTGCGTCTGTCTTAATATATGCTGTTCCCGCGATATCAATATGAACCCAAGGGATATCACCGATAAATTTTTTCAGGAAGATAGCCCCGACAATCGGGCTTGCCTTTCCGTGCTCGGTGCAATTCTTTGTATCAGCGAAATCGCTTTTTAGATATTCGTCATATTCGGAAAAAATCGGCAGCTGCCACATCTTTTCACCGCTAGCATTCCCGCTTTCTACAATATCTTTGATCATCTTTTCATCACTGCCCAGAACTGCGGAACAAATATCTCCAAGGGCAACTACACAGCCGCCTGTTAAAGTGGCAATATCAATTAATTTTGTAGCGCCAAGCTTTATCGCGTAAGACAGGGCATCGGCAAGAATTAAACGGCCTTCGGCATCGGTAGAAATAATCTCTATTGTTTTACCCGACAACGATTTGAGGATATCTCCCGGCTTATATGCGCCACCGCTTGGCATGTTTTCCGTTAAAGGAATTACCGCGATAACATTATGCTTACATTTGCGGCCTGCAATAACTCTCATTGTCTCGATAACCGCGGCAGCGCCTGCCATATCCGATTTCATCTCGGACATATTTTTTGAAGGTTTTATCGAAATTCCGCCCGAATCAAACGTTATGCCTTTACCGATAAGGCCGATAATGTCTTTTCCCGATCCTTTATATTTGAGGATTACGAGCTTTGCAGGCTCGCGAGATCCTTTCGCAACCGCGTAAAACGCGCCTAACCCCATCTTTTCTATTTTTGGAAAATCATATATCTCGCATTTGATCCCCACATCTTGAGCCATCTCTTTTGCATAATTCGCAATATAGGTTGGAGTTATAACATTGGATGGGGAATTTACCAGATCCTTCGCCATGTTAGCGGAATCCGCTATATCGGCAATCAAACTGATTCTTGATTTTAATTGTTTAATATTTGACTGGTTAGGCTCAAGAACAACAAGTTTTTCGATTTTGACGCTATCTTTGTCTTTTTCCTTATAAACATCAAAGCTATAGCCGGCATTTATCGCACCGTCAACAAAGGCCTCAGCATCCAAATTGCCTAATATAACGGCAGCAACAGACTCTGCTTTAACTTTTTTTGCAGCGCCAATAACTTGGGCTGCAGCTTTTCGCAATACATCTGCATTATAATCTTTTGACTTTCCAAGACCAACAACGACAATACGATCGGCAGGAATTTTGCCAAAAGTATGAATAATACAGGAAGTATCTGATTTTCCGGATATTTCTTTTGATTTGATCAACTTTGATATAACTTTTGAAAGAGCGATATCAAGCTTTAAGGAATCACCTGACAGGGTCTTTTTGTCTTCATATATAAATATTGCAAGTAAATCAGCCTTAATTTTTATTATATTTGCGTTTTCAACAGATACTTTCATATTAAAACTTTACCTTTGGAGCCTCTTTTGCAGCTTCGGCTGCTTTGAAAAATGTTTTTTCCTTGTCAAATCCAAATAATCCGGCAAAAAAACCGTTAGGAATTCTTTTCGCAAATGTATTATAAGTCTGGACATCTTCGTTATATCTCATTCTTTCGACGGAAATTCTATTCTCTGTACCCTCGAGGCTATCCATCAGCTGCCTAAAGTTGGCATCAGCCTTTAGCAGTGGATAATTTTCAACGATAACCAAAAGTCTGGAAATGGCTCCCTCTAACCCGGAAGACGCTGAAATCTTATCTGAAACTGATTTTGCGCCAGCGAGTTTTGCTCTTTGTGCCGCTATATCGGCAAAAACAGACGCTTCGTGTACCTTATAGCCTTTTACTGTTTCTATCAGATTTGGAATCAGGTCGTAGCGCCGCTGAAGTTGGTTCTCAACCTGCGCCCATGCCTGCTTTACAGTCTGGTCCATCGAAACAAAAGCATTATATTTGCCAACCACCCAAAGTATAATTATCAAAGTAACCGCAATAATACCTAATACCCACCACATCCATTTTTTCATAACTAATACCTCCTAAAAAAATACTACCAGCTCCTGCCGGCTCCACCGCCTCCGCTTCGCCCTCCACCAAAACCGCCGAATCCGCTATCCATAGATCCTCCTCCTCCAAATCCTCCAAAACCGCCAATAACTGGGCCTAATCCACCTCCGCCGCCAAACTTTCCGGTGCCTTTGCCTATTCCTAAGATTACGCCTAAAACTGCTCCTGCAATTGCACCCGCAATAGCCGCAACGGCATAACCGATTGCCGCGCAAATTATTACGGCAAAGATAAAATATAATATCTTATTGCCCTTGATAAAAGCAGCAATGACTGACATTACAACAATAAATACGATCATTAAATAGAAACCTAAATCGGAATTATTTTTGTATTTTTTATATGCCTGATATTTTTCCGGCAACTGCGAGCCGTATTTTTCGAGTATTCTCGCGGCAATTGCAGATGTTCCGTTAAAAAGCCCCTCCCCGAATTTGTTTTCCTTAAAGCGAGGAATTACATTATCGTCCAATACTGATCCGCAGAACTGATCGGTAACTACACCCTCTAGTCCGTATCCGACCTCTATCTCGACTCTTTTTTCTTTCATGGAACAGACGATTAAGATGCCGTTATCTTTGTTCTTTTTGCCAATCCCCCAAAGCTCGAATAATTTGACGGCATACGTCTTTGTGTCATAGGGATCCACGGAATTAACAGTCGCAATTGCCATCTCGACAGATGTCTTTTTTTCGAGGTCACTGCAAAGCTGCTCAAGATCAGCAAGATTCGGCTCTTCGATGACATTTGCGTAGTCGTTTACATAATGTAAATATCTTGGAAAAATGTAGGAAGAAAATGCAATCGCAACAGTTGTCAAAATCATGAGTAGTAGAAGTATTAATTTTTTCATTTAATCAAAAAAAGATTTTATTTATTTTTTAAGCTTTTCTTTTGCCTCTTTTACCGCATCCCTGACTCTGCGGGGCGCAGTTCCGCCGACAACATTTTTTGTTTTTAAGCTGTTTTCGACCGATATTGATTCAAAAACATCATCATCTATTTTACCGTAAAATCTTTTAAATTCCAGCACATTAAGCCCCGATAATTGTTTTTTCTCAACAATGCAATACGCAACAATGCGGCCTACAACTCTATGGGCCTCCCTGAAAGGCATTCCTTTTTTTACGATATAATCCACAAGATCAGCGGCAGTAGTATAGCCTTCGATCGCGGACTGACGCATAACATCCTTGTTAATTTTTATATTTTTCAATACCTCGGAAATTATCTCTAGGCTGGCAGCAAGGTTATCAACGCAGTCGAACAGGTCATGTTTGTCTTCCTGCAGATCCCTGTTGTATGACATCGGCAGAGCCTTGAGCATTGTCATAACGGAAACAAGATTTCCAAAAGCTCTTCCGGTGCGGCCTCTTATTAACTCGGCAATATCAGGGTTTTTCTTTTGCGGCATAATACTTGACCCAGTTGAAAACGAATCTGAAAATTCTATAAAGTTAAACTCCGTCGTCGACCATAGTATTAACTCTTCGCAAAGTCTTGAGATATGCATCATGGTCACTGCCGCGCAGTAAATAAAATCCACTACAAAATCTCTGTCGCTAACTGCGTCAATACTATTTTTTGAGATTGTTGCAAATCCAAGCTCTTTTGCAATATATTCCCTGTCAATCGGAAAACTGCTGCCGGCCATAGCTCCTGAGCCGAGCGGCAGAACATCGGTTCGTTTTAAGCATTCCTTAAACCTTTCTCTATCCCTCTCAAGCATTTCGTAATATGCCATCAGATGATGAGAAAGCAATATTGGCTGGGCATGCTGAAGATGAGTATATCCGGACATGATGACATCCAGATTTTTTTCCGACAGATCTACTATTGTTTCTTCAAATTTTTTTATACGCAGCAGTGTTGTATTAATCTCGTCTTTTAAATAAAGGCGTAAATCGGTAATAACCTGGTCGTTTCTGCTGCGTCCGGTATGAATTTTTTTACCCAGATCACCTACCCGCTCAATCAGAGTATACTCTATATTCATATGAACATCTTCGAGAACATCATTTAAGGTAATCTTGCCAACCTTATAGTGAGCCGCGATTTCCTTAAGCTCGTTTATTATCTGCTTGCATTCTTTGTCATTTAAAATGCCGATAACCTTCAGGGCTTTTGCATATACGGAGTTTTGTTTAATATCATAATCAAACAATCTGGCGTCGCACACCAGAGAAGAAGTAAATTTTTCAACAAGCTTGTTTGTCTCTTCGGAAAATCTTCCGGACCACGACTTTTTTGCCTTAGGTTTTTCCGCCGCAACTTGGGCCTTTACTTTTTTATTTTTCTTTTTACTTTTTGGCATACTTTCACCTTTCCTTTTTTCCTGCACTGCCCATATACGGGAGTGCAAATAAATTTATAAACCCTTCCGCGTCCTTCTGATTATAAATATCTTCCTCCTCAAAAGTAGCTAGTTTTGGGTTGTAGAGAGAATTTTTTGACAAAATACCGGCAACGGAACAGCTTCCTTTATAAAGCTTGAGACTGACTGTTCCGGAAACATTTTTTTGAGTTTCATTGATAAAACCATCCAAAGCTTTTTTAAGCGGCGTAAACCACAGGCCATAATAAATCAATTCCGCGTATTTAAGGCTGATAAACTGCTTGTAATGCAAAGTCTCTCTGTCAAGCGTCAATGATTCGACTGCTCTATGAGCAGCAAATAAGATTGTTCCGCCAGGTGTCTCATAAACTCCGCGGGATTTGATACCTACCAGCCTGTTTTCAACAATATCAACTCTACCAACACCGTTTTTGCCGCCTATCACATTAAGCTTTTTTATAATTTCAATGCCTTCCATATTTTTACCGTTAAGAGCGATTGGAATCCCTTTGTCAAACGAGACTTCGACATAAGTTGGTTTATCCGGAGCTTTTTCCGGTGATGTTGTAAGAATAAACATGTCTTCTTTTGGCTCAAACCATGGATCTTCCAAAATACCGCCTTCATAGCTTATGTGCCAGAGATTTCGATCGGAAGAATATGGCTTTGAAATTGTAACCGGCACAGGAATATTATTCGCTTTTGCATATTCAATCTCCTGGGTTCGAGACTTTAGCTCCCAATCACGCCAGGGAGCGATAATCTTTAGTCCCGGAGCAAGACATTTGTAGGTCAGTTCAAATCGAACCTGATCATTGCCCTTTCCTGTCGAACCGTGGGCAACCGCATCGGCATTTTCTGATTTTGCGATCTCAACCTGCCTTTTTGCGATCAAAGGCCGGGCTATTGATGTTCCCAAAAGGTACTGTCCCTCATAAATCGCCCCTGATTTTAACATCGGAAAAATAAAATCAGCAACAAACTCATTGGTCAGATCTTCGATATAAACCTTATCGGCGCCAGTCTTAAGAGCTTTTTCTTTGAGTCCTTTTAGTTCATCAGCCTGTCCGATATTTGCGGCATAAGCAATTACGGCGCAATCGTATTTGTCTTTTAGCCATTTGATCATAATCGAGGTGTCAAGGCCTCCCGAATAAGCAAGAACAATTTTTTTAATTTTTCCCATAAAAATTCCTTTCGATTACTTAAGCAATTTTACCAATATCGCCTTCTGAACATGCAGACGGTTTTCAGTTTCGTCAAAAACTACCGAATTTGGCCCGTCAATTACGTCTGACGTAATCTCTTCGCCCCTGTGAGCGGGCAAACAATGCATTACGATAACATCGGGTTTTGCCTTTTTTACAAGGACTTTATTTACCTGGAATGGCTTAAAAATATTTTTCCGTTTTTCCGTCTCGTCCTCTTGGCCCATGGATGTCCAGACATCGGTGTAGATAACATCTGCGTCTTTTGCGGCCGCAGCAGGATCATCAGTTAGAATGATTTGGCTACAGTTTTGACCGGCATCAAACAATCCAAGTTTAACAGTTTGGCTGTTCGGCTCATAACCCTTGGGACAAGCGGCCCAAAAATCAAGACCGACTTTTGCGCAGGTTGATAAGAGCGAATTGCAAACATTGTTGCCATCTCCGATATAAGCAAACTTCAACCCTTCGAAAACCCGAGAACCTTTTTTTGCTTTCTTTTCCCATACTGTAAATACATCCGCCAGCGCCTGGCAAGGATGATATGAATCCGTTAGGCCATTTATAACAGGGACACTGGCTATTTTTGAAATATGTTCCAATTTATCATGCGCGAATGTACGGACTACTATTCCATCAACGTATCTGGACAAAGTCTTTGAAATATCTTCGGTCGACTCGTTTCCGCTGAATCTGATAGAAATGGGATCCAGATCAATAGCCTTTCCCCCAAGCTGCACCATGGCAACCTCGAAAGATACACGGGTGCGGATCGAAGGTTTTTCAAAAATAATTGCCAGAGACTTTCCGGTAAGAAGAGGTTTATATCTGCTTTTTTTTAGTTTTTTGGCAAGCTCTAATATATCCCATACCTCGCTCGAAGTAAGTTCTTGAATAGATAATAGATCTTTATGTTTTAAACTTGGCACTTTGTTATATTATAGTATATGAGTGAAGGCACAGCAATAGCATTTTGTTATCGGCGAAGATTTTTTGGCTTTACAACAGTAAATAAATGTACAGTATTTACTCGATTATTTCGGCCACGTAACCGTTTTTCCAGCATTGGACATTGATGTCCTCGACTAATTCCGCAGTACTTACATAATAAATGGAGTTCTTTGATTCGCTTGTATGGTTTTTAATATTTTTACTAATAAGTTTATGAAGTTTGTCGTCATCGATATCAAGTTCAACCTTACCATTTCTGTATCTAATAATTCCAATAAGATCTCCCTTAATCTCTTTTTCGACATCTAACCTGTAAATATGGACTTTCATTGAAGTTCGCTCCCCTACATATATATATCGTTAAAAATGGGGAGGAATTTCAATGCCCTCACCCAAAATTTAACTACCCGATAACTCATCACTTGTCATAGTAAAAAACTCGGGTGAGGGCCGGATTAGACTTGAAGGCTCTGGATAAGAAATGTTATTATAGATTCATGATCGAATACCTCTCTTATGATCAAATCAAAGAAACAGCGCAGTCATGCACAAAATGCGTTCTCTCAAAAACCAGGACAAATGTTGTTTTTGGTCACGGTCCTGTTCCCTGTCATATAATGCTAATCGGGGAAGGACCCGGCGAGCAGGAAGATCTGACAGGACTTCCATTCGTTGGCAGAGCGGGCCAACTCTTAACTCAAATCCTGGCATCAATAAATATAACTCGCGAAAACGATATTTATATCGCAAATATAGTCAAATGCCGACCGCCGGAAAATCGCGTACCGGCAAAAGAAGAGTCAACCGCTTGTTTTCCATACCTCGAAGCGCAGATAAAATTTATTAAGCCGTCAATAATTCTACTAGCGGGATCTCCTGCCTGCAAGACTGCACTCAAAACAGACGAGCCGATATCTAAAATAAGAGGGAAATGGTTTAAATTGCCTTGGGATGAAAACATCTCTGTTATGCCGATTTTTCATCCTTCATATCTTTTGCGAAACGCATCAAAAGAAAAAGGAAGCCCAAAATGGCTGACATGGCAGGATATGAAAGAAGTCTCGAACGCGTTGGATTTTATCAGGAAGGTGGAAACCGCTTGACATCAAAAGTTTATTTTTTTGATATTCGAGAAGGAGCCAGGGATTCGATATTAAATGGTATTGAAAAAATATTTGACGCGGCTGAATTTGACAAACTCATTGAACCAGAAGATCTAACTGCTGTTAAAACTCATTTTGGGGAAAGAGGCAATCTTGCTTATGTCCGGCCTCCTATAATAAAAACTATCGTCGACAAAATAAAAAGTTATAATGGAAAGCCGTTCTTAACCGACAGCAATGTGCTCTACAGGGGATCGCGGGGCGATGCCGTCACACATATTGAAACTGCGGTTATTCACGGATTCTCTTATTCCAATATCGGAGCTCCAATAATCATTGCCGACGGCCTTGAGGGAAAAGAATATAAAAAAGTTAAGATTGATCAGCGCCATTTTAAAGAAGTTAACATCGGTACTACAGCTCTAAATGCCGACAGTATTATCTCCGTAGCACATTTTAAGGGACACGAGGTAACCGGTTTTGGAGGATCTTTAAAAAACATTGGAATGGGATTTGCCAGCAGGTCCGGAAAACAGCAGATGCACGCGGATGTCAGGCCTGTTGTGATAGAAGACAAGTGCAACGGCGACGCAAAATGCTTAAAATGGTGCCCTGCAGACGCGATCAAAATGATAAATAAAAAGGCCCGAATAGATTCGGCAAAATGCATCGGATGCGCGGAATGCATCGCGTCATGCAGATCGGGTGCTATAAAAATTGACTGGACTGGTACGGCAGAATCCTTGCAGGAAAAGATGGTTGAATATTTTTACGGTGTAGCGATTAACAAAAAAGAAAAAATGGGTTATATAAATATTATAATGGACGTTTCGCCGCAGTGCGATTGTTATCCTTTCAACAATATACCAATTGTGCCAAATATCGGGTTTGCCGCATCTCTCGATCCAGTATCATTGGACCAGTCTAGCGCTGACCTTGTCAACAAACAGGAAGGCATAGAGATGAGCGCTCTTGGGTCCCATTTCAAAAGCGGGAATAAGTTTAGGGTATTAAACTCAAATGTTGACTGGGAGATCCAGCTTAAGTACGCGGAAAAGCTTGGGCTCGGATCTAGAAAGTATGAGCTTATAAAAGTATGAACCTTCTCCACGACGAAGAATTTTTAAGACTGGAAAAAGATTTTAAGTTTTTGAGCAATGCCAGAAATTATTATAAGAACACTAAAAACGAGCTTGAAAATCTTCAGTATGTTATTGTTGATATTGAGACTACAGGACTTAATCCTGAAACCGAAGAAATCATAGAAATCGGCGCGTTCAAAACACAGGGCATTGTCGCAAAAGATGTTTTTAACACGCTTATCAAGCCAAAAAAAAATATTCCTCTCGAGGCCGAAAAGATTCATGGAATATCCAACGAAATGGTTGCCGACAAACAGTATATCGAGGTTGTCCTGCCCTCATTTATTGATTTTGTAGGAAACTCCGTCCTTGTCGCCCATAATGCCGATTTTGATATAGGATTTATCCGGCATCACCTTAATCAGGCGCTCGGCAGGACCATGGACAACGACTCATTATGCACCGTAAAACTCGCGAGATTAATTTTTCCGAATCTTTCAAACCACAAGCTGCCAACAGTCGCCAACCATCTTAACATCGATATTCACTCTCATCACAGGGCATTGTCGGACGCGGAGGCGACATATCATATCTGGGCAAAATTTATTGAATTATTAAAAGAAAAAAACATCAATACTTTAAAAGAAATTAAATCTTTGATAAAATAAGAAACCGAGGCATGAAAATGGGAATGACTTTGACTGAAAAAATTCTTGCCGCGCATAGCGGCAAAGATGCCGTTGCTCCGGGGGAGCTTGTTAACTGCAAGATAGATTTTTGCTTAGGCAACGATATAACCGCTCCGATCGCAATTGAAGAGTTTAAAAAACTTGGAGTTGCTCATGTTTTTAACAAAAACAGGATTGCTCTCGTCCCGGATCATTTTACGCCGAACAAAGACATCAAATCCGCCCAGCAAAGCAAAATACTGCGTGAATTTGCCGCAAAATATAAAATAAAAAATTATTTTGAAATTGGGAGATGCGGTGTGGAACACGCTCTTCTGCCTGAAAAAGGACTTATACTTCCGGGATATCTCGTAATCGGAGCTGATTCCCATACCTGCACTTACGGAGCGTTAAACACATTTTCTACTGGAGTCGGTTCAACTGATTTAGCCGCTGCCATGGCAACCGGCGAAGTATGGTTAAAAATACCCGAAAGCATAAAAATAATTTATAACGGTTCTCTCAATGAATGGGTTACCGGAAAAGATCTGATACTATACACAATTGGAAAAATCGGAGTTGACGGCGCAAGATACATGTCCATTGAATTTACCGGCGAGACTATAAAAAATCTTTCAATGGACAGCAGACTAGCTATGGCAAACATGGCAATCGAAGCAGGCGCAAAAAATGGCATATTTGAATTTGACGAAAAAACCGGTGACTTTGTTTCCACGGCAACAATGAACATTGAAGACGAGCCTGTAAGCTATAAACCATATAAAGCCGATGAAGATGCCGTTTATAATAAATCAATCGAGTATGACGCGTCTCAAATTGAGCTTCAGGTCGCGTTCCCTCACCTCCCCTCAAACTCAAAAGGGTTATCAGAAATTAAAGAGGATATAATTATCGACCAGGTTGTCATTGGTTCCTGCACAAACGGAAGAATTGAAGATCTAAGGATTGCCGCGGGTATTCTGAAAGGAAAAAAAATCGCGAAAAATGTCCGATGCATAATTATTCCGGCAACACAAAAAATATATAAACAGGCAGTTGACGAAGGTCTTTTTGATATTTTTATCGATGCGGAAGCTGCGATCAGCACTCCAACATGCGGTCCATGCCTTGGAGGTCATATGGGAATTCTTGCAGAAGGTGAAAAATGCGTAGCTACAACAAATAGAAATTTTGTTGGAAGAATGGGACATGTTAAGAGCGAAATATATTTGAGCGGGCCGGCGGTTGCGGCGGCGTCCGCGATCCTCGGGAAAATAGGAGGCCCTGATCAAATAATATGATAAACGGAAAAGCTTGGAAGTTTAATGACAATATTGATACCGATTTGATTATTCCTGCCAGATATCTAAATACAATAAACCCTGTTGAACTGGCAAAACACTGTATGGAAGATGCCGACCCTGAATTTGTAAAAAAAATATCAAACGGAGACATAATCGTCGCGGGTGAAAACTTTGGTTGCGGATCTTCCCGCGAGCACGCGCCAATAGCTATTAAAGCATGCGGCATCTCTGCCGTCATAGCAAAGAGCTTTGCCAGAATATTTTACAGAAACTCTATAAATACGGGACTTCCGATAATTGAAAGCATTGATGCCGCTGAAGGTATATCCGAAGGCGATAAAATAACCGTTGACCTTGAAAACGGTGTTATTGAGAATCTGACAAAAGGCAAAAAATATATATCCGCTGCTTTTCCCGATTTTATACAAGGCATTATAAAGGCGGGCGGACTGATAAATCATATAAAGGAGAAGAAAAAACATGCATAAGATTGCTGTAATCGGCGGAGACGGAACAGGACCGGAGGTAGTTGCGGAAGGACTAAAAGTCTTAAAGGCAGTCGAAGAAAAATTTACAATTAAATTTGAATTCAAACATTATGATCTTGGTGGTGAAAGATATAAGAAAACTGGCGATATTCTCCCGCAGTCTGTACTTGATGAACTAAAAAAAGTTGACGCTATCTATCTCGGCGCGATTGGACACCCTGATGTCGCGCCAGGAATACTCGAAAAAGGGCTTCTTCTGGGCTTAAGATTTGCGCTTGACCAATATATCAACCTTCGCCCGGTAAAACTTTATGAAAATGTCTGGACTCCGTTAAAGGACAAAGGTCCGGATGAAATAGACTTTGTTGTGGTCCGGGAAAACACCGAAGGATTATATTGCGGAGCCGGTGGATTTCTTAAAAAAGGAACTCCTGACGAAGTCGCAAACCAGCTTTCGATAAACACCAGGAAAGGCGTTGAACGCTGCATCAGATTTGCATTTGATTACTGCAGAAAACGAAATAAGAGAAAACAACTTACTCTTGTCGGGAAAACAAATGTATTGACCTACGCTTTTGATTTATGGGAGCGCGCTTTTTATGAAGTCGCAAAAGAATATCCCGACATAAAGCCTGATTATGCTCACGTTGACGCAACCTGTATGTGGTTCGTAAAAAACCCGGAATGGTTTGATGTAATTGTAACCGACAATCTGTTTGGCGATATCATAACCGATCTCGGGGCCATGATACAAGGTGGAATGGGAATTGCCGCGGGAGGAAATATAAACCCTAAAGGCGTATCGATGTTTGAGCCGATTGGTGGTTCCGCTCCAAAATACACGGGAAAAAACGTAATAAATCCTCTTGCCGCCATTGGCGCAGCCCAAATGATGCTGGAAAACCTTAATGAAAACAAGGCAGCAGCCGCAGTAGAAGACGCAATTAAAAAAATTGTTATGAAAATGAAGAGCATGTCGGCAGGGAAAATGGGATTTGCAACCACTGAAATTGGTGATATAATGGCTGAAATTATTCTAAAATGAAAATTTATTTTAAGGAGGGAATATGAGATTTAAAATTATTGGGGTTGCTGTTATTTTGTTTGTTTTTTCATGTACAGCATATTCCGCAACATTTGACTTAAAGGCGGGAGTTACTGGATCAGGAGGTTTTAGCGTTGGTGGCGGAGTTCTTGTCCCCTTTTTGCAAAAAGATATGTATGCCGGAGTGAACATGAATTATTTGAGCCTTGGAGGATTTACGGGGACGTTTAATCCTGTTGAATTGAACCTGCAGAAAAATATTTTATTGCTGGATCAACCTTCTTATTTAGGAGTGGGAATTAATTATTTATTAAGCAGCGCGAAACAAAATAACATTGATGTCCAGGGAGGGTTTGGCGCTCAAGGCTACGCCGGGATTTCAAATAAGTTAAGCGATACAATGAGCATGCTTGTTGAACTTGGAACAATTGTAACCCAGGCAAAACTTGTTGGAGGTACTTACAGTTATTCTATGATGGGAACCTTTTCAGTTGGGCTAAGGATCAGCCCTGCATCTCAACCTGTTGCCGAAATCACCCAGCCGGTTGTTGCAGCGGCGCCGCATGTTGTTGTTCAGAAAGAACAAGAAAAAAGCGACATTGATTACAAATTATTTATAACCTCAAAAATTGTTAATCAAGGGCAACCTGTAATAGTAATAATAATCCCGTCAAAAGATACAAAGATTATCACTTCGACGGCAATTTTTGAAAATAACAAGAAAGTGGGATTTGCAAAAAAGCCGGAACCAGGAATTGGAGATGTTTGGAAAGCATATTATGAACTGCCAAAAACCTTTATGCCAGGCGTTCACAGGATAAAAATATTTTTGAGCTTTTCAACCGGAGAAACTCATTTAAAATCATTGGATTTTACAATAATAAAATAGATGGGAAGTCCGAAGGCCTTATTGCTTTCGCGGGAAATACGATATGACCTGCCGTTCGGCCTGTTTTGCATCGCATCCTCACTTAAGAAGAATGACATTGATATAGTTTTTTCATCCTGGGACCACGGTGAAATAAAGAATAAAATCCGGCATTACGAGCCGCAAATAATAATTATTACTCTCTATGATTCAACGTTAAGCGACACAATAAAACTAATCAAGTTCCTTCGTGGCGCAACCAAAGCATTTATCTCTGTCGGCGGTCCAATGCCAACCCTATATCCTAAGGAGGCCCTTTTTCACAGCGGAGCAGATATCGCTATCCGGGGTGAAGCCGAAAATATTTTGCCCCGGCTTATAAAATCCATCACGGATAATAATACGGCGCTTGAAACAATTCCGGGAATAATAGTTAAATCAGGAGATAAAATCGCCGCGGATACAACCCAAGCAAACAATTTGTTATCTCAAGATGAGCTCAACAACATGGATCTGGACTACAATATTATAGTTGACGGATATTTTGACGAGAATTTTTTTAATTTATCGCAAGGGATCAGATTTACGTCGTCGCGCGGATGTCCTTATTCATGCATCTTTTGCTCGCATATACACGGGAAACAATTTAGGGCCATGGGCGCCGGCAAGATAATATCCGAACTTAAAAAAATTGATTCGGCCATAACTAATAAAGAAAAAATTGAGCTTGCGAAAGCCCTAAAAATTAACGAGAGTAACTTTGAAAAATCCGCGGAAAAAATAATTATTATGAGGAAGATAATCTTTAACGACGATGATTTTTTTATTGACCGCGAAAGAGCGCTGGAGTTTTTTGAAAAAGCATCAAAGGATGATGTCATATTAAAAAGATTCTGGTTTATTTTTCAGGCAGGAATCAAATCTTTTATCAAAAACGGCATAGTAGATAATGAGCTTATATCCGCGATAAAAAAAGTAAATACAATAATGCTTCAAGTAGGCACCGACTCGTTTACAACATCCGAATTAAAGAACATGTCAAAAGGGTATACATTTGATGATATCCGAAAAGTAATCTCTGCTTTTGAAAACAATAAAATAGCAAACCTCCACTACCTGATCCTTTCTAATCTTTTTACCACACCGGGAAATATTATTGATAACCTAAAGAATATCGTCGAACTCAAAACAAGATTTAAATTTTTTAATATCCTGTCGGTAAATAAATGGATTATCCCATACTGCGGAACGCCGGCACAAACACTTGCGGCAAGCAGAGGGTATGGCAAACAGTTAAGTGGCCGAGTTTTTAGGCTTCGAGCCCATCCCGACCTTGATTTTACATATTATGACAAATTAAATGCCGCAGATATTAGAGTCGTCAAATTTATTGACAGATTAAACCAAAAGGAAATTGAAGAAAACGACATAAACAAAATAAATAAAATTATTTCACAAGTCCCTCGGTAGGACTGCTCGCGCTCGCAAATTGCTTTACTGCTATTCGACCTGCCAAATATCCCAGTCGACCAGCGATCACCGCATTCTTGAATGCATCGGCCATTATCGGAGGATTTTGAGAAAGAGCTACAGCCGTATTAATTAAAACAGCATCCGCTCCGGACTCCATTGCAACAGCAGCATCTGACGGAGCTCCAATACCGGAATCAACAACAATCGGTACGGATACAAATTCTTTTAAAACAGAAACTCTTGAAAAATTCGGTATCCCCTGCCCCGACCCGATTGGAGAACCTCCAGGCATAACTGTCGCAGCGCCGGCAGAAACAAGCGCTTTGGCAACCGAAACATCATCTGTGGTATATGGGAGCACCACAAATCCTTCTTTAATAAGTATTTTTGTCGCCTCAATTGTTGCCAACGTATCGGGAAGAAGATATTTTGGGTCCATTATAACCTCAAGTTTAATCCAATTAGATAATCCCGATGCCTTTGCAAGCCTGGCAATCCGGACCGCCTCATCAACTGTGGCGCATCCCGCCGTATTTGGAAGGATAAAGTATTTCTTAGTATCAATATAATCTAGCAGATTTTTTTCCTTCGTATTATTAAGGTCAATTCGACGCACCGCAACTGTAATTATTTCTGCACCTGACCTCTCGAGCGCATCTTTCATTATTTCGAATGTTTGATATTTACCGGTACCAAGCATCAACCGCGATTTAAAAACACGCCCCGCAATTACAAGTTCATTTTTTTGCATTCATAACCCTCCTGATTTTTTTTGCATTTTCAACCGCTCTTATTACAGCAGCCCGCTTAACTCCTGCATCTACAACCGATTTTACGTTATCCTCGTTTATTCCTCCGATAGCTACAACCGGGATATTTACTTTTTTTAATACTGCTTTGACGGTTTTTAATCCAAGTCCCTGCCAGCCTGGTTTGCTCGGCGTCTCAAAAACCGGGCCAATGCTTATATAATCGGCCCCATTTTTCTGCGCGTCGACGGCCTGCCGTAAACTATGGGTCGAAACGCCTATAATTTTCCCGGGCCCAAGTATTTTCCGGATTACCTTTACGGGAAGGTCCTCCTGCCCAATGTGAATGCCGTCCGCGTCAACCGCGACGCATATATCCGCATGATCATTTACAATAAAAGTTACTTTGTTTTTTTTGCAGATTTTTGCGACCTGTCTGGCGTATTTATAATATTCAATCCGGGTTGCAGCCTTATCCCTTAGCTGGATAATTTTTACTTTCGCATCAATCGCAGATTTGCAAGCCTTTATATGATCGCCCTGCGTCACGACATAAAGGTCAAAATCAAGTTTTTTTTGCTTTGAAACTGCATTTGATATTTTTGATTCAACATCATAAACTCTAAACCGCAGAGACTTGAATGTTTTTCCTAAAAAAGACCCGGAAATCTTTGAAAATTCTTCTAGTACTCTCAAGCCCTCTTCTGAACGAGCTGCGTTTGACCTTAATATATCTAATACCCCGGCTCTTGACCTTTCACTGCTTGAATACGTGCTTTTACCAATGTCAGACATTGAATTGCGCGAATAAATCCCGCCTGATTTTAGTCCGATTACCGTTGACTTAAAGTCATGCCTGATTATTTTGACAGCCATAAAAAGACAATCATCTTCCAGAATAAATCTTGTTATTTCCTCAATAACTCTTAAACCCTCTGAAACACGATTTATATTTGCATCCAGAATCCTGATTATATTATTCATATATTAATTATATCACGGCTTAGCCACTGCGCCGGATTAACGCGAACGTCATGTACGCTTAATCCAAAGTGCAGATGGGGACCCGAACTTAAGCCGGTGCTGCCCACCCTTCCGATCATTTCTCCCTTGTTGACATGATCTCCTTTAGAATAATATCTTTTGCTTAAATGACAATACAAAGTGTAAATCCCCTGTCCATGATCAATAACAATTGTATTTCCATGCACATCAAGCAACTCCGACAATACTACAACTCCGGTGTTAGACGCCAGAACAGGACTGCCAGATGAAGCGGCATAATCGATCCCACGGTGGTAACCAAAATCTGTTTTGTTATACCGCCGGTGAAAACCAAATAGCGTACTGATATATTTGAATGTCGAGAGAGGCTTGGCAAATTTACCGGTCCACAACTGACTTTGTGATTCACAAGTTATTACCGTATTAAATTTATTTATATCTTTTTCGATATAATCGTTGCCAAGCAGTTTCATCTTTTTGCGTTCAACTTTTACATATGATGTCGGAAATATTACTTTGATAACTTCGATTTTTGCTTCGTCTGAAATTCCGTCGGCGGTAAACGTGTATCCTCCCGGAGCCTGCCTTATATCCACTCCAACTATTGCAATATATTTTGCGTCTTTTGGATAGAAATTTACTGTTTTGTTGAAAATAAAACCTTTTTTTTTCGGGACATCGGATGTAACAACAAAAGTATTCCCCTGTTTTATGTAATTTGGATATACGCTAAGTGATGCGAACGAATAACCGTTAAACATAAAAATAAATGATATTAATGCAATAATACAGCGCATCATAAAAAAAATTATATCATAGTATTTTATAATAAGATTTGATATTATACACTCAAATTCTTCGAGGGGGTTAACATGAAAAAATTACTAATCGCAATTATTATGCTTGAGTTTGGAATTTTGTAACTTGGATTTAATTCCGGATGCGGACAGGGAGCAAGCACAAGTTCAACAGCAACGGCTGCAGGGGACTATTCCAGAGCTGCGTCTGATTTGCAAAATGTCGCGACCGGACTTCAATCAAGCGGAAGCAGTACCGGAAATATCAAGACCAGCTCAATTAAAATATCACATGTTACACCAGAGGGTTCGGGGTGGACATCGCAAACTTACAATCTTACTTGGACAACAACTTCTGGTGCCACTGTTACTGAAGAAGGAAGTCTTTCAACACGATATTTAGATTCAAATAGTAATCCAATAAGTTCTCCAGTCTCTGTTGAAGTAAATATGAATGTGACTCCTCCAACTTTAAAAATTAGTTATTTAGCAAAATATTTGCAATCACACACTCATTTTTCAAAAACTAATTATTATCAAGGCGCAATGAATATGACTTTTAATTTTCCTACAGGTTCTGCTAATATTAATCTCACAAACCCCGTATCAATTACTTTGAGCACAACAGGAGAAGGATCGATAACTTTTGTCGGATCAACAATATCAACCTTTGAAATGCAAAACCTAATTCTAGCAATAACCATTGAGGCTGTGCAAACTTCGGTTACAGTAACAAGCAGAGGATTTTTAGACTGGGCATATAAAGCTCCTGTATCAATCTACGCATATTATTACGGGACTGTTACAATGGATAGTAATTCAGCTAATGCAACTCAACCATCAGCAATGGTCGGAGACGTGTATCAAGATATAACTAATGACGGAGTAAAAAACGGAATAAAAATTGGAACAATTACAATGGATCCAACAACAGGGACAATTAAGATTACCTTGAATAATGGAACAGTGCTTTATTCCGGAAATTTTGGAAGTTAGTATATCGGCTTTAACGGGTCATTAAAAGGATCACTTGGATTGTCCGGATTAGGATAATTACCGTTACTATCTCTCATTCCATCCTGGCTTCTGGGTACTTCCCTTCGTTTCCCGCTGCTGTCTGTTGTAGGAGTTACTTCTCTAATATACGCATCCCATTGGTCAAATGTTTTTTCCCTCACTTCGCTGTTGTATTGTGCCGAACTGGAAAAATCCAAAGTTGGAACGCTTAATCTTATAAACGGAGTCATTGATAAAAGAAGTGCTTGATCAAGCACTATCGGGCTTTCTTCTATCATATTAAGAACACTTACTATATCATCCAGTTCTCCCTGTGGAGCCTGTTTTATTGAAAATATTCCCATTGTTTTTGAGTTTGCCTGAAAAACGGTATAAATTGTAATATATGCTTCGACTTTTCGAGATTTGCCTGGTATTTCGAATATTGACTTAACCCTTGCCCCATTTGTCTGATACTGCGCAGGTGTTGCAAAATAAGTAAAGGTATCATCTGTCCATGACGTAACAGCCTCTCCTGAGATCAACCAATTTTTGATTTCATTGTAGAAATCATTTGGATCAAAATAATCCGTAAATTTTTGAACTTGGGCAACTCCAGTTGTTCCCTCTGGATTAATGCCTGATTCGGCGGTTACAACCGAAATTGATTGTCCACCATATGTTGATACACCCATAATCCAATTTTTTGGATGAGCCATACTAATACCGCCTTGTGTTTCGTACTCCATCAGAGAAACTTCATAAATATTTAGTTCACTATAGTTATCAACAATAGATTTTAACGTATCTTTATTTGCGCTAAAATCAGTTGACCAATAAGATTTGTAAATAGCTATGACTCTATTGGATTTCTGCTCTTTGTCGACTGTAATAATACCCTGCACTTGGCTGCCGGAAATTGTACCGGAGAATGTCGCAGACGCGATATTTGCATCAGTGGCAGAAACGTTTAGATTTGATAGCGAAGTTATTCCAGTTATATTTGAATGTGTGCTGAAATATGCCCTCAAAAATGCTTCTGCGCTAAGATTTGCCTCTAAACTGGTTGGATATACAAGTGCTGCCGTGGTTGCCTTGGAGTCCTCTTTTACAATAATTACTCCGGAAGTTGAAGATACTGTCCAGCCGGAAGGCCTGTAAATCTTATATCCAATATATTGGTCCGAATAATTTGCCTGCCCAGTTGATGTTGGAGTTGACAACGCCCCGCAGGAAACTACCATAACAAGGGCAAAAAAAGATGCAATCGCTAATAAAAATCTTTTCATAAATAATTATTTATTCTTATACTATCTGACAATTTTCGTTAGCTCCATCGCGTCATCAATTATATAATCAGGATTAAGTTTTTCAAGTTTTTCCCTGCTATCGAATCCGTATGTGACCGCGCAGGTATATACTCCCGCATTTTTACCGGTTTCGATATCGACGGTCATGTCTCCGACAAAAAGCACGCGATCCAGTTTAATATTATTATCTTTTATAATTTTATTAATCGCGCAAGGATCCGGCTTGAGACATGGCGCGCTGTCACCGCCTAAAACCTCGTCAAAACAACCTGCCAATTTGTGATAATCCAAAATCTTTCTGATAAACTCGTCTCTTTTATTTGAAATAATAACTTTTTTCTTTTTCCCCAAAGCCTCAAGCATATTCCGGACATTAGGATATAACTTGATATGTTTTAAACCGTTTTCCATATAATTTTTAAAATAAATTTTCATGGCTGCCTGTATTTTTTCCGGATCTTCTGTGCCAATGGAACCGGATATTAAAGGGATCTCCCCGAATCCAACAAACTTATTTATCTCTTCTTTTGACTTAAATGGATATCCTGACATTGACAGCATTTTCTGTATCGCGTCAATCGCCGGCGGAATGGAATCTGTAAGAGTCCCGTCAAAATCAAAAACAAGCAGATCAAAACATCTGTTATTAATCATTAGAATAACAATTATACTATGCCGTGATATAATTTTCACATGCTCGTTATAAAACGCGCGATCATGTCAATAATTTTATTGGACAACTTTGTCTCAAATCTTGTCAAAAAACCGTTTAAAACAGCTTATAAGCTTGACGGGACCTGCAAGAAATGCGGTAAATGCTGCAGGGAAATAGCCTTAGCCGCTCATCCGGCAATTCTATCAAGCAAACTTACGACTGAAATCGTAGCAAGATGGATCTCATGGATTTTTGATTTTTTCCTGGTCAGGGTTGAATATGACAAAAATTATCTGATATTCGGCTGTAAAAATCTGGGGCCTGATGGAAAATGTTTAAATTACAGGTGGCGGCCCAATGTCTGCAGGAATTATCCTATTGTTGATTATTTTGACAAACCGGTTTTTTATCCATGGTGCGGTTATATATCTTCTTCCCGGCTTGTTAAAACCCTATAAAAACAATAAACTGTAATTCCAATTATCATTCCCCATGATACGACTAAAAAAATCATTCCCCAAATGTTCATTTAGGATACTTCCTCCTAAAAGCGATTTTTACAAAAATAGCAAGGACAACAAACGAAATTATAAGACATATTCTGGTTCCCAGGATATAAGGAAAATCCTGAGCTGAAACATTTTTCATCAAAATAACCGACAGCCCATGCTGATAAAGCCAAAAACCCAATATGACGATAAGAAATAATGGAGTAATATATTTGAGAATAAATTTGTAAAAGTTAGGGACCCTAAGCTCCGCTCCGTGATGGATCTCTTCCCATGCCCGATTTATTCCAAACACCCATGCAAAAAGGATTGTCTCAATCAGCGCAAAAACCACAAGACCAAGTGTACCGCCCCAAAAATCGAGCTCATCAATAACACCGTGCCCAATAAAGAATATCGCTCCTTGAGAAGCAATAAAAGAAATAATCATCACAATAAACACAGCTTTTTTCTTACTGATATTAAATTCATCTTCCATAAATGAAATAACCGGCTGAAGCAGCGACACAGAAGATGTGAGCGCAGCAAGAAATAACAGAACAAACCACAAGAAGGAGTAAATAAATCCAAGCGGAATCCTTGCAAATATAAGAGGCATTGTAACAAACCCAAGATTAAACGCACCGCTATGCGCAATTTCAACAATCTTTTGCGGACCAAAAAATGCAAAAGCTGCGGGGATTGCGATACTCCCTCCGATAACTACCTCGGCCAGTTCATTTGTAAATGTGGAGGTCAAACCGGAAAGGACTACATCGTCCCCTTTTTTTAAATAACTCGCATAAGTTAAAATAACACCAAAACCAACGCTCAAAGTAAAAAATATCTGCCCTGCAGCGGCCAGCCATACACGCGAATCGTATAACACCGAAAAGTCCGGATTCCACAAAAACCCCAAACCTGCAATAGGATTTAATTCCGGGATTGATAGATTCGGCGGGCCAAATGTTAAAACCCTAATGACAACAATGGCCGCAAAGACAAAAAGAATCGGCATTGCAATTTTGCAGAGCAGTTCAATTCCCTTTGCAATTCCACGATATACAATCAAAATATTCAATGCAAAAGTAAAAATGAAAAAAGCATATGCCGGCCAGATATTATTGAAATATTGATTTTTTACAACGCCCTGATATCCCGACAAGAACCCTGACATATCCCCGTTTTTGCCGACGTCCGATAACAAACCTGTAAGGGAGTAAAAAGCATATCCAACAAGCCATGATGAAATATAGGTATAATAGACAAAAATTACAAGCGGCCCCATAATTCCAATTATGCCGAAATATTTTATAAATCTATTGTTCCACAGCTTATAGAACATTCCGGGAGCACTGCCGTGACCAAATGCCCCGCCATACCTGCCAACAGCCCATTCCACCCACATAAGCGGAATACCAAGCAAAAGGAGAGAAATAAAGTACGGAATCATAAAAGCGCCGCCGCCGTTTTGTGCGGCTTGTACCGGAAACCGCAAGAAATTCCCCAAACCAACTGCGCTTCCTGATACTGCCATTATAATTCCAATCCTGCTACCCCAACCTGGACGGGGATTATTACTCATATGTGATATAATATTATCAATTTAAATGAAAAATCTCAACAAACTATTCAATCCAAAATCAGTTGCAATTGTGGGGGCATCGCAGCAGGAATCAAAGGTCGGATACGCAATTCTAAATAATCTCATAAGCGCTAAATTTGACGGCAATATATATCCGGTAAATCCAAACGCAGACATGATATTAGGCGTCAAAGTCTACAGGGACCTGCGGGACATTGATGAAGAAATAGATTTGGCCGTATTTATAATACCCCCCAAGTTTATCGCGCAGACGATTGAAGAAAACAGGAAAAAGATCAAATCAGTAATTGTTATAAGCGCCGGTTTTAAGGAAACCGGAATAGAAGGACAAAAACTCGAGGATCAACTAAAAAAAGTCGTTTCTGAAAACAAAATACCGACACTTGGCCCAAATTGCCTGGGTCTTATCTCTTGCGAATCAAAATTAAACGTTTCATTCGCGGCCGACATGCCGCAGCGCGGCAATATAGCGTTTATGTCACAGTCCGGAGCTCTATGCACGGCAGTTCTTGACTGGGCAGTAAAACGAAAAATCGGATTTTCCAAATTTATCAGCCTAGGCAACGAAACTGACCTTGATGAGACCGACATAATTGAATTCCTGAGCAATGACCCGGAAACAAAAGTGATAACCGGATATGTAGAGGGAATCTCTAACGGGAAAAAGTTTATCGAGGTTATCAGCGAAGTCGCAAAGAAAAAACCGGTAATTCTTACTAAAGGAGGGACAACTGCCGCGGGAGCGCGAGCAGCCTCGTCGCATACCGGTTCTCTTGCAGGATCTTTTTCCGCGTATGAAGCAGCGTTTAAACAAAGCGGAATTATCTTCGCGAAAAGCATTCAAGAGCTTTTTGACTTTTCATTGTCTTTTTCCTACCAGCCAATACCAGCCGGTCCAAATATCGCGATTATCACAAATGCGGGCGGCCCCGGAATAATCTCATCAGACGCCGTGGAAAAGTCAGAGCTCAAAATGGCTAAATTTGATTCTGAAATGATAAATAAACTGAAAGAAAATCTTCCGCCTACCGCCGCGACCGACAACCCTGTTGATGTAATTGGAGACGCGGACAGCGTACGGTACGCAAAAAGTATTGAGCTTGTGCTAAAAAGCTCAAATGTCGATTCCTGTCTTGTAATATCAACTCCGCAGGCAATGACTCAAATAAAAGAAACGGCTTCAATGATATGCGAACTTTCAAAAAAATCTTCGAAGCCGATTATCGCGTCTTTTATGGGCGGACATCAGGTAGAAGCAGGAATAGAGATATTAAATGACGGGCATGTCCCGAATTACACGTATCCTGAGAGAGCTGTCGCGTCACTTGATGCAATGTACCGCTATAAAAAAACTAAAGATAAAAAAATAGTCCCGTCAAAATTTTATACTTCCAAAAAAGAAAACGCATCCAAGATTATCGGTAAATCAAAAAAAGAGGCCCGCCTGCCGGCGAGGCAGGTCGGCGAAACCGATGCAAAAAAAATCCTTGAATGTTATGGCTTTAGAACCCCAAAATCTATTCTTATCGCGGATGAAAATGACTTAGCAAAAGCAGTAAAAGAAACGGGATTCCCTATAGTCATGAAAATATCCTCACCCGACATATTACACAAATCCGACGCTGGCGGCGTTAAAGTCGGGATCAAGGACGAAAAAGAAGCTGTCGAAGCGTTTAAAACCATAATCGCTAATGTGAAAAAGTATAATCCCGATGCCAGAATTGAAGGGATGCTCGTTCAAGAAATGATAGTTGACGGCAAACAAGTAATATTGGGCGTGTCAAAAGACGCGCAATTCGGGCATATGATCATGTTCGGGCTTGGAGGAATCTATGTTGAAGTTTTGAAAGACGTATCTTTCAGGATTGCGCCATTATCGGAAACTGATGCCAGAGAGATGATATCCGAAATTAAAACATATAAAATCTTAACAGGCGTTCGAGGTGAAGAATCTGTAGATATTGAAGCAATTGTTGACTCACTTTTGAGGTTAAGTAAATTGGTAACGGATTTCCCTCAAATTTCCGAGCTCGACATAAATCCGCTATCGGTCATGCCAAAAAGCAAAGGCGGCGCCGTGGCGCTTGATGCAAGAATTGCATTGGAGGGATAAAATGTTAGAAAAACTTAGTGAAGATATAAAGACAGCTATGAAAAGCAGGGACCAATTCCGGTTGGATGTTCTCCGAATGATGAAGTCAAAGATCATGCTGGTCGATACCAAAGGCAAAATCAGTGAAGCAGAATGTTTTAAAATTTTGGCAACCTATTCAAAGAGGCTAAAAGAATCAATTGATGAGTTTAAAAAAGTCGAGAGATTGGATGCCGTCGAAAAAACAGAAAATGAATTAAAGATCGTCGAAGAATACTTGCCAAAGCAGATGTCTGACGAAGAAATAAAAAAGCTAGTGCTGGATGCTATACAAAAAACCGGCGCTGCTTCAAAAAAAGAAATGGGCAAAGTTATGAAAGAGGCCCTCGCGTCAAACGCGACTCTTGATGGAAATAAAGTTAAGGATATTGTATTAGCTCTGCTTCCTTGAATATCTACACCCGCAATACTTTTGCCTGTACAAATTATGTTCTTTTGATAACTTTAAGCTGTTTGCAAACCCGTTTCGTTTTTTAAAATCCCGGACGAGAAATTCAATTTCATACTTTCTTGAAACATCCTCCCCTATCTTATTAATAGCATCCGCATTCTTATGGGGACTGATCGTAAGTGTTGACGCAAAAACATCAAATCCGTTTTGAGAAGCAAACGCAGCTGTCTTGTCCAACCTGAACCTAAAACAAACCTCGCAGCGTTTTCCGCCTTCCGGCTCACTCTCAAGGCCGGAAACTTTCTTATTCCAAAGCTCTTCATCAATCTCCCCCTCAATCAGATCAAATTGGAATTCTTTTGACAGGCTTCTCGCAGCATCAATCCTTAAATTGTATTCCTCAAGCGGATAAATATTGGGGTTATAAAAAAAACCGGAAACATTATATTCCCCGGTTAAAATTTTGAACACATGAGTAGAGCACGGCGCACAACAGATGTGAAGTAATAGTCTATTCATAAGAAAAATTATACCATTAATTCAAATATTGAGCTGATGCCCTTCTAAGCCTGTCCTGGATATTTGGCGGCAACGAAGCGATCATTGTGTTCAACTTATCGAACCTGCTTTCATGCACCACAACAGGAGTTATGCTTAAATGGGTTCTATGTTTTCTTCTTGGCTTGGGTTCTAAAAGACCTCTGGACCTTTTCTTGGTTTTTATTCCAGAAGCCACGGTTTTATTTCACCTCCCTTATTTATACGATATCGTCTACTATACTATCGAATGAATTTTCATGAAATTTCAAGTTTGCACAAAGTATTTCCGGATACTATAATGTATACGCTATGGCAGACCTATATGTAAAAATCGGTTCAATAGAAATGAAAAATCCTGTAATGGTCGCGTCGGGGACTTTCGGGTATGATGATGATTATCAAAGTCTAGTCGATATCAGCAAACTCGGGGCAATTGTTACAAAAAGCGTTACGCTAAAAGCACGTCAGGGAAATCCAACCCCGAGAGCGGCAGAAACACCGTCCGGCATGCTAAACACAATCGGACTTCAAAATAAAGGCGTTGATAGATTTATTGACGAAGATATTCCAAAACTTGCAAAGTTCGGCAATCCTATAATTGTAAATATCGCAGGGGAATCGATTGCTGACTATAAAAACATCGCAAAGATACTTGATAAACTTCCGCAAGTGGCGGGACTTGAAGTAAACATCTCATGCCCTAACGTAAAAAAAGGCGGGATGCAATTTGGTGTTGATCCAAGATGCGCCGCGGACGTTATTAAAAATGTCAGAAAAAATACAAAAAAAACAGTTATCGCAAAATTATCCCCTAACGTAACAGATATCGCCGCGATCGGAAAAAGCGTTGAACGCGCGGGAGCGCATGCGATATCCGCAATTAATACTGTCAGAGGAATGGCAATAGATATTAATACGGGAAAACCAAAGCTCTCTACAATTTTTGGCGGATTATCCGGGCCTGCGATCAGGCCGATCGCTGTTAGGGCAGTCTGGGAGCTGTCTCATGCGGTAAAGATTCCGATTATCGGCATGGGCGGTATAATGACGGCAGATGACGCGATTGAATTTATTTTTGCGGGTGCCTCGGCCATCGCGGTAGGAACGGCTAATTTTGCAGACCCGTCAGCCTCGATAAAAGTTATTGAAGGAATAAATAAGTATCTTGATGAAAATCAGATTCCGTCCCTTACTCTTCTTTCACAGTATTCGCGGGCGGTCTCGCGGTCATCCAACTCGATCTTGATGCCGGAAAAATCCTGAAATTTTTCGTGGCCACGCCCTGCAATAATTACCGTATCATCTTTTGACGCCATCTCAATCGCTTTTCTTATAGCGGTCTTTCGTCCTTCAATCTTAAGATAGTTTTTCCCTTCGATACCGCCGACAGATATGAGTCCGTTTTCGATCTCGTCAATGATCCTGGCGGGTTCCTCGCGATGCGGATTGTCGGTTGAAATTATTGAAAAATCAGCCGTATTCGCGGCTATAGTTCCCATGATCGGGCGTTTTGTCCGGTCCCTGTCACCCGGACATCCGAAAACAAGAATAATTTTGTTCTTCGTTATATTCCTCGCCGTCTCAAGAAGTTTTTGCAGGCTGTCCGCCGTATGCGCAAAATCGACAATAACCTTAAAGTCCTGACCAACATTAATCTGTTCAAACCTTCCGGGAACCGGCCTTGATTTTTCCAGCGCCTTCTTAATAATCCCCAAATCAATATCAAAAGCTATGCCAGCAGCCGCCGCGGCTAGCATGTTATAAACGTTAAACATTCCGAAAAGATCGCTACGGATCGGGATGCTCCCGTTTGGGGTTTTTAACGTAAATGACATCTTCAGCAGACCGACATAAATATCTTCGGCAATTATGTCGGCGCTTTTTTCTATGCCATAAGTTAGTTTTTTACCTAAAATAGTTTTTAATATTTGCCCTGCCCATTCATCGTCAACATTTACGATGCCTATGGAATTGTTCTTTACTCCTTTATTAAGATAATCAAATAATTTTATCTTAGCTTGCGCGTACTTATCGACTGTGCCGTGAAAATCAAGATGATCATGGGTTATATTTGTATGGACTGCAACGTTAAACTCCGTTCCATAGATCCTATCAAGAGCCAGAGCATGAGATGTAACTTCCATAGTAACATGGGTAACATCGGCTTTAATCATATGTGCGAGCAGTCCCTGAAGGTCCAAAGATTCGGGAGTAGTAAGCTTTGACGGGATCGCACGCCCCTTTATCCTTGATTCTACTGTTCCGATAATGCCGCTCACAAATCCTGCGCTGTTAAAAATTTCATCAATAAGATAAGATGCGGTTGTTTTTCCCTTTGTACCGGTCACACCGACTACTTTTAATTTTCTGGACGGATAATCAAAAAACTTATTGGCAAGGCAAGCAAGGGCTATCCTCGCTGACGGCACGACAATCTTGACAATCTTATCGTCAACCCAGTCAAGACTTGATTCCGATATTATGCATAGGGCGCCGTTTGCAACCGCCTCCGGTATATAATGGCTGCCATCCTTTTCGAGCCCGGGAACAGCGACAAAGACATGGTTTTTTTGGACCCTCCTTGAATCATAAGAAATTCCAGAAATATCAATATTTAGATTCCCTTTTTTTTCATTAACTTTTAAATCCGAAATCAATTCTGTTAGAATCATTTGCATCCACCTCCCAAAATTGATTTCGCGAAGCACCGGTCGTCAATTTCTACTTTTTTACCGTTAAAGTCCTGATAAGTCTCGTGTCCCCGACCGGCAAGAACAACACAATCACCCGCGCCTGCGATATCAAGTACTTTTTTGATCGCATCTTTCCTATCTGTAATTTTTAAATAATTTTTGCCGATCTTCCAGCCGCCCCTCTTAACACCAACCTCGACCTCATCGATGATTGTTTCCGGATCCTCCGAATGAGGATCATCGGTCGTTATTATCGCAAAATTACTTTTATAAGCTGCGATCTCTCCCATTAAAGGCCGTTTTAGCCTGTCCCGGTTTCCGGTACAACCGAACAAAAGGATAAGCCGTTTTTTTGTAAGCTTTCGGAGTGTATCAAGAAGTTGTTCCAACCCGTCGGGAGAATGCGCAAAGTCGACAAAAACATTAAATTTTTGGCCGCAAACTATCCTTTCCAACCTTCCGGGAACAGTTTCCATTTCCTCAATCCCGTCAATAATATTTTTTTCAGAGACGCCAAGGACAGAGCAGGCAGATGCCGCGGCAAGAATATTATACACATTATAAACGCCGATCAGCTTTGTTTTGACCTTAAATTTGTGGAGACCGTTGGAAATCTGAAAATTCATACTGGAAATGTCTGATTTTAAATTTTTTGGGAAAAAGTCGGAATTACTTTTTAAGCCGTATGTTACTGTTCTACTATTGCTATTTTTTATGAATATATCGGCGTAATTATCATCCCTGTTTATAACAGCCCAGACACTCTTCTTTGAATAACTCCCAAGATCTTCGAACAATCTTAATTTTGTTTTTAGATAATTTTCCATATTCTTATGAAAATCCAGATGGTCGTGAGTAATATTTGTGTAAACAGCCACGTCAAACTCGCAGCCCTTGATCCTCTCCAGCGCGATTGAATGAGATGATACCTCCGCAACAACATGGCGGCAGCCTTTTCCTACCATGTCAGCAAGAATCCTCTGCAAATCGGCTGATTCGGGAGTTGTGAGAGTCGGGTTGATTAGCTTTTTTGCGATATGCGCTCCGACAGTACCAATAAGTCCGACCTTGTTTCCGGCCCGCGATAAAATGCTCTCGATTATAAACGTAGTAGTTGTTTTGCCGTTTGTGCCTGTTACGCCGATAAATTTTATTTTTCTTGACGGGTAATCATAAAACTTATTTGACAGTTCAGCCATGGCAATCCTGGCATCTTTGACAAGAATCCTGGTCGCGTTGTAAGACTCTTTTGAATCTTTCTCAAAAACCGCTGCAGCAGCGCCGTCCTTTACCGCCCGCGGGATAAAAAAACTGCCGTCATTTACATAGCCGGGAACGGCAATAAATATATTTCCGAGTTTAATTTTTCTTGAATCATAACAAATACCGGTTATATCGATATCGACGTTACCGATCGTTTTTATTGTATCAATAGATTTTATAAGTTCTGAAAGTTTCATTTATTCTCTAATCTCACTCCCCCAATGAATCCGATATATTTCCCTTCTTTACGAGACTTCTCAAATTTTGATATATTTTTACACTCAAGTCAAATAAATTATACCAGAATGGCGAATATATATAATCGTAGACTCCAGCCAATTTTACCAAAGCACCATTAAACCCTTTTTTGAATCTATAAACACCGTAAAGAGGATGATCCGGATTTGGACTTGAAGGTATACCCCAAAGGTCGTAATATTTATATCCTTTTTCTTTTGCCCATTTTATGACGTGCCAATGGATTGCGTGATTCGGCATTAGGTTGCGGAATGCGTCGGATGACGCGCCATACATGTACCAAATCCTGTCTCCAAAAGCAAATATTACGACGCCTGCTATTGGGATATCGTTAACATATGCTAAAAATACTTTCCCCAAGCCTCTTTCTATGAGGAGCTCCTGGATTTTTTGGTAATATCTCTCGGATTGGATCAGAAAAACGTCTCTTTTGCTTGTTTCCTGATGAATTTTATAAAATATACCCATGCCTTCTTTTGTGGAATTTTCAACAACCCTGACCCCTTTTTTCTCGGAAAGCCGGATATTATATCTCGTCTTGCTTTCGAAAGAGTTTATCAAATCATCCGAACTTTTTTTTAAGTCGAGGATTACGGTTGTCCGCGGCTGGACCTGTTTTTTGTTTTGCGTAAAACTGTCGAACAGTTGTTTTCTTGGATCCTCTTCTTCCATATAAGGATCAATTTTCAAGACAATGGCATTATGCTTTTTTGTTTCAATTTTTACGGCAGTCATCAGCTCATCAAACAATTCTTTATTGCCAAAATCCAAAACAGGGCCTCTTGGCGCATAGAATACGGATTTTCCAGTATATGGGATATTTCTTTTTAAAATTGAGACAGCAGCGGCAATGCTGCCGTCTTTTTTGATTGCAATCCTGATCGGTTCCCATCCAAAAGCCTCTTTGAGATCGCCCCATTCATATGATTGGAGAATCGGCGAACCATATGAATTTGCTACAAAATTGTTCCACTCGTCTTTGTCAACTTGCATTAGAATAAAATGATAACAAAATTATGATATAATTTCTATCATTATGATCCTCATGATAGATAATTACGATTCGTTTACATATAACATCGTTCAGTATCTTTGTGAACTTGGAGCCAAAGTTGAGGTGTATCGCAACGACGAGATAACAATTAAAGAAATTGCAAAGAAAAAACCGGAAAAGATAGTAATATCTCCGGGTCCCTGCACCCCGAAAGAAGCAGGCATCTCGGTTGAAACAATAAAACATTTTGCCGGACATATTCCGATTCTTGGGGTTTGCCTTGGTCATCAGTCCATAGGTTATGCATATGGTGCAGATATTGTCCTTGCTGACAATCTTATGCATGGAAAAACCTCCAAAATCTATCATGACAACAAAACTATTTACAAAGGTCTTTCAAATCCTTTTGAGGCTACACGATATCATTCGCTTATTATTAAAAATGGGACACTTCACTCTTCTTTTGAAATTAGCGCGTGGACAAAAGATAAAGAGATCATGGGAATCAGGAACAAAAAATTAAAATTAGAAGGGGTACAATTTCATCCGGAATCAATACTGACTGTCGAAGGCAAGAAGCTGCTAGCTAATTTTTTGAAGGCTTAGCCGGCTTTGTAGAAGGCTTTGACTCTTTGCTCACTTTTCCCCTGCCATAGTCATTCACATGAAACCCTGACCCCTTGAACATGATGCCTACAGAGGATATGACTCTATTGCATGGCGCGTGGCATATCTTGCATTTGATTAACGGTTCCGCCGTTATCCTCTGTTCAATCTCAAACGTATGACCGTTTTCGCATTTGTATTCGTAGGTTGGCATTATAATTTAATAATATCATTTTTAAGAAAACATTTCACCCCAGTTATCAGGCATAGGAGTGTTGGGATCGATTAATTGCTTGTCTCCAAACTGAAGGCAGCCTGGTTTTTTCGCCTTTCGCCACGAAACATCCAAAATTCCGCTGGTAAACTGCGCACGGGACGTACCTTGTCCTTCTTCAAAAAAGTGAAATACTTTGAATTCCGGAGCCACATGATAAGCCAAAGTCTGAAGAAAAAGGCCCAAACTGCTTTCCGGAATATTTCCGGTCGCGCCGCTCCGCGCCCAGACAGCCCAAATCTCATTAACCCTTGTCACATCCGTCCTAAATAGAAATGCGTAAATCCTCTTTTCCCAGAACCTTTCGGCGGTCTGGTATTTGATATCCCTGGCTTTTTTTAAATCCACATACCCTTGATCATCAAGCATTTCGGCGGCCGTCGCTTGATCGACAACAATCTTGTATTGTCTGTCATTGTCAAATTCAACCCACGTAAATGGCATGGTAGAATGTCCCTTTGTAAATATAAACGGAGTCAGCGAAAAACCCCAAACTCCGGGAATGATATCTTCTTTTTGTTCAGGTTCAAGAGAAAGCGCACTATTTAAGCTTATCTGTAATACCTCAGGGAGCCCTAACCGACTAATCTGTTCAGAATCAACTCCCTGTTTAAACTCATAATGGTCCGAATTATTGTCTGGCGTCTCAAAAAGTTGGCTTACCTGTTTAAACCTGCTTTCAGGAATATCTACCTTTCGTACATATCTTGCATCTTTTTCATATGTAAAACCCAATCCTCTCGCAAGGTCCATATGTTGATAATCATTCTGTGAAGATATCATCAGTGGCCTTCCAAAACAAATCATTTTTTGCGGCGCCGAACAGATTTGTTCAACTCCCTCAAAAGTTTTAAATTTGGGGCCGGGAACAATGTATAATCCCTTTATTGCTCTTACTTGATTACTTGCCAAAGCATCAATAGTTAATTCAGCAAACGGAACTTTTTTTATGGAAAGCCTTGTAGTATATAATTCCGGATGAGCGTTAACTGCCCTCCAAACAGACATGTTATGACATGATCCTGTAATTTGATAGCCAAAATTGCACCCGATTTCACCTCTCATATATTCCCCCTTATAGTAATCTATAAGTTATTATCGATTGATTATTTAAATAATTTCATAAAATAAAAATGAAATTTCAAACCAATTTTTTCGATAGATCTATATTAGGATTAGATGATGAACATTGAAAGATCATACAAAGAAGGATTAGCGTTAAATTTAATGCCAAGAGCGCCGCACTGGGCGGCAAAAATTGCGCTGTCAATTGCGTTTACGACATCTCATGTCGCGGGCCATACTTTTTCACCTCCGATAAGCAGGGTTGAATTGGACATTGAAAGAATTATTATCGAGTCCAACATTAAATTCCCAACGGCATCAACAAAATCCACAAGAGATATAGCTCAAGGATTATTTGAATACTACAAAACGGCGGAAAACAGGCTTACGGATAAATGGCATGTTGAAACATTGCAGAGCCACATATTAAGAATTTACCAGTTTAATGATGGATGTTTGGCTTCGGCATGTTTTGAAGAAAAAAATTATAAGCTGCATTTTCCTTATCAGGACGGCAATGTCGAATTAGCGCTTGCTATTCTTGAACGGAGAATTGTCGGCGTCCACATGAGAATTCCGGCAGGAAGCAAATTAAATTCTGATGATATTTTATTCGCGCTGGAAGGGGAATCTGTTGATCCATTATTTGATGTGGCACTAATAAAAGAGTTTTTTCTAAACCCGGCAAAAGGCATTGGGATATTAACGGATCAAGAGCGGGCATTTAAAATTAAGCTGGATTTAATACCGCCGGCTAAGGCAGCGGATGAAATAAACGAAAGGTTAAAGCTATTAACTCAAAATCCGTTGTCAAACGAAGCATTAAACTTATTGGAATATCTGGGCAAAATCTATTCGGGCCAATCAAAAGACAAGCCGGCCTTACCGATTGCAAATATCAGTTGCAGCATTTCATTGTTAAAAAGTTACTTATCAGCTAATATACGCAATGCTGACGCCGTTAAAAGGTTTTGTAAAATATTAATTAATTTTTCAGAGGCGCTGGTCCACAGCAAAATTTTATTAAAAGATATCATATATTATCTCCTTGAAAAAACACACGGCAGCGCTCCGTATGAGGCAAAGGAAAGCCGTTTAGCTTTAATCGAGATATTTTACAAATTAATAGATGAATCCCATAACAATAACCCGGACACGCTGGAAATATTGGATGTTTTTTACGAAAACGCGCTTGATTTGCTTCTCCACGAAGTAAAAACATCATCAAAAGACGACCGGAGCAAACATAAACCAATAAAACATTTGGCGAGATTATTTTCTTTGACTCCCAGTCTGGAACTCCTGTCAAGGAACCTCAGCAATTACCAGCAGATGATCATTGACAGCTTATTTAATTTCGCTCAAAGAGTGGAGCCCAGGCTATTATCCGCCACAGGAGTAATTCACGCGCTTGAATTAATCTGGGAATCCGCGGGCAACGGCCGAGACAAACGTCTTGCCCTAACAGCAGATTTCAGAAAGAAACTGCTAAATTTGAGAAATTCTTTTTACTCGCGCGCAAACTACCACGCCGGAAATATTCTTGAAATAAAAATTTGTTTTACAGAGTAAATTACGGCGCAAAAGTTAAGTTTGAACGGATAATGCCTGGATTAAAACAAATACCAAGAGGCTAATATATTCTATGCCCGTTACGGAGCTCATAGAATATTTTTGGAATATCTAAGTCGGGCGGGACAAGAACATCTAAATATTTAAACGCCTCGCCGGCATTTACCTGCATATAAAAAACTAATCTAGCCAGGCCGGCAATTCTTAATAATTTATATGCCCTAAATATTGGAGCAATATTAAAACGGCCTGCCGGAACCCGCCGTAAAACATCTATGCGTGAAAACGTAAAATCAAACAGGTAAGGCGCTAAAGCGTTAATATGATAATCCTGAAGCCTTCTGCCATAACTATATTCCAATGAGGTATTTAATTCGCGCAACGCGCAATTAAGATCAAGCCATAAAACCATTGCCCTTGGATCATTTTTAAAATTGAAAAAATCGAGTTCATCCATTTTTTCTGACAATAAGCTGCCTGGGACATGGTGTAGACAATTGTCAAACGTTCTTAACGGGAATAATAAATTTTCGCGATATTCATCCAATAAATTTTGTAAATATCTAAACTCATTTTCTGCTTCTTCAAGAGTAATCTGCCAGTCAAAAGGAATAGTATACAATTGGACACGCGCCTTTGAGCCTTTGAAAAAATCTAAAATGTGCTTTAGGTTTGGTTCCTGCTGCTGTGCTTTTTCTCTTGTTCTATACTTGCCCAGCCTAACCAGTCGGTCGGCAGAAAAACTCTCGGCCCCAAGATCAATTTGATTCGGATATTCGCCAAATTTTTTCCAAATCCGCGGATGTTTATTTAACGCCATATACATTGAATCTACCCTCGACGCAAAATTAAGTTGCTTTCCTGATCCGGCTACTTCATCAATAATTCCTGAACTCAATGTCGGATTAGAAGCAAAATCCGGTGACGCGATGGTTATTCTTTTTGCCC
>Ga0265296_1000873_pt1 | contig 39445 bp, 35 predicted proteins | sample MunlanPumphouse1_FD_189073 | JGI IMG/M metagenome (GOLD analysis project Ga0265296, IMG submission 189073) | Groundwater microbial communities from a municipal landfill in Southern Ontario, Canada - Pumphouse #1 | ecosystem: Environmental > Aquatic > Deep subsurface > Groundwater | place...
CAGCAGCAGGAAGGCCGTGATCAGCACCGACCAGGCGAACAGCGGCATCCGGTGCAGGGTCATGCCCGGCGCGCGCATGTTGAAGATGGTGGTGATGAAGTTGATCGCGCCCAGGATCGAGCTGGCGCCCGCCACGTGCAGGGAGAAGATCGCCAGGTCCATGGCCGGGCCGGGGTGGCCGGTCGTGGAGAGCGGCGGATAGATGGTCCAGCCGCCGCCGAAGCCCTTGCCCGGGCCGCCGTCGACGAACATCGACAGGCACAGCAGCACCCAGGCCGCGACCAGCAGCCAGAACGAGATGTTGTTCATGCGCGGGAAGGCCATGTCCGGCGCGCCGATCATGATCGGAACGAACCAGTTGCCGAAGCCGCCGATCATCGCCGGCATGACCATGAAGAAGATCATGATCAGGGCGTGGGCGGTGACGGTGACGTTGTAACCATGGTGCGAGGCCTCAACCAGGCCCAGCTTGTCGATCAGGCCGCCCTCGACGAAATACTGGATGCCCGGCTGGGCCAGCTCGAGGCGGATGAAGCCGGACAGGATGCCGCCGACCAGGCCCGCCATGATGGCGAACAGCAGGTACAGCGTGCCGATGTCCTTGTGATTGGTCGACAGGAACCAGCGGGTGAAGAAGCCTGGCTTGTGGTCGTGGTCGTCATGACCGTCGTGGTCATAGGCGAGGTTTTCAGCTGCGGTGGCCATGATCTGTGGGCTCTCGCGGATCGTTACTGGGCCGCCGGCGCCGCGGCGGGAGCCGGGGCGGAGGCAGCGGATTGGTCAGGGGCGGCGGCGGCGACGCCGACCGTCGGGATGGAAGTCGGGGCGGCGACGGCGCCGTCGGAGACCGTCGGGGCCCCGGTGGTGCCGGCGGCCACCTGGGCGGCGGTGCCGCCCGGAGCCTGCTCCGGGGTCTTCGGCGTCATCGAACCGCCCTTGGAGGCGACCCAGGCTTCGAACTCGGCCTGGGTGACGACGTTGATCTGGATCGGCATGAAGGCGTGGTCGACGCCGCACAGTTCCGAGCACTGGCCGTAGAAGGTGCCGACGCGGTCGGCGCGGAACCAGGTTTCATTGACCCGGCCGGGGACGGCGTCGGTCTTCAGGCCGAAGGCCGGCAGGGCGAAGGCGTGGATGACGTCGGCGGCGGTGACCAGCACGCGGACCGTCTTGCCGACCGGCACCACGATCGGTTCGTCGGCGGCCAGGCGGTACAGGCTGTGCGGCATGCCGCGCTGGGCCAGTTCGGCCTCGGGCAGCATGTTGGAGATGTACTCCGGGATGCCCTGGTCCGGATATTCATAGGCCCAGTTCCACTGGTTGCCGGTGGCCTTCACCGTCAGGTCCGGCGTCGGCATGTCATGATAGGCGAACAGCAGCCGGAACGAGAACAGCGAGATGAACACCAGGATCAGGACCGGCAGGACCGTCCAGATCACCTCGACCAGGGTGTTGTGGCTCCACCTGGCCGGAACCGGGTTGGCCTTCTTGTTGTAGCGGACGACGATCCACAGGAGCAGCGCCAGCACCAGCAGGGTGATGAAGGTGATGATCGGCATCAGGATGATGTCGTGGAAGAAGTGCGCCTCGACCTTCAGCGGCGAGGCCGCCGGCTGCAGTCCGAGAGCGCCGTCCGTCGGCTGACCCACCAGTTCCTTCGCCCAAACGGGCGTGGCGGAGAATACGGCCAGGCACAGGGCGGTGAAACCACCCCCGATCGACGCCCGGGCCCGTGTGCCCATCCCCATGCGAGACATCCTCATATTACCGTTTCGTCGCAAACGCTTGCGAGAGAACCGCAAGCAGGCGCCCGGACATGACGCCCGCAGCGGTTCTTTGCGCGGTCCATATCGCCCCGTCTGACGCTTGCCAAGCGATGAGCAAGAGATTGCGTGCGGCTGCGGCCATCGGCCCACGGATTAAATCGCCGTCATGTTATGACAGCTACCTTGCGTCACCAGATACCTTGCGATACGTCTTTGGCATCAAAGGAGGACGCCACGGTGCCCGAAACCATCGAGATACAGTTGAAGAAGGGAGTGCTGACGCTATGCGTTCTGGCGCTCCTGAACCGGCATGACAGCTATGCGTATGAGATCGCCTCGACCCTGTCGGACGCGATCGACATGGGCGAAGGGACGATCTACCCGCTGATGCGGCGGATGCAGTCCGACGGACAGGTCGAGACCTATATGGTCGAATCGGCGTCCGGGCCGTCGCGCAAATATTATCGCCTGACCGACGCCGGTCGCGCCGCGCTCGACGCCCAGACGGCCGAGTGGCGCGCCTTCGCCCGCGCAGTCGAATCCGTTCTCGACGGCGCGGCGCCCATCACCGCGCCCGCCGCGAAAAAAACCGACAAGGGAGCTGAACTATGACCCGCGCCGAATTCATGGGCCGGTTGCGCCGGGGACTGGTCGGCATGCCGACCGCCACGGCCGCCGACATCGCCTCGGACTATGAGACCCATTTCGAGGACGGAGCCGCCGCCGGCCGCTCCGAAGCCGAGGTCGCGGCCGCCCTGGGCGATCCGGACCGCCTGGCCCGCGAGCTGCGCGCCGAAGCCGGCGCCCAGCGCTGGCATCAGGAGAAGAACCCGTCGGCCGCCGCCGGGGCCGTGTTCGCGGTCCTGGGACTGGGCGCGATCGACCTGCTGATCCTGCTGCCCATCTTCATGAGCGTGGTCGGCGTGCTGTTCGGCTTCTTCATGGCCGCCGTAGGCGTCTTCATCGGCGGCGGCGTGGTGATGATCGCCGGGCCGGTGGCCGGTTTCCCGGGAGGCGTCGCCACGGCGATCCTCGGCGGTCTCGGCCTGATGGCCGGCGCCACCGCCCTGGGCGCCCTGACCGCCATCGCCACCATCCTGCTGGTCAACGCCACCGTCTGGTACGCGCGCCTGCACTATCGCCTGCTGAAGCCGGCGCTGGGGGAACAGACCCCGGCCGACGGCAAGTTCTGAGGGAGGACCTGACATGATCCGCACGCTTCTCATCATCACGGGCGCCAGTCTGGTGCTCTGCATCGCCGCCCTGTCCGGCGCCGCCGCCATCGGCGGCAATGACCTGGCCCGCAACGGCTGGGAATGGACCTTCCGCGACGCCGAAAGATCCGAAACGATCACATTCCAGCGCGGCGACGTCGGTCCGTCGGTGACCCGCAACCTGGCCTGGACCGGCGGCGACAAGCTGACGATCGAAATCCCGGGCGAGGTCACCTACATCCAGGGCGACACGCCCTCGGTCGTGGTGACCGGCCGGAAGGGAATGGTCGATGAGGTCAGTCTGACCAATGGCCGGCTGTCCTGGTCGGACGATGGCGACCGCTCCGAACACGTGGTCTTCGGCTGGAGCAACCATGACCGGCTCAGGGTCGTGATCACCGCCCCGTCGGTGAAATCCTTCGACCTCGAAAGCTCGGCGGACCTGTCGATCCGGAGCTATGACCAGCCGACGTTCGACCTGAATGTTTCGGGATCGGGCGACGTCGACGCCGCCGGCCAGACGCAGACGGCGACGATCGACGTCAACGGCTCGGGGGATTCCGATCTCTCGGCGCTGCGGATGACAGACGTCAACGTCGACGTTTCCGGATCGGGCGACCTGCGCGTCGGCCCGACCGGGGCGGCCCGGATCGACATCTCGGGCTCCGGCGACGTCGATCTGACCGACCGCCCGGCCAATCTGCAGCAGACCATCTCGGGTTCCGGCGACATCGACCAGAACTGACCCGGTGACGCGAGGGCGGTCAGTCCCTACTTAGGGCCCATGACCGTCCTCGTATCGCCTCCCGCCATTCTCGACAGCGCCGACGTCGGCGCCGACGAAGCCCTCTCCATCCTGCAAGGCGCCCTCCAGGGGGCCGACGACGGGGAGCTGTTCCTCGAACGGTCCGAAAGCGAATCGCTCGTCTTCGACGACGGCCGGCTGAAATCCGCCGCCTATGACGCCAGCGAAGGCTTCGGCCTGCGGGTGGTGGCGGGCGAGACCGCCGGCTACGCCCACGCCAACGAGATCAGCGGCCCCGCCATCCGCCGCGCCGCCGACAGCGCCTCCCTCGCCAAATCCGGCCATGCCGGGATCACGGCCGAGGCGCCCCGCGCCACCAACCAGCAGCTCTATGCCGCGGTCGACCCCCTCGCCTCGCCCGCCTTCTCCGACAAGATCGCCCTGCTGTCCGAGATCGACGCCTGGGCCCGCGCCCGCGATCCGCGCGTGGTGCAGGTCTCGGCCAGCCTGATCGGCGAGCGCCGCCAGATCGAGATCCTGCGCGGCGACGGCCGGCTGGTCCGCGACATGCGGCCGCTGGTGCGGATGAACGTCTCCATCACCGTCGAGGCGAACGGCAAGCGCGAGAGCGCCTCGGCCGGGGCCGGCGGCCGCGCCGGCTTCGAGACCTGGATCGCGCCCGACCGCTGGCAGAGTCAGGTCGATGAGGCCCTGCGCCAGGCCCTGGTCAATCTGGAGGCCGTCGACTGCCCGGCCGGCGAGATGGATGTGGTCCTCGGCGCCGGCTGGCCCGGCGTGCTGCTGCACGAAGCCATCGGCCACGGCTTCGAGGGCGACTTCCACCGCAAGGGCTCGTCGGTCTTCTCGGGTATGATGGGCCAGCGCGTCGCCGCGCCGGGCGTCACCGTCGTCGATGACGGCTCCATCGCCGGACGCCGGGGTTCGCTGTCGGTCGATGACGAGGGCACGCCGACCTCGCGCACCGTCCTGATCGAGGACGGGATCATGGTCGGGCTGATGCATGACCGGATGTCGGCGCGTCAGCTGGGCGCCCGCGCCACCGGCAACGGCCGGCGCCAGTCCTTCGCCCACATGCCGATGCCGCGCATGACCAACACCTTCATGGAAGGCGGCCGGGACAAGCAGGCCGACATGATCGCCTCGACGAAGCGCGGCCTCTATGCGGCGAATTTCGGCGGCGGCCAGGTCGACATCACCAACGGCAAATTCGTCTTCCAGTGCACCGAGGCCTACCTGATCGAAGACGGCAAGATCACCGCCCCGGTGCGCGGCGCGACCCTGATCGGCGACGGGGCCACGGCCCTGCAACGGGTGCGGATGATCGGCGACGACTTCGCGTTCGACCCCGGGGTCGGCGTCTGCGGCAAGGGCGGCCAGGGCGTGCCCGTCGGCATCGGCCAGCCCAGCCTGAAGATCGGCGGTCTGACGGTGGGCGGCACGGCGGTCTGAACCTACGTCCGATATTGACGCAGGGCGGCGCTACTCTGCCCGCATGAAAGGATATGCTCCCGCCGCCGAAGTATACGAAGTAGACGGAGTAGACGCCTTTTTCGGAGTCTGCCTCGTCCACCTCGGCCCCGGCCTATCTCGGCGCCTGTTCCCGCCATTCCGGCCCGACGACGTCGAAGCCGCGGGCCTCGAGCCCGTCCAGCACGCCGCCCGGTTCCGCCAGAATGCGCAGGGGCGCGACGGCCAGCGTGACGCCCGCCTGGCTCAGCGCCTCGTTCGTCGCCTCGGCCCAGCGCGTGCGCAGCACGGGCGCGATCTCGGGGTCGCCGCTGGGCCAGCACAGGTTCAGCGCCTGATCCAGCGGATTGGCCAGGACCTCGGCCACGCGCAATCCGCTCCAGGCGTTCAGCCGCGCGGCCGCACCGGCGGGACCGGCTTCGGCCGCGGCCGTCGCCGCCTCGACGCAGGTCACATAGGTCGAGGGCGGCAGGGTGATCAGATTGTCGATCAGTTCGTCGCCCCGCACCACGCCGACCGGCTCCCCCGGGATCCGCGCGGCCCGCGCGGCGGCGCGCACCACCGCCGGGGCTCCGCGCGCGCGGCGTTCCCGCCCCGCGTCCCGCATAAGATCGAAGCTCAGCCCCACAAGGCTTTCGGTCCGCCACGAATCGGACCGCTCGCCGGCCTTCAGCCGCTCCAGCCGGGCCAGCAGCTCCGGCGGCACATGGTCGGCGATGGTCGTTCCGGCGGGCAGGCGGGCGATGGTGCGGATGCGCCAGAGCATCCGCAGGATGTCCGCCGCCGAGGCGCGCGCCTCCATCGGATACAGCACCCGTCGGGAGTCCCGCGTCGCCGCCTCCAGCGCCTCGGGCCGCCAGAGATAGTCGCGGGGCACGCCCTCGATCGACCCCACCAGGATGACGACGCTGTCGCCCCGTTCGACGGTCCACATGGGCGCTCCGGCCCGGCGGGCGGTGACGATGACGTCATCCAGGGCCGAGGCGGCTTCATCCTCCGCCTCCGGTGTCTGGGCCATCGGGACGTCTGGCGCGCCCACGCCGGCCAGAAGGGCGACGGTGAACAGGCCAGCTGCGAGAAATCTCATGGCTATACCTTCTTGATTTGAAGGACCCAAGTAATGACAAGACTAAATGCAAACACAATCATAACATCTCTGTAATGATGTCTCCGATTTAATCCACCTGTCTGTCTTGTAACTGGAGGCTCCCGCGACAGACGGTCACACCTCTCGTCACATGACGAGGGGACTTCTGCAATGACCAAGACCATCCTGCTGGCGACGACGGCGCTCCTGTTGGCCGCCGGCGCGGCGTCCGCCCGGACGCCGGGCGAACAGCAGGCCACGCCCCGGGCCCAGGCGGACCAGCAGGGCGTCCTCGTCTTCACGCCGGACTTCTTCGCCGACCAGCGACCCAACAGCGCGCTGGACATGGTCAACCGCATCCCGGGCTTCGGCGTCGTCGACGGCGACGGCAGCCGCGGTTTCGAAGGCTCGGTGGGCAACATCCTGATCAACGGCTCCCGCCCGGCGTCCAAGAACGACACCGGCTCGGCCGTCCTGGGCCGCACCCTCGCCGGCCAGGTCGAGCGCATCGAGCTGATCCGCGGCGGCGCGCCCGGCATCGACATGCAGGGCTTCGCGATCGTCGTGAACGTGATCACCAGAACCGAGTCCAGCCGGCAGTCGATCCTCACCCTGAACGGCAATATCTTCGATGGCGGGCAGGATGTGTTCGGCGGTTCCTACCAGTTCACGGCCAAGGAGGGCGACCGGACCTGGGGCGTGACCCTCAGCGACGGCATAGGCACCAGCGACTCCAACGGCGTGGGTCCCGTGATCCGGCGTGACGCGAGCGGGGCGGTCATCCGCCAGGAGGACTACTTCAACGACCAGTTCGGCGGCAGCCGCTCGATCCGGGGCAATTTCGCGACGCCGGTGATGGGCGGCAAGGTCGATCTGACGGCGCGCTACGGCGTCAACGATTATCAGAGCCTCACCCTGCAGACCTCGCCCGCCGCCCGGCGCGAAAATCTGTATGAAGAGGAAGGGTCGAGCGGCGAATTCGGGGTCGTCTACACCCGGCCGCTGACCACGAAGCTGAACCTCGAGACCCGGTTCATCCATCAGTTCAGCGACTTCGACAACGTCTCGACAGCACACACCCGCGTCGGCGGCGTCGACAGTCCCGAACAGCGCTTCATCGCTGAAGGAAACGACTCCGAGACCATCGCCCGCGCCCTGGTGCGCTTCGAACGCTCTCCGGCCCTGACGTTCGAGGGCGGCGGCGAGGTGGCCTACAATATGCTGGAGGTCCAGCAGGCCTTCAGCGTCGGCGGCGTCGGCGTGCCCCTGCCGTCGGCCTCGGTCAAGGTCGAGGAGACGCGCGGCGAGGCCTTCGGCAAGGGAACCTGGCGCGTCCGCCCCACCCTGACCCTTGAGGGCGGCCTGCGGCTGGAGGCCTCGACCATCACCCAGTCCGGCGACGCCGATCAGGAGAAGAGCTTCTTCTTCGCCAAGCCCCGCCTGCAGGCCACCTGGACGCCGATGCCGAACAACCAGTTCCGCTTCCGCTTCGAGCGCGAACTGGGGCAGCTGGACTTCGGCGACTTCGCCGCCTCCTCGGATCTGGACGAGGAGAATGTGCTGGGCGGCAACGCCGACCTCGAGCCGGAACAGCGCTGGATCACCGAGGCGACCTATGAGCGCCGCTTCTGGACCGACGGCATCGTCAGCATCGGGTTGCGCCACGACGAGATCGTCGACGCCATCGACGTCATCCCGCTGGACGGCGGCCTGTCGGCCGTCGGCAACATCGGCGACGGCACGCTGGATCAGCTGGCGGTGAACGTCCTGGTTCCGATGGACAGGTTCGGCTTCACCGGGGGGCGGCTGGGCTTCCGCAACACCTGGAACCACACTGAGGTCACCGATCCGACCACGGGCGAGACGCGCGCCATATCGGGCGTCCGTCCGTCGCAACCGGTCTTCACCATCGCCCAGGACATCACCTCGTGGAAACTGCAGTGGGGCGGAGCCTGGATCGCCACCCTGCACCAGTTCAGCTACGATCCCGACCAGACATCGGGCTTCCGCGGCGCCGACTATTTCGAGCTCTGGGCCGAGTACAAGCCGACAGCCACCCTGTCCCTGCGGGCCCAGATCAATCTCTGGGACGACTTCGAGGTCCAGCGCACGGTCTTCGCGGACCGCACCCACGCCCGCCCCGTCGCCTTCCACGAGAACCGCTACATCGACCCGCGGACCTTCGTCTCGCTGCGACTGCGCAAGACGTTCTGATGCCTCCAGCCGCGGGGCGGTCATGGGGCCGCCCCAAGCCTGTCGGCGAATTAATCCACCTGTCCAGCTTGTAACTGGAGGCTGCGCCGGCCCTCGCGCACCCTTGCCGCGACAGGGAGAGGGTTCATGAGAAGAGGAGTGTGGCTGGCCGGCGCCGCCCTGTGCGCCCTGACGCAGCCGGCGATGGCCCAGACCTCGCCCACGCAGACCGCCGCACCCCGGTCGACCGTCCCGGCGCCGCGGCAGGGCGTACTGGCGTTCGAGCCCGCCTTCTTCGCCGACGCGCGGCCCGACACGGCGCTGGACATGATCGCCCGCCTGCCGGGTTTTGGCCTCGACACCGGCGACAGCGGCACGCGCGGCCTGGCGGGTACGGCCGGCAACGTCCTGATCGACGGGGTCAGGCCCTCGACCAAGAGCGACAGCCTCGACCAGATCCTGCGCCGCATCTCGGCGGCCGGCGTGGCCCGCATCGAACTGATCCGCGGCGGCGCGCCAGGCATCGACATGCAGGGCCAGTCGATGATCGCCAACGTCGTCCTGGTCCGCACCGTCGTCACCGAACGCGTGCTGGAGACCAACGCCTACTTCTATCCCGACGGCTACATCGGGCCGGTGATTTCGGCCCGCTGGTCCCGGCGCGAGGGCGACAACCAGGTGGAGGGCTCGATCAACGCCTTCACCGACCGCACCGACGGCACCGGCGACGGATTCCGCCGCCGCCATGACGCCGCCGGCCATCTGATCCAGGACGCCGATCTGGTGCTGTGGGACCGCATCCGCACGGTGCGCGCCACGGGCGCCGTCCAGCGCCGCGTGGCCGACGGTCTGCTGAAGGTGAACGGCCTGGTGGGCTGGTTCGGCAATGAGAATTCACAGGATCTGCTGATCCGTTCCGGCGCCGGATCCGACAGCTTCAACGACGAGGAATCCGACGAGATCGACGGCGAGCTGGGCGTCAACTGGACGCGGGACCTGGGTCCTCGCATCGGGCTGGAGCTGACCGGGCTGCAGCGCTACGGCAGCGATGCCTACACGGGCGTGTCCACCGGCAGCGGCGGCAGCTCGACCTTCACCGCCGACGCCACCGCGGGCGAATCGATCGCCCGCGCCACCCTGCGCTACCGGCCCGATGAAAGGTTCGCCGTCGAGACCGGCGGCGAGATCGCCTTCAACTTCCTCGACAGCAGGAACGCCTATGAGGAGAACGGCGTGGCCATTCCCCTGCCCTCGGCCTCGGTCCGGGTCGAGGAGCTGCGCGGCGAGGTATTCGGCCAGACGACCTGGCGGCCCGGCCCCAAATTCACGCTGGAGGCCGGGGTGCGGGTCGAGGTCTCGGAAATCAGCCAGACAGGCGACAGCGACCAGTCCAAATCCTTCGTCTTCCCGAAGCCGCGCGTCCAGATGACCTGGACGCCGTGGGCCGGCCATCAGTTCCGCCTCCGGGCGGAACGCGAGTTGGGCCAGCTGGACTTCGGCGACTTCGTAGCCTCGGCCGACATCGACATCGGCCAGGTGGAAGGGGGCAATCCGGATCTGGAGCCGGAGAAGGCGACCGTGCTGGAGGCCATCTATGAGCGCCGTTTCTGGACCGAGGGCGTGCTCGACTTCACCCTGAGCCACGCCGAGATCGAGGATGTGGTCGACATCATTCCACTGACCGGCGGCTTCGACGGCGTGGGCAATATCGGCGACGGGACGTCGGACTTCTTCCAGACCCGCCTGACCCTGCCGACGGACAAGCTGGGAATCCCCAACGGCCGCCTGCAGATGCGCGGAAGCTGGTCCCGGACCTCCGTGACCGATCCGGTGACGGGCGAGGAGCGGCGGTTCCAGGGGAACCAGGCCTTCGGCTGCGGCGTGGCCTTCAATCAGGATCTCAAGGGCGGCCGGTGGTCCTATGGCTTCGACCACGGCTGCAATGTCGACAAGGGCGCCGCCTTCCGCGTGCGCGAGATCCGCTACTTCCGCTCCGAGCCCGGGGTCAGCGCCTACGGCCAGTGGAAGCCGCGCGGCGATCTGACCGTGCGGGTCGACCTCGGCAACGCCACCAACCGGCGCAACGGCTATGACCGCTACATCTACACAGGGCCGCGCGACACCGCTCCGCTGGCCTTCCGCGAGGTGCGCAGCACGCGGATGAGCCCCTGGCTGTATCTCCAGATAAGAAAGACCTTCTGAAGAAGGCGACCCCGCGTCCCGAAACTGACGTGCGCCCGCCGCGCACGAAAAAGGGCGGAGCCGCGAGGCTCCGCCCTTTCTGTCGTTCGCGGGGCGCTACTGAACGCCGCGCATCATCCACTTCAGAACCGGCGAGATCAGCAGCAGCACGAAGCCGATGCCGACCCCGTACAGGCCGATGGTCTGGAACACGCCGGCGTAGGTCTCCAGCGCCAGCTGCGGGTTGGTCACCACGCCGCCGACCGTCTCGGTGGCCGTCGACTTGGCCACGATGCCGGCGACGATATGCGCCAGGGCCGAAGCCATGAACCAGGCGCCCATCATCATGCCGACCATGCGCGGAACCGACAGCTTGGTGATCATCGACAGGCCCACAGGCGACAGGCAGAGCTCGCCGATCGAGTGCAGGAAGTAGGCGAGGAACAGCCACAGCAGCGGAACCTTGAAGTCCGCGGTCACGAAATGCTTCGACGCCCACACCAGCACCAGGAAGCCGGCGCCGACGAGGATCAGGCCGAAGGCGAACTTCAGCGGCACGCTGGGGTTCAGGCCGCGTTTGGCCAGCAGGACCCACAGCGCCGCCATGACCGGGCCGAAGATCACGATGACGCCGGGGTTGAAGGTCTGGGTCTGGGCCGCGTTGAACCAGCTCGGCATCTGGGTGGACTGGTCGGCGAACAGGGTCAGGGACGAGCCCGCCTGTTCGAACAGGGTCCAGAACAGCACCGAGAACATGGTCAGGATGATCGCCGCCAGCATCTTCCAGCGGTCGTCGCCCTTGAGGAAGGTCAGCGAGTAGAGAAGCAGGCCGACGAAGACCGTCGGGACCAGATACAGCAGCGACGCCTCGACGGCGTCGTGTTGTTGCACGATCAGCCAGGTCGGAATGACGAACAGGATGCCGAGGATGTAGATCCAGGCTTCCCGCGGCACGCCCAGGGTCTTCTTGTCCAGTTTTGCGCTGGCGGGCGGATCAGCGCGACCGCCGAGCCATTTCTGGCCCATCCAGAAGGTCAGCAGGCCGAAGAGCATGCCGACGCCGGCGAGGCCGAAGCCGTAGCGCCAGCCGTATTGAATGCCGAGCCAGCCGCACAGGGCGGTGGCGAGGATCGAACCGAGGTTGATGCCGACGTAGAAGATGGTGAAGCCGGAATCCCGGCGGGGATCGTTCTGTTCGTAGAGCGAGCCCACCACGGTCGAGATGTTGGGCTTCAGGAAGCCCACGCCGACGATGATCAGCGCCAGGGCGAAGAACAGGGTCGCCTGACCGGGCAGGTCCACGGTCTTGCGGATCTCGTATTCCCCCGGACCGATCAGGGCGGGGAGGGCGCCGGGAGCGGTCACGGTCGCGGCCGGACGCACGGCGTCGGCCAGGGTCTCGGGCGAAGTCGCTACGGCGGTCGCGGGGCCGTCGGCCGGAACGGCGGCGGCCTCGGGGTCGGTGACGGTGGCCGCGGCGGGAACGGTCGCCTGGGACGAGGCGGCGGAGCGGGCCTGGGCCTCTTCAGCCGCCGTCGGGACGCCGGAGACGCGGATTCCGGTCGGACTCACGTCGATCGGGACCCTCTCCTCGCCGACCATGGCGTAGAGCTGGCGACTGGTGTCGCGGCCCTCGACCTCGATCCGGTATTCCTGGCCGCCGTACTGGATGTACTCGCGACCGCCGCTGCCTTCGAAAGCCATGGTGAAGTGGCCGGCGACCAGCAGCAGGGCGCCGATGGTCACGGCCTTGCGCGATCCGAGGAACCGGTCGGCGATGGCGCCGCCCAGGACGGGCATCAGATAGACCAGCGCCGCATAGGCGGCGTAGATGCCTTGCGCCTCGGCCGAGCCGAACAGGAAGTGCTGGGTCAGGTACAGGACCAGCAGGGCCCGCATGCCGTAGAAGGAAAAACGCTCCCACATCTCGGTGAAGAACAGGATCACCAGACCGCGGGGATGTCCCAGAAAAGTCTTTTGGGGCGTCGTTGTCGTCGCGCCTCCTCCGTCCGTCATACTCAACGGCTCACTCCCTTATTGCTGCGCCCCACCTGACGCGCGAAAGGCGCATAACCAGCACGGTGAGCCAGACCGGACAAGAGTTAAGGGTAAATTGGTTGGAACGCGGCGCGCGGCGTGGCACGGCGGGCGATATGCAGAATTCGGGGACAGGGCGTTTGATGACCACGACACGGCGGTCGGCCTTGATCAGCATGGGCGGGGCGATCGCGGTCGCAGCCTGCACGCGCGCCTCTTCGCCGACCGACAACCGGAATGTGGTCGCCGCCGGGTCGCCGGCGGCGCTTCTCGTCTGGGCGGTCGCGCGTGAGCGGCTGGCGGGCTGGCCCCGCAAGCCCGGACCGGCGTCACTGGCGGCGCTGCCGGCGCTCGCCGCCGAACTGCCCGAACTCGGGACGCTGACCGGCGGCGGCCGGCCGGCCGGTCTGGAAGCGATCGCCGCCCTGAAGCCGCGGCTGATCATCGACTACGGCGGCGTCGACGCCGGGTATCAGGCCCTCGCGCGGCGTCTGGAGGATCGGCTGGGTGTCGACTGGAGTCTGATCGACGGCGCCCTGACCCGTATTCCCGAGGCGATCCGCCAGGCGGGTGGGCTGCTTGAGTCCGAACGGACGGCCGGCCCGCTGGCCGAAGAGGCCGCCGAAGTGCTGGAGCATTGGCGGCTCACACCCCCGGGACCCGGCTTCTACTACGCCCGCGGCGCGGACGGACTGGAGACCGGCTTTCGGGGAGCCCTGGCGACCGAGGTTCTCGAGGGCGCGGGCTGGACCAATGTCGCCGAGGGATCGCGCGACATCGGCCGCGTGACCCGCGAACAGGTCGCCGCATGGGACCCCGAGGTTCTGGTCACGCTGGACCACAGGTTCGCGCAGTCTGTTCGCCATGATCCCGTCTGGCGCTGGCGTCGCAACGGCGACCGCCGCCGACTGCTGCTGCTTCCCGACCTTCCGTTCGGCTGGGTCGACCGGCCACCCTCGCTGAACCGTCTGCTTGGCTGCGCCTGGATCGCCGATCCGAAGACCGCCACCCTGACCATCGCCGCCCTGAGTCGCCGCCTGTACGGCATGGCCCCGGCGGAGATTCCCCAGCCGCGTTGGATTCAGTGAACCGGCTGAAGGCCGCGCTTCCGACGCTGGGGCTGGCCATGCTGGCTTTCGCCGGCGTCGTCGCGGTGCTGGCGACCGGCCCGCTGGCCAGCTCTCCCGATGCTCTGCTGGCGGCCCTGTTCGGCCACGGCCCGCCTGACGCCGAACTGGCGCTGGCCCTGCGCGGCCCGCGGCTGCTGGCGGCCCTGACCTGCGGCGCGGCTCTCGCCGGAGCGGGTGCGGGCTTCCAGATCCTGTTCCGCAATCCGTTGGCGGCGCCCGACCTGCTGGGCGTCTCGTCCGGCGCCGGTCTGGGCGCGGCGCTGGCCCTGCTGTTGGGGGCGGGAACCGCATTGGTGCAGAGCTCCGCCTTCGTCGGCGGGCTGGCCGCCGGCGGCCTGGCGCTGGGATGCGCCGCCCTGACGCGCAGCGGCGACGGGCGGCTGGCCCTGATCCTGTGCGGCGTGGTGGCGGGCGCCCTGGCCTCGGCCGGACTGGGCCTCGTCGTCATCGTCGCCGAGCCCTATTCGCAACTCCCGACCATCACCTACTGGCTGCTGGGCTCGTTCACCCGCGCCACCCTGGCCGAGGGGCTGTTCGCGCTGGCGCCCGTCTGTCTGGGCGCCGCGATCCTGCTGTGGCTCGGCTTCCGGCTCGACGTCCTGTCGCTCGGCGACGAGCAGGCGCGATCGCTGGGCCTGCCCGCGCGCCCGCTGCGGCTGACGGCCCTGGCCGCCGCCGCCCTGATGACGTCGGCGGCGGTCGCCCTGACCGGGATCGTCGGCTGGATCGGCCTGCTGGCGCCCCATGCGGCGCGGCTGATCGTCGGCGAGCGGGCGGGGCGGCTGATCCCGGCCTCCATGGCGATCGGGGCGCTGTTCGCCCTCGTCATAGACCGGCTGTCCACCGGCTTCGGTCCGGCGGAAATCCCCGTCGGCCTGTTGTCGGCGGCCATCGGCGCTCCGGCCTTCCTCTTCCTGTTCATCGCCACATCGAGGCGGTCATGAGCGGTCTGCGACTGGAAGGACTGGTGGCCGGGCATCCAGCCCGAAACGGAAAGGGATTCCGTCTGCCCGCGCTGGACCAGTCGGTCCCGCCCGGCGCGATCGTCGCCCTGATCGGGCCCAACGGAGCGGGCAAGACCACCTTGCTGAAGACCCTCGCGGGCCTGCTGCCCCCCCTCGCCGGGTCGATCACCGCCCCCCGCGCAGCGTATCTGCCCCCTCCGGGCGCGGTCGAGGCCGGCTTTTCGGCCCTGCACGTCACGGCTCTGGGGCGATCGCACCTGCGGCGCTGGTCATCGGGCCTCGCTCCGGCCGATCTGGACGCGGCGCGGTCGGCCCTGGAGCGGCTGGGTGTCGGCGACCTGGCCGACCGGCCCTTCGATCGCCTCTCCAGCGGCCAGCAGCAACTGGTCCTGATCGCCCGGCTGTTCGTCCAGGACGCGGGCCTGTGCCTGCTCGACGAGCCGCTGGCCATGCTTGATCCCGCCCATGCCCAGGCCGTCGAGGCGGCGATCCGCGCCCTGGCCGGCGAGGGACGCATCGTCATCGCCTCGACCCACCACCTGCCGTTCGCCGCGCGCGCCGACCGCGTCCTGACCCTCGGAACGGACCGGGTCGACATGGCCTCGCCCGCCCTCGCCGTGGCCCCCGACCGCATACGCGCCCTGTTCGGCGTTCAGGCGGACGGCTGCCCCTGTTGCGGTCGCCCCTTGAGTTGAGCCCGCGCTTGGTCGAGGTTCGGGCCGGATTTTCGAAAGGCCGATCATGTCCCTCACCCGCCTCGCTCCGGCCGCGCTCGCGCTTCTCCTGTCGGCTCTCCCCGCCGCGGCCCAGGAGGCGCCGCGCTGGTCGTTCGCCATCCATGGCGGGGCGGGGGTCATCGAGCGCGCGAGCCTGACGGCCGAACAGGACGCCGCCTACCGCGCCGCCCTGAAGCGTGCGCTCGAGGCCGGCTCCGCCGTGCTGGCCGACGGCGGCGCGGCGCTGGACGCGGTGCAGGCCGCCATCGAGATCATGGAGGACGATCCGCTGTTCAACGCGGGGCGCGGCGCGGTCTTCACCGCCGCCGGCCGCAACGAGCTGGACGCCGCGGTCATGAACGGAACGGACCTCACGGCCGGCGCCGTTGCGGGCCTGACCACCACCCGCCATCCGATCGCGGCCGCCCGCGCCGTCATGGAGCGCTCGCCCCATGTCATGCTGATTGGCCCGGGGGCCGACAGCTTCGCCGCCTCGGTGGGGCTGGAGCAGGTCGATCCGTCCTTCTTCTTCACCGAGCGCCGCTGGCAGGGGCTGGAGCGCGCGCTCCAGCAGCAGAGCCTGCCGATTCCGCAGCGTCCCGCCGGGGCCCCGGGTCCGCAGGCGGCCAACGACCTGCCCGCCCCACCCCTGAACGAGCGCAAATTCGGCACCGTCGGTGCGGTGGCGCTGGACAGCGAGGGACGCCTCGCCGCTGGCACCTCGACCGGCGGCATGACCGCCAAGCGCTGGGGCAGGGTCGGCGACGTGCCGGTGATCGGCGCGGGCACCTACGCCTCCAACCGCGACGGCTGCGCGGTGTCCGCCACCGGAGATGGCGAATTCTACATCCGCGCCTCGGTCGCCCGCGATATCTGCAGCCGCATCCAGGGGGGCGCTTCCGGACAGGCCGCGGGTCAGGCGGAGGTCGATGACGCCCTGTCGCTGGGCGGGTCGGGCGGCGTCATCGTCATGGACCTCAAAGGCCAACCCGCCTTCGCCATGACCACCTCGGGCATGTATCGCGGCGCCGTGTCCTCCAGCGAACCGGCGCGGGTGGCCATCTATGGCGACGAGGCACTCCAGCCATGAAGAAGCCCGACACGCCCGGCGTCATCGCTCCGCCGCCGCTGATCTATCTCGGCTTTGTGCTGGCCGGCTGGGGTCTGGCCGAGCTGGGCGCCCGGCCCGAAGCGGTCGAGGCGGGCCTCGGCTGGCTGGCCGCCGGCTTTGGCCTCGACATGCCCGTCCGGCGCGGTCTGGCGCTGACCCTGATCGTCGGCGGCCTGTTGTTCGACGGCATGGCGGCCGGTCTGTTCCGTCGACGCGGCACGGCGGTCGAACCGTGGAAACCGACCACCGCCCTGATCATCGAGGGTCCGTATCGCTTCAGCCGCAATCCGATCTACGTCGGTTTCGCCGTGACCTACGTCGGCCTGGCCATCGCCATGAACAGCTGGATCGCGCTCATCCTGCTGGTCCCCTGCCTGTTCGTCGTCGACCGGTTCGTCATCCAGCGCGAGGAACGTTACCTCGCCGCCAAATTCGGCCCGACCTATGAAGCCTATCGCCAGAAGGTCCGCCGGTGGCTGTGAGCGACGACGAACTTTCAGCCATGGCCATCGAGGAGCTGGACATCGCCTGCGCCCTGCCCTGGCCGGACATGAAGTCGGTGGCGCCCTGGGGCGACAGCTACACCGGGTTCGCGCCCTCGGGTCGCGAGGTCGAGATCGAGCGCCGCTACCTCTGGGCCCACGAACCCGAAGGCGCGATTTCCGTCGAGGTCGAGGTGCGCCACGCGGGCGCCCCTACAGGCGCAGAGGCCAAGGCCCTGATCACCTCACCGCGCTGACCCCGCCGAAACCGGGACGCCGTTAACCTTTCTCTTTGCCAAGCCGGACCGTCGGGGCAAGATGCGCGGCGCAAACATCCGCGCGGATCGGGAGGACAGCAGCATGGCCTATGGCGCCGACTTCGCCGCAGCCGACCCCGCCAATGCGCCGCTGGACGCGCCGCTGATGATCGGCGCCGATCCCATCCTGTGGGGCGCATTGCTTCTCGGACTGGTCGCCGCCGCCCTGGTCGGCTGGTATTTCGGCCAGGGCTCGCGGAGCGCGCGGGTCGACGCCGCGGAGTCGATCTGGGAGGAGATCGACGACGCCGCCAAGGAGGCGATGAAGGCCGACGGCGATTCCCTGCCGGCCAGGGCTTCGGCGCTGCGCCGCACGATCGACCGGCGGCTGGGCAAGACGCTCGGCGTCGCGGGCGGGGCGGGCAAGCTGATCAAGGCGCTCGATCTGGCGGTGAAGGGCGAGCCGGCCGACAAGCCGCATCCGCCCAAGGCCGACCACGGCCATGGCCACGGCGGGGGTCATGAAGAGAAGCCGGGACATCCCGAGGCGGCGCCCGCCTCCATAGGCGGCGTCACCGTGATCGTGAACAGCGGCCAGGGCGACGGTCACGAGCGCAAGGACGCCGCTGACGGCCACGGCGACCATGAGGCGAAAAAGCCGCTCAGCGTTCAGGATCGCAACGACGCCCTGCGTGTCGCGATCGGCCACTTCAACGACCACTGGGGTCTGCGCCGCGAACGCGTGCGCGAGCTGCGCGCCGCCCACGCCGAACTGTCGACGCCCGGCCCCAGGCGTCCGACGGCGGGCACGATCAGCGGGACGCGCGCCGGTCACTGACCGATCCAGGCACGGTTTCCTCGCCGGACAAAACCGCCTAAGCCTTGAGGCATGAAACTCGCCTCGCTCAAGCACGGCCGCGACGGTCGACTCGTTCTGGTCTCCAGCGACCTCGCCTGGTTCACGGACGCCTTCCTGATCGCCCCCACGCTCCAGTCCGCGCTGGACAACTGGGACCGGGTCGAGCCCGACCTTCTGGCCCTTGCGGAAAGCCTCGAGCACGGCGGCGTACCGCGCGGCCGGTTCCATGAGCGGGAAGCCGCGTCGCCCCTGCCGCGCGCCTACCAATGGGTCGACGGCTCGGCCTATGTGAACCACGTCGCCCTGGTGCGCCAGGCGCGCAACGCCGAAATGCCCGACAGCTTCTGGACCGATCCCCTGATGTACCAGGGCGGATCCGACGGCTTCCTGGCCCCTCGCGACCCTATTCCGCTGGCCGACGAATCCTGGGGCTGCGACCTTGAGGCCGAGGTGGTCGTGGTCACCGGAGACGTGCCCCAGGGCGTGACCCGCGAAGAGGCGCTGGGCTATATCCGGCTGGTCGGCCTGATCAACGACGTCTCGCTGCGCAACCTGATCCCCGCCGAACTGGCCAAGGGCTTCGGCTTCGTCCAGTCCAAGCCGGCTTCGGCCCTGTCGCCCGTCTTCGTCACGCCCGACGCCCTGGGCGACCGCTGGGCCGACGGAAAGCTGAAGGGGGAACTGTCCGTCCAGCTGAACGGCGAGGACTTCGGCAAGGCGGACGCCGGCGTCGACATGACCTTCGACTTCGGAACCCTGATCGCCCATCTGGCGAAAACCCGCGCCCTGTGCGCAGGCACCATCATCGGCTCGGGCACGGTGTCCAACCGCGACGCGGGCGGCGGCCCCGGCAAGCCGGTCTCCGAAGGGGGTCTGGGCTATTCCTGCATCGCCGAGGTCCGGACCGTGGAAACCATCCTGCATGGCAAGGCAGAGACGCCCTTCCTGAAAGCCGGCGACACAGTCCGCATCGAGATGCTGGACGACGGGCGCCACTCGATCTTCGGCGCCATCGAACAGACGGTGGAGGCGGTCTAGCCGGCGGCCAGCCGCACGGCCTCATCCAGCGCCCGTTCCGCGCGTGTCGGTTGGATGAGGGCGCTTGCCTCCGCCCCGACGCCCGCCGTGGTCGTCGCTTCCTGCGCCAGAACCGCCGCCGGTCCCTGACAGGACAACAGCAGGCCTGACGCAATCGCCAGCATCACACGCTTCATCTCGACCTCCGATTTTTCAAGAGGCAGAGGCGTCGGCGCGCCTTTACGGATGCGTGGGACGGATTAAGGTTTCGACAGTTCCGCGGCCATTTCGGGCCGCATGGCGGGGGGCCGGCCATGACGCCACAACAGTACGGTCCGCTGATCGGCATCGGCATCGCCCTTGTCGTGATCCTGCTGCGCAATCGACAGAAGCGGACGCTCAGACCCGAGCTGATGTGGATCCTCCCCACGATCTTCGCCGCCCTGATCGCGTTCGGCCTGTGGGGCATGCGTCAGGCGCCGGGCGCGGATCTGGCGCCCTATGGTCCGGCCGACTGGGGCGTGCTGGTCGGCGGCGCCGTGCTGGGCGCGCTGGGCGGTTTCTGGCGGGGAAGCATGGTGACCATCGAGAAGGATCCGGACGGCGTGCTGAAGGCCCAGGCTTCACCGCTGGGGATCATCCTCATCGTGGTCCTGCTGGCCGTCCGCTCCTTCGCCCGTCCCTGGCTGGAGGGTCACGCCGAAAGCCTGGGCCTCCACGTCGTCGCGGTGGAGCAGGCGTTCCTGCTGCTGGCCGGCGGCCTGATCATCGTCCAGCGGATCGAGATGTTCGTACGGGCTCGCCGGATCATGGCCGGACAGCCGGACAGCCATGTGGAAGTCGTGGCGTGAGGGTCGCCGCGATTGGCCTGGCCGCCTTGCTGCTGGCCGGTGACGCGACGGCGCAGGATAGCTGGGATTTGGAAGTGAGCCCCGCAGGCGATCTCACGGTCGCCAGCGTCACCTACGAGGGCGGCGTCGGTCTGGCGGTCCAGTGCCGGGACGGAAATGTGGAGGTTGCGCTCCTGGGCTTGCCTCCGGCGCTGCCCGGCGAGATCAACCAATACCAGATGCGAACGCTCGCCACCGGTCTTGCTCCGGCTCCCATGGAAGAGTCGCCATGGATGACCTCGGCGGGGTCCACGACCGCCCTCAGTGCTCTGCCCCTCCGGCGCGCACGCGGGTTGAAACGGGGCGGATTGCTTGTTGTGCGTACAATCCCTCCCTCTGGCGTCGGGGCGCCGCGACGTCTGGAGATTCCTCTACCCTCGGACAGTTCAGCGATTGATCGGACGCTCGAAGCCTGCGGCAAGCGAACCGTGGATCCACGCGATGATCTGCTGTTGGCGGAAGACGTCATCACCCCGGCTGAATGGAGCCGGTCCCGGATGTTTGAGATGCCGCCCTGGTCGGGCCGTGGGCCCACGAGGGTCGAGGTCAGTTGCATCGTCGCCGAAGCGGGCCGCGTACGGGATTGTCAGGTGGAGAGTGAAAGCATGCCGGGCCTCGGAGCCCGGATGTTGCTCGACCAACCCAATGTCCGGCTGGGGTTGAGGGAGAACGCCGAAACCGCGATTGGCCGCGTCATTTTTCTTGTCGTACAGGGCGCTCGAATACGCCGTTGACGGCCTGTGTGGCTGACTGGATCGCCGACATCAAAGGGCCGATGTCACGACCATTGCCGGATTGACCCGCCCGGACCCCGCACGCTACCAAGCCCGCCTGCCGAGAAGACCGGGCGGCCTGTGCGGGCGTGGTGGAATTGGTAGACGCGCTGGACTCAAAATCCAGTTCCGAAAGGAGTGCCGGTTCGACCCCGGCCGCCCGCACCACGCCATCTCCAGCACCCTCAACCCGTCGGCGGCAGATATTCCGCGGGGATGGGCGCGGCGGGCGTTTCGGCCTGCCAGTAGACGCTGATGATCCACCAGCGGGCGCCGTCATTGAACAGCTGGATGCTGTTGATCCCTCGGGCGAAGGGCTGCGGGTCGGACAGACTGTGCAGGCTTTCGTACGTGGACCAGACATGGACGATCCGGCCGAACCGCTCCGGGCGGCGCGCGATCTCGCGCTCATGGAACCCCTCGGCCACAAGCAGCGGTTCGCTGCGGGTGATGTATTCGTCGGGCGTGATCGAGCGGACGACGCCCTGGCCTTCCCGGGTCGCGCCCGAGGGCGCCAGACGCGCGGTGGAGTGAAACAGCGACCGGAAGCGATCCCAATCCCGCGCGACTCCGGCGTCGCCCGAGATGACGTCATAGAGCGCCGCGACGATCGCCTCGGGCGTGGCGACGTCGGCCGGGGCGGGGGCCGAAACAGGAACCGGCGAGACCGGGGCCTGGGCGGCGGCCGGGGTCGCGAAACCGAGAGCCAGCGCGGCCGCGAGTATCGAAAGACGCATCCGGATCCTCCCTGATGGCCGGATTATGCCGGGGAGCCGCCCGGCGCGCCAGTACGGCCGTGGCTCAGCTCGACCACTTCCCCGTCTTCCTTGACGAAGCGGTCGGGCCGGCGGTCCAGCAGATCGAAGACCTTTTCGGAAGGCCGGCACAGGGCGGCGCCGCGCGGCGTGCGGACGATGGGACGGTTGACCAGGACCGGATGGGCGAGCATCGCCGCGAGGATCGTCTCGTCCGGGGTCGCGGCGTCCAGCAGGGCCGGATCGATCCCGGCCGCCTCCTTTTCGCGCAGGGCGTCGCGCGGCGTCAGCCCGGCCTCGGCGAACAGATCACGCAGCTGGGCGGCGCTCCATCCGGCCTGCAGATATTCCACGACCTCGGGCCGGTAGCCGGCGGCCTCGACCATGGCCACGACATTGCGCGACGTACCGCAGGCCGGATTGTGGAAGACCGTGACGGGAAAATTGTCGGACATCTAGCGCTCCTTTTCGGCGTTGCGGCGAACGGCCGGGCCGGCCTCGTACCACCCCTTCGAGCGGTTCACGATCCAGACCACCGACAGCATCACCGGCACCTCGATCAGCACGCCGACGACCGTCGCCAGGGCCGCGCCGGAGTTGATGCCGAACAGGCTGATCGCGGCGGCGACGGCCAGTTCGAAGAAGTTCGATGCGCCGATCAGGGCCGACGGTCCGGCCACGCAATGCGCCTCGCCGGTCGCGCGGTTCAGCCAGTAGGCGAGGCCGGAGTTGAAATAGACCTGGATCAGGATGGGGACGGCGAGAAGGCCGATAATCAGCGGCTGGGCCAGGATCTGTTCACCCTGGAAACCGAACAGCAGGATCAGGGTGGCCAGCAGGGCGGTGATCGAGACCGGGCCGAGCCGGGTCAGCAGCCGCTCCAGCCTCGCTTCGCCCGACCGCGCCAGCACCGTCCGCCGTACCAACTGCGCCACGATCACAGGCAGGATGATGTAGAGGCCGACCGAGATCAGCAGCGTCGCCCACGGCACGGTGATCGCCGCCAGCCCCAGCAGCAGGCCGACGATCGGGGCGAAGGCGACGATCATGACGGCGTCGTTCAGCGCCACCTGGCTGAGGGTGAAATTCGGCTCGCCGTTGGTCAGGCGGCTCCACACGAAGACCATGGCGGTGCAGGGCGCCGCCGCCAGGATGATCAGGCCGGCGATATAGCTGTCGATCTGGTCGCCAGGCAGCCACGGCCGGAACAGCATGGCGATGAACAACCAGGCCAGCAGCGCCATCGAGAACGGCTTCACCGCCCAGTTGACGAACAGGGTCACGCCGATGCCCCGCCAGTGGCGCCCGACCTGCCGCATGGCGGCGAAGTCGACGCGCAGCAGCATGGGGGTGATCATCAGCCAGATCAGGACGGCGACGGGAATGTTCACCCGCGCCGCTTCCAGCCGGGCGATGGCGGCGAAAACGTCCGGGACCAGCCAGCCGAGGCCGATCCCGACCACGATGCACAGGGCGACCCAGAGGGTGAGCCAGCGTTCGAAGATCGACAAGGCTCAGACCTCCGCGGGAATGCAGCGCGATCGCGCCGCGGCCGCGGCGACGGGGGCGCAGACTTCAGGGGCCCCTGCGCAACAGTCGTCCGCGAGGAAGGCCATCAGGGCGCCCATGCGGTCGAACCGCGCGGCATAGATGATCGACCGACCGTCTCGCCGCGACTGCACCAGACCGGCGTGACCCAGGGCGGTCAGGTGGGCCGACAGGGTGTTGGCCGGCGTCCCCAGCCGGCGCGCCACCTCGCCGGCGGCCAGCCCCGACGGTCCCGCCTGAACCAGCAGGCGGTAGGCCCTCAATCGCCCCTCGTGAGCGAGGGCGGACAGACTTTCGACGGCGGCTGTCATTTCCATATTTCTCGAATATCAGAAATGAATGGCCGGACAAGACCTCGGCGTTCTGAAGACCGGCGGCTGAAGCGCTCACATCGCGTTTCGCCGTCGCTATTTCAGTCGGCCCCGGTTGCGATTGTCGCCCTTGACCCGCATCTGGCCGTGGATGACCTCCCCGACCCTTGCGCCTGCCGCCGCCGTCAAGGGGCCCGGGTTTCCCGAATTCGTCGCCCTGATCGCCATGATGATGGCGCTGAACGCCCTGGCCATCGACTCGATGCTGCCGGCCCTGCCCGCCATCGGCGACGCGCTCGGCGTGGTCTCCGAGAACAGCCGCCAGTGGGTCATCACCGCCTATCTGCTGGGCTTTGGCGTGACCCAGATCATCTATGGCCCGCTGGCCGACCGCTTCGGCCGCAAGCCGGTGCTGATGGTCGGTCTGGGCCTCTATGTCCTGTTCAGCGTCCTGGCCGCCTTCTCGCCGACGTTCGAACTGCTGATCGCGGCGCGGGTCGGGACCGGCGTCGGCGCGGCCGCCCTGCGCGTGCTCGCGGTCTCCATCGTCCGCGACCGCTATTCGGGACGGACCATGGCCCGGGTCATGTCGCTGAGCTTCCTCGTCTTCCTCGGCGTGCCCATCCTGGCCCCGACGCTGGGACAGGCGATCCTGACCGTCGCGCCCTGGCCCTGGGTGTTCGGCGTCCTGGCGCTGGGCGGAGCCGCCTTCGCCACCTGGGCCGCGATCCGGCTGCCCGAGACCCTGCACCCCGAGGACCGGATGCCGATCCAGGTCGGGCGCATCGCCTCGGCCTTCCGCCAGGCGCTGACCAACCGCCAGTCGATTGGCTACACCCTGGCGATCACAGCCATTTCGGGCGCCCTGTTCGGCTTCATCAACTCCAGCCAGCAGATCTTCTTCGACGTTTTCCACGAGCCGCAACTGTTCACGGTCGTCTTCGCCCTGGTCGCGGGCGGCATCGCCGTGGCCTCGCTGCTCAATGCGCGGCTGGTCGAGCGGCTGGGCTCGCGGCTGATCTCGCACACCGCCTTGCTGGGCTTCATCGCCATGTCCTCGATCCACGCGGCGGTGGCGCTGACCGGCCATGAGACGATCTGGACCTTCGCCGTCCTGCAGGCCCTGACCATGTTCTGCTTCGGCTTCATCGCCGGCAATTTCGGCTCCATGGCCATGGAGCCGATGGGACACATCGCCGGCACGGCGTCCTCGGCCCAGGGCTTCATCTCCACCACCTTTGGCGCCTCGCTCGGATTCCTGATCGGTCAGCAGTTCAACGGCTCGGCCGCGCCCATGACCATCGGCTTCGTCTCCCTCGGCCTTACCGCCCTGGTCTGCGTCCTGTTCGCCGAGCGGGGGCGTCTGTTCAAGGCGCGGAACCTGTCTCCGGTCCTCGCCCCCTCTTGATCTTTTTCGCCCGCCGGAGCGTTGTCCCGGCAGGAAACGAACCCGGCCCGACCGCCCGAACAAGGACGGCGGGCCTTCTGGTCAAGGACTCTCGATGATCCGCACGTTTGGACTGGTCTCCGCCCTCGCCCTCGCGACGGCCATGGGCGGATGCGCCTCGATGCCGGGTTACGGCCCGTCGTCCGGCTCCGACATGCCGCCCCTGCCCGCTTCCGCCGCGGCGCCGGCCGACTATGCGCGTGACGCCCACACCTATGCCCGACCGGAGATCGCCCATGTCCGCCACGTCGCTCTCGACCTGACCGCCGACTTCCAGACCCGGACCCTCGCCGGCACGGCCGCGCTCGACATCCAGGGCCGCCTTGGCGCCACCGAGGTCGTGCTGGACGTCAAGAACCTCGACATCCGCAACGTCACCGACGCCGACGGCGCGCCGCTGCAGTACGAAACCGGCGCCAATGATGCGATCAAGGGTCAGCCCCTGACCGTCCGCTTCCCGGCCCTCGCCGCGGGCGAGACGCGTCGCATCGTCGTCGCCTATGCGACCCGCCCCGACGCCGCCGCCCTGCAGTGGCTGACGCCGGGCCAGACGGCGGGCGGCCAGAAGCCCTATCTGTTCAGCCAGGGCCAGGCCATCCTGACCCGCACCTGGGTCCCGACCCAGGACAGCCCCGGCATCCGCCAGACCTATGACGCCCGCATCGTCGCCCCCGCCGACCTGCGCGTGGTCATGAGCGCCCAGCAGCTGACGCCCGAGGGCGAGGCCGCCGGGCCCGGCCTGAAGGCCTGGCGGTTCCGCATGACCAATCCGGTCCCGCCCTATCTGATCGCAATCGGCGTGGGCGATCTGGCCTTCGCCGCCATCGACGAGCGCACGGGCGTCTTCACCGAGCCCTCGCGACTGGCCGCCGCCCGCGCCGAACTGGCGCCGACCGCCGACATGGTCGACGCCGCCGAGCGGCTGTACGGCCCCTATCGCTGGGGCCGGTACGACCTGCTGGTCCTGCCGCCCTCCTTCCCGTTCGGCGGGATGGAGAATCCGCGCCTGACCTTCGCCACCCCGACCATCATCGCCGGCGACCAGTCGCTGGTCTCGCTGGTGGCGCACGAGCTGGCGCACAGCTGGTCGGGCAACCTCGTCACCAACGCCACCTGGAACGACATGTGGCTGAACGAGGGATTCACCGTCTATTTCGAGAACCGCATCATGGAGGCCCTCTATGGCGAGGACCGCGCCCTGATGCTGCGCGCGCTCGGCTGGGGCGACCTGCAGGCCGAGATGGCGGGCCTTCCGCCGGCCGACACCCGCCTGCACCTCGACCTCGAGGGTCGCGATCCCGACGAAGGCCTGACCGATGTCGCCTATGAGAAGGGCGCCGCCTTCCTGTTCACCATGGAACGCATCGTCGGCCGCGAGCGGTTCGACGCCTGGCTGAAGGGCTATTTCGAACGCAACGCCTTCCGCCCCATGACCACCGAACTGTTCCTCGAGGACATCCGCACCCACCTCGTCACCACCCGCGCGCTGGAAGACCAGCTGATGATGGACGCCTGGATCTACCAGCCCGGGATGCCGTCGAACTGGGTTCCGCCGGTGTCGGGCGCCTTCGCCCCGGTCGACGCCGCGGCCCGCGCCTTCTTCGCCGACAAGGGTCCGGCCTCGGCCATCCCCTGGGCGGGCTGGTCCACCCAGGAGCGTCAGCGCTTCCTCGCCTGGCGGCCTTCCGACCTGCGCGACGGCGCCGACTGGCTGACCGACGCCCAGCTGGCCGATCTGGAATCGTCCCTGAATCTGCGCAACGAAGGCAATGCCGAGGTGCTGTTCGCCTGGCTGCAGATCGCCGTCCAGCACCGCTATCAGGCAGCTGTCCCGACGCTGGAGAAGTTCCTGACCACCATGGGCCGGCGCAAATTCGTCCTGCCGCTGTTCACCAGCCTGTGGGCCGAGGGCGACTGGGGCCGGTCCATCGCCACCCGGGTCTACGCCCGGGCTCGCCCCGGCTATCACCCGGTGACCACCGGCTCGGTCGACGCGTTGGTCGGTCGGCCGTGAAACCGACTCCTTCCCCCTTCACGGGGGAAGGTGGCAGGCGAAGCCTGACGGATGGCGTCTGGCGACGGCGGACTTCGCCCTCTTCGGTGATGACGCGGACAGAGCCCCCATCCGAGCCGCTCCGCGGCCACCTTCCCCCGAAATGGGAGAAGGATGACCAACGCGCATGTGACCGCCCCCCGCCTTGGCTTCCGCCCTTCCGGCTACTAGGTTCCGCCCCGAAAGCGGCGAGCAACGCCGCGACGACCCCAGGAGACGCCCCATGCACGACGCGCCCCAAACCGACGCGGCCGCCCGGCTCGACACAGAAAACCCCCTCGGCGTCGACGGCTTCGAATTCGTCGAATTCACCGGCCCTGATCCCGCGGCCATGGTCGCCCGCCTAGAGCTGATGGGCTTCACCCAGACCCATGTGAATCCGGCCAATGACGTGGTCCGGATGAAGCAGGGCGACATCACCCTGCTGGTCAACCGCTCGCCCAAGGGTCAGGCGGGCGAGTTCGCGACCGAGCATGGCCCCTCGGCCAACGGCATGGCCTTCCGCGTCAGCGATGCGAAGACCGCGTATGAAGGCGCCGTGGCGCGCGGCGGACGCCCGGCCGAAGGTCACGACGGCGGCGCCCTGGGCGGCGGCTACCCCTACATCGTGCAGGGCATCGGCGGTTCGCTGTTGTACCTCGTCGACCAGTATGGCGACGCCGGTTCGCTGTACGACGGCTGGGACGAGATCGAGGGCTGGGAGGAGGCCGAGCGCAAGAATTCGGTCGGCCTGTTCATGCTGGATCACCTGACCCACAACGTCCGCCGCGGCCAGATGCGCACCTGGTCCGGCTTCTATGGCGACGTCTTCGCCTTCGAGGAGCAGAAATATTTCGACATCAAGGGCAAGGCGACCGGCCTCTTCTCCCAGGCCATGATCGCCCCCGACCGCGCCATCCGCATTCCGCTGAACGAAAGCCAGGACGACAACTCCCAGATCGAGGAGTTCCTGCGCCGCTACAACGGCGAGGGCATCCAGCACATCGCCCTGGCCACCGACGACATCTTCGAGACGGTGGAAGAGCTGAAGCGTCGCGGCATTCCCTTCCAGGACACCATCGAGACCTATTTCGAACTGATCGACAAACGCCTGCCGGGCCACGGCGAGGACGTGGCCCGCATGCGCCTGAATCGCATCCTGATCGACGGCTCGGACGAGGAAGGCCTGCTGCTGCAGATCTTCACCCAGGACACCTTCGGCCCGATCTTCTTCGAGATCATCCAGCGCAAGGGCAACCAGGCTTTCGGCGAGGGCAATTTCCAGGCCCTGTTCGACTCCATCGAGCTGGACCAGATCCGGCGCGGCGTCATCAAGGTGGATGCCTAAGCCGCCGGCGTGGCTGCCCTGGCTCGGACCGCTTCTGGCGGCCGGGGTCGGGGCGGCGGTCGGCGAATACGGCCTGGGCGGCGGTTTCTGGACCGTGCTGATCACCGCCCTGGTGTGCGGTTTCGCGCCGATCGTGGGGTATCGGGTTTGGAAGTGGCGGTTTCAGCGGCGGGGGTAGTCGCCAGCGTCTCCCCTTTCTCGTTTTGGTCTTCCTTTCTCCTCGAAACGTCTCCGAAACCGTCGACGTCCTGTCAATGAAAATCCCGCGAGCCGGGCAGCACCCTGACATCCCGCGGATGCCGCCCGCGCGCCGGCGAATGCCCTGAGCCCGGCGCGGAGTCGGGCGTCAGATCCCCCAGCATCGGGGTCCAGTCCTCCAGATGATCGACGACCAGATGGGTCACGCCCTCGGCCGTCTGGACCTTGCCCCGGGCCAGCACCATGCGGGCGCCCATCGCGACCGGCCGGAAACGCTCGAAGACATCGGGCCACAGCACCAGATTGGCCACGCCGGTCTCGTCCTCCACGGTCATGAAGCAGACGCCCTTGGCCGTGCCGGGCCGCTGGCGCACCAGCACCACGCCGCCGACAGCCCCGGTCCGGCCGTTGGGACGCGCAGGGTAATCCTTCGTCGTCAGCGCCCCCGCCCGCGTCAGCCGCTCGCGCAGGAAGCTGACAGGATGGCCTTTCAGCGACAGGCGGAGGGTCTGGTAATCGCCGACCACCTCCTCGGACGGCGCCAGAACAGGCAGGGCCTCGGGCGGGCGGCCATCGGCCTCGTTCAGCCCCATGGCCTCGAACAGGGGCGCTGACGACGCCGGCGCCGCGCCCCTGGCCGCCCACAGCCCCTGCCGTCGCGTCAGGTCCAGCGAGCCACAGGCGTCCGCCTCGGCCAGCCGGTCCAGCGCCGGGGGCGGCAGGGCGGCGCGGCGGCGCAGGTCGTCAAGGTCGGTGAAGGGGCCCGCCTTCCGCGCCTCCATGATCGCCTCGGCCCAGACCTTCCTGAACCCGTCGATGGAGCGCATGCCCAGCCTCAGGGCGCGCCGTCGACGGCGCGGCCGCGTCTCCAGGGCAGCGTCCCAGTCGCTGGCGTTTACGTCCGGGTGTCGAACCTCCACCCCGTGCTCGCGCGCGTCCCTGACGATCTGGGCCGGGGCGTAGAAGCCCATCGGCTGGCTGTTCAGCAGACAGGCGGCGAACACGTCCGGATACAGCCACTTCACCCAGGCCGAGACATAGACCAGGTGGGCGAAGGAACAGGCGTGGCTCTCGGGGAAGCCGTACTCGCCGAAACCCTTGATCTGGTTGAAGCAATTTTGTGCGAAATCGGCCTCATAGCCGCGCGCGATCATCCGCCCGACCATCAGGTCCTCGTAGTTTCCGATGGTGCCGTTGTGGCGGAAGGTGGCCATGGCCCGGCGCAGGCCGTTGGCCTCCACGCCGGTGAACTCGGCCGCGACCATGGCGATCTTCATCGCCTGTTCCTGGAACAGCGGCACGCCCAGCGTCTTGCGCAGCACATTGGCCAGTTCGTCCGGATCCTTCGCCGACCCCGGCATGGAGAAGCGATAGCTCCCGGGACCGTGCACCGCCTCATGGTCCCGCCGCTCCTTCCGCCGCTGCAGATAGGGATGGACCATCTTGCCCTGGATGGGGCCGGGGCGGACGATGGCGACCTGCACCACCAGATCGTAGAACTCCACCGGCCGCAGGCGCGGCAGCATCGACATCTGCGCCCGGCTCTCGACCTGGAAGACCCCCAGCGAGTCCGCCTTGCACAGCATCCGGTAAACCCCGCGTCGCTCGGCCGGGACGGCGGCGGTATCCGGCAACGGCCGCCCGTAGGACTCCCCGATCATCCGGAACGCCCGCTTCATCGCCGTCAGCATGCCCAGCGCCAGCACATCGACCTTCATCAGCTTGAGGAAGTCGATGTCGTCCTTGTCCCATTCGATGAAGGTCCGGTCCGGCATCGCCGCATTGCCGATGGGCACGATCTCGATCAGCGGGGCCTGGCTCAGCACGAAGCCGCCGACGTGCTGGCTGAGGTGGCGGGGGAATTTGATCAGTTCGGCGGTCAGGTCCAGCGCCAGACGCAGGCGCACGTCGTCCCGGCTCAACCCGGCGCGGTCGACATGGTCGTCCTTCACCTCCGACCCCCATGAGCCCCAGACGGTGTCGGCCATGCGGGCGGTGACGTCCTCGGTCAGGCCCAGGGCCTTGCCCACGTCCCGGATCGCCGAGCGGGGGCGGTAGTGGATGATGGTCGCCACGATCCCCGCCCGGTCGCGGCCATAGCGTTCGTAGACGTACTGCATCACCTGTTCGCGCCGCTCGTGCTCGAAATCGACGTCGATGTCGGGCGGCTCGGACCGGTTCGAGGAGATGAACCGCTCGATCAACACCTCCTGTTTTGTGGGATCGACATTGGTCACCCCCAGACAGAAGCAGATCACCGAGTTCGCGGCGGAGCCCCGGCCCTGGCACAGGATGGGGTCGGGCCGGGACCGCGCCCAGGCGACGATGTCGTGGACGGTCAGAAAATAGGGGGCGTAGTCCAGCTCCCGGACCAGCCGCAGCTCCTTCAGGATGATGGCCCGGATGTCTTTCGGCGTCCCTTCCGGCCACCGCGACCGGGCGCCCTTCAGCGTCAACCGGGCCAGCCAGCCCTGCGGGGAATAGCCATAAGGGACCGGCTCCTCCGGGTACTGATAGCTGAGCTCGCGCAGGCTGAAGGTGCAGGCCCGCGCCACCTCCATCGTCCGCGCCAGCGCCGCCTCGTGGCCACGGAACAGCCGCGCCATCTGCGCCGGCGGCTTCAGATGGCGTTCGGCGTTGGCCTGCAGCCGCCGGCCCGCCTTGTCGATGGTCGTCCCCTCGCGGATGCAGGTCAGGACATCCTGCAGCATCCGCCGGTCTGGGTGGTGGTACAGCACCGCATTGGTCGCGATCATCGGCGCCCCGGTGCGATGCGCCATCGCCGCCAGCCGGTTCAGCCGCTTGCGGTCGTCGCCGCGCCACAGGGGCGCCGCCGCCAGATACAGGGCGTCGGGCCAGGCCCGTCGCCATTCGGACAGTCGGGCCTCGAACACCGCATCGGGCTGTTCCGGCGCGGGGACCAGGGCGATCAGGCCGTCCCCCAGCCCGAGCGCCTGTTCGAAGGTCAGCCGGGTTTCGGCCTTTTCGATGCGATCGGCGTCCGGATCGGCTCCGGCCTGCGGCACGGCCTCGCTCTTGCCCAGCGACAGCAGCCGGCACAGCCGGCCCCAGGCGGGGCGGTCGCGCGGGAAGACGATCAGCTCGGTCCCGTCGGTGAAGCCGAGCCGCGATCCCGCCACCAGAGGAATGTCGACGTCCTCGGCGCCCATCAGCGCCCGCACCATGCCGGCCACGGTGTTGCGGTCCGCGACGCCGATGGCGGCCAGACCAAGCGCCTTCGCCTGTATCGCCATCTCGCCCGGATGCGACGCGCCCTCCAGAAAGCTGAAATTCGTCATCGCCCCCAGCTCGGCGTACTGGCCGTCCCAGCCAGAGCCCGGGCCGGTCACGACAGCACCCCGTGCATCCACCACGACGGCGCGCGCTCTTCGGCGGCCCCGCTATACTCCCGTCCGTACAGGCCCTCGCGGAACAGCCAGTAGCGTCCGCCGGCGTCGTCCTCGACGCGGTAGTAGTCGCGGGTGCGCATCTGCCGGTCGTCGGGGCGAGGCCGCCACCATTCGGGCGACAGGCGCTCGGGACCATCGGCGCGGGTCACCCGCCGCGACAGCCGACGCCAGGTGAAACGGGCCGGCGCGCCGTCGGGCAGTTCGGCGATCGCCTCCACCGGCTCGGGCGGATCCAGCAACAGGACGGGACGGCGCCCGCCCCCATCCTCCCGCGTCGTCGGGCTCCGGCCCAGCGCCGGCCGCCAGCGTTCGGCGCGTTCGGGCAGCCAGCTCTCGACGGGCTCGGGCATCAACACCCGGTCCTCCCCCAGCCGCGCGGTCAGACGATCGATCAGGGCGGCCAGGCTCTCGGCCTGTTTCGCCTCGGCCTCGGTTTCCAGCGCCCCCTGCCGCGCCGTCATCGCCTCGACCGCGTCGGCGGTCAGCATCAGGGCGTCGAGGCCGAAACCAAGCTCCAGCCGCCCCAGTCCCGCCTCGCGGAACAACCGCAGCCATATTCCGGCGTCGCGACCCGGGCGGCCCATCCGCACGGACAGGCTCGTGGTCCCGCCGTCCGACCGGAAGCCGGTCAGCGTCAGGGCCTTCGCCCCCTGACCGTCGCGCACCAGCGGCGCGGACAGGTCGGCGACCAGTTCCGTCAGCCGCGCCTCCACCCCTTCGATGTCGCCGACCGGCTCCATCCAGGCCTGCCAGGCCCGGTATTTCGGCGGCGGCCGTACGGGGGTCAGGGCCTCGCCCGCGAACCCGAGCGCCTGATCCAGCCGCTGGACCAGGTCCACGCCGTCCCCGTCGCGGAACCGCCGCGCCAGCCCCGCGCGCGGCATGGGATAGAGGTCGCCGATCCGTTTCAGGCCGAACCGCCGCGCCTGCATCACGGTGCGGTCGTCGAGGCGCAGGGCCTCGACCGGCAGGGGGGCCAGCAGGCTCCGCACCGTCTCGTCGGAGGCGATACACCCCTCGCCCCCGCCCTGGCCCCAGCGCGCCAGAGCCCAGGCCGCGCCGGGCGACGGGGCCATGGCGACGCCCGCCCGCGCCCCGGCCTCGACCAGCCGGTCCCGGATCTGCGCCGCCACCGCCGTCTCGCCGCCGAACAGATGGGCCGCGCCGGTCAGGTCGAGGAACAGGCCTTCCAGCCCCCCTCCCGCCGGATCGACGCTGACCGAAGGCGACCAGCGCTCGGCCCAGACCGCCAGCGCCGTCAGCGCCCGCGCGTCGGCCTCGGGATCGGCGGGCCTGCAGATCAGGTGCGGGATCATGGCCAGGGCGTCGGCCTGGGTCTGGCCGCGCCGCAGACCCGCCGCCCGCGCCGCCGGATTCAGGGCATACAGGATCGCCGCGCCCCGGTTGTTCTTCCGGACCAGGGCGAACGGGTTCTTCGGATCGAGGGCGGGGTCAGGCGGCGAGGCCGGACGACGCGCCCGCATGGCCGATCGCCGCCAGACCGCTATCGGCCAGTCGATCAGCCAGACGGAGACGATGCGTCTCATCATCCTGCTCCAGCATCCACGCCCCCGGTCGTTCGCCGCGCCCGCGCACCAGCTCGGCGGTCAGCCGCGCCGGGCCGGGAGCCCTGGCGTCGTCGGGATCGACGGCGCTGGCCAGGGTCGATATCCGCCAGCGCCGCCGCGCCGCGCTGAGCCCGTCCAGCCCGCGCGGCATCACCAATCCCACGCACCCGCCCTGTTTGGCGGCGAAATCCAGTCGCCGCGTCTGCGTCAGGGTCGCCGCATTCACCGCGCCCAGGGCCAGGGACACCGCCCCCGACCGCAGCGCCTGCTCCAGCGCCCACAAGGCCTCGACCGCCGTGTTGACGGGCGCGAGGATCAGGGCAACGCCCGGCAGGCCGGGCCCATAGGGCCGGCCGTGTTCGCCCAGCCATGCCCGCGTCGCCGTCATCAAAACCGGCCGTGCGTCCCCTTCCAGTCGTCGCGACAGGGCGAACGCAATCAGGGCCGCCCCGTCCCCGGAGCCCGCCGCGCAGGCCTCTTCCAGCGGCGCGGGCCGCTCGGGAAAAACGCCGGGGGCATACAGGGGCGAGGGGGTCATGAGAGTCCGGAAGTTCAGTTGTTCACTCTTTGTTCCAACTCACGCCAGAGTCAAACAGTGAATCCTGTTCTGCCGGTTTGATGGGAAATCAGACCCGCGGCCGCGCCTTCAATTCATCGCGGATCTCGGCCAGCAGGGCCTCGGTCGGCGTGAGCGCAGCAGGCGCCGCTTCCGGCGCCGCCGCCTGCTCGCGGCGCATCCGGTTGATCCCCTTGACCAGCAGGAACACCACCAAGGCCACGATGGCGAACTGGATCAGGGTGTTGATGAAGGCGCCGTACTGGATCGCCACCTCCTCGATCGCCTCGGTCGAGGGGTTCTCGGGAGCCAGCACCCATTTCAGCTTCGAGAAATCGACCCGGCCCAGCAACAGACCGATCGGCGGCATCACCACCTGTTCGACCAGGCTGGTGACGATCTTGCCGAACGACGCGCCGATGATGACGCCCACGGCCAGGTCGACGACATTGCCCCGGGCGATGAATTCCTTGAACTCGGTTACGAGGCTCATAGACGGTCTCCGGGGCTCAGGCGTCGCCGGCGTTCAGCCGCTCGCGGAGCTCCTTGCCGCTCTTGAAGAAAGGCACGGCCTTGGCCGGCACGTCGACGGTTTCGCCGGTGCGCGGGTTACGCCCGGCCCGCGCGGGACGGGCCCGGACGGAAAAGGCGCCGAAGCCGCGAAGCTCCACGCGGCCGCCCTCGCCGAGGGAATCGACCATCTGGCCGAGCACGATATTGACCACCCGTTCGACCTCGGCGTGGGTCAGATGGGTATTCTCGGCAGCGAGCTTCTCGATCAGCTCAGACTTTATCATCGGCAGGCCCCCGCCCAGTTCAGCCCTTCCCAGAGCCCATACGGGTGCATCCGGGCACGGGATGCAAGCCCACCCTAGCCTCCGCCCGCCGCAGGAAAAAGCCCCGCCGGTCGATTGCCGGGCGAAATGTCGGTTAACGCTCATAAATCGGCGCGCTGCGCGCACGAAAAAGGCGGCGGGATCGCTCCCGCCGCCTGATCCGTAATCAGAGATCACAAAGGAGACTATTCCTTCGTGCTGGCCTTCTCGCGAAGGGCCGCGCCGAGGATGTCGCCCAGCGAGGCGCCGGAGTCCGACGAACCAAACTGTTCGATCGCCGCGGTTTCGTCCTTCATTTCCAGGGCCTTGATCGACACCGAGACCCGGCGCGAGGCCTTGTCGATGCCGGTGACCATGGCGTCGACGCGATCGCCGACCGAATAGCGCTCGGTGCGCTGGTCGTTGCGGTCGCGGGACAGGTCGGACTTGCGGATGAAGGCGGTCGCCGGGGCGTCGTCTTCACCGAACTTGACCTCGATGCCGCCGGTTTCGATCGACGTCACGGTGACGGTGACCTGCTGGCCCTTCTTGAAGGTGTCGCCTTCCATCGGATCGCCGCCCAGCTGCTTGATGCCCAGCGAGACGCGCTCCTTCTCGACGTCGACGTCCAGCACCTTGGCCTTGACGGTTTCACCCTTGCGGTAGCGCTGGATGGCTTCCTCGCCCGAGACGTTCCAGTCGAGGTCCGACAGGTGGACCATGCCGTCGATGTCGTTGTCCAGGCCGATGAACAGGCCGAACTCGGTGGCGTTCTTGACCTCGCCCTCGACCGTCGAACCGATCGGGTTGGCGGCCACGAAGGCGTCCCACGGATTGTCCTGGGCCTGCTTGAGACCCAGCGAGATGCGGCGCTTGGAGGCGTCGACATCCAGCACGACCACGTCGACTTCCTGCGAGGTCGAGACGATCTTGCCCGGGTGGACGTTCTTCTTGGTCCAGGACATTTCCGAGACGTGGACCAGGCCTTCAACGCCGGCTTCCAGCTCAACAAACGCGCCGTAGTCGGTGATGTTGGTGATGCGGCCGGTCATCTTGGCGCCGACCGGATACTTGGCTTCCACGCCGTCCCACGGATCGGTCTGCAGCTGCTTCATGCCGAGGCTGATGCGCTGGGTGTCCGGGTTGATCTTGACGATCTGGACCTTGACGGTGTCGCCGACGGCGAGGACCTGCGAGGGGTGCGAGACGCGCTTCCACGACATGTCGGTGACGTGCAGCAGGCCGTCGATGCCGCCCAGATCAACGAACGCGCCGTAATCGGTGATGTTCTTGACCACGCCTTCGCGGACTTCACCCTCTTGCAGCTGGCCGACCAGCTCCGTGCGCTGTTCGGCGCGGGCTTCTTCCAGGATGGCGCGACGCGAGACGACGATGTTGCCGCGCGGACGGTCCATTTTCAGGATGGCGAAGGGCTGTTCCTTGCCCATCAGCGGGCCGACGTCGCGCACCGGGCGGATGTCGACTTGGCTGCCGGGCAGGAAGGCCGAGGCGCCGCCCAGATCGACGGTGAAGCCGCCCTTGACGCGACCGACGATGGCGCCGTTGACCGGCTGACCTTCGGCGAAGACGACTTCCAGACGGGTCCAGGCTTCTTCGCGGCGAGCCTTGTCGCGGCTGATGACCGCTTCACCCAGGGCGTTCTCGACGCGCTCCAGATAGACTTCGACGTTGTCGCCGACCTTCGGGATGACGGCGCCTTCGCCGATGCCGAACTCGCGGGCCGGGATACGGCCTTCGGTCTTCAGACCGACGTCGATGATCAGGATGTCTTTTTCGATGCCGACGACGCGGCCGTGAACAACCTGGCCTTCGCCAAGGTCGCGACCCTGAAGGGTTTCGTCGAGCAGCGCAGCGAAATCGTCACGCGAGGGATTGTGGGTGTCGGTCATATAGCTCTGGGGTTAAGGCGCGACCGGGTGGCCGCGCACGGGTGGATAGTCAGGGAAAGGAAGAGTCAGGTCGTCAGGACGCGAGGCCGGCGCAAGGGCGCGAACAAAAGATAGCCAGAACGCCCGCGGCAGCCGAGGTCAGGAGCGTTGGATTTGTCCAGCGAGGTCTCAATGCCTTCCCTACCGCATCGCTGCTTGAGGGAATGCTAGACCCCGGCCCGGACTCGCGCCGCCTCGACGATACGGCGGGCCGCATCGAAGGCGGCTTCTATACCCATATCGGTCGTGTCCAGCAAGACCGCGTCGTCCGCCTGGACCATGGGAGCGGAATCCCGACCGGAATCCCGCTCGTCGCGACGGCGGATGTCCTCCAGCATGTCGGCGAAGGCGATCTCCTGCCCCAGTTGCGTCAACTGCTTCCAGCGGCGCTCGGCACGGACCTCAGGGGTGGCGGTGACATAGAGCTTGGCCACGGCGTCGGGTGCGATGACCGTGCCGATGTCGCGGCCGTCCAGAACGGCGCCGCCGGCCTGGCCGGCGAAGTCCTGTTGCAGCTTCAGCAGGGCCGCGCGCACGCCCGGATGGCTGGCGACGCGGCTGGCCGCCTCGCCCGCGTCACGTTCGGTCAGGCGGGCGTTGTCCGACAGGGTCGAGAGGTCCAGCGACAGGGCCGCCGCCTCGGCCGCCTTCGCGTCGCCCAGATCCTGCCCCGCGTCCCGCACCGCCAACCCCACGGCGCGATACAGCAGGCCCGTGTCCAGATGCGCCAGACCGTAGTGGGTCGCCAGACGCGCAGCGATGGTCCCCTTGCCCGATGCGGCAGGGCCGTCGACGGCGATGACGAGGGCTTGGGTCAGGAGTTTGTCTTTCTTGTCACGTCACGAAGGGCGATCAGCAGGCAGAAGAGGGCGAAACCGCCGCCAGCCAGAACCGCCACACTGTAAAAACCGCTCAGCCCCCAGAAGACAAGCGGCTTGTCGCTGAGCGCGATGTCCGGGCCCTTGCCGTGCAGCAGGATTCCGCCCTGCCAACTGCGCCAGAGGAAGCGCGCGCCCTCAAAGCTGCACCAGGCCATAAAGCAGGCCGCGAGAACGAACTGAAGCCAGGACCAGAGCCCGGACGTCTTTCGCCCATCAGCCACGGCCGTGGCCGACATCCGCCCCCAGGCCGTTCATCAACGCGACAAAGCCGGGGAAGCTGGTGGCGATCATTTCCGGGTCCAGCACCGAAACCGGCTGTTCGGCGGCCATGCCGAGGATCAGGTGGCTCATGGCGATACGGTGATCATGAGCGGTGGCGACGATCGCGCCGCCCTTTACAGGCCCGCCCCCCACGGAGCCAGTGACGATGAAGCCCTCGGCCTCTTCCTCCACCGCAACGCCGCAGGCGGTCAGTCCGGCGACCATCAGGGCGATCCGATCGCTTTCCTTGACCCGCATCTCGCCGATGCCACGCATGATGGTGCGGCCCTCAGCATAGGCGGCGGTCGCCGACAGGATGGGATACTCGTCGATCATCGAGGCGGCGCGGTCCTCCGGCACCGTCACGCCCCTGAGCTGCGAATAGCGGGCGGTGATGTCGCCGACGCCCTCGCCGCCACTCATGCGGCGGTTGGAGATGGTCAGGTCGGCGCCCATTTCGATCCAGGTGTCGAACAGGCCTGTGCGCTGGGGGTTCAGCATCACGCCCTCGACGGTCACTTCCGAACCCGGAACGATCAGGGCCGCGGCCAGAGGGAAGGCCGCCGAGGACGGATCGCCCGGCACGGCGACGGCGGTTCCGGTCAGTTTCTGTCCGCCCTTCAGGCGAATGCGCCAGCCCTCGCCTTCCTCGGTCACGTCCACCACCGCCCCAAAGGCGCGCAACATCCGCTCGGTGTGATCGCGGCTCTTTTCCGGTTCGACCACGACAGTCTCACCCGCCGCATTCAGTCCGGCCAGCAGGATGGCCGACTTGATCTGGGCCGAGGCCACCGTCTGCACATATCCAATGCCGCTCAAGCCCCCGCCATGCAGGGTCAGCGGCACCCGGTCCTCGGCGCCGTTCCAGTCGAAACGCGCGCCCATGTCGGCCAGCGGCCCGGTGACGCGCTTCATCGGCCGTTTGCGCAGCGACGCGTCGCCGTCGAAGGTCGCGGTCAGGTCATAGCCGGCGGCGGCGCCCATCAGCAGGCGCACGCCGGTCCCGGCGTTGCCGCAGTCGATGACCGAGCCTGGGCTGGCGAAACCGCCCTGCCCCGTGACCCGCCAGCGCCCCTCGCCCAACTTTTCCACGCCTGCGCCAAAGGCCTCGACGGCGCGGGCGGTGGCCAGGATGTCGTCGCCTTCCAGCAGGCCCTCGATCTCGGTCACGCCCTCGGCCATGCCGCCGAAAATGAGCGAGCGGTGCGAGATCGACTTGTCGCCCGGCGCACGAATGCTGCCTTTCAGGGCGGGAACAGGACGCGCGATAAGGGTCGAAGGGGCAGTCACCCGGCCAAAAACTCCGATTGTTGTGGAACGGCCGCGCGGGCGCGAACAAGAAGGCTTTTGACAGCGGCCCCCGTGGGTGGCAAGGGAGCCGGCCGAATTCAACTCCTGCCGAAGGTTTATCCCGTGGCCAATCCCGAACTGGGCCAAAAGCAGGTCTGCCCGAAC
>Ga0265296_1000874_pt1 | contig 39438 bp, 35 predicted proteins | sample MunlanPumphouse1_FD_189073 | JGI IMG/M metagenome (GOLD analysis project Ga0265296, IMG submission 189073) | Groundwater microbial communities from a municipal landfill in Southern Ontario, Canada - Pumphouse #1 | ecosystem: Environmental > Aquatic > Deep subsurface > Groundwater | place...
GGGCGGCTGTTGCCCGCGCCTCAAACCAGGGCGAAAACCGAAAACCCCATAGGCCAGCATCCGCGGCCCGCGGCTTCCTGCTTTGGAGGATATCGTACACCTGCCGGTGCCCGATTTCCTTCACAATGGCGGACGTTCAGGCGCCCTTTCCTGCCTCCCAACTGCGGACGCTTGTTCATCTCCACGATATCACTGGCTCCGACCCCCAATGCGCGTTCACGACCGTCTGTCGGTAAAGGTTCAAGGACAAGGTTGAAGCCAGTACCTGACCGATCGAACGATCTCTAGGTGCGCGTCACGCGTTGGCTTGGCGATAGATGGAATGACATGATCATGGCAGATCGATCCATTGGCGCTGATGACCTGGGTGCCGTTGGCGAGGCGGAGTTTGAACGACGGTGCGCCGCTGCCGGGCTCATCGCCAACAAGTCAGGCCGCGACAAGATGGGCTGGGATTACGTCGTGGAGCGGGCGCCGGACGAGCAAGGCCCCGCGCTGGACAAGCGCCGCCTGTTCCCGCTCTGCCGGGTCCAGGTGAAGACGGTATGGAAACGCGATGGCGGTCGCGTTTCGCTGACGCTCTCGGCCGCAGAGAGGCTCGCGAAGCCCGAGGATCCGGCTTTCGTGGTCGCGTTCGAGGCCGAGGATGGCGCGGATGACGTTCAGATCGTGTCCGCGAGCCTGATCCACGTGATCGGGGCCGACCTCTCCCGCGTCTTAGAAAGGCTGCGTGCTGCGGGCGCGGGCCTGAAGAAGAAGTCGCTGAACGAGCAGGAGATCACGTTCCGAATCGATAGCGGCACCCCGTTTGCGACTGGCAAGGAGCTGCTGGCCGCGCTGCGCGCGGCGATCGGAAACGATCCTGACGGCTACCGCGACGCGAAGCGCGCGGCGCTGGCCAACCTCGGGTACGACGGGCCGCGCTACAGCGTGCAGGTAGCCCTGACCGCGGAAGACCCCGACCACCTCCATGACGCGCTCATGGGTCGCCGGCCAATCGAGGTGCGCGGGACAAATGCGGTGGATCGCCGCTTTGGCAACGAGATTCCCTCGGGCCATACCTGGGAGGCCGGGCCGGGCGGACGGCTGATGGCCACGTTCAAGCCGATCCCCAAGGGTGACTGCTCGATCGTAGTGCGGGGCGAGGGCGGCGAGACCGTCGGCTTCGACGGGACATTCTCCACGCTCCCGCTTCCAAACGTGCCCAAGGCCGAAGAGAGGCTCCTGTTCACCACGCCCACCTTCGAGTTGGATGTGCGCGGCAGCGGGCGCATAGCCCTGAACATTGGCGGCGAGCGCCTCGAGGCGAGTCGCCTTCCGCTCGCAGACTGGCGGACGTTGTTCAAGCTCGTCCGGCTCGTGAACGCCGGTCCGACAAAATTCGAAATCCGTGAGCGGAAAACAGGTGCGAGGTTCGAGGTCCCGCTGTCGAAGGCGGTCGAGGACAAGCATTCGTCGACCGGGTCCGAATTGCTGAGCCTGTTAACCCGGATCGAGGATCTCTGGGGTGAAGCCGGCGCACGGGTGCGGGATTTCACCCAGAAGGAACTCGCTGCCGCTGGTGAAGAGGTGGACGCCGTCCATCGCTTCTGGAAGGGTGACCTGCTTGAGAAGCTCAACTTCCCGATCGCCGGGTCGGAGTCGGCGGAAGCTACCGAACTCGTCCTGATCCGGGTGATGTCTGTGGAGCTCGCCGGCTCGCACGTGGCGGTTGGAGAGCGTCTTGTAATGACGAACGGAAGCGGTGGTGCAGAGTACACTCAGCGAGACCGCAGTGTGGCTACGGTCGAGGAACTCGGGGAGGCGGAGGACGCGGTGACCGAGTTCGCCAAACGGATTATGGAGAAGGTGGGCGCGCACGGCATCATGACGCTGGGCAGCGACTAATCCGCGCCTGGTTACGACAAGCTGCCCTTTCTGACCCAAACCCGGTCACCTATTGTCAGACCGGCGCTCCCCGGAAGCGGACGCCCATTCATGTGGGCGAAGGACAGCACTTGGTCATGCCACCGTGTTAACCTGTGCGCGAGGCGTCATGTACCCGGCAGCCAATGTCCGCGGCTCGCCCCACGCACAAGCGGTCCTCGACGATCTGTAAAAGATGTCGAGCAGCCCCACCCCTGCTCACCTCACAGGCGTTGGCTCAGCGAGCGATAATATCTCTGCTGGGCCGATCCCGACGGATGCTCAAACTGAAAACAGCCTGCAAAATCATCGATCGCCTGCATAACACCGCGGAGCGCTGGAGCTGTGAAGGCTTGGGTCTGCCCGGTCGACCAGTGGGACAGATAGTTTGACACGATGGTCGCAACGGCCGTGCTGAGGCCGGCGACTTGGGCGGGATTGAGGACCAGCTGGTTGGCGGCGCGGTGCAGCGCGACAGCGCTGTTAATCGCGTCGATCATGTTCTTGGCCATGTGCTTCTCATCGTTGAAGGCGAGGCCGATCGGTACGGGGATGTTCACCTTGGCGATGACCTCTTCGAGCTTGAACTCAAGATATTGCCGAACCCGGGGCGCGGCGTCGGTCGTGTTGCCTGTGTCGAGAAAGCCGATCGTTGCATCGCGGATTTTGTGTATCGCACCTGACTGCGGCAGCACCGACGTGCGCGCGGTGCCCTGGATGCACTGATGCCACCAGCCGTCGCCGTTGGAATGAGTGTTGAACAGCTTTTCCAGCGCTGTGTCGTGGCTGAGCAGGATCACCTGCGGGCCGGCGGCGACGCCTGGCCGAGCAAATTGGGATTTAATCACGTTCATCAGGTGGAACTGATGCCCGGAGTCGAAGCTCGAAGTGACGTCGTCGAGGATCAGGAATTTGGCGCCGCCACCGTAAAGCGACGCGGCGGCCAGGTAGACGCTGATCGCGAAGGCGTTGCGGTAGCTTTCGGACAGCACCGCCTGGGCCGAGACGTCGGTCAGCGACCAGAAATTGGCCAGCGAGATCGAGAGGTCCTCGCTGCCCGCCCGTTTCTTTAGCGCCGGAACGACGTCGCTGAACATGATGGCGGCGAAGATGCTGCGCGTGGCGGGCTCGATCGCCGCCAGACGCCTGGCCCCCGCATTGGACTCCGCCGTAGCGAAAGCGCCGCACGCCGTGTCGAGGAAGGCTTTCACCCGGGCGATGCGGGCCAGCTCGGCGCTGACGGCTGCGAGATCATTGTTCGCCGTGCGCAGGTCGCGAAGGTTTGTCTGCAGCCGTCGCGCGGCTTCGGCCTTCTCCACCACGGCGGTCAGCTTCTCGGGCAGCGAACGCTCGAGCGCCTCCCTGGCCTGGCCGAGCGCCTCGACCTTGGCGTTGGCGCGGGCGACGAGCAGCTCGACCCATTTCGTCAGGGCCCGCGCGGTCTCTGCGCTCAGGCGTCCCTCGACGCCGCTGGTCCGGGCGAGCGCGAGCGCCGCAGGTTCGTCGGGCAGGCGGGCAAGATTCTCCAGCGCATCGAGCTGGTTCCACCCGTTGGTCGACCAAGCGTCCGACACCGCCTTCGACGTCTGCTCCACCGTATCGAATGCCGCGAGCTTAGAGCGCACATGGTCCAGCAACGAGGCGTCGCCGGCCCGATCGCATGTCGGGCACAGCGCGGAGTCCTCCCAGGCCGGGTCGCTAAGGATGGTCTCACTCAACCCATAGAGCTGGCGAAAGACGTCGCCTTGGGTCTGCCGCAAGGCCGCGTCGCGGGCCTCGGCGAGGGAGATCAGCGCCTCGGCGTCGATCGCGCTCGGCGCGGTGTTGACGGCGTCCGACCATGCCGTGTGCTGGCGCAGCAGCTTGGCCAGTTCTTCGCGCTTTTCGCCGCCCTCGGCGGCTTTCGCTGCGTTGACGCAGGCGGCGGGGTCAATCGCCTCAAACGCGCGGCCCTCGCAAAGCGGCCGCAGTATTTCGATGCCATGCAGGGCGGAATGGGCTTTCGCCAGGAAGGTGGCCTCCGGCTCGGCCGGATCAAACGCATCGCCGACCAGCGCCAGATAGGCTTCCTTGATCGCTGCTTGCGCGCGCTGGCCGCTTACGGTGGCGCTGTTGCGGGTCGTCTCCTTGGCGCTGACCGCAAAATGATTGTTGAAGGCCTTGGCGTGCGACAGCGCGGCGAGCGCCTGGCGCAGCGCCGAATAACGCTTGAGGCCGAGCAGGCCGGCGAAAGACCGGCCGCGCTTCTGCGGTGTGAGGTCGATGAAATCCTGGAATGTCCGGCCGTCGAGCAGCACAAACTCCCGGTTCAGATCCTCGAGGATCGCGGCGCCATCGGCGCCGCCGGTCGCTGACACGGTTCGGCCGCCGGCCGCGTCGCGTTCCACCGTAACCGTGACGGCGTCGCCCAGTGCGGCGGGAAGCAAGGTCAGGGCGATCCGCCCGACGCCCCCGCTATGGAAACGGTTGAGATAATAGGACGCGCCCTTTTCGCTCGCGGGCAGGTCGTCGAGCTTCGCGATGCGCCCGGTAATGGCATAAACCACGGCGTCGAATATTGAGGTCTTACCGACGCCGTTGGGCGCCGAGATCGAGTTGATCTGATCAGGCCGGAACTTCAGGACGAGTGGCGCGCCCTCATTGTTGACGCCGCGAAAGCCCTCGATCGAGAGTTCCTTCAGATACCAGCCGCTCATTGTCCCTCGCCCTCGTGGGCCTCAGACGCGCCGGCGCTGGCTGGGGCTATCGCCGCGTAGAGCGCGTCAAGGAGCTGGTCCTGATCGATCGCGACGTCCAGGCTCAGGTCGGAAAGCACGGGGGCGAGAATGTCGGCCAAGGGTGCATCCGCCTGCTTCATCGCTTCAGCGAAGGCGGCGAGCGTCTGGTCGGCCGTCAGATTGTCATCGATCTCGAAGGCAATTGTCTGCTTGGGCATTTTTGTCCTCCCCCGCGCGCGATGCGGCCGACTCGCGCGACCAACGATACTAACGCGTGATTGCACAATAACAGAATTAGAGTTAGTGTGCAGCACGATGTTAGCGACCTCGACAGACCGGCATCTGACCCTGCTCGCGGCGACGGGGGCCTATGTCGAGACGGTGCTGCAGGCGCCGCTGGTCATCAACGGACCCATATCAGGCTCCAAGCTGCCAGCGTTCCTGACCCAGCGCTATGTCCTGATCGAAGGCGAAATTCTCGAGCGGCCCTGCATCCTGATGCTGGCGGTCGACATTCAGGACGATACCCCTGCCACGATCGCGAAGCATCGCGATCTCGTGCGTCGCCAGGCGCCCGGACGCGCGGTGATCCTCGTGACCGAGCGGCTGAGCAACCACAACCGCCATCGCCTCATTGCCCAGCACGTCCCCTTCATCGTGCCCGGCAATCAACTGTTCGCGCCGGAGCTGGCGGTGGATCTGCGGGAGCATTTTCGCAGCGAGCGCGACGCTCCGGCGGATGGTCTCGCGCCGACGGCGCAGCTGATCCTCCTGGCGGCCTTGATGGACCGCATCGCGCCCGAGACCACGGCGACCGAACTGGCGTCGCAGTTTCGCTACAGCGCGATGAGCATGGGCCGGGCGATCACCGAACTGGAGGCCTTCGAGCTGGCGCAGACCGAGGCCGCCGGCCGCTTCCGCCATGTTCGCTTCACGCTTCCACGCGAGGCTCTGTGGGCTCGCGCGCGTCTCCATTTGCGCTCCCCCGTGCGCAAGCGCCGCCGAGTGCGACAGCCTCCGCACGGCATCGACCTGCCGCTGTCGGGCGAGACGGCGCTTGCCGAACGAACCAACTTGTCGGCGCCACGGATCGAAACGCGGGCCGTGGCGGCGGCGGCCTGGAAAACCCTCGCGACGCGCTACCAGCTTGATGGTCCACCGGCCTGGGACGAGCCGGTGATCGAACTCGAGACCTGGACCTATGACCCTCTGCTCCTAGGCGACGCCGGGCTGGTCGACGTCCTGTCGCTATGGCTGAGCCTGCCAGACGGCGCCGATGATCGCGTTGCGGCCGCGAAGGACGCCCTGCTTGGCCAGGTGGGTCTGTGAAGGGACTCGACGTCTTTCGGCAGCATTTCGACGGCCTCTCACACCATTATGTGCTGATCGGCGGAGCCGCGTGCGAGATCGTCATGGAGGAGGTCGGTCTGGACTTCCGGGCAACGAAGGACCTCGACCTGGTCATTCTGGTCGAGGCGCTCGACGCCGCGTTCGGCGCGCGATTCTGGGCGTTCGTCGAATCGGGCGGCTATCAGCAGCGCGAACGAAGCGGCGGCGGGCGGGAATTCTACCGCTTCCAGAAGCCTGCCGATCCTCAATTTCCGGCGATGCTCGAACTCTTCTCGCGCGCGCCCGACGCCATCACGCCTTCCGAGGGCAGCGCGCTTACGCCGCTGCCGATCGATGAGGATATCGCCAGCCTGTCAGCCATTCTGCTCGACGACGCGTATTACAATGCCCTGATCGAGAACGGCCGCACGGTTGACGGCGTCGCGGTGCTCGATGAGCGAATGCTGATCCCGTTCAAGGCCAAGGCCAACCTCGATCTCGCCGCGCGGCGCGAGGCCGGCGAACCGGTCGACCAGAAGACGGTCCGCAAGCATAGAGCCGACGTATTCCGGCTGTTGCAGCTTTTGGCCGATGACGAGCGGATCGCTTTGCCAGAGGCGATCGCGGCGGACCTAGCGGCCTTCGCCCTGAAGGTCGATGCCGATGGAGATTTCCAGCCCAAGGACATCGGACTGGCGGGCGACGCCGCTTCCCAGACCGCGCGCTTGCGAAGCATTTATGGCGTCGCTGCCGCATGACCGCCGAGAGTGTTCAAGCGGAGCCGGCGGTCTCGCATGAGCGGCGCGCCCATGGTCCCTGGAGCGACCTGGCGCTGCACACGATCGGCTGGCGCGCTTTCCAGGATCTCTGCTCGCAGGTGTGCGAAGTGGTGCTCGGCCGCCCGGTCGAGATCTTCCGCGAAGCGCAGGACGGTGGCCAGGATGCCGTCTTCCTCATCCCCGGCGGCCTCAACGCATCGCCGATCGGCACGGTCCAGTGCAAGCATACATCGGACGCGGGCAAGGCGCTGAAGGTCTCCGACCTCACCGGCGAGATCAGCCATGTCGAGGAGCTGGTGAAAAACGGCCAGGCCGACACCTATGCATTCATGACCAATATGAGCGTGGACGCGCCGGTCGCCGCCGCGATGCGCGCCAGACTGCGCGCGCTTGGCGTGCGCAAGCCGCATATCCTTGGGCGGCAATATATCGTCCGCGTCATCCGCGGCAGCGCGCGCCTGCGCGCGTTGGTCCCGCAGGTCTACGGCCTTGGCGATCTCACCTTGATCGTCGACGAGCGGCTTAGCGAGCAGAGTCGCGCGCTGCTCGACAGCTGGATCCCGAAGCTGCGTACCTACGTACCCACGAAGGCGCATCGCGATGCCGTCAACGCCATCTCCGACCATGGCGTGGTGCTGTTGCTTGGCAACCCTTCGAGCGGCAAGTCAGCGATCGGCGCCATCGTCTCCACCATCGCGTCGGAGAATCCAGACAACACCGTCCTGGCGCTGACCAGCCCGCGCGATTTCGAAGCCGGCTGGAATCCCAACGATCCAGGCCGCTTCTTCTGGATCGACGATGCCTTCGGATCGAACGTGCTGCGCGATGACTATGTCCAAGACTGGGCATCTGCGTTCTCGAAGCTTCGCGCGGCGATCAAGCACGGCAACCGCTTTCTGCTGACGTCACGCAAGCACATCTACGAGGCGGCGCGCCGCCGGCTCGGCCAGCGCAATCTCGCGCAATTCGCCGATGGCAGCGCCGTCGTCGACGTTGGTGAGCTGACCTTGGAGGAGAAGGCGCAGATCCTCTACAACCACGTCAACTTCGGCGAGCAGAGCCAGAGCTGGCGCTCCAGCATAAAGCCGCACTTGGCGGCGGTCGCCGCCGTCCGCGATTTCTTGCCTGGTATCGCCGAGCGTCTTGGCGATCCGAACTTCACCAAGAGCTTGGCGCCGCGCGAGGCCTCGCTCGTCCAGTTCATGGAAGAGCCGACCGAACATCTCGTCGACACCGTAAATGCGTTGGACGATTCGCTGCAGGCGGCGCTGATCCTCGTCTATGTGCATCAGGCCGGTTTCGAGCCGACCGATTACGACGCTTCGGCCGCCCAGGCCGTTGCCGAACTGACGGGCTTCGCCCAGAGCAGGATCCAGGATTGCTTCGTCGAGCTGAAGGGCTCTTTCCTCAAGCTATCTGGCGCCAGGTGGACCTTCGCCCATCCGACCATCTCCGACGCGCTGACGGAAATCCTGCGCCAGAAGCCGCACATGATGGCGGCGCTCCTGCGCGGCGCGACGATCGATACGATCCTGAGCAGTTTCACCTGCGAAGGGTCGCCCCTGATCCGGGACGCGCTGGTGATCCCGTCCACGCTCGACGATGCGCTGGTCGCCCGCCTAGGCCGGACTCGAGACGAGTGGCACCGCAACTGGATGCTCTTTCACTTCCTGTCCTATCGCGCCAGCGAGGCGGTGTTTGCCAAAACGGTCCGGCAGTTCCCCGACGTGCTCCGCCGGGATTGCTGGTCGACCGATCTTGCCGGGAACGATCCCCGGATGGCCACCTACGCCCGCGCGCATTCGCTCTCGCTGTTGCCGCAGGACCTGCGCACGGAGGCGGGCGAGAGCCTGGAATCCTCTGCGATAAACGGGCTCGACGTGTCCTTCTTCGCCGAGGAGGCGATGCTGGCCCTCATCCCGCCGCTGAAGCTCGTCGGACTGGGTCTCGCGCTGCGAACCACCGTTCTGCCCTCGATCGAAGATCGGATCGACGAGATCACCTCCGACGCCGATTTGGATGAAGAGCCCGACAGCCACTTCAAGAAGCTGGTGGGGGTCCTCGACCGCGTCGAGGAGATCGGCGTCGATGCCGAAGCTGCGGCTCTGATCGACGACGCGCGCGATCAGGTCAAAAGGTCGATCGAGACGCTCGAGGAGCGCAAGCGGGAACGGGACGAAGAGGTGAAAGACGACACCGACTGGACCCACATCGTGACCCAAACGAAGGACGAGCCGCCTTTACCGCCGGCCGCCGCATCGAAGCGCTCGGTGTTCGACGACGTCGACAAGTGATGCAGATCTCCTCAACCGATGCAGCGCCCATCAATGCGCTGTCCATCGCAACTGCGCTTATCGAAGCCGCCTCCGACGCCCATGGCCGATAACGAAGAGGCGCTCTGCGAAGCGCTGATCCGTCTCCTTGAGGGGGATCTCGAAGCCGAGCGCAGCGACGTCACTTATCCAGAGACTGATCACTCCGGGCCTCCGGTCCAGATGCGGCTGCGCCTCGGTGCGCAGAGGTTCGCCATCGAGCACACGCTCATCGAGCCGTTTCCCCAGGCGATCCAGACCGGAAAGTGGTTCCATGAACTGACTGAGGAGATCGAAGCCGGCCTGAACGGGGTGATGCCGCCGCCGGGAACCTACCGCCTGGTCTTCCCGATCCATCCCACCGAGGGCAAGCCGCGACGGACACACGCCGCGCTGCGTGAGCGTATCATGCAATGGGTTCGCGAGGCCGGCGAGGCGTTGCACGGCGAATGCCCCGAGCGGCTTGACCGAAACCGCCGCCCGCATGGCTATCGCGGTGTACGGACGACCGAGATCGAGGGTATTCCGCTCTCGCTATCGCTCGTCGTCCATTGGTCGGAAAGTGGTCGCCACGACGGCGCGCTGTTCTTGTCGCGCGCGGTCGGCGACGACGTCGAAGACCAGCGCCGCATCCGCATCCGGACCGCCCTCGACAAGAAGCTGCCGAAGCTCGCGGCGTGCCGGGCGGAAGGCGATGTAACCGTGCTGATCCTCGAATATTCGGACATCGCTCTGACCAACCAGGTGCTGGTCGCCCAAGCGCTAGAGGCCGAGCTGGTCGGTCGGGACGACTGCCCCGACCACATCTTCCTCGCCGACACCACCGGCGAGGAGATGTGGTACTTCTTCCAGCCGGTGGCCGACGGCCGCTTCTCGATCGACATGGACTATATCGACGTCGAGCCGCCCGTTGACGGCGCCACGAAAGAGGATCCGTGATGCTCGACGTGCAGGACATCCGCGGACCCACGATCGCACTCAGTGGCCTGGAAGGCGTCGATCGGGCCCTCACGTTCCACTATGATGAGACGAACAATATCCGTCGGCTGCTGCTGACGCCCGGCGGCTTGAATGTGCGCGCGCCCCAATGCTTTGTGCTTGGCGGCGTCGTGCATACCGGGCCCGTTCCGCAGCTCGAGTTCGAAGACATACGCCAGGCGTTCGGCCTGCAGAAATCATCGGTCGAACTGAAACTGGAGCACCTTGGCAAAGGCGATTTCCTGTCGCTGCTCGGCGCCCCCCGGGTTGGTCGCTTCCTGGACTGGCTGTCGGCTTCTGGCGCGCTTGCGCACTATCAGGTCCTCGACCCGCTCTATTGGTCTCTCGTCGATGTCGTCGATTCGATCATCACAGAGGATGGCAATGTCCAGCTCATGACGGTCGCCCCGTTGCTCAAGAACGACCTCTTCACGCTGCTGCGCGACGACGTCGACGGCACGGCTGAAATGCTCGGACGCTACAGCTATCCTGATGTCGGTCCAGCGCGGCGCTCGGCCTTTGTGGCGGAGCTCCGCGATCTCGTCGAGGCCCGATCGGGCCTGCTGCCCGCCTTCAACTACCAGATGCTGAAGGGGCTGCTGGAGATCGCTGCCAAGCTCGACAGCCTTCCGTATCTGGAGGATGAAAACCCCAATATCCTGATCGACGGCTTCGGCGCCTTCTACCTCCATCGCTTGGCGCTGTTTAAGAACGCGACGCACATCCTCGACATCGAGAAGACGATTGAGACCTACCTCGCGTCGCTCGATCTGCGGGATGGCTCGGCGCCGCTGAAGCATTTCGAGTTTGTCGACTCTCGCGCCAGACCCTGGGTCCAGCTGTCGGATGCCCTGGTGGGCCTGTTGGGCAAGCTCTTCAGCTACGCGAGCCACACACCCTTGCTGGAGATCGAGGCGGCGGTCGCCAATCTGAACGCTCGTCAGCGTCGCGCGCTCGACGCGCTCACGGACATCCTCAGCCGATCGCTCGACGATTGTGCGGGCTTCGCTCACTATATCGTGTCGCTCGAAGATCATCGGCGCCGCACCGCGATCCTCGGCTTCTGAAGATCAGATCTGCGACGATATGAGGCGGGCGTCGAATTGGCGGTGGACCAGCCATGAAAGCCGATCTTCGATCAGCCGGCCGTAGCTGCCGGCGGCGCCGCGCCGCCCGAGGCGATCGCTTCGGTGACCTCGCGCACCGTGGCGACGAACGCTTCAAGGAGCTGACAGCCTTGCTCGACCGGGTGCGTGTCGGACGCCGCGACCTTGGCGCGCTCTTTCCCGCTCGCGACGAGACTCGATCCAAGATGCGCGTCGGCGTTGCGGAGGTCGTTGATCCCGAACAAGGGCGCCATCGCCACCCGCGCGGCGGCGTCCCCCAGCGATTTCGCGACAAGCCGCTCCAAGGTCTTCAGCTCGCGGAGCTTCTCCTTGGCCGCGACACCCGCCGGCCCGCGCAAGGCGTCCAGATCGATGCGCTCGGTGAGCAGTCGGTTCAGTTCCTTGGCGAGGGCGAGCAGCCCGTCCTGCTCCACCGCTCGGAACCGATGCGTCCGTCTGATGATGGCCTCGACCGCGCCATGATCGCGAAGCACGGGAGCGCCGAACCGGCTCTGGAACGCCTTGTCGAGCGCATCGAGAACACCGGCGATCTGCGCCTCGGACGCCGCCGTAGCAGCGGGTTTGCAGTTCATCTGGGCATCGAACAGCTCGCGGGACGCGCCGCCGTCCAGCGGCGTGCTGTGAGCCGCCCAGATCCGCTGCTCCCACCCATCGAGCTTTGCGATGTCTTTCGCAAAGATCGTGACCAGACCCAGCGCATTGACGCCGAAATGGATGCCGGTGTCGGCGGCGGCGATGCCGCCCGTGTCGCGGCTGTACCAACCCAGCCGTCCGCTCCGGAAGTGCAGCAGCGCGGGCACCAGCGTCGGCTTGAACGCGAGATAGGTCATCGCGCCGATGCACTGCGCGGCGGTCTTGCGATCGCCGTCCGTGCCGACCGCGAAACTCACATCATCGGGCTCCGGGTCGCCGCGAACGCGGATGCTCTGCTTGCCCGGCTCGAACCACTCGGTGCGCCAGAGGGCGCCGAGGCCCCGGAAATGAAACGACGGGTCGGGCGGGAAGTCCGCATCGGTGATGTAGAGTTCCCGGCTATCGCGACCGGCCGACCATTCACGCGGCATGTCAGCCCAGCTGTACGGCGGCTTCTCCGCGAAATAAGCGGATCGCTCGTGGTAGCTCGAAAGATACAGCGCCATTCCGCGGGCAGCGAGATAGTCGGACAGCATCTCGGCGCGGATTTCCAGAAGGACGGGGCTTCCCTCCGCATCCCGTTTCAGCCGGGCGACCTCGATCCATCCCTCATCGGGGCGGAACCAGGTGTCGCCCTCGCGCTCGAGCTTCAGGGCGATCGCGAGGTCCTGATGCAGGTGCCATGTCTGACGCTCGAAGCCATCCTTGCCCTGGGCGACGACGAGGCGCGTCCCGACGATCGCGCGTTCATCGCTCCAGTCGCAATGAACGTCCGCCTGCCGGTAGAGGCCTTTTTCAACGCTCGGGCTATGCGTCGAGGTATCGACGTCGCTCCACGTGAGCGTGTCGACCGCGCCGCGGTCGGCCGACAGAACCGCGAGGGTCGCGATGCCCGCATATTCGCGGATCGCGCCGATGCCGACGAACGGACTGTCGTGCTCGGTCTCCCCATCCTGGCGCAAGGGTATCCAGCTTCTCCCTTGCACCGGGCGGACATCGTCGAGTTCAAAGAACCGTGGGCTCAGGGTCGAGGATTCGGTCATGGCGAAGATATAGAGCTGGGCCGCGTCGGATGCCCGAGTAATTGTGTCCGTCCGTTTGTTTCAGCGGCCTCGAGCCGACGCGGCACGGTTCCAACAACCTGCCTCCAACCGAATCGGGGAAAGCGACGTCATGGGGAAGACTGCAAAAGCTCCCGCGAGGCTTTATAAATATCGCGGCTTCAGCAACCTGACGCTGGAGATGCTGGTCGGCGATACCCTGTATTTTGCTGATCCCAGCAGATTCAACGACCCGCTGGACACCAGACCGACGCTCGACACCGACGTCAATGCGCCTACGCTGGAATCGATGCTGACCCGTCTGGTCGAGCAGCGCGCCGAAGCCGAGATGTCGGCGGCCGCCAAGACCATCCGATACCGGGGACCGAAGACGATCGAGCATATCTCGCGGCACAGCCGGCGCGAGGCCGCGCGGTTGATCGAGCGCATCCGCTACGACGCGACCAATCCGGACTACGAGATCGCCGATCCCGAACGGTTTCTTCTCGGCCATTATGTCGAGAGCGAGCTGCTCCAGCGCTACGACAAGGGCGTGCTATCCCTGGCTGAACGGGCGCACTGTCCGCTGATGTGGAGCCACTATGGCGACCAGCATCGCGGGCTCTGCATAGGCTATTCCATTCCCGACGACGTCCGGCCAGACCTCCACAGGATCAGCTATGGCGGCAGTCGGTTGGTGCAGGCGAGCGCCGTCGGACGGATGCTCGACGGCGACAGCGCCGCCCGCGCACAGGTCGACGAGGCTGTGCTGCTGCGCAAGGCGGCCGAATGGCGCTACGAGAAGGAATGGCGCTTGATCGGGCCGCGCGGGCTTCACGACTCTCCACTCGAGCTTGAGGAAATCGTCTTCGGAATGCGGTGCACCAGCGCGGTGAAGTATGCCGTGATCAAGGCTTTGGAAGCGCGCCATCGCCGGGTCCGATTCTTCGAAATTCGCGAACAGGCAGGCCGGTTCACGCTTGAGAAGCGCGTACTCGACATCGACGAGTTGGCGTCGTCGTATCCACGCCGCGCCCGCTCAGTCCACGAAGCCTTCGAGGACGTCGAACGGCCCCAGTAAGGGCAGCGCAACCCGCCCACTGCGGCCTGCCCATCACCAGCTTGGAGACGGCGTTGAACGCATCGATGCGCTTGCCGATTGGTTCAGCCGCCAGCGGGGGAAAGCCTTCTCCTGACGGCGAGCCCTCGGTCTCGCCGTACCCCTTCTGCGGAAACTCGGTCGCCTGATCGGCCGCGCCAAGCCTCTCAGCCATACAACGAAGCTCGTCGGACGCGTCGAAGAAAGTCGGCGAGAAACTCCGGGTCATTGATTGCGCCGACTAACCGCGGGCGGAGCATGCGAATCGAGGAAAGCTGACGAAACCAAGCATGGAAGTGGTCGTCCCCAGCGAGCCCTTGCAGCGATAGGGTGATCGCGAACGGTCCCATCAGGCCCTGCTGCTTGAAGAAGTCCGCCAAGGCATCAAGGTAGTGCCGCGTCCCCTCCTCGAATTCGCCTAGACCAAGCCTCCCCTCTCCGCTCAACTGCTGGATCGCGAAAGCCGCATGCGCGTGAACGAACCAGTCGTCGCGCACAAACAAGCGCTCGATTCCGCGCGAGCGCAGATCTCGCGCGAAGACCTCATGACCATCCTCGGCGACCTTGAACCAAGGATCGGAATGTTCGTGAAACACAGGCCCGGGATGGCGGACGGGGCCGTCCTGCGCGAACGCGGCGCGGCGATGATCGAAATGCTCGGCAGGGAGGATTGCGATCCGCAAAGCCTGACGCGTTTCAACCTTCCCGCTGGCGGCAAGCGCGGTGTCTTCGGCCGCGGCCAGGTCGGCGAGCCGCGTCAGCAGACTTGCCTCGTCCACGAACCGGCTGCGCAACATTGCCGGCTCGATCGGAAGGTTACGGGCGCCCGACCGGATGAGGTAGCTACCCGTCAGTCGGTTCATAAATGGCCCACCGGTATGGCGGGGGATCTGGATGTCGAGGATGAAACCGCCCTCCAAGTGCAGCGGTACCACCTGAACGTCGACAGGAATGGGCGACACGCCGTCCTGGATGATCGTTTGCAGACGAAGCGCTGCTTTGTCAGCGTCACCCTGCTGGGGACGGAAGCTGTCGAAGCGCCCTCCCTTTTCCTCCACTCCGATCACGAGCCGTGCCGGCCCTCGGTTGAGGAATGCCACGACATCGTCGAGCAGCCGCGCCTTGGCCTCCGGCTTGTCCACGTGGACCTCGCGCTTGAAGTCGAGGCCCTGCCCCTCCTGCAGGTCGCCGCCCGCGATCTCCGCGACCGTTATCGGGCCGATGGTCTCCGGCAATCGTGCCGGTACTCCCGGCTCGTCCATGACCGTGACCATGATCATTTTCCTTGCCCGATTCCACCAGCTTGACGAGAGGGCGCCGCAGCTGCGTTGGCGCCCGCATTCGCTACTGCCGGCAACAAGGGCGCTGTCCGTTCAGGCATGGTTGCGGGCAAACCTCAACGTGTCGTCGGTGCGAAGAAGCTTCACCGCTCGCCAAGGCGCCGAAGCAAGCGCCGTCCAGGTCTCGATCGCGCCGGCACGCTCCAGGTAGCAGATCGCGCTGTTGATGCGGCGCGGCTCCCAACCGAGTTCCTCCGCGAGCTGCTTCGTTTGCACGCTGCGCGTCTCGCCGTTCATGATGCGATTGGCGAGTACGCCCGCATCGTCCTTCGGACTGAAGGGCATGAACGCGTCGTCGAAGTCGACGAACAACGCCGGCGTCGGCGCGTAGTGACCGCGCGCATTCAGTTCGCGCAGATAGCCCCCGCCTCTCAGATCGAGGAGCGCGATACGCAAATCATCCTCCGCGATGGTGAGCGCCTCCGCCAGCCCGGCAAGCGTAATCATCGGGTCGACGGCCATCGCGGAGACGCTGGTCTCGACAATGTGGCGCCCCACTGCAATCGCCGCCTGCGACCAGCCGGTCAGACCGGCGGGCGCGGGTTTCACATACTGCGGAGCCTCGCCCAGCGCCGGCTTTCGGCTCACGCCATGAAGCCGATCGACGAGCGCCTTCAGCTCCGCCTCGTTCGACGGATCGAGCTTCAGGAAAAGCATAGCCTGGAGGAAAGGCGACAGCTCGGCTGGATCCAGGTCGACAACGAGGGGCACGAAACGGCTCCTTCCGCCGACCTGCCGCACCAATCCGACGTCGATCTCCTTGGCCACCCAGGGCTTAACGATCGAGGTTTTGGTCAGCACCACGACGAAGTGCGTCATGGCCCCGAGGCCCTCTTCCATCTTCTGGCGGAGGCTGTCGCCGGGATCGATTTCCCACTCGTCGAACCAGACCTCGACACCGTTGGCCATGAGATATTCGGCAATCGGGCGGACCTGCGCCTTGTCTTCGCTCGCATGCGCAAGATAGATCTTGGGGTGTTCTGTACCGCCGGCAGCCATCGTCATCGTCACACTTCCTCGTTCCACGCCCAATCGATCCTCCACCAGTCGGGCGAAGGCAGGCGAACCGGTCGTGCGAAGCGCGACCTTGTTGCCGGGCAAGCGATCGACGAACACGTCCGCGTGGCGCCCCGTCTCCGGGTCGATGATCGAGGCTGCTGCGCCCCGCGCTTTCTCGATCAACGCCTGCACGCCCAGCTCGAGCGCCTTGGCCTCAATGTCCGAGGCAAAGCGCTTGGCGTCGAAGGGACGGCCGTTATACGTCATCTTGATCACCGCACGCGCTCCCGGATGTAGCGCTGCAGGGCGACCACATCGTCGTCGCCGACCAGGAGGCCAAGCACCGGGTAATCGGGCTGATCGGCGTTCCTGATCCGACCCTTGCCGATGCACGGCACGATCAGGGCAAAGGCGGGATTGAACCGGCGACGTTCCCACCCGGTCGCGGCTTCAAGGTTCCGCGCATTGCCGCCAAGGTTGCGATCCGCCAGCAGCATGCGCGCGAGGACGACCGAGTCCTCGATGGGGCTCCGACCGGTGATCGCCGCATCGCAGGCGACGAACAGCGCCACGGTCGTCCGCACGCGCGGGAGCTTGAGGTTGATCAACCGCGAAAGTTCGACCAGCCCCTCACTTTGCAGCTCCGACAGCGCCGCGGCGATCGTGTCGACACTCTCGTCCGGAAATGATGCCAACAGCTCCTGGCCGAAGTTCCCGATGAGCCCGTCGGCACATTGCTCGGCCATGTGTCTGCCAAGCCGCTCTGCAAGGGGACTTAGGTCCTCGTTCACGCACGCCTGTCCTGTTCTGTTGATCCCCCGGCAGGGTGATCTGACTTGACGTGAGATCTAGCCTGGACCGGAACAGGCTGGCAACATCGCCTGCGCCCGATCCGGCTGTCGGTATCGAATGTTTCGCGAGGCGAGAACGGAATATGGTGACTACGCGGTCGATCTCCCTCGCGATCCCCGACTTCAAGACGATGAGCGATGACGACGTCGAGGCGCACCTGCTCGCCCGTCACCGTGACGGACGATGGAGCACCCAGACCCGCTGGCTCCTGTCGGCGTTCGGCACGGAAAAGTTGGAGCTCAACGAGGCTTGGGCCGAGAACTGGACCGATTGGACCTGTCCCGCCTGCGGCCGCGCGAAGATCGAGCTAGCCCGTCTGACCGAACAGAATGTGCTGCTCTGCCAGCTCGACTGGCATCACGACCACCTGCGTGACCATGCGAGCAGGCTCATGAGGGCGCAGCTTACGAGGGACCCAGGCGAAAACGAGCGTCGAGCCGCCCGATCGATCTCGGCGGCGCTACCGTTGATCGAGCGCTTCTCGGAGACCCTGTTGTGCAACGACTGCAATGCGGCCGATGCGGCGATGAAGGCGCAGCTCGGCAAGCAAGTGCCCAGCTATTTCAGCTTCCGGCCCAGCGAGATAACTCGCTTCGTGGTGGTCGAACCCAATCGGACACATGGGCTGGACGTCGCTGCCGGTGAGGAGATCTGGGACGAGGTCAGCGCCGACCTCGCGCAGCGAACAGAATTCGCCGAGATGCTCGGAACCCGGATCGGACAGGGGCAACACGAGCGGGAAGAGGCGTCTTTCGCTCTGCGGCAGAGCACCGACGATCGGAAGCTTTTCTTCGCGCTCGGCTATGAGGCAATGAGCGGCCGCGCCAAGATCGACGGGATCGCCGCTGGTCTGGTCGCCCGATCACGCTCCACCGCCGGTCGGTGGAGCGCGACCAAGTCGAAGGTCCCACGCAAGTTGCAGGCGCCTGACCAGGCGACGTTTGAACGGCTCGACGCCGCGCGCAACAGCAGCTCACGCTGGTGGCGCGAGAGCGGTGAAGCGTGGCGCTGTCCCTGTTGCGCCCGCACGAAATTGGAGATCGTTCGAAAGTCGAACAAGGGTGACTGGACCGCGTTGATCATGGCCGTGAACGACTTCCACGCCGAAGCCGATTCCCTCTCGCTTTCGCGTCGCGGCCTATACCATCCAGGGCCGATCGTACTCGCCAGCCACTATCAAATCGGCGTGTGTCAGGATTGCCGCCAGATCCTAAGCGATGCCCTGACGATTCGGCCCGGGAACGTCGACGAATGCCTCAGCCTCGCGCAGCTCCGGGGGTTGATCGAAGGTCCGGCGCCACACACGCGTCACGCCCTCTCTCCCGAACTCATCGGCCTTTACATCGACGCCAACACCGACTGGACCGCCGGGGTGGCCGACTACTGGTCGCATCACCGCCACGCCTCTGACATCAGCCTGGAGCATTACCGGATCATGCAGTCGACCGGCCTGTCGGCCGCAGGGGCCCGGGATATAGCCATTGCGAAGCTGGTTGCCGCTCAGAAGCTGCCCGCCGATGGTGCCGCCGGCTGGTTCGACTGGTTTATGCTCGAGGACAAGCGTATGCGAGCCGCTCCGACACGGGCAGGTGCCAGCACGTGATTGCGCCAGGCGGGTAGCGAGATTTCCACGAGAAGGGTGGCGAGAAGCCGCTAGCTATAAAGTCGGCCGGTCCACGACATATTCGACGGCAGCGCGGTCGCCCCATGCGTGCGCCACCCCAGCTGAACAAAATCCACCTTTGGAAGCGCCGCGTCTACGTTGAACCACCGATACCAGGTTGCGGAGCGGCCGTTACACCTCGCTTATTGATTAGTCGGACAGGCAGGGTCGCCGCCGGCTAGTCGCCATTCCGCCTTCACCCTCGGCAAGCGCCTAGGGCTTTTTGCCCCGCGACTTTAACAAACGGCAGCTTACCGCTAGCGCCGCCCGAATACGGCCGTTCCGCTTCCCACCAAAAAACAGCCTCTTCGCGTCGGTCGAAGCTACTCGAAAGCACGAAGTCGATCAGCTTCGGGGCGAGAGCTGAGGCGATGTAACTTCCTTGCCCATCTGTCGGAAAATGTTCGACCATCCATTTTCCCCGCCCCCCCCGCCGGTAGGCCGGGAAGCCACCAGCGTCGCCTATGGGGTTAATCGGCTCTATCCGGCCCAGGCTCGCCGACCGTCTGCTTCGTGAGATCGGGTGGTCGGTGAGACATAAACTCGTGCCACAGGAACATGTCGCTATGGATCAGCTCAAGGACGGCGTTGATCGCCGCCTCGCGCGAGGGCAGCCTAAAGTTCGTCTTGATGCGCTCGATCACGTCGAGCGACGTTGGGGAAAGCGCAACGCTAGAGCGGCGATAGCCGGCTTCGCACTCGCGTTGCTTACTGCGGCGCATGGAAGCGGTGCTCTTTTTCACCGTCCCGCGCTCGTCACTGGTTCCTTGAATCATGGCTCGCTCTAACGAAAGCGTCGCGCGAGTCTAAGCTGCTTTCGTCAGGAGAGGCCGTGGCCGGGAGGCTGGCTGCGCAGGAAGGAGCTTGCCAGGGTGCTGGCCGCCATCCGTGCTGTTTCTTCGACTCGCTCGGCCGTAACGTTGCTGGTCGTTGTGAAATCGGCGAGGCCGCGCGCGTAGCCGAACTCCACCATTACCTGGTCGAAGAAGGTGAGTGCCGTCGTGCAGGCGGACTGAAACCCGGGGTCGAAGTAGCTCATATGCGACATGGCGATGTCGACCGCGAACATGGCCCGAATGGGATTGATCCCGAGCACCTCGACAAACTTGTCGATTACCGGGGGAGTGAGCGGCGTCGTGCCGGCTTTGAGCTTGTTGGTGAGGCTCAAGCTCTTCCCGAGCCGTTTCGCCATCTGGGCATTCGTGAACCGCTGCCGGCGCCATTCCTCCACGAACAGCAAACGGTAGCGGTTCATCCGCTCTTGGTTCTGCCCTTCGGTTTGCTCCAGGTCCCGCATCACATCACCCCCCGGGGTACGGAAAGTACTATACCGCGGTATAGCGGGGGGCTGTCAACTCTCTTTTAACGTTTGGGTTGCACCCGATGTAGATACGATCCCAGGGAAGACGCAAAGCAAGCCGATTGTCATCGTAAGCCGGGTCGTGGCAGGCTCGCCTAGCGCGGCGCCGGCGTGGACTCGGGCCGCTTGAAAACACTCCTTCTGGGCGAGTTGCACCCGCAGTGTCACCCGTATCTCCCCCGCCTCATCGAACTCGCGTGCCTTGCAAATAATCTCGTGAGGATTGGTCGCGGACAGGAAATCCTCCAACCCTTTCATGGTGGTAGCAGAAATGGAGTCGAATCGCTCCACCGCGATCGCATGGGCACGCATGGCGTCTGCCGCCAGGCGGAAGAGGCGTGGGCCAACCCTGAAGCTGTAAATCACCTGTGACATTCTCAAGGCACTTTATGCCTCCTTCGCGGTCGGTTCCAGCGGGAGCCGGAGCCTTCGCCAAAATGTCATCGTTCGATGAATCGAGCTGGACGGCTTCGAAGATGAGCCGATCGGCTTTCGGTCCGATAGAGTAGTGTAAGCCGATTACACACCGTGTAACGAGGTTACACCTTTATGTATCGGGGTTACACTAAGATGTAAGCCAGTTACACGATAGTGTGTAATCTTTTGAGCAAGTACAAATAACGCTTGCAGCACACTTTGGTTTCGATCTTCTTAACAGCGGCGAGGCAACCCGCTTCGTCTTGTTAGGGGAAAGAGCATGCACGCACTTTCGATGGAGAAGGACCGTGTCAACGGTATCCTTCTCGGCCTGGCCATCATCGCCGTCGTGATGATGCTGGGGGCATCGGCCGCCTACGCGGGCGCCGATACCACGTTCAATACCGCGCTGACCAAGTTCACCGACTTCCTCCAGGGGTCGGGCGGCAAGATCATCACCGTGATGAGCCTCGCCGGCGGCATTGTGGCGCTCGCTTCGGGCCGCTTCAGCCTGGGCCAGGTCGCAGTTCCCGTCGCGGTCGGCGTCGGCGCCGGCACCGGCGTTCCGATCGTCACCTCGACCGTCACCGCGACGATCTGAGGCAAGGACTAACCGCTGGGAGGGCGGTGTTCGCTTATGGACCGGTATTCCATTCCCTCGCATCTCGACGATCCGGAGCTCATTGGGTTCTGGACGCTGGACGAGTTCCTCGCGATGTCGATCCCCTTCATCTGGGGGATCCTCACGCAGCACGTCGTGATCGGGTTGATGGCTGCGGGATTCGGCTGGTGGGGTTTTCGCAAACTCAAAGCTGGTAAGGCCTCATCGTGGATTCTCCACATGGCCTATTGGCACCTGCCATCGAGTTTCACGGGTCTCAAGGCGATGCCGCCCTCTCACCTTCGCGTGATGGTGGGCTGAGATGGATTACAGTGTCGGGCTCGCGCAGTCGCAGCGGGTCATCAAGCAGCGCAATGCGCTCGGGATCGCTGCGCTGACCCTTGCCGGGCTCGTCGTGATTCTGTTCCTGGTAGGGGCGACCCGTGACCGGGAGATCGTCCTCCAGCCGATCGCAAGGACACCTCTGACGCTCTCGTCGAGCGGGGTTTCCGAAGATTATCTTGAGCTGGTCACGCGCGACACCGCGCTGATGACCCTCAACCGCAGTCCTGAGAACCTCGACTACTGGATGAAGTCGATCCTCGCGATTGCGACGCCGCAGTCGCACGGCGCGCTGAAGCGCGACCTGATGAAGATCGTCACGGAGCAGAGCGGCTCCAGCATCAGCCAGTATTTCACAATCGCGAGCATGAAGGTGGACCCGAAGGCGCTTACGTCCGAGGTCTCCGGCACGCTCCATACCGTCGTCGGCTCCAAGGCGGTCACCGGCGAGCCGAAAACCTTTCGCTTTTATTGGGCGTACAGCGGCCTGTCCCTGCAGCTGAAAGGCTTCGGGATGGTGACCAAGGACAACGCTGACGGCGCCTCGACCGGAGGCGACGCATGACGCCCATCTTCGCTTATGGACTGATGGCAAGTGGCGCCGCGGTCGCTTCTCGTTGGTGCCACGTCTCGCGCGGCCTTGGCGCGGCCATGATCGTCGCGGGGGCCATCGCCTTGTCCTCACCCGCGTGGGCCGACGAACGCGTCCTGGCCCGCGACAACAGCGAGGTCAGCTGCACCGTCTCGAAAAGCGGCCTGACGCGGGTCAGCCTCAAGGACGACCGCTTCGCCAGCGTGTCCAAGCTCACGACCGGGGTCGAGAGCGACGACTTCACTGTCGTCAACGAGCCCACACGCGGTGACATATACCTGTCGGTTCCCGAGGGCTTCTCGCGCCAGCGCGTGTCATTCTTCGGCACGACCGCGAAGGGATATGTCTACAAGTTCGCCTGTCGGTTGGGAGGAGACGACGCCCAGCAGGTCTTTGTCGAGAACAAGGACATCGTCGGGGATAATGCCCCGCAGGTGGCGCAGGCCGCCTCTCCGCAGGAGGCGTCAGCCTCGCTGGTTCAGGCGATGTACCAATCGGCGTCTCTCGATGGTTTCGACATTCTCCCGAGCCAGACGGACGCGGTTATGGTCGGGACCCTCAAGGTGCAGATGATCTCCGAGTACCGCGGCGCGGCGCTCGCCGGCCGGGTGCTCAAGATCGAGAACAAGGGCCGCCAGCCCGTGGCCCTTGGTGAGGGCACCATCGCCCCGTCGAACGCGATCGCGGTCAGCGTCGCCAATCCTCAACTCAAGCCGGGAGAGGCGACGACGGCCTACATTGTCACGCCTGCCGGCCTCGCGAACGGAGCCCGGCCATGAGCCTTGCAGACATGTTCAAGCGCAAGCCGAAGCAGCTCGACGCCGAGCCCGAGGAGGGCGACGGTTCCGACATGATGGCCGGCAACGAGGCGGTCCGGAAGAAGCAGCTCCTGTATATGTCGGGGGCCGCGGCGGCCGCTCTGGTTCTCGGCTCCTGGTACATCATGGACGACGACAAGCCGACCACGGTTGCCGATGCGAACGGCAGAGAAACCAAGATCGCCACCGACGACATCGTCAACAAGAACATGAGCCAGCGGGAGTGGCAGGCTGCTTCCGAAGCGCAGATGCAATCGATGAACAACCAGCTGAAGTCAGTCGATGGCCAGGCCGCGCAGATGCATGCTCTGCAGGAACAGGTCGCAGCGCTCCAAGGCCAGAACACGTCGATGGCGTCCGACGGCCAGCGGGTCATGGGCGCGTACCAGCAGGAGAACGATCAGCTGCGCCAGCAGCTCTCGCAAGCGCGCAGCGCGCCCGCGGCTCCTCCGGTTCCGGCGCCCATGTACGGCCCGATGGGGCCGCAGAACTATCGCGGCCCTGCCGCGCCTATGACGCCAGGCGAGGCCGCAGCCGCAGCGGTTTCGTCCTCCCGCCAGATCAAGCTGGTGTCGTTCGAAGGTGGCCCGGCGGGCACCGCCACGCGGATCTCGGGCGGGACCACGAGCTACACCGACAGCCCGAACTACCTGCCCCCGAACTCGATCGCGACGGCCAAGGTGATCGTCGGCGTGGATGCCTCGGCCGGTGTGCAGTCTCAGTCTGATCCGCTGCCCGTGGTGCTTCGCATCACCGGCCCCGCCCGGTCCGTATACCGTGACGGGAAGCTGCTCACGACCCGCATCCAGGGCTGCCTAGTCAACGGCGCCGCTCGCGGCGATCTCAGCAGCGAGAAGGTCTACGTCAAGCTGCAACGCATGACCTGCCCGCAAGCCAACGGCCGGTATGCGGTGTCCGATGTGAAAGGGTTCATCTCTTTCGCCGGCAAGACGGGCGTTCGCGGCCGCGTGGTCAGCCGCGAGGGCGGTCTCGTCGGGCAAGCCTTCCTCGCCGGCGTCGCCGGTGGGTTCGGTCGCGGCTTCTCGGCGAACACGGATGCAATCCTCAACGGGAGCAACGTGACCGTGAACGGCAAACGGCAGCAGCTGGGGATCGGCGAGCTCGCGCAAGGCGGCTTCGGCAACGGCGTCGCACAGTCGGCCGACATGGTCAGCAAGTACCTGATCGAGCGCGCCGAGCAGTACCAGCCCGTCATCGAAATGCCGACCGGCATCAACGTCGAGATCGTCTTCCTCGAGGGCGTCTTCATCCAGAACTGACCCGGTCGTGCCGGGATCGAGAGGCGTAATGGACATGGCACACAGCACAATCCTGACGGCACTCGGCGGCATCATGATGCTGACCGGCAGCGCGCAGGCACCTACATCCGCGCAAGTCGAGACAGCGCTCAAGGATCGCCTTCCCAAGACCAAGGTCAGCTCGGTCGACTGCTCGAAGGTCGATGGCCTTTGCGAGGTCGTTGCGGGTGAGAACCTCTTCTACGTCGACCGCACGGCCCGCTTCCTTGTCATCGGTCGCGTGTACGACATGCAGACAAGGCAAGACCTGACGGCTGCACGCCTCCTGGCACTCAACCCGGATATGCTGGTGGGCAGCGCGGCGAAGGCGAATGCCTCGGCCGAAGCGCCCGAGTCCCCAGCGGCGGGTGCTGGAACCCGCGTAACACAGCCTGCCGTCGCCCAGCATCTCGACGTCTCCCGGCTTTCCGACAAGGGCGCCATCGTTTGGGGCAAGGGACCGCAGCGGGTCACCGTCTTCTCGGATTTTCACTGCGGCTATTGCCGTGCCCTCAGTCAGACGCTGGAATCGATGAACGTGACGGTGATCGAGCGGCCGATCTCGGTCCTCGGCAGCCGCGAGATCGCCGACCAGGTGCTGTGCGCCCGCGACCGTCACGCTGCGGTGCGCGCCGCCTATGCGCAGGATCCGATCCGGCCCGGCCCGAAGTGCAACACCAGCGGGTTGGACGAGAACGAGGCTTTCGCCCGTGCCCATGGTCTCAATGGGACGCCGGTGATCGTGCGCTCCGACGGAGCCGTGCTGGAAGGTTTCAAGCCGAAACCCCTGCTTGAGCAATGGCTGAAGGGAGCCAAATCATGAGGAATGGAGTGATCCGGCTCCCGGCATGCCCGGTTGCCGACTATCGTCCGCGTCGGAAGCGGCTGGCCACGGTTCTCGCAACCGCAAGCCTCTGCGTTCTGTCGAGCTGCACGACATTCGGCACGAACATCAAGGGCAGCTTCGCTTGCGGCGCGCCCGAGGGCGGCAGCTGCGCCCCCGCCACTGTGATCGACGACAAGGCATTGGCGGAGATTACCGGCGACAGCAGCTATCAGCCTGCGGGGCCTTACACGGCGCCGGCACAGCGGGCGACACCGCAGCGTGTCGCCTACACCGCCGGAGCGCCGGCCGAGGTCTCGCCGCAGAAGGTCCTTCGGATCGTGTTCCCCGCCCATGTGGATGCGGTTGGCCGGTATCACGAGACCAGTGTCGTCCAGACCGTCGTCGACAACGGACAGTGGATGGCAGCGACCAACGGGCATGGTCCGGGGCTTGCCGCCTCGAGCACGCTGAACGTCAGCCCGGAGATCCTTTCGCAGCTCGGCGCGCCCATAGCGGCCGAGCCGCGTGAGGTCTCGGCCGCGGAGCCGATCGCGGTGCCGACACCGGCTCCCTCGGCTCCGACTGTTGCGTCGGTTGCAGCTGCCCGGGCCAAGGCGCGTGCGCCGAAATCGGACTCAGCTGCGCCATCGCCGGCCGCCACGGCTGCGCCGTCTCGCGTCGGTAGCAGGAAAGACCCCGGCGCGCCCCGGCTCGCGTCGACGGCTCCCGCCAACCGTCCCGCATCCTTCAACCCGACGATCGAGGACTGAAACGATGGCGTCCAAGTCCGGCTTCATGTCGCGCCTGCTCGGAGACACGCGCGGCCCCGACAAAGGGACGCCCTCGCACGGTGCCCCGATGCTTTCGCAGTGGCTCCCCTATCGGAGCTTCGACCGTAAGACGGACATCTTCTACCAAACGGACTCGATCGCCTTTGCGCTCGAAGTGGCGCCGCTGATTGGCGCGGATGAGCGGACGGGCGAGATCCTCGCGCAGCTCCTGTCCGAGAACATCCCGGCCGGGGCGCGGGTCCAGATCCTTGCCTTCCAGAGCCCGCGGGTGGGCTCCATCATCGCGCGCTATGCCCTGCCCCGCTTCGCGGCCGGTGGAGTTCATCGCAAGATCGCCGAGCACCGCTCCGCGTTTCTTCGGTCCGGCGCGTGGTTCAGCATGTCGAAGGACGGCCCCTTCCACGTCCGCAATCACCGGGTGTTCGTCTCCGTGTCGATCGCCAACGGCAAGGCGACGCCGGCCGAACTGGTCGCGGTCCGCGACAGCGTCGTTTCGACGCTCCAGTCGATCAACGTCGCCTCGACCCGGCTCGGTCCCGTCGAGCTGATCAGCTTGATCGACGACATCACGGCTCCGGCCTTCGACGTCACCGACCACGCGACCGAGTATTCCGAGTTCGATCCGATCGCCGACCAGTGCGTTCGCCGCGACGTCCAGACCGTAGTCCAGGCCGATCGCATGCTGGTTTCGGTCGAGCCGCTGCGCGCGGTCACCAACCTCTCCGGCGAGACGCACTACGAAGAGATCCGGCCGGACACGTTCGACTACCGTTTCTTCTCGGTCCGCAACTTTCCGAACCGCTGGGCGCCCTGGGACGTCCAGAAGGTGATCGGTGACATGTTCTCCGACAAGCTTCGCCCGGGCTGCCCGACGCTCACGTCGCTCTGCTTGTGCTACCAGGACGAGCAAGCGGCCGCCTCCAAGGCCGGCTACAAGTTCATGCGGACGTCGAGTCTGGCGGACAGCAAGTCGGCCCGCCTCCTTCCGCAGCTGAAGGACCAGAGCCGCGAGTGGGAGCATGTGAGTCAGGAGCTCCGGCTCGGCAAGAAGCTGGTCCAGGCCTACTATGCGGTCGGCATCATCAGCCCGAAGGGTTCGGGCGACGCCAACGAGCGCACGCTCAAGTCGATGTACAAGGCCGCGGGCTGGGACCTGCTCGACGAGCGCTTCCTGCAGATCATGGCATTCATGTCGTGCATGCCGATGACGCTGGCGAACGGGCTCGATTCCGACCTGAAGCGCATGAAGCGGCTCCGGTCGATGCTCACCAGCACGGCCGCGAATATGCTGCCGGTCCAGGGCGAATACCTCGGCGGAACGCAGCCGCACCTGATGTTCGTCGGACGTCGCGGCCAGCCCTTCTTCTGGTCCCCGTTCGAAAACAAGGCCGGCAACCACAACGTGGCGGTGTTCGGCAAGTCGGGATCGGGCAAGTCGGTCGCCCTGCAGGAGCTGTGTGCCGCGTTCGCGGGCGTCGGTGCCAAGATCATCGTGATCGACGACGGCCGGTCGTTCGAGCACATGGCCAAGAGCCTGGGCGGCAACTTCGTGGAGTTCCGGCTCCGCGACGGCTTCAGCCTCAACCCATTCTCGATGATCGACGAGACGCTGGTCGAGCAGGACGAGGACTACCTGGTCGACGCGCTCGCGATGCTCAAGTCGATCATCGGGCAGATGGGCCGTCACGTCGACAAGCTGAACGACACCGAGCGCGGCCTGATCGACAGCGCCGTGAACCGTGTCTGGGAGGCCAAGGGTCGCAACGGTGTCGTCGACGACATCATTGCAGCGCTCAAGGCTGACGGGACCCCCCAGGGTTCGGATCTTGCGATCGCGATGTTTCCGTTCTCGGGCGGCGGCACCTACGGCCGGTTCTTCCAAGGCGCGGCATCGGTGGACATGTCGAACGCGCTCACGGTTTTCGAGCTCTCCGACCTGTCGAGCCGCGAGGAGCTCCGGTCGGTGGTGCTGACCGCGATCATGTTCCTGTCATCGCAGACGATGCGCCGCATGGATCGCCAGATCCCCAAGGCGCTCCTGATCGACGAAGCGTGGCAGATGCTGCGCGGCGGCTCCATGGCGGATTTCGTCGAGACCTACAGCCGCACCTGCCGCAAGTACGGCGCATCATTGATCACTGCCACGCAGAGCCTCAACGACTATTACAAGTCGGAGGGGAGCCTCGCGGCGCTGGAGAACAGCGACTGGTCGGTCATCCTGATGCAGAAGCCCGACACGATTTCGGACTTCCAGAAGCACGGCCGCTTCGACATGGATCCGTACACTGAGAGCCTGCTCCGCTCGTTGAAGCGGAACGGCGCCGAATATTCGGACATCATGATCAAGGGTCCGGACAGCCAGGCGGTTGGCCGTCTTGTCCTCGATAAATACTCGGCGACGCTCTACTCCTCGAGCCCGCAAACCTTCGCGGCGATCGAGCACCTGATTGAGCAAGGCCTCTCGATGGACGAGGCCATCGAGCGGGTCGCCTTCCCCGAGCAGTATGTGGAGGCCGCGGAATGAGCGCCACGCATCATCTCGCGCCCGAGATCGAATGGACCGCCGCGCCCCGCACCCGCGGGTGGCGACCGGATCTCGGACAAGCCGTCGCCGATACCAGCTATGTCGCGCTCCGGCTGTCCGGCTGGCTTTTGGGCACCGGGCTGGCGAGCCTCGGCGTGTTTGCCCTGTTCTTCCTGATGCTCGGCAACTTCACGCCGCTCGGCTTCTTCTCCCACATCGGCAATCTCGGGACCCGGTTCGTGGCGGCCGACGAGGCGCGACGGGCAGCCTTCATGGGTCAGGTCCACGTTGTCCAGGCCGTGATCTTCGGCCTCACGGCGCTCGCCCGCGGACGCCTCCTTCTGACCATCCTTGATCTCACGAAAGGCCGTCGTCATGGCTGATGTTCTCGAACACGCTGCTCCCGTCGCGGACGCGATCCCTTCGCCAGCCGCTCCGGCGTCAGCCACACCCCTGCCCCGTCCCCGCGCCTCTGCGCCGCAGCCGGCAGCCACCAAGGCCCGTCAGGGCCTTCCCCCGATCACCTGGGCGCTCACCGCGCTGGCGGTCGTCATGCTCCTCTGGGCGGCGTGGGTGACCAAGCACATCGCCTCCGCGCCTCCACAGCTGCCGATGGCCAGCGTTCGCCTCGAGGCTCTGGTGACGGAATACGTTCAGGCGCAGAGCCACAGCAACGGGACGCCGGACGCCGTGACCCAGCAGACCGCCCGGTTCATGTCAGCGATCGAGGATGAGCTGAAGCGCGTCGGTGCGAGTGGGACGACAGTCCTCGTCGGCGAGGCGGTGCTTTCGAAGAACGTCCCGGACATCACCGACCAAGTTCGCAAGGCCGTTTACGCCAAGGTTCCGCTTCCCACAGCCGCGCCGGCCCCCGCGGCGGGACCGCAGCTGGGCGCGGCCGCCCCGGCTCCGATCCTTCCCCAGCAGGGGATCGGCGCCGCGGCGGTCACTGCGCCTTCTCCCTTCGCGGGTGCGCCTGTCGGCACCGCATTCCCCGGAGCGGCCTCGCCGATCGCCGGAGGCGGCAATGGCCTCCCGAATTGACGCGCGCCGGCAAGGCGATCTGTTCGCTCCGCGCGCGTCCGTACCGACCGGTCCGGTCGAGACTGTCGGTCGCAAGCGGCTGAGGCAATGGGGCGCGGTCGCCCTGCTGGCGGTCGTCATGGCGAGCTACAACGGGATCAGCGGCTGGCGCGAGACGCACGCGTTCATGATCAACGCGAGCGAGAGCCTGCCCAACTGGGCGTTCTTCGTGGAGAAGGGGAAGGCTGCGTCGCGCGGCGAATACGTCTTCTTCGTGCCCCCGGATAACGAGCTGGTGCGGCGGCACTTCGGCCCTGCGTCGGGCCCGTTCGGCAAGCGCGTGATCGGCATGCCGGGAGACGTCGTCAGCCATGAAGGATCGTGGGTGCTGGTGAACGGCGTCCGGGTCGCGCACATGAAATCCCGCGCGCGCACCGGCGAAGCGCTGACCCCGGGCCCCGTCGGCCGCGTGCCTGACGGCTGCTTCTATGTCGGCACTCCTCATCCGGACGGCTTTGACAGCCGCTATGCGGAGATCGGCTTCGCGTGTCGCAAGCAGCTCCTGGGCACAGGGACGCCCATCCTGTGATCCGGCGCGTCCTGCTCCTCGGCGGCTTGGTCGCCGCCAGCTCGCTCTACCCGTTCGCGCGCGCGGCTCTCGCCAAGGACCACGGCGTGATGGGCCAGACTTGGGGGATTGCGGAGCCCGACCTCCTCTCCACGATCGACGCCAAGCTGAAGGCGATGCAGGCCAATGGCAGCATCGACCGCATGCAAACCGCGCTGGCAGCCAAGGCTGAGGACCGTGTCCGCAACCCGACGCCGGTCATGGGGATCGGCGCGGTGCGCGAGGCGCGCAGCTGGAACTTCGATCCGTCGATCGTGCTCGAGCGCGATATCCGCGATCAGAAGGGTCGGCTCATTGCCCAGTCGGGGCAGCGGGTGAACCCGCTCTCGTTCGTCAGCATGAAGACCGACCTGGTCTTCATCGACGGACGCGACGACGCCCAGGTCGAGTGGGCCATCAAGCGGTGGACCGCCTCGGCCGCCAAGATCATCTTCGTGGCCGGCTCCCCGTTCGAGCGCATGGGAGAGAAGAAGCGCCGTTTCTTCTTCGACCAGCAGGGCAAGCTCACCGGTCATTTCGGCATAGCGCACGTCCCGGCGATCGTCGCGCCAGCCGGACAGGCGCTCAAGGTGAGCGAGATCGAGCTTCCAGGAGGCACGTCGTGAACATTTGGCTCGACTTCCTGAAGACGCCGATGGCCGCTCCCGAGACCCCGGGTTTGCGGATGCTTCGGATGGTGGTGCTGTCGCTCGCCGTCGCGCTCGCGCTGTCGATCGCCCTGCTCAAGCCTATGCGGGCCCTCCTTGGAGCCGGTGCGGGCGGGTCTGTCGCCGGGCTCCTCGTGGCGCTGTTCGTGCTGGTCCCGGTCTACGTCATCCGAAAGAACAGGGCTGACGACTCCTATCTCGACGACCTTATCCGCGACCGGGACGAGTCCGCCTCGGCCGTCGACGCGCCGAAGGTGGCGGGATGATTCGCCGCCTGCTCGCCCTGCTCGGTTTCGTAATCGCGCTGGCGGCGCTGCCGGCGCCCGCCTCGGCGGTGCCATCGAATTGCACGGGCAAATTCGTGAACCCGATTACCGACGTATGCTGGTCGTGCCTGTTCCCCCTGTCGGTGGGCGGCCTTCCGATCTGGCCCGGCAGCCGACCGGACACCAAGAACCCGGCCCTACCCGTCTGCGCCTGCGGCTCGCCCGTTCCGCGGATTGGTATCGCGATCGGCTTTTGGGAGCCGGCGCGGATGGTCGACGTCACCACCAAGCCATGGTGCTTTCCAAACCTCGGCGGTCTGCGGCTCAACCCCGGGCTCGACATCGGCCAAGGCCAGTACACGGGCCCACAGATGCTGGGGGGCCGCACGGCGAACACGGCAAACTGGCAGGCCCACTACTACGTGTATCCGCTGCTCTATTGGATGGAGATCCTGACCGACTTCGCCTGCTTCGAGCAAACCTCGTTCGACATCGCGTACATGACCGAGATCGATCCGCTGTGGAACGACGACGTCCTGACGACGATCATCAACCCAGAGGTCGCGCTGTTCAACAATCCGATCGCCGTGGCGGCGTGCGCCGGCGATTGCGCAGCCGCGACCGCCAAGCTGCCAATAGACGAGATGTTCTGGTGTGATGGCTGCAACGGGTCGATGTTCCCGATGAACGGCAACATCGCGGCGCATAACTCGCCCGTGCAGTCGTCGCGGCTCGCGGCCGAGCGCTTGCTGTTCAAGATGCACCGTCAGGGCCTGGCCTGGGGGACCGCAGGGTCGAAGGCGCTCTGCAACAAGTACATCATGCCGATCCTGAAGAAGTCCCAATACCGCATCCAGATGACCAACCCGACGCCCACGGTGAGCGGCAAGTATGCCTGCTCGTCCATCGGGGCATCCACGCTGCCGCCAGACGCCGGTCGCGCCTACCCCGTGGGGGGCGAGGACTTCGGCTACCTGCTCTGGCGCAAGCGCAACTGTTGCATGCTGTGAGGCCGCCCATGCGCAAGCTACTCTTCTCCGCGATCGGGATCGCCAGTTTCGGTACCGGTTGTGCGGTACTCGCCCAAACTGTCGAGGGATTGAACCTCGACGCGGTGCGCGGCCGATCGGCGACGATGGAAGCCGATGCGCGCGCGCTGTCGGCTGAAGTCGAACGTCGCGGCGACGCCTTCCGGCAGGATGCCGAGACACTCCGGTCGGTTGCGCTGGAGAAGGTTCGTACCATCGACAAGGCGAACCTCCCGAAGGGGCCGGCAGGGGCGGTCGACTTTGACGAGATGATCGACGCCGCGTCGTCGAACATGCGCGACAATCGGGGCACCGCGCCGCAATTCATGGTGTTCGTCTCGACGTCGATGCCCGAGCAGGCGCTGAAGCGGATCATCGCAGAGACCTCCGCCGCGGGTGGGGTCGTCGTCTTCCGCGGCTTCCCCGGCAACTCCGGGAAGGCGTTCATCGCCGCCCTTTCTAAGGTGGTCGAAAAGCAGCAGCAGTTCGCGTCGATCGGCATCGATCCCCGGCTATTCCGGGCGTTCAACGTCACCGCGGTCCCGACCTATGTCGTGTCATCGACCGACTTCACGCCGTGCGACGGCCTGACCTGCCGGTCGGAGCCCCCGCCCTTCGATCGCATGGTCGGCAACGTGACGGTTCGGTACGCGCTGGAGACCTTCGCTCAGGAGAACGGGCCCGGTGCGTTGATGGCACGCACCGCGCTCTCGAACCTCGGCCGGGTGCCCTAACATTGGCTGGGGGGCGGATCCTTGTTGGCGCGATCGCATGCGTTCTTGCAGTGCAAGGCGCATTGCATGCGCAGCAGCGTCAGCCGGCGGCCCAGGACGGCGGCTATTACGACCTGAAGGACTACAGCTACTTCAACGAGCCCCAGACGGCGCCCACCCCGTCGCCGTCACCGACCGCCCCGGCCAGCGCGGCCGTGACCGCGGCGGTGCCCGCGACCGCGGCGCCCCTTAGCCCGGTCGCGGCGTCGAAGGCTGCAGCGGCACCCCCCACAGCCGCGGTCAGCGCCGCACCCGCTGCGGCGGTCGCTGCTGCCGCTGCGGGAACGCCCTACGCCTATCCGAAGGGAGACCTCGCCAAGGCGAAAGCCGATGCCAAGGCGCTCGCGACGCCGGCGCGTCAGACCGCTGCCGGTCTTCCGACCGGCACGGACCTGGGGAGCACGATCCCCGGCTACACCGCCGCGACGCAGCCAGGAGCCGTCTATGCGGATGATCCCGACGGCCTGAGCAGCGCGGGCGCCTCGGCGGCGGGGGGCAACGACGCGTGGCGGACCGTAACCGATCCCTCGCGCCAAGTCGTGAAGCTCGCGCCCGGCGAGATTGCAGGCGCACAGGAGGTCGAGAAGGATCCGAACAGCTTCCTGTCGGGGCAGGCTCTCGGCGCAGCGGACGGCAGCTGCAAACCGCTGCCGGCACCGGGAAGCACCGACTATTACGAGGCGACCTGCAACAAGGGCGCACAGGTGGTCGAAACCCCCGCGACCTGTACCGGCCGTATCGACCCGACCGTCGTGAACACCCTTCGCTACTTCTATTACGGGGTGGCGCCGAACCAAACCGCATACGGCTTCGCCTCGACCGCGGTCCTGAGCGCCAAGGTCTCTGCCGGGATCTGCCGTGCCGAGCCGACGGTGACGCAGATTTGCGACGCTCAAATCGAGATGGGCGCTGGCGGTACTGACCCTGCCGGTTATCTCCGGTTCTGCCGCTCGAGGGTCAGGGGGACGGCGCAGCAATACTCCTGCGCGGCCGAGATCCCGCAAGGCGAGATCCCGGAGCACATCAACTATCGGACCGGAACTGCCTACCTGAAGTCCGAGGGCACGAGGTCGGTCACGGTGACGCGCAACGAGGGAACGTGCCCCGCCATGCTCGCGGATACGACCTGCACGGCGCAAGGGCCCGAGGTCTGCACCGAAGGGCCGGAGACGCGGATCATCGACGGTGTCGCCGTCACCCAGTCCTGCTGGGCCTGGTCCCGCCCTTTCATCTGCCAACGGATTTCGCAGGCCTCGGACTGCTCCGAGCTCGAGAACAACGGCAAATGCACCTACGTCCGTGACGAGTGTCTGGACGATCCGCAGGACGGCCCCTGCAAGGTGACTACCAAGGTTTATAGGTGTCCGTTGCCGGCAAAGCCGAGCGACGGGACTGAGAAGTACATCTGCGGCGATGACGTTTACTGCATCAACGGCGATTGCGAGCCGATCGAGCGCGAGGCGTCGACCGAGTTCAAGGATGCAGCCGTCGGCCTGCATGTCCTCGGGCAGGCGAACGCCGAGTTCAATCCCGACACGCTGACGCTGTTCTCGGGCACGCGCGAGACCTGCAACAAGAAGATTTTCGGCGCGTCGAACTGCTGCTCCGGCAGCGGCGTCCCTCTCCTGACCCCGTGGCTTTGCAGCGCGGCGGAGAAGCAGCTCGACCAGAAGGACGACAAGGGCCTGTGCCACAAGCTCGGCAGCTACTGCTCCGACAAGGTGCTTGGCATCTGCGTCACCTCCAAAGACGCCTATTGCTGCTTCGAGAGCAAGCTGTCGCGGATCCTGCAGGAACAAGGTCGCCCGCAGATCGGAAAGCCCTGGGGCAAGCCGAAGAGCGAGACCTGCAAGGGGTTCACGCTGGACGAGTTCTCACACCTCGACCTGTCCGTGATGGACTTCTCCGAGGTGTACGCGGAGTTCACCGACGCCGCGAAGCTGCCCGACGAGATCGAGACCTCGAAGCAAATCCAGGAGCGGATCAAGGCCTACTATGACACGCACAAGGCTAACCCGTGATGGCTGACGTGGTCCGCTACGATCAGCGCCGCAAGCTGACCGACCTTTCCGTGGTCGAGTTCGCTGTCCTCACCGCCTTGTGCCGCGTCGGTCCGCACCCGGCGCCGTTCCTTCTCCCGACCCTGGGCGAGTGGTTCGGCATCACGCTGGGACTGGACGACATTCAGCCCGCGATCGGGCGGCTGAGCCGTGTCGGCTATCTCAGCCACGCGGGCGGCGTGCTCACGCCGGACGTCAGCGCCCGGGACGCGGTCACGACGCTCTACGGGATGCTCTACAGGATCCTTGGCTACGACCTCGTCAGGCTGATGGCCCTCAAGGATCCGTCCCTCCACGATCTGCTGCAACCGAAAGGCTCCTGACATGCGCGCGCCGCTGACCCTCGCCCTCACCCTGTCGCTCGTCGCGTCCGGCTTGCCGGCGACCTCTGCGAATGCACAGCTGGCGGACTCCGTATTCCTATCCGCGCCCCAGGAGGAGCCCGAAGCGGCTCGGGAAGCCGTGCCGGCGCAGGTGGCCGAGCAGAGCGGCGGCGACTTTTACTGCCGCGAGCGTAGGCTCGGCGAGTGGTTCTACTGCGAGAAGCCGAAGGCCAAACCCTCTGAGCAGCGCGCCCAGCAGCCGACGCAGTCATCCGCGGACCAGCTGGCCGCAATCTCCAAGCAGCTCGAGGAAATGAAGGCTCGCGCGATCCTGCAGCCGACCACGGAGAATGTGTCCGCCTACATCGCGTTCCAACGCGAGCAGCTGAACCGCGCCTCGTCGTTCGCGGACATGTGGCGCCGGACGATCTGGCAGAATCCGGAGCTCGATTACACGCTGCAGCGGCCGGTCAACCAGCTCGGTAAGCGGACCTGGCTCGACAACCGGACGGCCGACAAGAACCGGGTGCTGGCGTCGATTTCGAAGCGGTACGGCGTCTTCTATTTCTACTCCTCGGCGTGTGCCGCCTGCGAGGTCTTCGGCCCGATCATGCGAAGCGTGTCGGACCGGTTTGGGCTAACCGTCATGGCGGTTTCTCTCGACGGGGGTCCGTCGAAGGCGTTCCCGAACTTCACCGTCGACACCGGCCAGTATCGCGCGATGGGCATGCAGGGCCAGCAGGTCCCCGCGCTCGTACTCTTTGACACCCAGACCAAGCGCCCGATGCCGATCGGCTACGGCGTGATGGCCGCAGACGAGGTGATGGATCGCATCTTCACCCTCACCAGCGTCGAACCCGGGAGTGACTTCTGATGCGCTCGCTGCTCCGGCTCTGCGCAGCCATATTCGCGCAGCTCACAATGGTGTTCGCCCTCGGCGGCCTGGTCGTCACGCCGGCGATGGCGGACGTCGGTTCCGAGATGAATACCTATTTCAACTCGGCCGGCTCCGCGGCGAACGTCACGGGACCGACCGCGTTCAACGGGCAGGCCGCTGGCTACTATTCGGGCGGCAGCCTCTGGAGCCGCTTTCCGTCCAAGTCGATCAATCCGGTGAACGTCGCGTTGCCGAGCGCGCGCGCCGGGTGCGGCGGTATCGACCTCTTCGCCGGCAGCTTCAGCTTCATCAACGCCGACGAGATGGTCGCCATGCTGAAGGCGACCGCCAATAACGCGATCGGCTTTGCCTTCCAGCTCGCGATCGACAGCATCTCCGCGCAGATTGGCGGCGTGATGAAGGACATGAGCCAGCGCGCCCAGCAGCTGAACGCCTTCAACATGTCGAGCTGCGAGGCCGCCCAGCAGGCGATCGGATCGATCTGGCCGGCGATGGACGGGGCGAGTTCCACCATCTGCCAGCAGGTAGGTGGCGCCAAAGGCTTCTTCTCGGACGCCGCGGCGTCGCGCCATGGTTGCACCAACAAGGGCGAGCGCGAGGACACGATCGCAAAGGCTGGCGATGCGGCCGAGCTCGTCCAGAGCAAGAATTACACCTGGTACGCTCTGATGTCGAAATCCGTCACCAAACCATCACCGGAATATGCCGAGTTCCTCATGACGATGGTCGGCACAATCATCTACGATTCCACCAAGAAGGCCGACAGCATGGGTGGCTTCCACTTCATCGCGCCGGCCAGCTGGGACGTCTACCAGACCCTGCTCGACGGATCCGCGACGGCACCCGCCAAGGTGCTTCGCTGCGACACGACCGAGGAGAAGGGCTGCCTCAATCCCGCAACACAAGACCTCAGCGTGTCGACGGACCAGGCGTTTCGCACTCGTGTTCTCAAGATGCTGAACAGCATGAGCGACAAGATCCGGACGAACACCGCGCTTTCCGGCGAGGAGATCAGCCTGCTCGGGATGACGAGCATTCCGCTCTACAAGATCCTGGTGGTCGACGAGGCGGCCCATTTCGCCATGTCGCCGTCGGATAAGGCCAGCCTGTCCGAGATCGTCGCGATCGAGCTTTTGATGGCGCAGATCGACCGCATGCTTGACGTCGTTTCCCGCGCGCAGAGCGGTGCCGCCTTCGTCAGCATGGACGAGTTCAAGACGTGGCGGAATCAGGTCGACACCGTGAAAACGGAACTGGCTCGCAAGAGCCAGCAGATGAATGCGTCGCTCAACCAGACGTTTCAGGTCATCCAAAAGACCCAGATGCTGGAAGCGACGCTCAAGAACGCAATGAGCCCCCAGATGACCGCCTCTCTCCGCTTCGGGCGGGGACTGTCGGCTCAGGGAATCCGGTAAGGGGATCGGGCCGCCATGCTTGAAGTCTTCACGATTGGTGGCGGCGAGTACGTCGTCAACGTCTTAAACGCCGTGGCGGCATGGTGCGGAGGCGGCGGATACCGTTCACTCCTGCAGGTCGTGATGGTCATGGGGCTGGCCTACTCGCTCGCCGTCGTGGCCTTTAATCTGGATTGGCGAGCTTGGTTGAACTGGTTCATCCAGTCGACGGCGATTTACATGATGCTCATGGTGCCGACCGTGTCGGTGAAGGTGACGGACCGCATCGACCCCGGTCTTGCGCCGGCCGTCGTCGACAATGTCCCGCTCGGCCTCGGCGTCATGGCCTCGTTCACGAGCCAGATCGGGGACTGGATGACCAGGCAGGCGGAGACCGTCTTCGTCATGCCCAACGCGGTCGCGCTGTCGAATAACGGCATGATCTACGGCGCTCGGCTGATGGAGAAGGCTCGTACCTTCCAGATCACGGACAGCGTGTTTCGGGCGAACCTCGACGAGCAGCTGAAGCAATGCACGTTCTACGACGTGCTGCTGGGCTTCAAGTCGATGGATGACCTGACACATTCCACCAACGTATGGGCAGCGATCGGACCGGGCAGCCCGGCTCGCAGCCAGCGGTGGATCGCCTCGACGGGCGCGGGGACGACCGAGACCACCATCATCCCGTGTAACGAGGCCTATGGCCGGCTGGATGCGACGTTCAACGCGCAAATCGAGAAGGACCTCCTGCCCTTTGCTCGCGGCGCATATCCCAAACTCGTCGATAGCGTCGCCGCTCAGAAGCTGAAGGACGATCTACCGATCGTTGCAGCGCACATGCACGGCTCCTCGACGGACGTGTACGCATACCTGAAGCAGACCTCGACGATCGACAGCTTCCTGGCAGCCCGCGAGAGCTTCTCCGACGCGCGCTGGGACGCGTACGCCTCCCAGCGCGCGGACGCACAGGCCAAGAACACCTACACGTCAATCGCCCAGCAAGCGATGACGTGGGTCCCCCTGCTCGGCATCGTGCTCACCGTTGTTTTCTACGCGATGTTCCCCGTCCTTTTCCCGCTCTTCCTCTTTCCGCGAACTGGTGTCGCAACCCTCCGCGGTTACGCGGTGGGGTTTTTCTATCTGGCCAGCTGGGGTCCACTTTACGTCATCCTGCACATGTTCGTGATGAGCCGGGCTGCCAGCGCCTATCACGCGATTGCGCCGAATGGTCCGACCCTGCTGATTGCGGACGGCATCGATAGCGTGAACATCGACATCTCGACCCTAGCCGGGTTCTTGATGATGAGCGTGCCGTTCCTGGCGGCCGGCATGGCCAAGGGCGCGATGGCGATTGCCGGCCAGGCGACGTCCATGCTGATGCCGGCACAGAACGCCGCGGAACAGGCGGCGACGGAGCGCACGACCGGCAACTATTCCTACGGGAACACCTCCTTCCAGAACCTGACCTCCAACATGGTCCAGGCCAACAAGTGGGACGATCAGCCGAAGCATGTCTCCGGGTTCGGGGTGGGCAGCTTCATGAATGCCGATGGCGGCGTGACCACATCGTTCGCCGGGGGCAGTAACGCCTACGACACACGGCAGGGCATCTCGAGCCTCGCGTTCACTCCGTCGCGCAGCAGCGGCTTCGACCAGCAGATGAGCCAAGCGCTATCGGAAGGTCAGTCCCATACCCAACAGGTCCGCAACGCCGCGTCGCAATCCTGGCAGGCGACGGCATCGACCGGAACCGATCTTCTCACAGCGGCCGAGCACCGGAGGGGCAGCTCCACGGAAACTGGATCTGGCTTCAACAACAGCGTTTCGAAGATGACTGAGGCGTCGCGCAGTCTCTCGAGTGGGCTGTCGAGCCGCTTCGGTCTCAGCGAGGCCGACAGCCAAAGCATAGCGCGAGCGTCGCAGACATCGGGCGATGCTAATGCAGGGCTTTCGGTTCTTGCGAGATGGGGTGGTTGCCGCCCTCCCAGACGGCATCGCGATGTGCCAGAAAAGTGGAGTTTGAGGCCACTGAGCAGAAAGGACGGCAACCGTGACA
>Ga0265296_1000875_pt1 | contig 39355 bp, 34 predicted proteins | sample MunlanPumphouse1_FD_189073 | JGI IMG/M metagenome (GOLD analysis project Ga0265296, IMG submission 189073) | Groundwater microbial communities from a municipal landfill in Southern Ontario, Canada - Pumphouse #1 | ecosystem: Environmental > Aquatic > Deep subsurface > Groundwater | place...
CGATCCCAGCCGCTTCAGGGCGTTGTTGAGCCGGGCGCGCACCGCCATCAGCTCGTCCTCGGTCGAGGACTCCAGGTCGGGCCCGCGAAACCGGAAGGCGGCCAGGAAGGACCCGTCCTTGTTCAGGACCACCCCGGGCGCGACCAGCGCGGCCCAGGGCAGGTGGTCGGCCAGGGCGGCGGGACGGCGGCGATGTTCGTCGAGGAACCGCATCGCGCCCTCACCCGTCCAGATGACCGGGCATCGCCAGATGCCGGCGCAGAACATCGAAGAACCGCCGGTCGGACCGCGCCGCCCACAGGCCGATCGCATGGGCGACAGCCCACCACAGCAGGCCCAGCCACCAGATCCGCAGCGCCAGGCCCAGCACCAGGGCGATCGTGCCCATGGCGATGGCGTAGTCGCGCGGCATCCCGGCCATCAGCACCGGTTCGGCCAGGGCCTGGGCCACCGGCAGCTCCCACCCGTCCGGCCGCGGGTCCATCACCCGATCTCCGCGCCGCCGGCGAAGCCGAAGAAGTCGAGGAAGAAGGTCGAGGCCGCGAAAGCGATCGACAGGCCGAACATGATGCCGAGGCCCCGCCGCATCGAGGAGCCGTTCTCGCTCATGGCGATGCCGGCGCCGAAGACGACCACGGCCACGACGGCGGCGGCCTGGACCACCGGTCCGGTGATCGATTGAACCACCTGCTGCAGCGGCCCTTCCCACGGCATGCCGGAGCCTCCAGCAAGGGCCGGTCCGGCCAGCATCAGGCCACACGTCATCGCTGCGCCGAACAGGCGGCGCCCAGGTCTCCATTGCATGATCTGCTTCCTTTGTTTCAGCGCAGGTCGCCCCGCCGCGACTCATTGCAAGCAGATAAAATCCCCGCCTGTCAACGCCATTTGTACGAATATTTTCAACGACTTGTATGCGACTTGCTGACGACTTGGTTTAACTCGGCAAACGACTTTGCCAGGGTCGTGGCCATGACCTTTCCCGACCCGTCCGACGACTTTCGGCGACGTTTGACCAAACCTCGGCAGCGCCGGACTTTGGCCGGCCTCCCTTCCGATATCGACGGTTCAGAACAGCCGGTCCCGGCGATCGGGCCGTCCCTTCAAGGGGGACCCCGCCTTCGGATCCGCGCGCTTCACAGAGGCGCGAACCACGGTGTCGATTCGCGGGCCTCCCTGTTGTCGATGGCGTCGGGCGCAGCCCTGACCGTGCGCCTGGTCCTCCCGGCGTTCGGAAGCGGCAGTTCGGCGCGCGGGGGAACACGCAGGGCTGCGCGCGCCATATTCCCCGGCTGGGCCTGGCGACGGCCGGCCCAGAACGACCCCGGTCCCGGCGATCCATTGCCCAAAGCCGTGGTCGGCCGTCTGCAGACGTTCCGATTGATCGCCTTAACCCTGTCGACCGCGTCAATGATCGGCCAGAAGATCGGCCAGAAGATCGGCCAGAAGATCGGCCAGAAGATCGGCCAAACTGGCAAGGCGGAACCTTCTGTAGCCTCAAACGCCTTACATTATAGCCACTGCCGGGATATGGATGGCGGGTCCCTCCGCGCGGAAAGATCGGCCAAAATGCCAGAAGTTCCCGAGTCACCAACCCGTATCGAGCCCGCTCGTCTCGAAACGCTCCCGGCGAGGATCGCCGATCTCGTCGCCGACCTCGCCGCGCGGTCGGCGGAGCTCGGCGTGGGCCTCCATCCGAAGACCGCGCGTCACCTGGCCGATCTCGTCCGGATCATGAACACCTATTACAGCAACCTGATCGAGGGCCATAACACCCGTCCCCGGGATATCGAAAGGGCGCTGGCCGGGGTCTCCGATGCGGACAAGCGGGATCTCCAGGCGGAGGCGGTCGCCCACTATCGCGTTCAGCAGGAGATCGATCGCCTGGCCGCCGATCACATGCTCCCCGATCCCGCAGATCCCGCATTCCTGCAGCGTCTTCACCGCGACTTCTACGCGGATGCGTCCGAGGCCATGCTGACCATCAAGGGGGCTCGCCACACCTTCCTCATGACGCCCGGAGAATGGCGCCGTGGCGCCGACCAGGATGTCGAGGTGGGCGATCATCTCCCGCCCGCCTCCGAGCAGGTGCCGGCGTTCATGGCCCATTTCCATCGCCGGTTCGCCTTCCAGCCGGCGCCCGGAGAGGGGCTGATCAGCGTGGGCCCGGGCCGGTCCAGCCGGATCGTCGCGATGGCCACCGCCCACCACAGGTTTGCCTGGATCCATCCGTTTCCCGACGGCAACGGCCGTGTTGGACGGCTGATGAGTCACGCCATGGCGCATGAAGCCGGAATCGGGGCTCACGGACTGTGGTCGATCTCGCGGGGACTGGCTCGGGGCCTTGATCCGGGACCGGAAGGACGGACCGAGTACAAGCGTCACATGGCGCGAGCCGACGAGGTCCGCCGCGGGGACCGTGACGGGAGGGGGCATCTGTCCCTGACTCAACTCGAGTCCTTCACCACCTGGTTCCTGGAGGTTTGTCTCGAACAGGTCGGGTACATGGGAGAATTGTTCGAACTGAACGGCCTGTCCGACCGCCTCGCGAAATACGTTCTGATCTCGGGCCTCCCGGCGGAGGCCAACGCCCTGCTTCAGGAAACCCTGATCCGGGGAGAACTCGACCGCGGCGAGGCCGAGCGCGTGACCCGCCTTCCCGAACGCAGCGCCCGGCGCATCCTCAAGGAACTGACGGAACGCCAGCTCCTCGTGTCCGATACGCCGAAAGGACCCGTCTCGCTTCGCTTCCCCGCCGATACGCTCGACGTCCTGTTTCCACGCCTCTACGCCTAGCGATCACGGACGCGGAGCCGGGTCGCCGCGCGAGATCAGGCCAGCTGACGGCGACGCCGCCTTGCGCCAGCATGATCGGACTTTTGTCTTCATCCTTTCTCCCCAGACCCGGCCAAGGTTCCAAGGCTGGTCGTTTGGCAATACGGGAGTTTGATCACTCCGGGTGCTCAAACAGCCGGTCTGGAAAAGCCAACATCGCCTATCTGATCAGCCACCCTCGCCCCATGGCCGAAGTGCTGCGTCCGCGCCGGAAGGACATCGCCGATGAGTTCCGGCGGGCTTCGTCGGCATGACGCAGGCGCCGGTCAGCCTCGACGAACTGATCGCCGCGCGGGAAGCCCTGATCACGATCATCGTCGATGACATGCCGACCGCCCATCGCGAATTCCTGATCGACTTCAAAACCGGCGAACCGGATTGGGATCTCATCGGCCTGCCGGGCATCGCCGACCTGCCGGCGGTACGCTGGAAGCAACGGAATCTGGACCAGCGCGCACCCGACCGACGCGACCACCTGGTGGAAGGGCTGCGCGCCGTCTGGCCGTCATAAAGCGGCGCTGCGCCCGGGACGACCACGCCTGGACATCGCCTTCCTGACCGACCGGACCGGCGCGTGACCGCGCCGCCGGCCGAGCCGGGCATCAACGGGCCGCGGCGCCGAAGCGCTTCAGGCGCCGCGATATCAGCGATCCATCAGTAAGCAGCGAAGCGCCGGCGCGCTCTGTCCTCACGCGAGCGGCGTCAGCCGGTAACGATCCGCCTCAAGACCTTCGACGGCGAGCACGGCCTCCACGCGCCGGCCTACGGCGGTGCGCTGGATGTGGACGATCCGGTCTATCGCCTGGGCGATCGCGCGCCGGGGCGGCTGGGCGACCACTTCGCTGAGCAGGTCTTCCACCCGCCGCAGGACATCCCCGGCCGAATTGGCGTGGATCGTCGACAGACCGCCGGGGTGGCCGGTGTTCCAGCTCTTCAGCGTCTCGAGCGCGGCGGCGCCGTCACGCATCTCCCCGACGACGATCCGGTCCGGCCGCATCCGCAATGCGTCCCGGACCAGATCGACCACGCCGATGGCGACCGGCGCGCGCCGGGTCAGCACCGCCACCACGTCCCAGGCAGAGCACTGCAGTTCCGGCGTATCCTCGATCAGGAAGACCCGGTCCCCGGCGAAGGCGGGTTCGGCGAGCACCGCATTGGCCAGGGTGGTCTTGCCCGATCCGGTCCCGCCGGAGATGAGGATATTGCGGCGTTCGGCCGCCGCCTGTCGCAGCGCGTCCGCCTGGGCCTCCGTCATCACGCCGTCGCGGACATAGTCGGCCAGCCCCCAGATCACCGCGGGGCGTTTGCGGATCGAGAAGGCCGGCGCCGCGACGATCGGGGGCAGCAATCCCTGGAACCGTTCGCCCGTCCCCGGCAGGACGCCGGACAGACGCGGATCCTCGCGCGCCACTGTCTCTCCGACATAGTCGGCGATGAGCTTGATGGCGCGCTCGCGCGCCTCGGGCGAGAGGGACTGGCCGGTGTCCTGACGCCCCTCCCCGCTCCGGTCGAGCACCAGGCGACCGTCCGGGTTGGCGAGGATCTCCACCACTGCCGGCTCCTCTAAAGCGGCGAGGACCGTCGGTCCCAGGGCATGCCGCAGCGCCTCCAGCTTGCGCTCGGCGACGATCGGGTGGGTCGCCATCAGTTCGGCGGGTCGAACGAGCGGGGCTCGCGCGCCGGCCCGGGCGCCGCGTCGCGATCGGACCGGCCGGCGACGATCCGGGCCGCCGTGGCGTCGAGCAGCCGCTCGATGCGCCGGTCCACCGCCGCCTGCACCGTCGGATCCTGATCCACCACCGCGTCCGGCAGGCGCAGGAAGAAGGCCCGCGCCACCTCGATCAGCAGTTCCTGGACGATCTGCATGTCGCGCGCCGTCGATCGCATGTGGTCGCGCAGCGATCGTTCGAGCTGCAGCAGGCGATCCTCGGGATCGGCCTGCGGGCTCTTGAGCAGGCCGCGCGCAATGGCGCGTCCCGCCGCCTGGCTCAGGGGCATCCGCCCGCTGCGCGCCTCCCGGTTCAGGCCCGAGACGATCTTGGGGTCGTTGAGATAGACCTGCACCCGGCTGGTCTGGCGGTTAGTCCTGGCCATCGCTCAATCCTTGAAGTTGGTCGAGGGCGGCCTGCTGGGCCGCCATCTCCTGCGCCACCCGCCCGTAGATGTCGGCCGCCCGCGCCGCCGCCTTCTTGTCGTCCATGGCCGCCGCCACCTCCTTGAACAGCGGCAGACTGGCCTGCGCGTCCTCCCCGAGACTGCGCCGCCCGGCCCACGGATGAGGGGCGCGGGGCGGAACGTCGAGCTGCCGGCCCTGATCGGGCGGGGTTTCCCCCGCGCGGCTCCGGAATGGTTCGCGCCGGTCATAGAGCAGCTTTTCGGTTCGCAGCGGCCGATGCCCCGCCACGAACACCAGCTGCTGATCGTCCGGCAGCGACCGAATCTCGCCCGGCTCCAGCAAGGGCCGTTCGATCTCCGCGCGGGACACCGAGCTGCGGCCTGTTCCCAGTCCCGCGGGGCCGCTCCGGCTGGTGCGGGTTTCGGTCACCGAGCCGGTCAGCCTGGAGACCTTGTCCTGGGTCAACGGATCCAGGGCCGAGAAGGCCGTATAGACCGCGCAGTTGTCGAGAATGGTGTTGTGCTGACCATAGGTCTCGACGATGTCATTGAGCGACTGGGCCACGAACATCGCCTTGACCCCGTAACCACTCATCAGACGCAGCGACTTCTCGAAGAAGGCCAGCCGCCCCAGGAGCGGAAACTCGTCCATGACCATCAGAAGCTTGTGGCGTTTCTCCCGGCCGGTCGCGTCCCTGGTCTCCTCCGCCGTGAGGGCCTGGGCGGCCGCATAGAACATCAATCGCACGAGCGGCCGCAGCGCGGCGGCGTCCGCCGGGGCCACCTGGACATAGAGCGACACCGGCGCTTCGGCGCACATCAGATCGCCCATGGCGAAGTCGGACGCCGACAGCGCCCGCTCCACATCCTCGCCGGCCAGCCATTTCAGATAGGACCGCGCCGTCCCCTGCACCGATGTCCGGAACCGGTCGTGCATGGCGGCATAGCCCTTCACCGCCGTGCGGATGAACGGATGGGTCTCGGGCTTGCCGCCCGCCCCCGACCGGTGAAGGGTCTTCATCATCCGGTCGGCCGCATCGTCGAGATCGGCCAGAAGCTCCCGCACCTTGAGCAGGGTCTTGTCAGCGTCCTCGGCTGTGTAGAGGACATGCAGGATAACGGCTTCGAGGATTTCCGAAGCGGCCTTGTCCCAGATCGCCTCATCGTCCCTTGCGCCCCCGGGATCGGACAGTATGGCCACCAGACGCTGGACCTGCGCCAGCTCGCCCGGTCCCGGCTGGATCTCCGCCAGCGGATTCCAGCGCGCGGACGCCGGATCCCGCGGCGCGAAATAGGAGGCATGCGAGAACCGCGAACGCCAGCCGGCCGTGATCCGCCACAGTTCGCGCTTGGGATCATGCACCAGGACGCTCGGGGTCCACGACAACAGGGTCGGGGTCACATGGCCCCGCCCCTTGCCGCTGCGGGTCCCGCCGGTCACCAGGGTCGGCCGAAGATCGGCCGTCGCCAGCAGCCGTCCCCGCAACAGGCCGAGCACCGCGCCGGCCGGCTCGAGCAACCCCGCGCGGCGGGCCTCGGCCAGTCCGCCCCAGCCCCGGACCCGCCGCACCGACCCGTCGCCGCCGACGAGCGATCCCAGCCCCAGGCCGCTCGCCGCACCCAACAGGATCAGCGGCGCGCTGCGTGAGACCGCTGTCCGGGCCTCGTCGCCGAACTCCCCGCGCCAGGCCAGGATCGCCCAGGGCGGATAGAGCGCCAGGTCGGGATGAAGCCGCATCGCCGGGCCAAGCGCCGCGGCCCAGTGATAGGTCCAGGCGAACAGCTGGGTCGCCGCCTGCAATCCCAGCAGCAGACCCAGACCGAGGCATGCCAGCCGCGCCGGCACCTAGCCCGCCTCACCGGGAGGATCCCGCCGCTCTCCGGAGACATCGAGGACCAGCAGCGGCGCGGCATCCATCCGGCGCTGGTGATAGGCGACCAGCGCCTGTCGGAGCGCCGGCATCGAGGCGGAGTCGGCTAGCTGAAGGATCGAGACGGCCTCGGCTTCACGATCATGCAGGATCCGCCGTTCCGCCTGCGCCAGCGGCAGGAGCTGGCGGCCCACCCGCTCGAAGGCTTCGGCCAGGACCTGATTGCCCGCGCCCCGGACGATGCGGCCGAGACGTTCGGTCAGCCGCTTTTCCGGTGCGGCGGACGACGGAACGGGTTCATCACGGTCCTGCACGGCCTCGGCCAGGTTCAGACTTGTCGTCAGGCAATGGAGCCGGAAGGCGAACCGGTCCCGAACCAGGGCCGCGTCGATCCGCGAGGCCAGATAGCCGCCGAAGGGCGCCCGTTCGATCAAGCCCTCGCCGCACAGCCAGGCGAGAGCTTCGCGCACCGGCGTGGTCGACAGCCGCAGGCGCCGGGCCTCCTCGATAATCACGATCGGCGTCCCGGGCGCATAGGCCCCCTGCTCGGACAGATGGCGAATGCTCTCCAGGGCAAGGAGGAAGGGATCGCGCTTTCGGGTCACGGTCGTCTCCAGGAAGGGAGCCAGGGTTTCTGGCGCGGATCGACCGGCTCGCCAATGAGTTGCAACCCCGAATGGCCAAAAACGCCATAAAACGTCGAGATATCCGCCGTGCGCCGTCGGTTCATCCGCCGCTTTGTGGCGGAGGAGCACCGGTTGTGTACGGAAACGAAAGGATGAGCGTTGCCCACTGAAGCGTCCCGTCGCACCATCCCGTGTTTGAGAGGTTTCGCCGATGAGTGGAGTGCCGCCTGAACTGCCCCGTGACGGCGAGTTGCTTTCCGCGGCGGTCAAGGCGGTCCGCAAACATCGCGGCATGACCACGGCCGAGGTCGCCCGCGCCATGAACATGGCGCTCAGAACCTATGAACGCTTCGAGTCGGGCGCCACCCGCCTCAACCTGGACCATATCCACCGCTTCGCCGCGGCGACCAACAGCGATCCCTATGCGCTCATTCTTTCGGTCGTGATCGGATCCTCCGAGCTGGCCCGGCGCTGCGCCGACAACAAGATGGCGACCATCCTCACCGTGGCGATCCAGCGGTTCGACCGGACCATCCAGGATCGCCTCATGGACCTGGACGCACGGACCCTGATCACCGCGGTCACCGGCATGTTCGACACCCTGCTGGACGGCGACGAGACCAGCGAGCAGGCCCAGGCCTGGTTACAGACGGGCGCGGCGGAGCTGCTCGCCAAACGCCCCAAGCCGGGGCGCTGAGCGCCAGGACGTTCACCCAGGACGGCGAAGGGGGTTCGCACCTCAAACTCACGATTGTTGAAGAGCCGCACGCCGACCGGACGAACGGGTGGTCGTCCTCGGCGGGCGACCGCCCCCGTGCACCTTGTCGCCAGCAGACCGGCCCGACCGGCCTTTCGCACCTCGCGCGGCGCCCGGTACTGGTCGGGGCGTTGCGACCCGGTCGGGCATGCGTATTCCGACGGTGCCCTTCCTCTCGCCCCCGAGCGGTAGGGCGCGAGGTTGGCGCCTCTTTGATCTAGTGATACAAAACCTAGGATATTAGACCCTAACCTCCGAGGTTTTGATGGTTGTGACCCCCACGCCCGGCAATCGCGACCTTGCCCGCAAGATGCTCGCCAGGCGAGGCATGATGCGTCTGGCCGACCTCAGAGCGGCTGGCGTCACGGCTGCAACGATGCGTCGCATGCAAGACGCCGGCGAAGCCGTGAAACTGGGGCGCGGCCTCTACCAGGCCCCCGACGCGGACTACACGACCGAACACAGTCTGGCCGAGGCGGCACTGCGGGTCCCCAACGGCGTGATCTGTCTTGTGTCAGCGCTCGCCTATCATGGCCTGACGGACCAACTGCCCTCGAAGGTCTGGGTGGCCATCGGCCATAAGGACTGGTCGCCGAACGCCTCCGTCCCGCCGCTGCGGATCGTACGGTTTGCGGACCATCTGCTGAAGGACGGCGTCGAGACCATCACGGTCGAAGGCGTCGAGGTTCGCATCTTTGACATCCCCAAGACCATCGCGGATTGCTTCCGCCATCGACGGTCCGTCGGACTCGCCGTCGCTCTGGAGGGTCTTCAGGAGGGACTTCGTCAAGGCAAGGTCAGCCCGTCGCAAATCCTGGACGCCGCCGATCGCGGACGAGTTGGCTCTATCGTGCGGCCCTACCTCACGGCCCTGACCGCCAATGGCTGACCCCGTTCGCAACATTGGCGCCTCGGTTCGGGCCCGCCTTCAGAACCTGGCGCGGACCACGGGCCAACCGTTCGAGACCCTTCTGGTCCGCTATGGTCTGGAACGGCTGCTCTATCGCCTGTCCAGGGCGGAGCACAGCGACCGGTTCGTTTTGAAGGGAGCCATGCTGCTGATGACCTGGCTCGAGATTCCGCTGCGGGGCACCCGGGACGTCGACTTCCTCGGCTTCGGCGAGCCGAGCCCCGAAGGTATGCTCCAGGTCTTCCGCGAGGTTCTGGCGATCCCCGTCGACGAAGATGGGGTCGTCTTCGACGTTGATGGGCTCCGGGTGGATCGGATCCGTGAGGAAGCGGCCTATGGCGGCCTTCGCCTGCAAACCACCGCGACCATCGACCGCGCCAAAATCAAGGTCACGATCGACATCGGCTTCGGCGACGCCACAGAGCCCGGCATCGAGGAGATTGACTATCCGGCATTGCTCGATTTTCCGACGGCGCGCCTGCGGACCTATGCCCGCGAGACGGTCATCGCCGAAAAGTTTCAGGCCATGGTCGACCTGGGCCGGGCCAACACACGTCTCAAGGATTTCTACGACGTCTGGGTCCTGAGCCGTCTCTTCGCTTTCGACGATGATCGCCTGGCGCGGGCCATGGCGGCCACATTCGCTCGGCGTGGCACCGCCTTGCCGACCGTGTCGCCCGACGCACTGACGCCGGCCTTCTCCGGCGATCCGGAAAAACGGGCGCAGTGGCGGGCGTTCGTCGAGAACCTCGCCGAAGATCCCGGCGATCTCAACGGCGTTGTTGACGCCTTGGCCGACTTCCTGATGCCGCACGCCATGGCCGCCGCCCGCCACGTCCCGGTGCCCCCACCATAGCTCCTGGGGCGTGCCCGCGAGATCGCCGAGCATCCCGACGCCGGCAGGGCGTCCCAGCCCAGATCGACAGGCCGGAGAGCCCTGCCGTCCGGCACGATCCCGGACCGGCCTGGCTGGACGCCTGTCAACGGAGCAAGTCCTGGCTGGGGGCAGTCAAGCTCGTCCGACAGCGCTCCTGAATATACTCCAGATATAGCTTTTCAGGCGGTTCACCCGCGCGCTCACTCGTTGCGCCACATCCGTGGCGATCAACCCAAGGAGAGACCGTGATGACCACGCCCAAACTCCGCCTCGTCAGCTTCGGAAGCGCCAAGGTGCTCACCCGGGACGGCGAAGAAGGACCGTACCTCGAACTGATGTTCGTGAAGAGCCGCACTCCGGCCTGAACGGTCGAGTGGTCGCCCCTCAGGGGGCGGCCACAGAGGCCTTCAACCGAGGCCTCATGCAGCAGGTCAATGTCTATCGGACGGCCCCGGAGCCTGAAATTAGCCTCCGTCCCTCGTCGCGGCGCACCCGAAGTCAGGGAAGTGAATTCATTCTGCCCCTTGCAAGCGGGCGAACTCTGCCCGGCGCGACGCAGGTCGCTCCCGCCGACAGTCTGCATGGCCGGTCGTCGCGAAGAGGCCGCTGAATATACTCCAGATATAGCTTTTCTGCCGGCCACGCCGCGCGCTCATTGGGTCTGCCACATCCGTGGCGTTCAACCCCAGGAGACTGTGATGACCACGCCCAAACTCCGCCTCGTCAGCTTCGGCAGCGCCAAGGCGCTCACCCAGGACGGCGATATCGGACCGTACTTCGAACTGCTGATCGTCCAGAGCCGCACCCCGGCCTGAACGAAAGGGCGGTCGTCCTTGTGGCGACCGCCCCGAGGCCCGTCATCAGGAGGACCCCATGGCACGCCAGGTGACCCTTGCAGCCGGTCTGCATATGGTTCGGATCCGTGACGACGTGGTCATTCTCGACGTCGGCGCCGACCGGTATTCATGTCTCGTCGGCGGCGGAAATCAGCTCACGCCCGTCGGATCAGGGGCGGTCTCCGCAGACGACGACGTCCTGCAAGAACTTCAGTCAGCCGGCCTCATCGCCCCCGATCCAGGAGGGCCGACCTGCCGCACGCCGGTGACGCCGCGAGGCGAACTGACCGCCGATGAATACCCGGGGCGGATCGCGTGCCTGGACACGGCAATCCGGACTCTGGCGGCGACCGCGGCGTTCCGGGGTCAATCACTGGCGCAGTTGGTCGGCGTCGCAGAGCCCTCGAGCAACCGGCCGACGCCGTTCGACTGTCGGCGGATTTCGGCCCGGGCGTCAGCCTATCGCACCGTCCTGCCCTTCATCCCGTTTGAGGGACTCTGTCTTCAACGCGCCTATCAGCTGCGGCGCGTCCTCGCCTCCGACGGCCAGCGCGTGGACTGGGTCTTCGGGGTCAAGACCTGGCCCTTCTTCGCTCACTGCTGGCTCCAGATCGACGACCTCGTGATTGGGGACCGACTCGATCGCGTCCGATCATTCGCCCCCATCGCAGTGTTTTGAGGTGGGCGACTATCTGATCGTGTCGCGGGGAACTGCGTCGGCGGCGAGCGCACGCGCCGACACCTTGCGATCCCAGGCGGTCGCCGCCGGTATGACCGTTTCTGACCTGGGCGACCGTGCCTGGCTGGCGGTCGAGGGACCATCGCCTCCCGCCACCCTGCTCGTGGGCGCCTGGCGTTTGATTGGCCAGGTCTTTCACCGGGAGCATCGGATCGTAAGGCCGGACACGGACCAGGAGCCCTGGAGCTACGAACGCAAACTGCTGGCGCGCTTCTGGGGCCGGTTCGTGGGCGTTCGGCTATCGAGCGAAGGCGAGGTGGCCGAGATCCTGCGTGATCCTTGCGGCGGCCTGGACTGCATCGCGTGGGAGGATGACGGTCTGACGCTCGTGGTATCCGCAGTGCCGGCCTGGCTGCCGGTTCCGCGGTCCTGGAGCATCGCATTCGATCGCGTCGCCCAGGCGCTGCATGACCCGTTGCTCGTGTGGGAGGACCTGCTGCTCGACGGTCCGGTCGCCATCCTTCCCGGAACCGTCCAGCCGGCACCCCTGAAGACCCCCCCGACCGCGCTTTGGACGCCCGCGGCCATCGTCCGGCGCGGGGCGACGCAGCCCGTCAGCGACGCCGAAGCCGCTGCGGCGCTGACCCTGGCGCTCGACGACGCCGTGCGGGCCCTGGCCCTCGACGCCGGCCCACTCGCCGCGGAGGTGTCGGGTGGCCTTGATTCCAGCCTCGTGGCCGCCAGCCTCATCCGCGCGCGCAAGGACGTGGCCCCATGGATCAATCTCTATGGAGCGGAGGCCCAGTCCGATGAACGCCCCTATGCCACCGCCCTCGGCGCCGCGCTCGGTATCGATATCGTCAGCGTGCCCCATGCCAGCGGGCCGTTGAACGAGGCCGATTTCGAATCCATTTCCCATGGCGTCCGTCCGGGACTCGCCGGGATCGACATGCACCACGACCGCGACTGGGCCGGTCGCCTCCAGACTGCCGGCGCGACGGCGATCATGACCGGCCGGGGCGGGGATTCCATTCTGCTGCAGGGTGCGACGGCTGACGTGTTCACTGATCTCTGGCGCGCCCGGGGTTGGAGAGCGCTGACCTCCCCCGCCCTCCCCGGGCTCGCCAGGCTCAATGATCGATCGATCTGGTCTCTGATCGCAGGCGCGCGAAGACCGACCGAAGCCCGCCCTGCGCGACGCAACGAGATGATTGCGCCCATCGGCCTTCCGACGATTCCCCACTGGCTTGGCGACTGCGCCGATCTCGGGCCTGCGAAGATCCTGCAGATCGCCGGCCTGATCGACGGGATCGGCCGCCAATCCCCCTCCTTGCAGACCCGGGTCGTCAGTGTGCTGACACCCCTGCTGTCGCAACCGGTCGTCGAGACCTGCCTGGCTCTGCCCGCCACACAGCTCGTCCTCGGTCAGCGTGACCGGGGGCTGGCGCGCTCCGCGTTCCGCGATCGTCTGCCCCCGATCATCACCGAGCGCCGTACCAAGGGCGAGATGTCCGCCATTTATGGCCGCATGGTCGCCGATAACCTCGACTTCCTCCGGCCGTGGCTGCTGGAAGGTCAGCTGGCGGAGGCCGGCCTGATCAATCGGGCGGCCGCGGAAACCATGCTCTCGCGAGGCAATCTGATCTGGCGCGGGACCTACGGGGAGATCATGACGGCCGCGGCTGTTGAGGGATGGGTGCGGACGTGGAGTCAACGCCTGCGCCCGCGGGCGCGATCGGCCCGTCCCCGAGGGTCTCCTCCAGCCAGCGAAGCATCTGATCATAGACATCGAGGATATTGGCCGGACTGATGTTGGTGTGTCCCTCGCCCCAATAGGTGATGAGGCGGGCCCGGCCACCCTGGCGATTGACCACGCTGAAGACCCGTTCAGCCTGGGACATCGGCACATAGTCCCGATCCGCGGTGATCAGCAGGATGGGCGCCGTGATCCGGTTCGCCGTGAGATAGGGGCTGGCCTCAAGATAGCGATCGCTCGCCGTCCACGGCGGCCCGGGCATTCCGCCCTGGTTGGCCTCGACCCAACCCGTTTGCTGTCGCAAGGTGAGGCCTTCCTCGGGCATGGCGCGGCTGGCCGGGGTGAACTCACCCCAGAGGCCCAGCAGGTCGGTGGCCGGAGCCCAGGCGATGTAGGTCTGGTAGCGCGTCGAACGGCCCGCCGCGGCAACTGCGAGATATCCGCCGAAGCTGTGCCCCAGAAAGGCTGTCCGGTCTCGCGGGAGCCTGGGCCAGGCCGCCCACATGGCGTCGACGGCCAGATCCGTATCGGTCAGGAAGCCCTCGATACTTCCGCTCCCAGATGCGGCGACGGGAATCGAGGGCGAGAGGACGGCATAGCCCTCCGAGGCGAGCAGGGCGGCCCGCGGCCCGTAGAGCAGGTTCGGCGGGCTCAGGAAGCGCCCGTCATCGACCGCCCCGGGATAGGCGAGAACCACCACGCCCCTGGCCTCTTCCGGCGGCCGACCCGGCGGCAGGAAGAGCCAACTCGTCGTCGGCCGCCCCGAGGCGTCCAGGTGCGGCACGGGCACAGGCCGGGAGAGGGAGAGGTCCGCAAACCCCGCGTTGACCCGGTCCAGTTTGCGGTCCTCGCCCGGCACCGCCAGCCTGAGGGTCTCCATGCCGCGGTCGCGAGTGATCAGGAGCGCACCTTCGGCCGTAGCGGACATGACCGTCGTTTCCCCGGAAGGCGCGGTCCCCCCCAGCGGGGTCGGGCTCGCTCCCGTCCGCAAGACAGACAGACGCCCGGCGCCGTCGATCGCCAGCGCCCAATCCTGACGGGGCGGCGCGTTGACGCGCAGCCTGACGGGCTTCATCCGATCCGCGCTCTGAGCATCTGACACAGCGGCCTCTGCGGCGCTCCGCCGCGTCTTCCCGCCTGCCCCGATCTCCCACAGGCCGCCGCCCGCAAAGAGGAGCGCCGTTTCGTCGCCAATGGCCGACAGTCGGCCGGGCGCCTGATCCAGGTCCGCCGTCAGCGCGCGTGGCGATTCTCCAAGAGCCAAGGCCTGCCAATCGAACCGGGAGGCGTCTCGTCGCCGGGCGTAGAGAACAGGCGTGTCGCCGATCCAGTCCGCGCGCACGCCGGCGAGCTGGTCGATGTCGCCGCCCGGCGGGAACGGGTCAAGACCGTGACGATCAATACGGACGAGCGCGCCGTCACGGTCCACGCGCGTCAGATCGCCGCTCGCCCAGGACTCTCCATCTCGCCGAACCCAGACCAGCAAGGCGTCGGAGGTGAATGTCCACCGCAGCAGGTGCGGCGCCACATCTAGACCGGCGGGCAGCGAGGTCGCCCGTCCGCTTGCCACCTCGATCAATTCCAGCTGCCCCCGCTCGGGGTTGCCGAACTGACGCACGCCGTCGGGGCTGACCGGGACCGGGGAACCGGCACGCAGCAACGCGATGGCGCCACCATCCGGGGAGACGGCCCAATCCCGAATCAGACCGGACGCCAGGGGCCGCACCTTCTGGCTAGCGATATCCAGCAGCACCAGCGACCGGTCGCGCGCGGGAGTTTGCGCCATCGCCGCACCGCCGAGCGTGTCGACCACTGTGCGACTCGCCTCGCGCCCTCGGGCCTGGGCGGCCCATTGGCGCGCGATCTCTGCCTGGGCTCCCCCTGCGTAGCGAAAGAGCCATGGCAGCCGCGCGTCCGGAAGCACCGTCAGTCCAAGCCGGTCATCATCGAGCCAGGCGGCGGTCGAACCCGTAAACGGGGCATCCGGCGTCAGGCCGGTCCACCAGACTGTCCGGTCGGACATCTCGACCACGCCCGCCTCGAACCGATCGTCTCTGAGCCTGTAGATCAGCAGCCGCCGCCCTGACGGCGACCAGTCCCCGAGGAGCAGTCCGGGCCCCTCCGAAGCCGGCAAGAGACGCTCCGGCGACGTCCCGCCGCCGGTCTCCGCAATCCAGAGTTCGCTGAGGGTCCAGACCGACCGGTGATCGAGGTCGAAGGCCGGGGCGGCGTCGTATGCCGCTCGTCGTTCATAGACGGCCCATCGCCCGCCCGGATCCAGTGATGCCGCACCGAAGGACGACATTGAGACGACATCCCGGATCGTCATGGGACGACCCTGGGCGTGGGCGGCGGACGACAGGCAGGCAAGCGTCAGCGCGACCGCCGCGAGGCGACGCAGGAGGACGGTGATCATGGCGCCCTACCAGCGCTTGATCATCTGCAGGGCGACGGTGCGCCCCAAGACGCTGGCCTGGGCGGCGTCGAACCCGTACCCCGCCGGCGAGTCGTAGAAGGGCGGATCCTCGTCCGTCAGGTTCTGGACAGAAAGCGCCAGCTGCAGACCGGCGAAGGGCCCCGACTCCGCCGACCACGACGCCCGGACGTCAATCGTGTTCCAGGCCGCGATCTCCTGCCCGGCCAGGCCCTCATAGGCCGACACGTGGTTCCAGTGAGCGTCAAATCCCCAGCTTCCGTACGACCAGACAGCGCCGGCGCGGGAACGAAGTCGGGCCGGATATCCGACAAGGCCCAGGACGTCGCGCACATCGGCGGTCGGCGTGGGCTGGATGTCATAGTCGATCAACCAGGAGGCGGAGGCGTCAAGCGAGAGCGCATGGCTCCCCGTCAGCAACGGGTAGCGCGCCGACAGATCCAGACCCCGAACCGACACGGCGCCGGTATTGACCCAACGCCCGTCGAGAATGGCGCCATAGGCTGTCGGCGGGAACAGGCTCCCGCTGGCGAAGTCCGGACGGTTCAAGTAGCTGTTGACCAGAGCGAGGTCGGCCGGGTTGTTGGCCGCATCGACGAGCGTCACGAAGGGCTGGAGCGACGGGTCGGTCAACGCGCGGGCGATGTTCGCGGCCACAGGCTGGGCGATGCGGTCGCTGAACTCGGTGCTGAACAGGCTCGCGGTCAGAGTGCCGCCGCCGACCGGTCGGTAATCAAAGCCGAGTGTAAAGGTCTCTGCGGTCTCCGGCTCGAGGTCCGGATTGCCGCCATAGAGATACAGGGAAAGGACGTTCGCGCCCGCCCGCGGCAGGGAGGTCACCGAGATGGCCGAGGCGTCGTGGAGTTGTGGCAGGCCGGGCGCCCTGAAGGATGTGCCCCAGGAGGCCCGGACCGACAGGGTCTCGAGCGGCGACCAGATCACTCCCAGTTTCGGATTCGCCGTGGAGCCGAAGTCGTCGTACTCCTCGAACCGCCCCGCGAGCGAGAGTTCCAGGCGCCGGACCCCGGCTCGGGCATTCCCCTCTCCCACCAGCGGCACGCGCACCTCACCGAAGATGGCGCTGATCTTGCGATCCTGCTCGGGCGTGATTGTCAGCACCGGCGCCACGGTCGAGCCGAGACTCTCGACCTGGGTGTTGAAGCCCTCGCGCCGGAACTGCAGACCGACCGCCGCCTGCACCGGCCCCGCGGGGAGGTTGAAGAGCGGGCCGGTGAGCAGCAGGTTGGCCGAACTGGCCCGGCTCCGATCATGGGCCCGGGTGTAGCCGCTGCTGATGAAGTCCAGTACCGCCCGACCGTTCGCGGTCCCGTCTCCGAACGGGTTGAAATAGCCGTCCACCGCTGCCCGATAGGGCGTCGCCGGATCATCCGGAATATTGCCGAGCGCCTCGTTCAGGAATCGCGAGTTGACCCGCCCTTCCGTCCCGGAGGAGCCCCGTTCCTCTGCATGAGCCAGATAGGCTTCCAGCGACCAATCCCGGCCGAGCTCCAGAGCACCGCCGGCGGTCACGCCGAGACTTCGCGAGGAACCGAACCGGTGCGGCGGTCCCAAGTCCCGGTAGAACGAATAACCGATCGTGTGGGACGCCGCCCCGGACGGCGACACGAACCAGGGATTGGCGCTCGTGACGTTGAACACGGCCGGCGTCGTCGCCCCTGCGATGCTGTAGTCCCTTTGGCTGAAGCGCAGGTCGGCCGTGAGTTCCAGGCGCTCGCCGAGGCTCTGCCGGATACGGCCGTAGACGCTGCTGCGTTCGGTTTCGGGCGAGAGATCCTGCCCCTGGGCCGTCGCCTGCAGGTTGGCCTCCCCTGCCGCAAAATCCGCCGGGGTCGTGGCGGTGCCCGAGGGACCGGGCCGTATCGCCCAGCGGGCGACGTAGCCCCTGGCCACCGGGTCGAAGGCGACGATGTTGCCGGGCGAGGCGAACGGCGTCCGGTGATCCGTACCGCCGAAGGGTCTGAGGTCCCCATCCGCGGTCCAGGGCCGGTCCAGAGAACTGAAGGCGTTCACCTGCTGGTATTCGTACGACAGCAGGGCCGACCCGGTCTCCCAGGAGGTTCCGGCGAGATGCGATACCATCAGGTCCTCGGCCCCGCCTTCGGCGGCGCCAATCCGAAGCCGGGATTCCTGGCCATTGAAGGCCCGGCGCATGATCACATTGACCACGCCGGCCACCGCATCGGCGCCGTAGAGGGCGGAGGCCCCGTCTAGCAGGATATCGACCCGTTCGACCGCAGCGGAGGGAAGCGCCGATACGTCGGCGAACTCCCCCCGGTAGCCCGTGCCCGCGAGCCGGCGGCCGTTGACCAGGACCAGGGTGGCGTCGGCCCCGAGACCGCGCAGGTTCACGCCGGTGGCGAACACCGAGTTGGACCCGGCTCCATCGACCCCGGCCAGCGTCGCTGTGGGATTGGCCGAGCCGGCGTAGTTCTGGGGCAGGTCCTTCAGGATCTCGGCCACCGTGGCGGGTCCACGGCGATCCAGATCGTCACGACCCAGGACGACGACGGGCGAGGCGAGCTCGCCCGACGTCTTCAGCAGCGTACCCGTGACGATGATCTCGTCCAGCAGGACAGGGCTTTCCGCCGCCTCGGACGGCCCGCTTCGACGCAGGAAAATGACCCCCGGACGCGTCTGGGACCAGGACAGGCCCGACCCTCGCAAGAGAGTGTTCAATGCTTCCGGCGGCGCATGGCGCCCTCTCAGTCCCGGTGTCCGCAAACCGGCGACCAGATCCCCGGTGAAGAATATCTGCTGGTCCGATTGGGTCGCGAACAGATTCAACGCGTCTCCCAGCGACCCGGCCGGGATATTGAACTCGCGCGCCTCCTGGGCGCAGGCCGTCGTGCTGACGGCGAGAACGCAGGCGGCCAGCGCGCTGCAGGATAAAAGACTCGAGCGACTCATATTCATGGCTCCCCTCGACGCCACGCTGCGTCAGAGAAGAGACGGTTCAGACCCCGGGTAACCCCGGAGAGGTTTCTCAATTATTTTTTCGCTCCGAGAGGCGGACGGTTCCATCCGGCCCCGGAGTGACTTCAAGTTCGAACACCTGCGAGGCCGTAGAGACGAAGGCGTCGCGGTCCCCGGTCCTGAACACCCCGTTGACCGGCACGGCGTCCAGTGACGTAGCCTCCAGTTCGATCTTCGCCGTCAGATACCGGTTCACTTCGGCCACGGCCAAACGCAGCGGCGTATCGCGGAAGACAATCCGCCCGTCCGTCCAGCTGGTCTCGGCCTGCACATCGACTGAACGGACGGCGACCTCTCCGGCGGTGACGCGGGTACGTTGGCCAGCCACCATCCGCTGCACCGCCCTGCCCTCCCCCGCCGGCGCCACATCGACGACGCCCGACACCAGGGTCACGCTGACGGCGGCGGCGTCACGGCGAACATCGAACACCGTACCGACCGCCGTCACCTGTGTCCCACCGGCCTGGACGACGAACGGTCTCACCCGGTCGTGCGCCACGGTAAACAGCGCCTGTCCCCGCTCAAGATCCACGAGGCGCTGATCGCCCGCGAACCGAACCCTGACCCGCGAGCCCGTATCCAGCCGGATCGACGACCCGTCGGCCAACTGCACGACGCGCTGCTCCCCCACGCCCGTGACGAAGACCATCCGGCTCTGCATCCACGCCCATCCGCCCATCGCCAGCGCCGCCGCCGCGCCGACCGCAGCCAGTCCCAAAAGGCCGCGCGGGACAGCGCGGGACCGACCCGTGCCGGCCTTGCGCGACATCGCAGCCTCGAGGGCTTCCATGATGGCAGGATCGTCCGCCAGTTTGCCCGTATCGGCCCAGACCTTCTCGACACGTCGATACGCCGCGGCGTTCGCCGGCTCCGCGCGCCAGGCGAAGAATTCTTCAATCGTGCCGGTGCTGACGTTACGCGCGCCCAGACGGGCGTGCCAGGCGGCCGCCTCTGTCTCTGCGGTTTCAACCCGGATCGTCGGGCTGGTCATGGTGCGCCCCATCTCTAGCGCCGAAGCTGGGCTGCGCAGTGAGCCAGGGCCTTGGTCATGCGCCACTCAACGGTTTTGGGAGAAATCCCGAGCTGCTCTCCGATCTGCGTGTTCGTCAGACCGCCGAACCGGGATAGCACAAAGACATCGCGAAGGGGCACAGGCAAACCGAGGACCAGCTGCTTCGCCAGCACCTCATCGGTCTGAGCAGGCATTTCAACGCCCCACCCGTCCAGTTGACCGACTTCACGGGCGCAACGAGCCCGACGATCTCGTCCGGCATAAAGGTCCGCCGCCAGATTTGAAGCGATGCGCAGCAAGAGCGCTTTGGGATGCCGGATTCCCTGACCGGCATGGTACGGGCCGACCCGCAACCAAGTTTCCTGCAGAAGATCTTCAGCGTCTTGCGCCCCGTAGCGCCTCACAAGTCGGGCCCGGAACCAGTTAGAATAACGGTTGTAAATGTCAGACAGAGACGCCTGGCTTTCCTCATTCATCCGATCGAAGCCCTCCGCCACGGCTGGATCCCCAACAAGCAGACAAATCACCCAAGGCGTCGAAAATGACACGTTTAGGGGACAGCGCCTATCACGCTCTTCCGCCCAAGTGCGGGAATGGACGTCGTCTCCCAGCTTGGAAGGAACGTGAGGACCATCCGGCTCGGGGCTGGGCTTTCTCAGGAAGAACTAGCGTTCCGGGCAGGCCTTAAGCGCAGCTATTTGAGTGATCTAGAACGCGGCACACGGAACCCAACGGTGCGTGCACTTGGACGCATTGCAGATGCACTCGGCGTAACGCCAAGTGGGCTGCTTAAGGACCCGGAGGAATCGGGTATTCATGATTGAAGATGAATGAAATGACACGACTGGTGGGCGGCGCTCGGGAACGAGTTTGGGCCATCTGTCGTGATGGACGTTGTGGCCCTCTTCGGGAAAAACGTGCGAACGCTTCGGGATCGAGAAGGGTTGTCGCAAGAAGAGTTGGCTTTCAGGGCCGGCATGAAGCGGAGCTATCTAAGCGATCTTGAGCGTGGCACCAGAAATCCCTCTGTGCGCGCGCTAGGACGATTAGCGGAGGCGTTGAGGGTTGCTCCGTCTCGTCTTCTTGAAGACCCAAGCCCCTCAGAGACAGATTCGAATGTCGTCGTGAGGTCCCGCTAAGAGATCCGCAAGTGTGATGTCTGATCAGCGCCACAAGCGGACGTTGGCCTCCGGTCCAGAAGCGGACCTTCAGCATGCCGGCCTCTCACGCCCGGTCGTCCTTCGCCGCTTCTGCCACCGTGCGACCTCGGCCATAGTCCAAGGGTACGGCCCATCATCAGACGGGCCGGGCCGCCCGCACTCCGAGGTCCCCGCTTGGCACTTCCGTCTCCGTCCCCGAAGTCTCTGCGCCTCCGCGACGAAGAATGGGTGCTTCTGCTCGAACTCTATCTGCGCCGTCGGCCCATGGTGGTCTCGGCCGACGATCCTGAGGTGATTGAGCTCAGTCGCCTCCTCGCAGGTTCCGGCATCGCCCAGATGCCCGGAGATCAGCCACGGAGCCCAGACGGTCTGAGGGGAAGAATCAGCGTCTTCCGCACGCTGGATCCCGCAGTCGACACCCAGGACGTACGGAAGGCCCAAGGGGCGACCAAGGCTTGGGATGCTTACTCCGGCGACAAGGACCGGCTCCACCTTGAGGCCTTGGCCATCAAGGCGCGTCTGTCGCAGACCGCGTCAAACAATCCGGATTGGAGTTGGGATGAGACTGTCCTCGCCCTGCGGACGTTCCTTCGCCTGAACCAACGATACGCGAGTCAAGGAACACCTGACGTCCAGAGCCTGTCGCAAACTCTGCGCCGGTTGGCGGAGGCCCGCGGAACAGCCGGCGCGCCTAGCTTCCGCAATCCGGCGGGCGTCGCCCGCAAGGTCAACAAGTTCCACGCTGCGCAATCGGGCGAAGGCCCGCAGCGGGTTCGCGGCGCGAAGCTGGAAGCGGTTGTCTGGCGTCGCTTCCACGAGGATCCGGTTGAGCTGGAGCGCGTCGCCGAGGCAATCATAGACGGTGCGACACCAAGCGGCGATGGCCTTGGCACCGCGCCCTCCCGCGGGCCCAAGCCGAGGTTCGGACCTAGGCTCTCCAACCTCGAAGACGGTCAGACCTGCGTCTACCTGATGGAACTCAGGGGGGCGGTGGACGTCCTGTTCCCCGACCATGCCGCCGCCGGTCTCGCGGTGATCAAGGCCGGCCGATCGAACGACGCAAAGCGTCGGGTCAACGAGCTCAACGTCGGATTTCCGCCGACCTGCAATCTCGCGTGGACTCTGTTTGATCAACGCATGTTCGAAACGGGCCAAGCCGCGCATGACGCCGAGCGTCGACTTCTCGACCAGCTCTATGATCGCGGCCTAACGCTTGGGGGCGAGTTTGCTTGTTGCCCAAAAAACGAGCTGAGCGGCCTGCTCGATACCGCGCGCCCGGAGTGAAGCTCAGAGTATTAGAGAGCCTGTTGCGGTGATGTAGAAGGCTCTAGTCCGGTCAGGGCGAAAAGCTCCCGTCGAAAGGCTGTTGGATAGTTGCTCTCGGCGAGCGCTTTCAAAAGATGACCTTCCACCGCGTCTCCAATGCCGCCGTGAGTCTCTCTCAACTTGGTCAGAAGTTGCTTTCCGTCGGCCATCCGTACGCGCCACGCCTTGTGTTCCTGCCGATCCCAACCTGCTTCCCGAGCGATGCTGCGCATGCGCAGCATGATTTCCACAACGCGCGCCCTGAAGCCGGTCCAGGTGGTCTGTCCTGTGGAGGTTATGATTGGCTCAAGGTGAGGTCGCAGGGCGGCGCGATCACCACTGCCGAAGATCTTGGTGTTGATAATGCCTCGTACGAGATTCCTGAAATGCAGATCTGCGGAGGCGTACTTGTACTGGGCGGCGGTCACGAACAGCCCGAGACAAGTTTCGAAGGTCTCTGCAATCGTCTGCCGCGATTGGAGGTGAAGGCGCGCAGCAGGCGCGTGGTCCGCAAGCTTCCCGCAGAAATCCACCTCACCAAAATAGAGGTTTTCGAGTTCGTGCACTGAGATAAACAGGCAGCCCTCAAGATCAAGCGCTGGATCAGCGGGAGTGAACAGACGGTCCTTGGCTGTCAGAAGATCGTCAACCGCGCCGAGGGCCGCAGCGGCTTCGCCGTCCAGCAATCCGTAGAGTTTTGGGTTGCTGGATCGGTCCGCCCGTATTCGGTCGCGCACGGCTCGGCACCCCCCAAGGCCCGTCCCCGAAAGATGCGGCGCGACCTGAAACTCAAGGTCAGCTTCAAAGCCGGGGCCTACGATCGACTCGAATGCGTTCTTATCGCCCGGCCCCTCGACCATGAAGATCGTGCGGCCCGAGTACCGATTGCGCAGCGCGGTCGGATCGCCGATCTCGGAAAGATCCGGCATCAGCGCATTCCCTGCTCAATCAGATTTCCCCCTTTTGTGATCCCCGGCTCGATAACGTCGTGACGGAAGGTTTCCATGAGTTCCATGTTGTGAGTGGTGAAGATCACGGTCACGAACCGTCCCTCTTGGCGGACGATGGTTTTCAGCGCCGCGACTAAGCGTTGCATCCACTTGGGATGAAGGTGGTTCTCGACTTCGTCGATCAGGACGATCGTGTTCAGGGTCATATGACAAAGAGTGCGAACGTAGAATTGGAGCAAGGCGCGTTCGCCTTGGCTGAGCCTCGATAACGTGTGCGAACCGGTGCTGGATTCGACGTAGGTCAGGAGCTCGTTGCGCGTGGGTCTGCGTATGGCCTTCGATCTGTCATCGACAAACAGGTTCCCATTCAAAAAGTCGATCAGATCGGTGATCCGGTCGTCATCCAGCCATTCGAGCCAGACGAGAAGATTGTCGATAGACCCGTCCCAATCAGGACCGTCCGAACCGAACTTCTGAGCGGGCTGGTAGCCGAAGTTCTGCGGTCGCGTGATGGAGCGCTGATCAATCGGCGCGACGATCGTTCGGTCTGCTGGGAAGAGCAATACGGTCGGCAGGTCCTGGGAGACGCCTGCCAGCGCCGAAGGCTGCTCGCCCCGGCCCTCCATCACTGCCCGATAGAAGATCAGGCCGAGCTCATCGGTGGCGTCGAGTGGAAAGACCCCTGACCCGTTACGACCGATACCCAGCCTAGCCCAGGACGACGCATCCGCATCGGACCGGATTTCAACGTCCGTCCAGCTCCTCAGCGGGGTTTCACTTCCTGTCCAGAGCGATAACAACACCGTCTGTTCGACATTGTTGATGATCCAGCTGGCCCGCACATCAAGCTGTGCGCGGCCGAACTCCGCCGGATCGGCGAACCGTCCTGTCACAGGATCGGAGAGGAGCCCGAACAGACCGAAGATGGCGTCCAGGGCGGTCGTCTTCCCCTGCCCGTTCCGGGCCAAAAGCAAGTACATATTGGCCGGCGCCTTTTCCTCGCCCGTGCCCGTGGGCCCGCGCAAAGAAAAGTGTTCCAAGCCTTGGCGAAAAGGCCCGATCTCGTCGAGCCACAGGTCTAGCGGTTGCCACCGCGTGAAGGTCGCGCGCGTCATGATTTGAGGGCCTCGACAATATCTTCAGACGTGACCCGACAACCGTGCGCCCGTTCAGTCGCGCGGCCTGCAAGCCGGATCAGCATGTCGCCACGCATCAGGAGCGACTCGGCGCCCACCTCATCGAGAATAATCCTCGACTCGGCCGACTTCTGCACCGTCAAGGCGATCCGACTTGGCACGTTAGATCGGAGCAAGCCCGGGAAGGTCGCCGCTTCCGGCCGCTGCGTGGCTAGAACCAAGTGAATGCCGGCTGAGCGGGCCTTCTGGGCAAGGCGAATGAGCGGCGTCTCGATGTCTCGTCGGGTCATGAAGAGATCTCCGAGCTCGTCAATGACGGCCACGATCCGCCTCAACCCCGCGCCGCGCGCATTGGCCTCTGCGATGTTCCGGGCGTCCAACGACCGAAGTATTTCCTGGCGATCGCCCATCTCCTGAACCAAGTCCTCCAGTACGACGAGCGCGGCGTCGGCGGTTGTGATCGGACCGCCGTTCCGCACATCCTTCTGGCCGGTATAGGCCTGAAACTCGACAGCCTTCGGATCTATCAGAACCAGCTCGGGCGGACGGGGTCCAGTAATGAGAGAAAGGAGCAGGGCATGGAGGCAGAGGCTCTTACCGCTGCCGGTAGTGCCACCGATGAACATATGCGGTGTCTCGGCCAGATCGAAGACCAAGGGATTGCCGAGCACATCCGTAGCCACACAGACCGGAAGCTCCATCGAAGCGGCTTGGGGAGACTTGATCTCGCTGCGAACGTCGGACCACTCCACCGTGCGCCACGACGCCGCCGGACGCGGCACCGACAGGTAGACGCGACGTTCACCTGGCGCCAAGGCGGAGGTCACGGCGTTGTCGCCCCAACCCAAGGCAAAGGCGATTTTCCCTAGCCCCCGGCGCAGGCGGTCGAGGTCCTCAAGCAAGGTAAGCTCAAGTGTGAACCGCGTGATCCGCGGGCCGTCCTGAGCGTCCACGACAGCCGCGCCGACCCCGATCTGGCCGAGGATACGTTCGACCCGTTCGCCGACCGGGACAGAGGTCGCGGCGGCATCCGACGAGGACACGCCGCGGTCGAAGTAGAGCTCTCTCAACAGGTAGTCGGCGAAGCTGTCGCTCTCAGACCATTGACCGTTGATCTCGTGCAAGCCACGGCGAATATGCGCTTGGAACTCGGTGTCGAAGTCCGCGTCGTCAAGGAACAAATCCCGGCCGGTGTAGACCGACAGAATGGCCCGGAAGGCGTCCGTGAAATCCTCGTTCAGGCTTCCGCCCTCGCCGGTGACCTGACGCAGATGAAGACCTGATCCTTCCTTACTGTAAGTCAGCGGTGGAAATGTCTTGCGGTCCGGCGGCTCCGCGATTTGGAGAGACCGCGCGAGGCCGAGCCGGGTCGCCAACCATTGCTCCTTTTGTCGGTTCAGGCCGCGTCCCAGGATGACGCTGACCATCTTGCGCTCGACGGGGCTGAGATAGAGACGCTCCGCCATTCTATTGAGCCACCAAAGTGCCAGGTTCGATACGCGCGCGGTCGCCGGTTTCGTTGAAGATCCGGTATTCGACGGACACCTTGTCCTTGATGAGGTTGAAACGGTGCAGGTCGATCTCGGAATTGGTAGGCAAAATTACAACCTGCTTGGCCAACTTCGGATAGTAGTTGATCAGCATATTTTCCTGATTTTCCCGGTCGATCCGCCCAAGCGGAGTGTCGATGACGACGGGCATGTCATGTCCGGACACGTCCTTCATCGCCCACAACAGTGCGGTAGCGGCCAGCTGTTTTAGGCCCGCCGACAGGCTTGATCGTCCGATCGTTCGGTTCTGGCCGTCCATAAACGTCATGGTGTAGAGATCATCGATCGCAACGTGCGAGACTAGGCTGTGATCCTGAACCAATTGGTCAAACCGCACGTTGATGCGCGCCTCCAGCTTCTCCCGCATCGCCGCGCGTAAAGCCTCCCGTAGTTCATTGAGGGCAAGCGTCACGCGGTTGATGAACTTGGTTTCATTGCGATCCTGCTCCGCCCGATCCGAAGATTCCGACAAGGTGGCGATCTTTATTTCAAGATCCGCAATCTGTTTCGCCGCCTCGTCGAGCCGGGACTGATGTTGGCCTTTAGCCTGGTTGTTGGCGGCCATGCGCTCTTCGATGACCGCGATCTCGTTGACGACGGTGCGGTAGAGATCGAGGTTGGCCTGTGATCCAACCTCGATCTGGATCAGCGCTTCCTTGACCTCAGCCAGTTCGAACTCGAGCCGTCGCATGAGATCCAGTTCGGCGCTTTGAGCGCTCAGCGCATCATCGCCCGCGACGGACCAGCGCAACAGCATGTCTCGAAGCCGCTCTGCCCGCAGGGGCTCAAGGGAGCCAAACAGCTGAAGCTCGACCTCCGGCGGCAGCTGGCCCTCCATGCCGTGAAGGATACTCGTTGCCAGTCGAGCTGCGTCTTCAGTGGACAAAACTGTGTCTGAGGCAGCGATCCACTGCGGCAGGAGGGGTGACAGCTTGCGGATGAACCGTCGCTCGGCTGTGCTTCTACTGCTGATCTGCAGCTCAACGGCCGCCAGGGCGGACCGCACCAGTCCCAGATTGGCCAACATCGGGGACGCCAGAGGGACACTTTCGGTAATCTTCTCCTGCTGCTCCGAGATGGCGACGAGGAGCTCCCTCTGCCGGGCCTCCAAGGCCGCGCGCTGGCTTTCGGACGCCCCCCCGCTCAAGGATTCGCGGCGCAGCTGGAGTCGGCGCAACAAGCCGCTGTCTTCGGTCAGAACCTCGTTCAGATCCTCCAGCTTCTGCTCGGCCAGTTGATGGTCTCCCCGCACCTTGACCAAGGCGGCTTCGGCGGCATTCAAGCTGGTCAGCAGACTTCCGCCCATGCCGCTCCGTTGTCGCTCAGTTCGGATGTTGGTTATTTCGGCGGTGAGATCATTGAGGAACGTGATGCGGAGCAGTCGGTCGAAGTCTATCGGCTTGCGGCTGTCGCTCTCCGCGATCGACTTGATATCCTCGCCGTCGAAGAAGAAGAAGTCGACGAATTCGGGCGGGAGGAGATCACTGATCCGATCCTTGGCAACGTCGCCCGCCAGCCGCTCGAGACCGTCAAACACCACCGCGTGTTCCGTATAACCGGTCGGCGTCAGCGTCCAGTTCCGCTCGGCCGTGATCTCCGTCCCGTCATCCAATACCCAAGTGGCCGCGACGCTGGCGGTCACTTCGGTACCGTCGGCCGCAGCGCGCTTTGCTGCCTGCCGATTGATGAGGCCGGACCAGTTGCCGCCGTCGCCTACGACGTATTGACGGTGGCCCAAGGTCCTGGCCGGAAAACCCAGGGTCCGCACGCTTTTGGGCTCGATGCCGAGAAAGAGAAGCTTGAGCGCCCGCAAGAAACTCGTCTTGCCCATGCCGTTACGGCCCCAGATCAGGGCGATCGTCTTCGAGTCGTCGTCGACGGGAAAAACAAACGACACCTTGCCGTCGTACGCGAAGATGTTGTGCAGCTCGATCTGCCGGAATTTCATTCGCGATCCACAACCCTGGCCGCTCCGGCTTCGATTGCGCGATCGAGAATAGTGGCAATCTCGCGCCGGAGCGCCGGACGCGCGCCCCATCCATGCAGGTTTTGATGCCGAGACTCCAGATCGAGCAGCTCGACTAGCAGCTCGACCGGTAGGTCAGTCTGCAAGGCGACCGCCTCGACGGCGCTGCGATACTCCTCCGACAGCTTGACCGACATAACCCCTCGCTAAACCGCAACCTCTGGCTAGCAGGTGTGAATGCAGCGCTCAACGCACTCCTTGTGGCTTGGCGGGTCGTAGCAATGGTTCCGTCGACGCCCTAGCTCGCGCGGTTGAGGTCCGCGAGAAAGGCTGACGGACCCTGCGAGGCGCGTGACCAGCGTGACCACAGATCCTCGATTCCCCGGGACCAATGGGCGGCGACTGCCTCCTGCAGCTCTCGCCGGGTCTCAAAACCTCGGCCTGCATGTTCCGAAAACAGTCCCACCCATATCGCCAGTTCGGCCTGCTCAGGACTGAACAGGGTTTCACCTCGGATCGGCCTTCCGGCCCCTTCCACGGGCGGGAGAGGCCGAGAGTCAGACAGAGACAAGGCCAAGGCGAGACGCGCAGGCTGGTAACGGAAATCGAGACCAAGCTCGTTCTGAAGGCGCAGATTCAACGCGTCGGCACTAGCTGAAGCCCTGAAGTCGGACCTCAGCAGGTCGATGAGGTTGAGAGCCGCCGGCGGGGTGCTCATGCCGCGATCTCCGGGAAGTACCCCTCGACCGGGGCGCTCCCTCCGGGTCCTCCCGCGGCGAGACTGTGTCGCAGATGGAAGCGCGCCGCCACGCGGTCCTCGATGAGAGCGAGATAGTGCCGGTTCACCTCATCCGGTTGGGACAGGAGTATGGTCTGGACGTCCCGAGTGGTGAAGAAGGCGAGAACGCGCGCTCGGTGGTCGGGGTCGAGCCGGCCCAAAGGCGTATCGATGATCGAAGGGAGACGCCGGCCGGCCAACTGGGCGACAGCCGCCATGAGCGCCATTGCGAAGATCTGGCTTTCCCCCGCCGAGGCTTCAATGGCGCGCACGTCGATTCCTCGCCCGTCGACCAGAACCACTCTGCCCTCTGGATCGATGGTGATACGGCTGACGAGCCCCTTGTGCGCCAAGGCGGCATAGGCATCAGTCACCGCCGCGCCGACCGCCTCGAAACAGTGAGGCTTCAACGCCTCGATGAGTGCCTCGCCGGCTTGGGCGACATCCAGAGCCGCGCGTCGCCGCCCGATCTGCTGTGCGTCGGACATCCGGGCCACCAGGCGAGCCTCCATGGTGTCGCCAAGATCCTTTAATTGACTTTGGATCCGGCCCAGCGCCTGATCGAGCGTGCGCCGCTGCTCGTCCATGATCTCAAGGTCTCTGGTGACCGCCTCCAGTTCCTGACGATGGCTAGCCGAGGCTTGGTCCCGCGCCTCCAAGGTCGTGATGGCGTCATCGATTTCCGTCTGCTCGGCCTCGAGGCTCTGGGCCAGGTCAGCGAGCCCCGCGACGGAGCCATGCGCCGCGCTGTTCAGCCGCGCGAGCGCGGCTTCACGCGTTGGGCCGCTGACATAGGCGTGCCGGCGGGCCTCGCCAGCATTCCTCGGGTCGGCCAGCGTCGCCCAGGCTCGGCGCAGCGCGCCCTCCAGCACGGCCTGATCCTTGGACGGAAGTTCGTCGCCGAGGGCTGCAAGCAATCGGTCCAGCGAAGAGGGTTCGGCCCAAGGGCCTGCCAAACCATCCAGCGCCCGATCGGCTTCAAGACTTGCGCGGAGTCGCGCGCGAAGCGTCTCACCCACGAGACGCAGCGGCAATTCGTTCGACGCCGCGAGCGCCAGCTCATGGCGCGTGCGCTGATGCTGCACGGCGAGCGCCTGCCGGCGTTCGAGCAGCTCTGACATGGTCGCGTAGGTCCTGACGGTCAAAGACCCCAAGCTCGCAAGGACGTCGTCGCGGCGCGCCCTCAAAGGGGCGGCGGCGGCTTGGACGGTGTCGATGGCGTCGAGCAGGCCGCGCTCGGCTCCCTGCAGCTCCGATAACTTCTCGACAGAGGCCTGTTCCCCGTCTTCGGACCGGAGGGCTCCCTTCGCCCGATCGCGGGCGTAATCGCGCAGGTCTGCGATCGCTTCGCGCCAGACGGTCAAGCCAAGCACCGTCTCAACCGCAACCCGGACCTGATCGGCGAAGTCTCGCTGGGCGAACTGCCTGACCTGTTCGCCGTCGAACAGGACGAATGCGGCCAGGCTCGGCGGCATCAAGCGCCGCGCAATCTCATCCTGGTAGAAGACGCCCGGATCCTCTCCCTCGGGAACAGCCAGGACTTCCTTGTCCGGACCGATCCAGAGGTTCAGTCCCTCGTCATCATCCGTCAGGACGCCATCATCGCTGAAATACCAGCGCCGTTCGACGATCAGTTCCCCTTCGCCGGTCAGCCATTCCGAGCGCACGGACATCACGCCGGCGCCCTGCTCGCGGGCGGGCCGGTGCAAGGCGCCTTCCAAGGTGCGCTTGTAGGCCGCGGCCCGCGCCGTCGGCGACGCGCCGCCCGGACTCAAGGCGCTTGCAAGGTCGACCGTCGCGTGACGGCCGAACAGGCCATACAGAAGTCCTTCCAGTACGCTGGTCTTGCCGTAGCCATTCTTGCCGCCGATGAGCACGACCGGTCGGTCGACCTCATAGGCCGGGAATGTGAACTCGGCGCTGCCGAACACCTTCCAGTTCTTGAAAGTCAGTTTCGACAAGACGATGCGCTCGGGCTCGTCCGTCGGAGGGCCGCCGGACAGGGTGGTGCCGATCTGCCCCTCGCCCTCGACAGGGCGTGAGGCCGGGGCGTCGAACAAGGCGTCGAACGCCGCGAACAGCCGCCTGCGGTTACGCGTCCCCGTGTGCTCGCGTCGCGCGCGCAGGACTGCGGACCACAGGTCCGGTGACAGTCCGACGTCGCGACAGACCTGGATCACCTGAGCCTGCCCCGCAGGGCTCTGAAGAGAGAAACCGGCCAGCATTAGACAACCGGAGTCGATGTGTAGGATCGGTTGTCCACCGCCCAGATCTTGCGAATGGCCTCGACTTCGCCGGGCCGGATCAATGCGAAGCCGACCTCCTCCTGCATCTGAAGAAGACGGGACAGGATGAGTTGGCGAGCCTCAAGCGTGAAGGGGCCGGGAATGAGACGCCCTTCGCCGACAAAGTTCAGCGTCCCGTTTCGACGATTGGCCATTCGCATATCGCCCTGTTCGCGAAGCGCCTTCAACCAGTCCCGGAAGTCGAGCAGGGGTTCGAGATCGCCATAACCAGCTTCGACGAAGGCTTCGGCGCTTTTGTCCTTTTCGACGACCGTGCAAGTCCAGCAGCCGAACCTGGAAGAGGCGCTGCCGCAGGACGGCGCCTCGCTCTTGTCCGTCACAAGCGGGCATTCCGCGCCGCCGGCGTTCCGATAGAGGGTGACCAGATCGCGATGAGTGCCGCCCCAAGGGGGTGCGACCTGAAGCAGGGTCTGCCAGACCTCGTCAGTGTCGAGTTCGACGATCGGCTTGTAGACCTCGCAACCCTGCAAACTGTTGTGGGGGTTGAGTCGCTCGCCATTGTCGTAGCGATCGACGCTCTTGCGCCTTTGAGACGACTCGGAGCGGCGGACCCCCAACAAAAGGATGGCCTGCCCCGCCGCGCTCACCTGAGCCTGGATGTAGCGGGTCGTGGGACGGATCTTCATCCGGTCCGTGCACCAGCGGAAGATACGGCTCGGCGACGGATAGCCTCGTCCTATCAGATTGACCCAGAAGGTCTCGTCTTCCTCGGGCGTCGTCTTGGCCACCACGACAGGCAGCCGAAGCGGCCCAACGGCGCTCGCTATGCGGGCGAGCACGTCGTCGAGATGCCGGGCGAGGACCGGCGACTCGACCAGGGTGTCGTTGGCGACCAGATGGACGTCTCGCACCCTCTGGCTCGGAGGCAGGTCGAGAAGCATCTCGAAAACGAGCTGGGCAAGCAGGGTGCTGTCCTTGCCACCTGAGAACCCGATGATCCATGGGGTCCGGTGCGGCTGACGATATTCGTCCCGCAGATCTGCGGCGATGTCCGTCAGTTTGTCGGCCAAGGAAAGCGTCGGTGCCGCTTCCGGTCTGGCGGCAGAGATTTCGAACACGGTAGTCATGCGACTGCTCGTTGGCTGACTGCACGCAGGTCTGCAACCGCTTGGCCGATGATTGTGATCGCCTGATCGATCTCAGCCTCGGTCGTGAACCGCCCCAGGCCGATCCTCACGGCCGTTTCCGCGATGCGCCGTTCAAGACCGAGAGCCAGCAAGACCGGTGACGGATCAAGAGAGTCTGTCGTGCACGCGGAGCCCGTGGAGATCACCACTTGGTGGCGCAGCCTCATCACCAAGGCTTCAGCGTCGACGCCGGCAAAACATAGATTGAGATTTCCCGGCAGCCGACGGTCGAGGTGGCCATTGATCTCGATCCGTCCTGATCGCTCCAAACCCGCCAGCAATCGCGTGCGTAAAGCCTCCACCCGTTTTCCATCCTCAGCAAGCCTCTCCGCCGACAGGTCAGCCGCGACGCCAAAGGCGATGCAGAGCGGCGCCGGTACGGTCCCGGAACGCAATCCCCGTTCTTGGCCGCCTCCTTGGAACACAGGCTTGAGGTACTTCTGGATAGAACGGCGAACATACAGGGCGCCGACGCCAAAAGGACCATGAATCTTGTGCGCCGACACACTCGCGAGATCGACGTTCGTAAGGTCCGACGTGATCTTGCCTGCGGCTTGGGCAAAGTCTGTATGGACGAGCGCGCCAGCTCTGCGGGCTATGGCAACGATGTCAGACAGGGGCTGGATGACCCCGATCTCGTGGTTGGCTGCTGCGATCGACACCATGCCCGTATCCGGGGTCACGAGGCCCTCGAGGCGGGCGAGATCAACCAGTCCGTTAGGCAGAACAGGCGCAAGCCGCACGTCGAACCGGTCGCCTTGGTGACGCGCGGACTCCAGCACCGACGCGTGTTCGATGGCGGAAACGACGAGACGGCGACGGCCTGTACTGTGCAGATGGTCGGCAAGTCCGGCAAAGGCGAGGTTGTTGGCTTCCGTCGCCCCGGAGGTGAAGACAATCCCACTGGCGGGAACGCCGAGGAGCCGACCGACCGAGGCGCGCGCGGCCTCAACAGCGACCCGGGCCGCCTCCGACGCGACCGAGCCGGAATGGGGATTGGCGTCAAAAGTGTCGAAGGCGTGAGTAAGGGCCCTAGCGACGGTGGGATCCAACGGGCCGTGCGCGTGGTAGTCGAGAAAAATTGCCTTATCGGTCATGTGCGCAAACGCGAATACCCGGTCGAAGTTGGGCCTCGAGCAATCTTGACGGGCGGGAGCAGTCGAAACGCATCGACATCCTGCTCAGATCAGCCCGGGAGGCCATGTCGGCAGGATAGCAGAGTTCTGACGAAGCGACTCCCCCTCTTGGAACCGCTTCACGCTTTTCCGACGCCGGCGTGTCTCTCTCGCTAATCCACGTCCTCGTCGTCTTCGTCCGGCCAAGGCGATTCAGTCCCAAACGGCCAGAGCCACACCTCTTCGCTTTCAAACTCTGAGAACCAGAGGAGCGTGGTCTCCGCGGCCCATTTCTGGGGCAGGTCCGGATCGAAGCGTTCGAGGAGTTCTGCCAACACGAGGGTGCGGGCCGCCCAGGCTGTCGCAGTGTATCGTGTAAGAAGATCATCTAGACCCTTAAGGGCGAAGAAGTTCGATCTCAACTCGCGGCGATTGGCGGATGCCGCCAGACCAAGACCGATTGTGCTAGACGCATGCAGATAGGCTTCCACAGGCTTCTTGCCGATCGTGGCAAGGCGTCGATGCAAGGTTTCCACCTCAGCCGGTGAAAAGCCGGCCAGATGCATCTGGAGATGTTTGGCCAAGGCCGGGCGCGCTGTATTCTTCACACGCTAGTCTCAATCAATTTGAACGACTGTCCTGGTCCGGACGACCTGTGGCTTGCCCGCTAAAGTTTCGATGCAGGCCCGGAGATCGGCGGTACGACGAGTCGGGGTTGGACACAGGTTTGGATGAGCGCAGCAACCTCGTCAGCGGGGAGGCTGGCGTCGATCACCCGGCACCGGCCCGGATCCTGAGCCGCCACCCGGAGAAATCCGCGCCGGATGCGTTCGAAGTTGCGGGTCTTCTCCGACGGATCGTCGTCGGTCGCACGATCGGTCCTGCGCCTTGCAGCCAGTTCGGGATCGACGTCGAGGACGAACGTGAGGTCTGGGATGGTGTCCTCAATCACGGCCGAGATAACCGCACTGTAGAGTCCTTCCGGGGCCTTGGTCTCAAAGATCTGCAGGGCATAGGTAGAGTCGACGAACCGGTCCGTGAGCACCCAGTGTCCCTGCGCGAGAGCCGGGCGGATGACAGAGCGCACATGATCGTAACGCGCCGCATTCACCAGAAGCAGTTCCTCGACGGACGACAGCGGAGCCGCCCTCGCGGCGGTGAAGATGTCATAGACCGCCGACCCCAGCGAACCTCCGCCCGGCTCCTTGGTCTTCACTACGGTCTGACCGTGAGCCATCAGCCAATCGGCGAGCGCCGCCACCTGGGTAGTTTTTCCGCTGCCGTCGACGCCTTCAAAGCTTACAAAAGGCATCGCTTCCTCCTACCTGTGGTTGTCGGACGTAAGCTCCAATTCCAGGAACAGCAAGGCGAATGAGATCATCCACGGTATTGTTCGTTTCGGCTGGCATGTCCTCGCCCAAAAAGCGGGATCATCCCTTGGCGCGACGCCAGCTCTATCTCAACTACGGTGCCCTGACCCTCGCCACCCAGCTAGCGCGGACGGGGGTAGCCGCTCGTTTGCTGCACGGCGGCCATGAAGCGCCAGAGATCTTTCTCGCCCGAACGTTCGAATCCGGCCTGCTCCCGTCTCGGGCGCCCGTGATGCTATCCATGCCAAGCTTCTACGCCCTGGGGTGGGCGCAGGACTTCTGCCGCCGTCTCCGGACCCGGGACCCCGAGGCGACAATCATTGTTGGCGGCCGTTGGGTCACCGGCCCGGATCCGGCTTGGCTGCATGCCCTCCTGCCGCAGGCCGATCAGATCGTGCCGGGTTTGGGCGAAACGATGATCTCAGACCTAGTGGCCCGCCGGCCTCCCGTCGGGGTCCCGGCGGCGGCTGGGTTACCCCCTTTCGCCCTAGATCATACCTTGGTAGAGGATTTCGAGACCTTTCAGCCGAGTATTGAGACCTCGCGCGGCTGCGGCATGGGCTGCGCCTTCTGCGAAGAGCGCGACATCCCTCTCTCCCGCCTACGTGATCCGCATGCACTCGCCGCCCTACTCTCGGAGACATGCGACCAATACGGCGGCGGAGAGATCCACCCTTATTTCCAGTCGTCTTTTTTCCTGCCCAATCCGAGGTGGGCGGCCCAGCTGAGCGAGGCTGTGACGGCGCGGGGACTGACCGTGCCATGGCGTTGCGAGACCCGCGTCGATGCCATGAAGCCAGAGACGGTCGAACATTTGGCGGCAGCCGGGCTGAAGGTCATCGACCTAGGTCTTGAGAGCGCCTCGCCCACACAGATCCGGGCGATGAACAAAGCGTCCAACCCCGATCGCTATCTGCGAGCCGCTTCGGACTTGATCGCCGCGTGCCAGGCCAACGGCGTCTGGGTCAAGGCCAATGTCTTGCTGTACGGCGGCGAAACCGCCCGGACCGTGGAAGAGACTCGCGCCTGGCTTGATCAACATGCCGCAGGCATCAAGGGGGTGTCGGTCGGCCCCGTCGTTGTCTTCGGCCCACCGTCGACCACCATGGCGTTCAATGCTGACCTCGCGCGCCTGGGCGCCCGGCCCGTGGACCCCATGAGCGGCGCAGAGACCGGCATCACCCAAATTCATCCAAGCGCCCAGATCGACGCGGAGGCGGCGGAGGCGATCAGTCTCGACCTGTCGCGGCGGTATATGAACGCCGATGCCTATTTCGACCTGAAGGCCTTCTCTTACTATGCGCGCGACTATAGGCGATCGGATTTCGATGATGACCTGCGGGAGTCGCCGCCGGATCGGCTGCCCTTCAGGACGACGGTTTGAGCGACGATCGCAGCACGTCCCTGTGACCTTCCCTTCATTGCATCGGCTGGAACGCCGACGCCGCGGGTGCCTAGGAGCGTGGATGGGCGGAGTCGGCGGGTACAGATTGACCAGATGCGGACCTTGCGAAGGTCGCCTTTGAGTCAAAAAACGCCCTAACGACCCAGGTCAGCTCCGCGCCCCGCAACCACCTGCGCCAGCCCGTTCGCCATCGGCACCAGCACAATCCGGCTCCCCACCTTCGCCGCCTCCCCCGTCCTCACCCGCGCATAGTGCTCGATCCCACCCACATCCCGCACGACCACAAACGGCGCCGTCCCCGCTTCGTCGTGAAACCCCGTCTTCACCACCACCCCGCGCACCCGCTCCGTCCCCAGCGGCCGTACCTCTTTCGCCCCCTCCAGCCGTCGCTGGTTCAGCGTCCGGATGATGTCGCGCCGCGCCTGCAGCGTCCGCAGCTTCGTCTCCATCTCCTCGTCGAGCCGGTAGCGCCGCCCCGTCCGAACAGCGAGCCCCAGCCCCTCCAGATGCCGCAACCGTCCCCGGGTCAGCGCCGCCCAGGCGTCGTTCACCCCCACGCCGTCCTCGACCGTCCCGTTCACGTCCACCGCCGCCAGCAGCCGCCGGTCGAACCCCGTGAACCGGTCCGCCCCGGTTTCCCTCCAGATGCGCCGTTCCGCCTCCACCCGCGACAGGTCCCCGAGCCGCTCCTGCGCCACCTCCTGCGCCCGCGCCCGGAAGCCGTAGCCGATGTAGTCGCGCGGGATGACCAGGTCCCGTCCGTCCGCTCGCCGCCCCCGCACGAGCACATGGGCGTGCGGCTGATCAGTGTCGTAGTGGCAGGTCGCCACCCACTTCAGATCCGACTCCCCGAGGTCTGCTCCGACCCGCCCCATGACCTCGCGGACATACCCCTTAAGGTCGTCGATCCGGTCGCCGTGCTCCGGCGAGATGATGAAGCGGAAATGGTGCCGATCCGCGCTCCAGTCCCCGGTCTCGACCGCCGGCCGGACGCCGTCCACCTCCCGATCGAAGAACGCCGGCCGCGCCCCCTCCACCCCAGCCCCCGGTCGTCCGAGATAGCTCACATGGGCCGCCAAGGCCGCAGCCCGGTCGGCGCCCTTGCCGATGTGTCGGGACACCAGCGCCTTGACGATGACCCGCTGACGAACGTCCAGACGAAAGGCCCGGCCCGAGCGTCCCTGCGCCGCCCTGAGCACCCCTGACCGGTCCCCCAGCGCGAACGCCCGCGAGCTGGCCAGCCGTCGCAACAGGCCGGTGCGGACGTTCACCCGGTCGGGTTTGAGGGACATCGGAAGTCGGACCTGGACCGCCTCCGGGTCCTGACCGGCGCCGGCCGACAGACGCGACTGGATGGCTTCACGGATCAGCATTCCATGCCTCCCACCAGGCCGCCGACGCCGCCCAGGACCGACAACTCACCGCAAGTCGTCCAACACCCTCAAGCGCGCCGCTAACCTGCTGACAGACTACGAAAAACCCGGACCGCCCAACACCCTCTTTTATCTTGCCCTAAGCCCCTTTTCGCAGATTTCCGGACACCGCCGTCATACGTTCGCACGTCGGACCAAACCTCATCATCGCATCCCCGGTCCGTCGCCTGGGTGGTCCCCGAGGCGCCGTCTGCGATCGCTCGAACGCCCCGGACGACAAACAAAAACCCGCCCGGCCGAAGCCGAGCGGGTCGTTGAGGTCAGTCTCGATCGATCAGGCCGCGCGCGCCCGGATGGGGACATGCCGCAGCCCGGACTCCATCGCCTTCTGTCCGAGGTTGAGCGCCGGTCCGAACGGCCGCTGGTCCGCCCGCGCCCGATCCACCGAATGCACCAGGGTGAGGCAGACCTCAGGCTCGAGCGCGATCAGCTCGTCGTTCGCCCTGAACGGAGCGGCCTTTCCGTGGGTGTCGAAGTCGGCCCGGGCGAGGATCAGCTTCACCCCCTTCTGCTGGGCCCATTTGATCGCCAGCTTCTCGGAGCCCTTCGCCCCGGTCGTCGCCAGGGCCATGTCGGGCCACTCCTGTTTCGCCCAGTTCAGGGCGTCGAAGATCCGCCCGGCGTCTTCCGGGGTATCCGCCGTCGGAGCCCCTCTGAAGGCGATCACCGGACCGCCCGGATCCGCCTCTCCGGATTTCCGATTGCGGATCGCCCGGATCGCCTGTTTCGCTTCCAGCTGGGCGGCCGTCAGATGGGTGCCGCGCCGCGTTCCGCGCCAAGCCGTCCAGACCTCTCCGGTCGCGACCGTCCAGGTTTGCGACGCCGCGTCCCGGATCAGTTCGCAGGCCTGCGTCGCCGCATCGCCTGCCCGGGCTTTCGCCGTGGCGTCCTGCAGTTCGACGTCGGCCGCTTCCGATCCGTCGAAGTCCCGGTCGAGCGATCGCATCGTATCGCGCGCCCTATCCGCGTCGCGTTCGATCCGCCCGGCCGCCGAATGGAAGGCGCCGATCAGGGCTTCTCCGAGGATCGTCTGGTAGTCCTCGAGCGCGGTGTCCGAGATCACGTCGATCAGTTCGGTCATGAGCGCGCGCCCGAGCTGGGCCAGGGCGTCGTCCGTCGGAAGCGGACCGCCTTCCTCGATGGAGGCTGACAGGTTGCCCAGGGCGGAGTCGGAGGTCGGGGTGAAGGCGGAGGATGAGGTGTTGAAGCGGGTCATTGGACCAGTCCTTGAGACTGTCGAGCGCCCCATGCGCAACGACCCCGGTTTTGGCCACAGCGGGGTCCCCGGCAGTCACCGGAGCGGGCGGCCGCTTGGCCGTCCGTGGAGGGGAACGGCGCAGCCGTTGACTTCCGGGGTGCTGTGACAAAATCGGAGGGCGTTGTGTGGGGGCAAGTCCTCGCCCGCCTTCGGGCGAGGACACAACTCGGCGCCGTCGCGCCGATACGGACAAAGACGCATCGGTTCGCTTGCCGGCGACGGCGCGCCGTCGCCCGTCCGGGACCGGTGTGCTGGAAGGCGGCGGACCCCGTCCGCCGCGCACGTGGACGAGTCCCCGGCTCTTGAAGCTCGTCCCCGCCTTCGCGGGGGCGCCGAAAGCAGACCAACGGCGGCCTCGGGTGTCGAGGCCGCCGTGATGGCGCCGGACTGGGGAGTTCAGCAACGCGGCGTCTCAGTCCAGACCCGCGAGGGCCATCAGACTCTCGGCGCTCTGGCGGACGGGACGGTAGCCGATCTCCGCATGCGCGGCGCAGAAGGCCCCCCTCGCGATCCGCCTGCCGCACAGGGCGAAGCCGGGGTCTCCGGGATCGCCGTAGGGCCAGCGGCAATCGCGCCGACGCACGGACAGGATGGTCGCCGTCCCATGAGGCGGCGCATCCACCCGGCGCGGTGGGCACGACGCCGGACCCGGCGGCGGCGCGGGCCGGGCCGGCCAGGGCCGACGCGCGACCGGGGGCGCGGCGAGGCCGGCGGACCTTGAGGCCGGCGGCCGAGCGGCCGACAGGCCCAGGCGATAGACCTTGCCCAGGACCGCGCTTCTTGTGAGGCCGTGATCC
>Ga0265296_1000877_pt1 | contig 39340 bp, 40 predicted proteins | sample MunlanPumphouse1_FD_189073 | JGI IMG/M metagenome (GOLD analysis project Ga0265296, IMG submission 189073) | Groundwater microbial communities from a municipal landfill in Southern Ontario, Canada - Pumphouse #1 | ecosystem: Environmental > Aquatic > Deep subsurface > Groundwater | place...
CATTCAATGGCAGAGTTTTCAATATTCTTGGGTCTCTGCTGTCAACAAAGAAAGAAACATTCTTGTAAGCTTCATTTCCAGAATTATCTTCTGCTTTAATTATCAATTCATTGAGTCCCTCACTAAAACTTCTTTTTCCAAAATTGCTTTCACAATTTGAGCAAACACTTATCCATCTTCCCCTTCCATTAATCAAATCTGAATAATAAACATCTGCCCCTTCATTTAATTCAAAAGAAAACACTACCGAACGAGAATTATAGAAAGAGCCATTTAATGGAGAAGTTAATGTTATTACTGGTGGCGTTGTATCAATTGTTGTTCCACTACCATTTCCTGTTGAACACTCTTGTGTAACCCGCAAACAATCTGGCCACACTCCATGAATATAACAATTTTCTGCCTCTCGATAAACAGACATGCATCTTACACAACCGCCCGAGTCAGAGCATGTTTTATCTGGTTTATAATTATTGCAATAATGAGTTACTTCTCCTTTATCAAAACACGCCCAGAATTCTGCACTCGCGAAATTAATTAAAACTATCGCCATTAAAATCATTCCAATTGTTAACATTATTTTGCTTTTCATTTTCTTAAATTTTTCCTGAATTTCTGTATATTCAAAATCCTCAATCTATTCTGCGCGTAGGTGCAGTCGGATTTTGAATTTGTTTTTCTCTTTCCGTGATTATAAAAAGGATGCTTGCAAAAAAATAAGCAAGCAAAAAATAAAATAAATTTTTTCCTAGATAGCTTCTCCCCAGAAGTAAATACTTCCAGTGTCGAAGTCTCCGTTGCATGGCTCTGGCATGTCTAACTTGAAAGTTATTGCCATTTCAGCTCCTGGTGCTAATACATTAGCAGTGTAGTAAGGTCCTATTTGTCGATCTTGAAGAATTTCCATATTATTATAGAATATGTTTGGATTATTGAATCCAATTCCGTAATCTATATTTGTATATCCTTCATCATCTGTATCTCTTTGTATAGTATCACCTGCAACACTGTCAACTCCATCATCTCCTGATGATGAATAAGCTCCATTTGTTACGTAATATCTGAAGTTCTTCAACAGAAGAGAATTTGTTCCTTCACATCTAGTTCCAGAACTTGATGAGTCGTAAAAGTCAGTACCTGATATAAACATATCAAGCATAACTCCAGAACTTTCGTCAGCATTATTTCCAACTAAAAGAGTGTCAGAATAAGCTGATGTTCCTGGTCTAACTTCATCAAAAGTTAATTCTCCGTCAATGCTTAAAGCAATTTCAGGATTAAGGAACCAATATTCGTTCTCGTCCATTGTTCCAAGAAGACCGTCAAGATCTTCAGCTTCAACAGTTATCCAGTATTGATCATACATACTTTCTGGTGTTTCTACAGTCAAGATACATGTGTACCCTTGCATAACCTCGCTATCAAATTCAAGTTCTTCTTCAAGGATTCTTGCATTACATGATTCAAAATTAATTTGATTTTCATAACAATTAACTTCAATATCATTTCCTTCTCCTTGTACATCGCCAAGCGTTGCATAAACTTCTAAGCCGTCTAGCTTGTTCTTATCCATAACAAGGACGTCCCATTTTATTTGTTCACCTTCGAAAGCATAATTGTTTATTCTTTCAACCAATGTTTGACCGTCTGCTGAAATTCTTCCTGGTTCAGTTGCGTCATCATATACAACTCGGTTATCACACATCCACACTCTTGGTGCGAATTGTTCAGTTGTTATGTCAACACCAATACCACTTCCAACACTAACAGCGAAAACAGATGGCATTACGCTCAATGCGAACAAAGCCATTATTGATAAAATTAATAATTTTTTCATTTCGTTTATTTATAACCTCCTTTCAACTCTATTAACAAATCCTCTGCAAAACAGATTCGTTATACCATTGTTATACGTATAACTATGAATTAATAAATGAGAAGAAAGATTAATCATTGTAACCCTTTTCAAATTTACCCTTTTTGTCACCATAAAGAAATCAAGAAGTAATTTGTTTAAAAGCATTTTGTCGTCGGAGAATATACTTTTTGTTGTTACTTGAAACCAATGCCTAGCAGAAATTATCGAACAAAATAAGATTATAAATTTGTTTTTTTCTGTATCAAAATAATTTCAAGCAATATCATATCTAACAGAACTAAAATACTAACTATCCAGAAAATATTATTATTATTATTGTTAGATTCAGAAACAAGTTGAGCTTTTATCTTCCCGTCATTTGTTGCTCTATTTATTATAAATGATGAAATCTTTTCTTTTTTGACGGGCTCTTTCTTTTCTCCGAAGCTAATCTTTTCTTTATCTGATTTTAATAGTATTGCTGCATTTTCTTCAGCAGAGTCAATAAAGACAAGATTTATTTTAGTGTCATTTATTCCATCGCCATCCAAATCAAGTTCCTGGGTATCGCTTAGTTTGATAATTAGATTTTGTGGATCAGAATAAATTGTCATGTAAATAGTTTCATTTTCTATTTTATCAATTTTAAGATTATGAGAATTAACTCCATACATGAATTCATATTCTCCATTTTCAACAACATTCAATAAGTCTGTCTGTAAAATTATTTTTTGTTCTTCGTTATTATAATTGCTATGGCCATTTCCAGTACCGCTGTAAGTTATTGTGAATCCTGGTCCATTTTCAGAAAACATTTTTCCTCCAATTTGAGCCTGCAGTTCGCTTGTGTATTTTCCGTCTTGATAATTTAAAGTATCTATTGTTATTTCATAAGTCAATTTTCCATTAGTGTATCCATAACCATATCCATAACCGTAGCCATATGTTGCAGTATTTGAAATTAATTTTATTTTATTAACCCCGGCACAACCAGAAAGAAAATTTCCATTAACACCAAATTTACACGACTCTGATGTTGGGCCTCTGATAGCCAGATTCAAATATTCAACATTTAATCTTTCATTTGAGTTTATGTCTAAAGATGCAGTAAATGTAATTGTTTCGCCTCTCTTTAATATTTCTTTATTCGCATTAAGCCCCAAGTTAAGAGCATTTATTGGTCCAGATAAAATTAATAGAATCAAAATTACTGCAGTTATTATCCCCGCAAAAACTTTTGTATAAATTGTCTTCATCTTCAAATTTTCCTGATTTGAATGAGATAAAAAATCTCTAATTTTTTTCATCTTAAAAATTTCCTGTTTTTAATGAGATAGAAAATTTCCTATTTTCTATATTTGCAAAATTTTTAATATTATCTGTGCGAAGGCACAGTCCAAATTTTGTAATTGTATTTGAATGAGGCAAAAAACTTTTTGTTTTTTTTATTTTTTATTTTTAGTTGTATGCAAGATTTATCATTCTATTCTACTCAGATATGTGTGCTTATAAATATTACCATTTTATAATGACATAGGTTTCAAACATTTATAAAAAATTATTACTGGACTTGAGTAATCAAAAATGGCTGAAAAATACTTTACAGAAATTCAAAACTTATTATAATCAAGGACGCTGATATTTCCCCAATTGCGTCTTGATTACTTCAAAAACCGATGGTTTTTGAGGCACAAAAAATCTGAAAGATTTTTTACGTTGAGGGAAAGATATACAATTTTGGTTATCTTCAAAATATAATTTTGAATGAGCCAGAAAAGTTAATATTTTTCTGGAATTATTAATACATCAAAAATTGTTTTTTGCGTAAACTCTCTGTTTTAACTCGTGAGAAAGCAAAAACAATTTTTGGGGTGTTCAAGAACCCGAGACACGCCCCGGAATTTATTCCGAGGGTTCTTGACATCTTTAACTATATCTTCTTCTTTTAACGATTATAATACTAACTGTAATTCCCATCAATCCAACTAAAAATAATATTACTATGATTGTTCTTCCGTTGCTTAGAGTTCCAATAACAGCACCAGTAATCCCAGAAAAAAATCCCAAGTTATTTTTTGTTTCATTTTCAATTTGAAGAGGATTTCCACTTAATTCTTCTCCAAGAAGTGCGATTTCAGGGCAGTCTAATGGGCAGGTTTTAGATGTTTCTTCACTATTACAAACCCCATTTCCACAATATCCTGTAACTAAATATTCCATATCTATAATCTTCGTTCTTCTGCCGTTTCCACCACTAGTTCCTGTTGTTGTAATAGTAGAAATTGTGTTTATAGTAAATGCTGGTTTGTCTTTTGATTTAAATATTTGATTTCCGATAATTGTTTCTAACTCTGATTCATAATTTCCAGCATCATAATTTATTGTATCAAGACTAATCTCATAAGTTAATTCAGATTCACCTTGTCCATAACCATAACCGTATCCGTAACCATATCCAAAATCATATCCATAACCGTATCCATAAGAATTGTCATATCCATATCCGTAGCCATATCCATAACTATTTGCTTCAGATATTTTTTTTATAGTCATTCCATCACATCCAGAAATTGGTTTACCCTCAATGTCAAACTCACAAACATTAAGACTTGTTAAGGGGCTTAACCCATGAAGGTTTAATTTTAGAGTTTTTATCGGCAGATATTTATCTACTGATTCTATTTTAATGCTCGCATTAAAAATAATTTTTTCTCCTTTTATTAAAGAATCTTTATCAGTATTTAGTTCAAGAACAAAAGCTTTTGCAGGACCCACAAAAATAATTAATCCAAGAATTATAAATGTTAAAATCCCAGCTATAATCTTAGATTTGTTCGGCGCCTTCATGTCATTTTTCAAATTCTTTAGCCTTTTATTGATTTTCATATTTCAATGTATATATCCAATGGAAGATAAAGATAAAATCCATTTTTAAACATTTGGTTTATGTTATCACTCAATCGTTACATCATAAACATAACTTTTAAATACTCAAAAATATCCAGATAGATACTGCAAAATATATATTAAAATGGCAGAAAAAACAAAGAATAAATCAGATGTGGAATATTCTGTAGTTGTTCCAATTTATAATGAAGAAGAAAATATATTGCAATTGGACAAGGAAATCAAGCAGGTTATGAATAAGTTAGGAAAATATGATGTAATCTATATTAATGATGGCTCTACAGATAATACCTTAGAGAAATTAAGAAGCTTAAAAAATGTGGAGGTGATTAATCTCAGCAGAAATTATGGACAAGCAACTGCTTTAGATGTGGGATTCAGGGCAAGTTCAGGAAAGATTGTTATTTCTATGGATGGAGATTTGCAGAATGATCCTCGAGATATTCCAAAACTTCTTAAGAAACTCAAAGATGATAAGTTAGATGTTGTTGCAGGATGGAGAAAAAATAGAAAAGACAAGGGCGGAATAAAAATATTAACTAATCTTGGAAGATTCATGAGAAAATTCTTGATTAAAGATGAAATTCATGATACAGGTTGCACATTAAGAGTGTATAAAAAAGGGGTTGTCAAAACTTTGGATATTGGCGGAGAAATGCATCGTTACATTCTTGCATTGCTAAGATGGAAGGGATTCAGAATTGGAGAGGTTGTTGTTAATCACCGTCCAAGAATTAATGGCAAAACCAAATATGGTTATTCAAAAGCAATAAGGGGTTTTGTTGATTTGATTTATATGTGGTTTATTCAGAAATATTATCAAAGGCCATTGCATATTTTTGGGGCGGTTGGCGTAGCTTCTTTTGGAGCAGGATTTTTAATTGAATTTATTCTGGCTTTAATTAAAATATTTGGTTATATTGATTTAAGCGGAAATGCGTGGTTCATATTAGGATTTTTCGCTATGGGAGCAGGAATTTTCTTGTTTAGTTTTGGAATCATAATAGATCTTTTAATGAAAATATATTTGAATACGTCCCCGTATGAGAAAAGATATTATGTAAGATCTATCTGGAGGCAGTAGAAGATGGGGAAGAAATTATTTGGAAAGAAGAAACAAAATAGGAAAAGAATACTTATGTTGAATTATGAGTTTCCTCCGTTGGGTGGGGGAGGGGGCATTGCTGCAAAAAAATTAGCAGAAGGATTCATTGAAAAAGGATATATTGTTGATTATTTGACTACGGGATTTAAGGGATTAAAAGAATTTGAAAAAGTTAATGGAATAAATATTTACAGAGTTAAAGTCATAGGAAGAAAAGATTTATCCACCGCCACAATGGTTTCAATGTTAACTTTTCCAATAAATTCCTACAAAAAGGCACGTGAATTATGTGAGAAAAATAAATATGAATTCATCAATACTCAATTTGCAGTTCCCACTGGTCCATTAGGTGTTTGGATTTCTAAAAGATATAATCTGAAAAATGTTCTTTCTTTACAAGGAGGAGATATATATGATCCAACTAAAAATAATTCTCCACATCTGCATTGGTATTACAGAAAAGTTGTAAGATGGGTTTTAAATAATTCAGATATTATTGTAGCTCATTCTTCAAATACTAAAAGAAATGCAATAAAATACTATCATCCACATAAACAAATCAAAATAATTTCTATTCCCTATGAACTAACAAAATTCAAAAAAGTTTTAAGGAAAAGTTTAGGGCTAGAAGAAGATAAACTTTATTTAATTGGAGTTGGAAGATTAGTTAAAAGAAAAGGATTTGATTTTTTAATTAAAAGTATTGCTAAAATAAATAATGATAAAATTCATGCTTTGATAATTGGGGAAGGTCCAGAAAAAGAAAATTTAATAAATTTAGCAAAAGAATTAAATGTTTCTGGTAGAATTCATTTCTTGGGATTTGTCTCAGAAGAAAAGAAATTCCAATACCTTGATAATTCAGATATTTATATTCTCTCTTCAGTTCATGAGGGGTTTGGAATAGTTTTGCAGGAAGCTATGCAGGTTGGATTGTCAATAATTGCTACAGATAATGGTGGGCAAGTAGATTTAGTTAAAAACAATCAAAATGGTTTTCTTATAAAATTTGGAGATGAAAATGCTATGAAAAAATCTATTGAGAAGTTAATAAATGATAAAAAATTAAGACTAAAAATTAAGAAGAACAATCAAGAAAAAATTAAGGAATTTAGATTAGGAAACATCGCTAAGGAATATTTTGGGGTGTTAGGATGAAGAAAGCAGCGATAATAATTGTGAATTGGAATGGGAAAAAATTCCTAAGGAATTGCTTGAACGCAGTTTCCAAACAAACTTATAAAAATTATGATGTTTATTTTGTTGATAATGGGTCTATTGATGGAAGTTTTGATTATGTTAAAAATAACTTTCCAAAAACAAAAACAATTCAATTAGATAAAAACTATGGCTTTGCAAAAGGAAATAATGAAGGAATAAAAGAAGCATTTAAAGATAAAAATGTTGAATATATTGTTTGCTTAAATAATGATACAATTGTTGATAAGAATTGGCTGAAGGAATTAGTTAAGACTGCTGAAAAAGATAAAAATGTTGGGATGGTACAATCTAAAATATTTCTGAAAGACAAAAAAACATTACATAGTGTAGGGGGTATTCTTAATTATGATTTCTCATCTGAAAGTAGAGGTTTTGGAGAAAAAGATGAAAATCAATATAATAAAGAAGAAGAAATTTGTTTAGCAATAGGGTGCAGTGTTATAATAAAAAGAAAAGTATTGGAGAGAATAGGTCTTTTTGAAGAGAAATTTGAATCCTACAAAGAAGATGATGATCTTTCTTTAAGAGTAAAATTAGCAGGATATTTAATCTATTATTCCCCAACATCTATTGTTTATCATCTTCATTCCTCAACATTTAAAGAAAAATCTTCAAAGAAATTATTTTTTAATGAAAGAAATAGAATATTTAATCTAATAACCTATGGAACATTTTATCAGATAATAACTACCCCCCCTTTTACAATTAAAAGATATCTTAAAGAAAAAAAATCAGTTTCCGAAGTTAAAAGTAATAAATTTATATTAATTATAACTTTACTAAAATCTTATTTTAGTGTCGTTCCCAATTTATTTTATTTTATTAATAAAAGATTCAAAATAGGAGGAAACTATGATAAAAAAGAAAAATATGCATGATAGAAATTTATTTTTTGTTACTAAAAATTCTAAATCAGGTGGTGAATCTATTTTTATAAATAAGATAGTCCCTTTTTTAAATAAAGAAAATTTTTTAATAAGGACCTTATCTATTTCAAATGGAAATAATTCTAATAATGAAATATGCTTAAATTCTAAATTGTTTATGAATGAAGTTATTCCATCTATAAGAGACTACAACATAATTAAAAAAGAAATGAATAATGATGGATTAATTATAAATTATATTTTCGGTTTACAATCTTTATATTATTTTTTTGCTTGCTTTTCAAAAAATAAGAAAATTATATCGACATTCCATACCAATATTATTGGAAAATTTAACATAAAATACCCCTATGATCTATTAAGTAAATTTATAATAGTAAACTTACTGACATTATTTTCTAAAAAAATGATTTTTATTACTGAAAGTCAGATGAATGAATTTAAATTTTTATGTTTATTTAAAAATAAATTTAATTCAAAATCTATTTTTATTTATAATTTTATAGAAAAAAGTAATATTCTAAAAAATAAAGATTTCAAGGATAGAGATTTGACTTTATCTTTTGTTGGTAGGTTAAAAAAATCAAAAGGTTTTTATGATTTAATTAAAGTAATAAATAAGATTGATAATAAAGATATAAAATTTAAGATAATTGGAGAGGGTCCTCTTAAAGAAAAAGTTCCTCAAAAAGATAGTATTCAAGTTATTGGAGAGATATCTAATCAAAAAGTAATTGAACAACTTGATAAATCTCAAATTTTTATCCTTCCATCATATTCCGAAACATTTGGTTTAGTAATTCTAGAAGCTATGGCCAGAGGTCTTGTAGTTTTAGCATCTGATCTACCTGCCATAAGAGACTATTTTATTGATGGCCGGAATGGTTATCTTTTTCCACCCGGAGATGTGGAAAAAATGAAAGAGCTAATTCTTTATCTAAAAAATAATCCCCAAGAAATAGAGAGAATATCTAAAAATAATTTAAAAGATATATGGAAATTCACCGCAGAAAAACAAGTTCCCAAATATATTAAAGTTTATAAAGAAGTATTAAAAGAAAGCAAGAAGAAAAATAAAAAATGCTAAATAAAACCTATCAAACCCACAAAGAAACAATTCACAACTTTATTTGGAGATCCTTACAGGTATTTGGAAAACAGGGAATAACATTTCTTATCTTTATTTTGTGTGCAAAGTTATTAACTCCTTATGAATTTGGAATTTACAATTATGTTTTGGCAATTATTTTCTTTTTAATTATATTTGGGGATTTTGGAATCTCAACAGCAACATCCAAGTATGTTGCGGAGTATAATGTAACTGATAAAGAAAAGTTAAAATCTGTGTTGTTTAACTCTGGAATTATAATACTTGGATTAACTATTTTAATTACAATTCTAACTTTAATAATTGGTCCTTGGTATCTCAAAGACAAATATGTTTATGTTTTATACTTATTACCTTTAATTTTTCTTGCACCAATGACTTCCTTATATGATGGAATTTACAGAGGATTGAAGCAATTTAAAAAATTAGCAATAATTTCAATAATTATTGGAGTTATCTCAATCCCCCTTGTTTATATCTTAATAAAACAATACGGCCTGATAGGAGCATTAATCTCTCAAGGTTTATTTTATTTAACTTTATTAATTTCTCTAGCTTTAGGATATAGAGATTTTAGCTTTAAGTTTAATAGGGAGGTTATGAAAGAGGTTGGGAAGTATAGTTTAATAATAGGTATTGCAAATTTTGGTTATTTTATATATACTAGAATTAATATTTTAATTTTAGGTCATTTTAATTTTATAACTGAAATAGGATACTATGAAATAATAAATAAACTATTTTTAATTTTAATAATCCCATTTACAATTCTATCTCAGGTAATTTCACCAAATATAACTGAGATATATTCAATGAATAAATTAGAAGAGCTAATAAAGAAATATAAAAAATATATGTTTTTTTCATTTTTAGGTGGGCTTATTATAATGCTATTTACTTTGATGTTAATGCCTTTAATATTAAAATATTTATTATCTCAATATTATAATCCAATTACATTAAACATTTTATATATATTATCTATTCTTTTAATAACCCAATCTATGGGAGTTATTGCTGCAGTAGGTTTTAGCACGTCCAGTGGTTATGCTAAATTAAACATGTACTTTTTACTTATTTTTGGTATAATAAACATATTCCTAAGTATATTTTTAGTTAAATCATTAGGATTTATGGGTATTATATATTCAACCTTAATAATAAAACTCTTAACAGATATTATATTTATATGGGTTTATAATTTAAAAATAAAAAAATTAATAAAACACAAGAGTTTAATCCAAAAATGAAGAAACCTAAGATAATAGCATTTTATTTGCCACAATTTCATGAAATCCCAGAAAATAATAAATGGTGGGGGAAAGGATTTACAGAATGGACAAATGTAAAAAAAGCTAAACCCTTATTTAAAGGACACAATCAACCAAGAGTTCCTTATAAAAATAATTATTATAATCTTTTAGATCCTAAAATTGGGATTTGGCAGGCAAAATTAGCAAAAAAATATGGGATATATGGTTTTTGTTATTATCATTACTGGTTTAAAGGGAAGAAACTTTTAGAAAAACCGGTTGAAGAAATTCTTAGATTAAAAACTCCTAATTTACCTTTTTGTTTTTCTTGGGCCAACGAATCTTGGAGTAGAACTTGGTATGATAATAACAGAGAAATTTTAATGAAACAAGACTATGGAACAAAAAAAGACTGGAAAAAGCACTTTGAATATCTTTTAAAGTTTTTTAAAGATAAGAGATATATAAAAGTAGATAACAAACCTCTTTTCTTAATATATAAACCCACTCAAATTAATAAATTAGATTCTATGATTGAGTATTGGAATTATTTAGCAAAAAAAGAAGGATTTAGTGGAATACATATTGTTGAAACTCTTACATCTAGCCAACAAAAACCTAATTTTAAATATTCTGAGGGAATAGTTTTTTATGAGCCAGGATATACTATATGTAATCATAGTTTATTAAAAAGAATAAAATTAAAAGTAAAATCAAAAATTAATAGAATTCTTGAAAATAAATATCTATTAAATAGGATAGATTATGACAAAATATATAGGGAGATTATTAAAAGGAACTTAAGTAATTTTAAAAAGAAAGTTTACATAGGATCTTTTGTTGATTATGACGATATTTCGAGGAAGAAATATCAAGGATTTATTTTTGATAATGTAACTCCAGAAAAATTTGAAAATTACCTTAGACAATTACTAAAAAAATCTCAAGAAAGTGGATCCGAATTTGTATTTTTAACTGCTTGGAATGAATGGGCCGAAGGAGCATATCTAGAACCTGATAAGAAGAATAAATATAATTTTCTTAATTCGGTAAAAAATGCTCAAGACTTTAAAAATATTTAGAAGTTATTTTATATATTGAATATCTAAAACGAACATCTCTATTAGGAATTTCATCTACTAATTTAAAATTAAACTCGTTTATCTGTGATAAAAAAGCAGAATAATCTTTATTTGAAAAAGAATCCTCAGATAATATTAAAAAAGTGATATTTTTATCCCTGATTCTATCTTTCATAATTATTAACTTAGGATCAGTATAGGGTACTAAAGTAAATATTCTTGTCCTATCATAATATTCATAAGATTCATCATCTAGAAAGTATATATATTGATATTTCTCAGAGTCATTTAAGAAATCTGCATTAAGACAATAATCTAAAGACCATGATCTAGCTATAACTATTTGGTCAGGAGATATATTATTTTTTATTAAAAAAGAACATAATTCTCTTTCAGGATATACTGGCTGACCATGAAATGGATTACTTTCTCCGCTCTTTTCTTTTATTAGGTCATTTATTGCATTATATGGAGAAAATAAAAATAAGAAAAATAGGATAATAAAGATAATGGATAAGATTTTTTTAATATTTTTCCTAATCAGTTTATAAAAAAAGAAGAAAGAAATAGATAAAATTATTATATAAAATGGGAATAGGTAATACATATATCTTCCTTGCCACACAAACTGAAAATTACCTATAAATAAAAAATAGATTATAGATCCTAAAAATATTACAAAGAGCTCTATGCTGTTAAAAATGCTCTTTATATTTTTATTTAGAAAAAATTGATTAATAAAAAAAGAAATCAACACAAAAATTATACCAAAAGGGATAATTTGTGTAAACCATGTATATCCTATTGGATTAGCATCAAATTGGTGAGGAACTGCCGGAAAATTAAATAAAAATAAAAAACCCTTGTTGATAGAGTGAATAGATCCAGAGTAATTAGATAATACAATATATGTTAATATTATTATCAAAGCTATAAAGATTAAGTTTATTCTATAATCTTTTAAAATTTTCCATCTGTTCGATAGCAAGATGTAGCTCCTTATAAAACCTAGAAAAAAAATTATAAAAATTATACCTAAAATCATTATACTGGTAGATCCTATTATATTATAAAAAAAGAACCAGAATGACAAGACCATTCCAGTGATTATAATAGAATTAAATTTTTTTATTAGGATAAGGGATATTAACATGAGGAAAAGAATTATTTCATATTCTCTAATATATCTAGCCAAACCAATTGCTAATGGGAGTGTAGCAAAAAGATAGGAGCTGAATAAAGCAATTTTTTTATTTTTTATATAATATTTAGATAAGAAATAAATTAGGATTATAGAAATAGTGCCAAGTATTACAAATGGTAATTTGAAGGCAAAATAATTTTCATAACTAACAAAATATTTAATCGCAATTAACAAATAAGTTGTAACAATTGATCTTGGTTGTTCAAAAAAACCACCAGTGTAAAAATGTTTCATTGCATTCAGATGTCTGTATTCATCGTTGACAAGATCAATATTTCCAACATTCCAAACCCTCAAAACAAATCCCAATACAACAATTCCAATCAACCCCACACTATACCACCACCCCTCACCATACATCCACTTCACAAATGAATAAGGCAACCTCGCTAACCACACCAACGGAGAAATTAATATTCTAAAAATACCCTTTAACCATTTCCTTTCTCTAAAACTCTTACCTACTCCATAATTTATGTTTAACTTGCTGATTAATCTGAACTTCCCCCCAAACTCCCCACATCTCTTTTTTTCTGCGTTTTCCTCGCTGATTTTTTCATCTTCAATCTCTTTTTCAACTTTGTTTCGATATGCGTAGAAAGTGAGGAAACCGAAAGCAATGCTTAATGCTGTTATCTCCGGCATAAGTTCAATTATAATTTGTCTCTTCAAAAATTGGTTTAATGCAATAATAATTAACGATAGCAAAAAGAAATGGCTGAAATAATAAATCATGCTTGAACCTTTTCTATTGTCTTCAGGAATTTTATTTATCTTAAATGCAAGAAAGATAGTATTTATTGCAACAACAAAAAAGAAAACATAAGTTAAATTTTCTTTCCAGAAAAGAGGAAGAAAATTAAGATAGTTGAATAACAGCAGAGAACAAAATAAAACATCCACTACCTGAGTAAGGTGTTTTAATATACTATAATAATCCAACTTAGGCAATCGCAGTTTCATTATAACTCTCCAAAATTATCTTTGCTTTTCCAAAATAAATTTTAGCTTCATCTAAAACCTGAATTTTAAATTTGCTTCCTTCATTTATTTCTACCCGTTCTTTATAAGAAACATTATCTCCATCAATTTCAAGTTTTGTTTTATCAATAATTATTACATCAGAATCAATCAGCTTTTTGTCTGCATTCTTAGGAAGATAAAACCACCCCCCTTTATCTAAAGAAATTGCATCAGAATAAATCCATAAATAACCTTTATCTATTTCAAAATTGTAATCTCCTTTTTCAGTTAATTTTTGTTCATATTTTTTATTTAACCAATCTTTATCTAAATCAATTGTATCTTCTTTTATTCCCGTTTGTTCTATTTTTTGCTCCTTTCCTTTCCACCAATACATAAATCCAATCGTCTTAGGAGAATCAACTTTAGTATAAAAGTTAAAATTACTCCAAGGGAGAGAATTTCCCAAAATCAAAACCTTATTAGAATTTATTTTAATATCCTTTATTGTAGAATCTGCTGACTTATTATACTTGTCTTTTGTGAATGTTATATAATAAATATTTCTTGGAAGGTTGTCTAATTTTATTTCAAAATATTGTTCTTCTCCTTGTTTTCCTGTATCTTTGTTTTCCTCATCATCTTTGTAAACTTTATTAAAATGAGACTTTCTTTGATAATCTATAATCTCTACAGTATACTCGTCATTTCCAATATAAGAATTTAAATCTTGCTTTGTAAATTTTATTTCAAGAGTTCCTTCAGCATAAACTGCCAATTTAAGATTATCTCGAAATTGAGTTTCAATTCTTGTTTTGTTTTTATTGTAACCTTGAATTAATGGAACTCCTCCGCTAAATCCTACAAAAGAATAAACGCTTTGCAATGGAAAGTTTGAATAAACAAAATTTTCAGCATTATCAGAAGTTTGATAGTTTTCTATTGTAAGTGTGTTTTTAACCCAAACTTCAGTGTCTGAAAATTCCTGAACTTTTTCATAATTATTTAAATTAGGAATTATTAATTTATCATTAAGATAAACTTCTGTTTCAGGTTTTAGGAATGAAAGTTGGAGCTCTGCAGTTGTGTTTTCTGCAATAATTTTTTTTGGATTAAATACAACATTAAAAGGTTCTGCTGAAACAATCATTCTTGCAGACTCGTTATTTATTTCTGTCTTCCCCCCAAAAACATCCTTATCTAAATATAAACTTCTTAACTCGCTTGTCATAAGCACATCGGATGCAGAAATCTCATAATTTCCAAAATTGTTTATTGGATTATCTGGAAAAAGATTTGCAATCAGAAAATAGCCGATTACAGCAAATAAGACAATATAAAGAAAGACAATCACATAATGCTCTGATTTTAATTCCTTTAGTTTTTCTTTAATAGTTTTTTTATTCCTTGAAGAGTTTCTAATTATTGCAAATAAGAAGATTATCACTAATGCTTCTAGAATCATCAACCCAAAGAGTATAATCATGCTTGTTTCCATTTTATTGCAACCATTATTGTTACTATTTCAGAATGATAAATATGGTATTTAAAGTTTTTGATGTGCCTTTTTTTCATACAGCAAAAATTGTTTTTTGCGTAAACTCCCCGTTTTAACTCGTGAGAAAGCAAAAATAATTTTTGGGGTGTTCAAGAACCCGAGACACGCCCCGGAATTTATTCCGAGGGTTCTTGACAAGTTTATATCTTATTTCTTCATCCAATTATAACTCAATTTCCAGAACACAGCGAAATAAATTAAAAATAAGATAGCTGAGGCATTTGTATGAAACACATTCAAAACAAAATCCCTGGAAATATATGCTCCAATAAGAATTAAGATAAATATCCTAATAATGTTCATTGCAAAAGCTCCTGCAACTCCTATAAAAAATAACCAAAATGCTTTCTTTTTATTCAAAATCTTCCAATCCCAAGTCAAAATTCCCAAATATAATGAAGTAAATATGAATATAGAATCAATTCCAGAGCAGGTTTGAGCAATTTTAACTATAAATCCATTAAATGATAAAATAGGAAGAACTCCAGAAAAACTAAGATTTGCAGTTCCAATAAAATTTAACATATAATAAACCACCCTACTAACAAATCCACTAAGATAAGGCCACAATTCTTGAAACTGCCTTATAAAATTATAAACAACAATTATTCCAATCACAACAACGCCTAACCCTTTCTTATATTCTTTAAAAAAGTCCTTAATAAATTTAAATCCAAATATAAGTATAATTAAGAAAAATAATATAATAAACAATATCAAATATTCTACAGAGGCAAAAAACCAAAGAGATTCTTTAACCATTTCGATATTAGCTAACATAAATCTCTTATATTGAAAATAAACAGGAAATAACAATATAATTAATAACAAAGAAACAATTCTTTCTTTTATCCCAACACTATATTTTTTAATCTTCAAAATCTTTTCTTTATTAAAGGCAAGAAATAATATAATTACAAAAAATACTGCTTCTGCCAAATCATCCATGGCAAAAAGCTTTATCTCTCCAGGAAGAAGTGTTTTAGCAGCCATATTCATAGTTGCAATTTGAATTAATATAAACAAGATAACAAATACGACACTCTTAATTAAAAAATCTTTAAATCCTTGTGAAAATCTCTTAACCATAAAATAGATTCAAAAAATTCAATATTTAAATTATTCCCTTCGAACAAAAAAGAAGATACCAACAGCACTAACCAAAGTTAGAGCACCTACGATTAATCCGAATTCAGGAACCATTGGAATGTTGACTATTGCCAAATCCCAGCCATCAACAACATTGCTAATTATCGTTCCTTCTTTAAATCCACTTAAATCACCTTTAACTGCCGAAACAGATAACGAATCTCCGGCATTACAACCTTCACTCCCCGTTTCTGGATAAATAAAAGAATAGTCTCCTTCACTATTACTTAACATACTTTGAACATTTCCATTACAAGTAGCGGTGACGTTAGCTCCCGAGAAAGTATCACTATAATCTCCATTATATATTTTCCCAGCAATCATTGTATAAGCACTCGTAAAACTTAAACTGGAAATAATAAACAATCCCAAAAACATCAAGGTGAAGATTTTTTTCATATAAACCATATAAACTATCTGTTTAAAAGCATTATTATTACAGGGTATATAATTTATCTCACTACCAACTAGAAGTTAAAATTCAACTCATTTACACCAATAAATTTTTAAATCCTTATTCTCGTAAGAAACTGAACAGCCCTCGATAATTTTATTAAAATTCTCTCTTTGGAATGGTTTTAATTTATTCAAAGAATAATAATCTCCGGTAACGTAATATTTTCCAGATGGTCTTTTAGTAATAATCTGGGCCCCAGAATAAATATCAACGTCCTTATATGAAATAGTATCATTTCCTATACCTGTCATAGAAAAAGGAAAGACATAATCCGGTTTCTTAACATACCTTTCAATGCTTGGAGAAAATAAACTTAGTAAATTGTCAGATTTCAGATTGTTCATTAAACTTAATGGTATTTCCTTAAGATTAATCTCGGGAGCAGAATAATCATTGTAATTATAATCTATTGGTTTAATCATAGTCACATAGGTATGCGGAAAAAATAGATTTGATGGAATAATTAGCATAAGGAAAATTGCAATTAAAATAATTTTTCCGTATTTTTCATATAAAAATGAAATTAGCAAGGAAGAATAAAGAACTAAAGGAAAAACAAAGAAATAAGCGTATCTCAGTGCAAATGTTTTAAGAGCAAATACTCCGACTAAAAGAATAATTGATGGGGCAACTAAAAGGAAAGTTAATCTTTTTCTCTTAACAAACCCCCAAATAATTCCAGGAATAAATAAAATTAAGAGATAAACTATATTAGACGTGTGCGCCGCATATTTTCTAAAGTAAGATATTGCCGATATTGTAGAATCTGATGAATATTGGTGTGTTGGCAAAATCTTGTAAAAAAGAGAAAGTCCCGGTAAAATAGAAAAGTATTTTCTCCATTTTGTGCTGTAAATTATTATATGCAAAACAAAAAAGGGAGCCAAAACCAATCCAGCTATTTGAATGTTTATTGTTATGAAAAAACTAATCAAGGAAAGATAAAGCCATTTTGAATTATCCTTTGATTTGTACAAAAGATAAATTGAAAGAAAGAACATTAATTGGAATAATTGGTAAAATCTTGCTTGCCTTGAGAAGAAAACTTCCAAATAAAAGACAGACATAAACAAAGCAGATATAATTCCCCCGGATTTTGAGTATTCTTTTCCTATAAAATAAGCCAAAACAATTGTGAGCAAGCCAAAAATAACCGAGGGAAATCTTGCTAAAAAATCGGTATTCCCAAACAACAGGAAAAAAGCCTGAACATAATGAAACAAATAAGCTCTGCTATATAATAAACCAGAATCAAAAAGAGGAATTCCTTTTTCTAGAATATTCAAACTTGCAATTGTAGATATGCTTTCATCAATCCAGAATGGCGGAACTCCAAGTCGATAAATTCTCAGAAAAAATCCGAAAAGAAGTATAACTGCTAATAACACATATTCTAAATTTATTTTCCTAAACTTTCTTTTCATGATTATTAAATTAAAAATAAGTTAATAAAATTAACTAACTTTCAATTGTTTTCAATACCTTTCCCACAAAACCAATGAATGAGCCAAAATCCTTTCTATTCGGAAGAAGATTAAATCAAAAACATAAATTTCCATAAGATAAGATTTATAAATTTTAACTCGCTCGTTTATTTATGTTAGAAGAAGATAAAGAAAAGATTGATTTAATTGTAAGAAATATTTCAAGACTAAATGGTGTTTCTGCAATCTTTTTATTTGGAAGTCAGTCTAATGGCAAATCCAGAAAAGATTCAGATATTGATATAGCCGTTCTTACTAAGGATATTTCAAGAAAAAAAGAATTAGAAATTATTGGATATGGAAATGAGAAAATAGATATATCAATATTCTCCAATCTCCCGCTCATTATACAATTCAGAGTTCTAAGTGAAGGAAGGTTGTTATTTTCCAAGAATCAAAAAGATATACATGATATTAAAATAAAAGTATTTCGGGATTATTTAGACTATTCTGTTTTTATAAATAATTTTTATAAAAGGATAATTAAAAATGTATGATATTCAACGGGTTGGTAAAATTTTAGCAGATATAGATAAATATCTTTCAGAAATTGAAAGTTATAAAATTAATTCTGCTTCAGATTTATCAGATAGTAAAACCTACAATGCCTCTTCTATGATAATTTTTGCTATCCTTAATCGATTGATTGATTTGGGCGGGGAGATTATTTCAGCAGAAAATCTTGGTGCCCCAAATTCTTATCAAGATATAATGAATATTTTAGCCAAATCAAATATAATCAACAAATCACAAGCAGAAAAGATTAATTTCCTGATAAAAAAGAGAAACATACTTGCTCACTATTATGGAGAACTTACCGAGAGAGATTTATTTAATATGTTAAAGGAACTTAAAGAGATACCTTTTTTTGTTAAAACTATTAAAAAGAGAATAAAGATTTAATATCCTTCCCACAAAACCAATTTCCCTTCATCATCCCTTAAGAATAAACTATCGCCTGAAGAAGTCCAAACATAATCATATTCTTTCCAATAAAGAATGTTCTCGTTATTTGCTTTACTATCAACTCTTATTTCAACTTCTTTAAAGCTCTTTAAGCTAAAATTAGAAAACACAAATTTCTTCCTTCCTTCATCTTTTATGCTCCAATTCTTCAAGGAGCAGTCAAAATCACAAACATTTTCTAAAACAACTTTTTGTTCTTTAACATCCAAATCTTTTAGAACAACACAATCAGCACATTCCTCTTTTGATTTTTCACACAAATTCAGCTTTTCATTAATACATTTTTCCCAAGCATCAAAAAATTCCTTATAATGTTCATCTTTTCCGGAAGGAAAATAAAAATTCGCATATCCATTTTTAACTAATTTTAAATTAATTTTCTCTTCACTTAAATAAATATAAGCCAGCTTTCTATTATACAAATCATATTTTTCTTTTCCAAATTCAAGCTTGACACTTTTGTTCAAAACCAAATCTTCCAGATATTTTTTCGCTTCTGCATAAAGATATTCTCCTCTTTCTGGAGTATTTATTCCCAAAAACCTAATGCTTTCATTGCCGATTACAAAGGTGTCGCCGTCAATTACTCTTTTAACAATTCCAATTTCAGAACCGAACGGCTCGCCAAATGAACTTACAAGAAATTTATCAAGAAAGGAATAATTTATTATAATAAATAAAACTACAAGAAAAATAAGCAAGATAATCTGTTTTCTCTTTTTATTCATACACTCTTATACAATAATTAATTTAAATAAATGCTTCTTTAGAAATTTATGGATAATGTAATTCTTTTGGCAGACAAGAATTCTTGTGCGTGGGGCTTTGCAGAAAAAATAAGAGATTATATTTCAGAAGAATGCGAGCCAATTTGCTTGGAATCAGTTTCAATACAGCAGTTTAGAAATAAGGAATTGGATATTTATATCCCTGCAAATGTTAGAAAAAAAGAGGTTTATTTTATTCACGATGCTTCAAAAAACCCCCAAGACTGGCTCACGCAGTTAGTTTTAATAGAAGATGCATTAAAAAGAGCTTCTGTCGGAGAAATTTGTTTGGTGCTTCCAAATCTCCCGTATGAGAGAAAAGATTGGAAAGATCGCCCGCATGTTCCCATATCTGCAAGAAAAATTGCAAAAATAATTTCGGAAGATGCAGACAGAATGATTACAATGGATTTGCATTCTCCACAAATTCAGGGATTTTATGATATTCCAGTAGATGCATTGGAGGGTTTCTTGGATGTTGTAGATTATTTGATAAGAGATAGATCCTTTAATTTAGAAAATCTAGTTGTAGTTGCAGCAGATGTTGGCGGGGCAAAAAGAACAAGAAATTTTGCAGAAAAATTAGAGAGAATATTAAGAGAATCAAAATTGAATATAGAAATACCTATGGCAATCATCGATAAAAGAAGAGTTAGAGGGGAAGTTGATGAAATGCGATTGATTGGAGAAGTTAAAGATAAAGATGTTATTATTTATGAAGATATGATTGATAGTGGTGGAACTTTAAAAAGCGCAGCCGAATTATTAAGAAGAGAGGGAGCAAAGAAATTAGTGGCATATGGAACTCATGGAATTTTTACAGAAGATGCAGATTTGAAATTATCTAACTTATATGACCGGCTTATGGTGAGCAATACAATTCCTTATACTCCTCGAGGAAAAGTTGAAGTGATTGACGTTTCACACACTTTTGCAAAAGCAATCTATCGAGCACAAAAAGGACTTTCCATTTCTAATTTGTTTAAATAAACAATCTTTTTTAAAATATTTTTGAAGGATAAGTTTTTTAAGTTGAATTATTTTTGTTTTTACATGTGGGTGTGCCAGAGTGGTCAAATGGACAGCCCTTAAGAGGCTGTGGCTTAGTGCCTGCGCAGGTTCGAACCCTGTCACCCACATAAGAATTTTTGTAAGAGAACGCCTCTGTAGCTCAGTTGATTAGAGCACCAGTTTCGTAATAACATTTAAGTTTGAAAACGGAACAACTGGGGGTCATGGGTTCAATTCCCATCAGAGGCTTAACTTAAAATCATAAGATTATTCCTTTTTAGAAATATATTCATAAGCGGATTTTGCGGCAATTGCTCCATGTCCCGACGCAACAACAACTTGTTTTAGTTTATGGTTTGTTATATCTCCTGCAGCAAAAAGTCCTTTAATATTTGTTTTCATATTTCCATCAACAATTATATATTTCTCTCCATCCAGTTTTAAATTTAAATCTTTTAAGAATTTTATAAGTGGAGTAGAACCAATTTCAACAAAAATTCCGTCAAGTTTTATTTCTTTTTTCTTTCCATTAGTTTCAACTATGATTCCTTCAACATTATCTTTCCCTTTTATTTCAACCGGAATGGAATTATAAAAAACTTCAACATTATTCTTATTTTCAAGTCTTTTTGAAGTTATATCTTCACATCTAAGTTTTTCTCCTCTGTAAATAATAAAAACTTTTTTTGCCAAATCGGATAAAGCCAAAGCAGATGTAGCCGCACAATTACTTCCACCAATAACTGCTATGTCTTTTCCCTTGAAGAAAAAAGCATCGCAAGTAACGCAATAACTAACTCCTCTTCCAGTTAATTCCTTTTCTCCTTTAACATTAAGTTTTCGTCTTTCTGTTCCTGTTGCGATAATTAAAGCTTTAGATTTTAATTCTTCTTTATTTGTTTTAACAATAAATAAATTTTCTTTCTTTTCCACCATTTCAACATCATTCATAAAAAAATTAATTTTATATTCTTTTAATTGGTCATAAAAACTTTTCATTAATTTTGTTCCATTTCCATTGAAACCCGGCCAATTTTCAAGAAGAAGAATAGAATTTGCTGTGCCACCAATATCTTTGCTGACTATTGCAGTCTTCAATCCACTTCTCACCGCATATAATCCTGCAGTCAAACCCGCCGGTCCTGCACCAACAATAATTAAATCATAACTCATTTTTAATTCACAAACTTTATAATCTGTATTCCTTTTTATATCTTATGAAACGATTAATCTCCGAGATAATTCAGAAAGCACTTGAAGAGTTAAATGTTAAATTAAAAAAAGAAGAAATAGAAAATTTCATAGAAATTCCTCCATCAACAGAAATGGGAGATTATGCTTTCCCTTGCTTTTTTTTGGCGGAAAAATTAAAACAAAATCCAAATGAAATTGCTCTTGAGATTCGGGAAAAAATTGGTTCTTCAAAAATAACAAAAACTTTTCAAGATATTCAAACAAATGGCGGATATATAAATTTCTTTTTGGATAGGAAGCTTTTAGCAATAAATATAATCAACCAGATTTTAAAAGAAAAAGAAAATTTTGGAAAAACAAATTTGGGAGAAGGAAAAAAAGCATTAATAGAGCACACGTCGATAAATCCAAACGCCTCTCCTCATGTTGGGAGGGCAAGAAATGCAATGATTGGAGACAGCCTAGTAAAGATTTTGTCTTTTTTGGGGTTCAACCCGGAAGTTCACTATTATGTGAATGATGTTTCCAAACAAATCGCTATGCTAGTTTTTGCCGGAGCAGAAAACTTAAAATTTGAGGGTATGTTAAAAAAATATATTTCTATCTCGGCAAAAATAAAAAAATCTCCAAAACTGGAAAAGAAAATTTTTGAATTACTATACAAATTTGAACATGGTGATAAAGATGTTGTAAAAAAATTCAACAAAATTACTTCTACTTGTGTAAAAGGACAAGTGAAGATTCTTTCTGAACTAGGAATTCATTACAATATTTTTGATTATGAATCAGAATATCTTGGAGATTCAAAAGCTAAATTATCTGAATTGGAAAAAACAAAAAAATTATTCAAGGACGAAGACGGAAGATTTGTTTTGGATCAAAGAGGAACTTCAATTGATGGGCAGATGAAGACGGCAGTTTTAGTTTTAACAAGAAGCGACGGCACAGGATTGTATCCATTGAGAGATATTTCTTATACAATTGAGAAGATGAAAATAGCAGAAAAAAATATAATTGTATTGGGTGAAGACCAGAAACTTTATTTTCAGCAAATAAAAGAAGCGCTAAAATTATTAAAATATAATTCTCCGGAAGTTGTTCACTATTCTTTTATTCTTTTAAATGAAAAAGGAAAATCCAAGAAAATGTCAACGAGAAAAGGCGATGTCGTTCTTCTTGAAGATTTTTTGGAAGATGCGATTAAAAAAGCAAAAAAAGAAATGGCAAAAAGAAAAACAAAAGGGGACGCGAAAAAAGTTGGAATAGGGGCAGTAAAATATTCCATATTAAAAAATAATAATAATAAGATAATAAATTTTAACTTAGATGAAGCGCTGAATTTCGAAGGTGACACAGGGCCTTATTTACTTTATTCCTATGCTCGTGCATCGTCAATAATAAAAAAAGCAAAAAAATACAAAAAGGATTTTTCATTTAATGAAATTGAATCAAAAGAAATTGATTTGGTAAAAAAATTATCTCAATTTCCAGACGTTGTCTTAAAATCTTATCAAAGTTTAAATCCGTCGCCGATTGCAAATTATTCTTATCAACTTTCGCAGATTTTCAACGAATTTTATCATGAATGTCCTGTAATAGGAAATGAAAAAGAATTTTTTAGATTAAATATTGTAGAATCATTCAGAATTGTATTGAAAAATTCTCTAGCTCTTTTGGGAATAGAAACAATTGAAAGGATGTAAAGCAAAACCTATTTAAATGCAATATACATCTCCGGTATATATTCAATTAAAAAGGAGGTGAAAATGGCAAAACAAGGCGGAACGTTAGTGCATTTACTCGCATGGGTTACTGGAGTTGTAGTTTCATTGGTTGTTGGTTTTGGAATGATTAATGGAACTTTGGTGCTTCCTATCTGGTTAGGTGGAGGATCAGCAGCGGCAGACTCGATAGTTGTATTTTTTGGATGGATTGTTTTGATTACAACACTCATCAGCGCTGTAATGGCACTTCTTAAAAAATAAATTTAATTTTTTTTATTTTTATTTTTTTTATCTTCAAAACTTCTTGTTTTGTAGGGATAAAAAACTTCTTGTTTTTTTCATCTTAAATTTTTCCTGAATTTAAGAGGTGGAAAAATTTCTTATTTTTCCACATAATCTTTTTTAATCTGCTTTTTCTTATTTTTTTGATACAGAAAATGAGAAATTTTCTGTTTTACAAATTTTTAAGAATCAAAATAAAAAAAACAAGGGGGCATTACTTGATTGGAGAGTTTATTGAACAGCGACAAATTTAATTACTAATAACGACTTTTCAATAGGTGGGTAGAGGTCGTGAAATGAAATCAATCTCAAATTTAAAAACAAATAACAGAATTTTTTTAGCACCGATGAGGGAAGTTAATGATGTTGCCTTTCGTTTGCTATGCAAAAAAGCAGGATGTGGTATGACTTATACCGGAATGATTCATCCCTTAACTCAACAAGAATTTTATTTAGAAGACAAGCCAGTTTTACAATTATTTTGCACTTCTGAAGATGGAATTAAGGAATTTATTAAAAAATATGACAATAAAGTGTCTGGGTGGGATTTTAATTTGGGATGTCCGGCAAAAACAGCAAAGGAACATGGCTTCGGAAGTTTCATGGTTCACGATTTAAATTCAATAGAAAAAATTATGAAGACAATTAGGAAAAATACCAAAAAAACTTTAACTGTTAAAATAAGAAAATCAAAAAACGCTTTTAAAATTCTTAGAATAGCAGAAAAATATTGTGATGCTGTATGCATTCATCCAAGAGCACAAAATCAAGGTTATGGTGGAATTCCAGATGTGGAATTTGCAGAAAGATTGAAGTCAAAAACTTTTCTTCCAGTAATTTATTCTGGGAATGTAAAAAAAGAAAATGCTTCTGAATTTTTAGAGAAATTTGATTATGTTATGATTGGGAGAGAAGCAATTGGAAGACCAAATGTATTCGGCGGTAAAAAAATTTTATTTAAAGATTATTTAAAACTCGCAGAGAAATATCATCTGACATTCAATCAAATAAAATTTCAGGCAATGAATTTTACAAAAGGAATAGAGAATGCAACAGAGATAAGAGAAAAAATAGCAGAAATAAAAAATATGAAAGAGCTGAGAGAGTTTGTTGAATCAAAGATTTAAAAGATAGACTCGCTGTTCGTTCGCATGTTATATACTCAAAACTGACTTTGTCAAGTTTTTCGTTTTAGAGATTGTTATTGTATTAATAATTTCTAAACGAGAAATTTAAGCAAAGCAAAATTTCGAGCAGATAATTCACAAAGTGCTAATGTTAGATTATGAACTTGACTTAATAATATACAAATATTTAATAATCCAACCTTATAAATAAAAAAATGAAATGTAAATGCGGAAATGATATTCAAATTGGAATGGCCGCACAGGTTAAGTGCAAGGGATGTAAGATTTTAACTTCCATGACTACAATAATAACAGCAGAATGCGATAAATGTGGAGCTAAATTTCAGGTGCCAATCTCTTCTAAGGATTATATAATTAAGAAGGACGATTAAAAATTAGAAAATAGTTTATCTTTCTAAAATAGATAAGATGTTTGCGAATACTGAAACAAAAATCCCTACGAAACTGATAAAAAGGTCAAAAGTTGTGATAGCATTTATTTGCAATAGAAAGGTAATAAAATAAATCAATATTGCAAAATTTAGTAAGTGTGAGAATATAGAAAAATTATCTGATAACTTCATTTTAAAATAAATTAATCAAATTTCTTATTATTCCATAAATCAAGAGTAAGATGGCAATAACTCCCAAAATCCAGACAACCCAATGATACCACCTTATTTTCTCTCTTTTTTTCACCATCTAAAATTAAAGAATTAGAAGTTTATTAATTTTCTGTTTTTTTAATTGGGAAAATTGTTAATGTAAATAGTTTACTTTTAGAATGAACAATTTTATCTTAAGTCCAGAAATTATCTATCCTCATTACTCCTGAAGTAATTATTAGATAATCATATAAACTAAAAAGAATAAATGTCAAGATGATCGTCGCTGTTATAACCATTCATTTTTTCCTTGCAATTAGATTCATTATTCCAAAACTTAAAAGAGAACATCCTAAAAGAGGAACTAAAATCAGGATGAGTGCCCCAGTTATTGATAACTCAATAAACGAATTAGTCCGTGGGAACAATAACAAAATTAAAATTCCTATAATTATAAATCAAATCTCTTTTCCCATCTTCCTACTTCACAACTTTCATTTCTCTCCAAGCTAATTCGAAAAGTTCTTCTAAAGCCCGAGCAAAGAATTCAGTATTAATCCAAACACCAATGTCATAATTTGGATGGAACTTTTCATCATCAAGAAGCATGAACATTATTTGCGTTGAATCAATAATTAAAAATCTCGCCTTCATCTTTTCCATATTTCTAACCTCGGCAACACTTTTTAAATCTCTGGCTACTTTGATATTGTTCTTGTCAATTGGAGCAGCGATTTTTATTCTAACTCCTCTTTTTTTGCATTTCTCTAACGAAGGCATCAATGCTTCAAGTTTTCTGTTTAATCCCTCCGCAGTTGTGATAATCGTGATTGTTTTTTCCGCGTCTCTTATCAGCATATCCATGTGGTTGTAAATATTTTGTCTTCCCCTCATTGAACCAGAAAGGTCAGACGGTTCGACAAATTTAACACCCTGCGTGAATAATGTATTTAATTCATCAAGAACCTCGTCGCTCTTTAAAGTGTCAAGTCTAACTGTTTTTTCTTGAGCTTCTTTAACTAGATTTTTTTTAACTCTTTCAACAACTTCTTCTGGCTTTAACGCGATGAATTTAATTGGCTTTCCCAATTTCATGACGATAAATCCTTTTTTCTCCAATGATTCCAGAATATCATAAGTTCTGCTTCGAGGAACATCAGAAATATTGCTTAACTCACCCGCGGTTGAACTGCCTCTCGACAACAGCGCAGTCCAAACTTTCACTTCATAAAGATTAAGGTCAAATATTTTTCTTAACCTGCTTAAAAATTCATCTTTTACTATCATCTGAACTCCCCCTCTCTTTTAGAATTCAAATGGCCAAAAACCTTTTTTGATTTTTTTATCATCTTAAAAACTTCCTGTTTTTTAGAGGCAAAAAATTCTCTATTTTTTTCCATTTTACATCAAGTCCTTTTTTACTTTTAAATATTGTTATGGTAAAAGAGTAAACCCGTTAAATTACTAATCAGTGGTTATTTTACTGCAATTGTCCCTCTTTTATCTTTTATTTTAAAGTCCGTCTTATTTTTAAATGTTTCCTTGCTAGTTGTAACAATCTCCAATTTTTTTGAATTTGTTCTTTCTTTTATAAAAAATTTCTGTTTTTCTAATATTTTTTTAAATTCTCCGTCGGTAATTATAATCAATTCAACTTCATCGGTTTTTTCCAAACCAATTTCTTTTCTAAATGCTTGAATTTGTCTTGACATTTCTCGAGCATAACCCTCAGATTCCAGTTCAGGAGTAATTTTTGTATCAAGTTCGACTTTAATTTCATTGTAGTCATTTCCAGTTTTTAATTCGATTTTTTTCACATTTAATTGAGATTTAATTATTTCTTCAAATTCTTTAATTGGTTGATGTTCTTTAGAATAAATTATTGCTTTTGCCAACGGCCATTTTAATCCAATTTGAACTTTATCTCTTGAAGCCAACCCAACCTCAATTATTTTTAAGACATTTTCCATTTGCAATTCCAATTTCTCATTGATTTTACTTTTGTCCACCTTCGGCCATGATAAAAGATGAACACTTTCTTTTCCAAACGTTTCTCTGTACATTTTGTCTGTTATGAACGGACAAATTATTGAAAACATTTTCAAAATGTCAGAATAAACTTCTTCCAAAACATACAAAACTTTTCCAGCTTCTTTAGTATTGGTTTTTTCTCTTATTAGTTTAATATAAACTCTCGATAAATCCAAAAATAAATTTTCTATTTCCCTGATTATTTCATCAATCCTGTAATCTTCCATTAATGCTGTGACCTTCTCAATCGTTGAGTTTTTTCTTGATAAAATATATTTCTCTTCTATGTCAAAAACTCCTTGGGTTTTCTGGAGTTTTTGAGACAGAAAATAAAAATTTTCTGTATCTGAGAATTTTTTTAATTTAGTCTGCTTTCTCAAATCCAAAATAAAATTAGATATATTATACAAAATATTCAAATTTCTTTGTTTTATTTTAACATCTTCCCAATTAAAGTTAATATTCTCTCCGGCAGAAATCTCGCACATATAATATCTCAAAATATCCGCGCCATATTTATCAACAACTTCATACGGAGAAATAATATTGCCGAGGGATTTTGACATTTTTACTCCCTGATAATCTAAAATCATTCCATGACAATAAACATTTTTGTAAGAAGATTTGCCGAATGCAACCGCAGAGCACATTTGAAGCATTGAAAACCACAATCTAATTTGTTCTGTCGCTTCCAAAATAAAATCTGCTGGAAATAACTTAAAATTCTTTCTAGTTTTTGGGAAATACAAGCAATTCCACGACGTTGTTCCAGAATCAACCCAAACATCGATAACGTCAGGAACTCTCGTCATCTTGCTCCCGCATTTTTTACATTTTAATTTTACTTCATCAATCCACGGTCTGTGTAAATCTTTTGGAACTTTTCCGCCTTTCTTTTTCAATTCATTTGAATCTCCAATAACTTCAATATGATTACACTTATCGCACTGCCAAATTGGAACCGGACATCCCCAATATCTTTGTCTTGTAATGCCATTATCTTTTAAATTTTCAATCCAATTATCATAATTCTTCGACGCAAACTTCGGCTGCCAATTTACTTTTTTATTAAAATCTAAAAGTTTAGGAATTAAATCTTCAATTTTCATAAACCACTGCTCTGTCGCACGAAAAATAACCGGATGGCGGCATCTCCAGCAATGTGCATATTCATGAGAAACTTTTTCTTCTCCCAATAAAGCATTCCTGTCATAAAGTGCTTTTATAAATTTAGAATCATCTTTTTTAGCAATTAAACCATTAAATTCGCCCATATCAAAGAAAGTCCCTTTTTCATCGATATTATTAAATGGTTTTATTTTATATTTTTTTCCAACTTCGAAGTCTTCTGGACCGCAACCAGGAGCACAATGAACCAAACCAGTTCCAGAATCTAAATTAACATATTCCTTTGATAAAAAGATTGTATGAATTTTTGGAGAGGCTTTCTTTAATGAAATGTAATCAATGGTATCAGAAAATGGATGAATATATTCCCATCCCTCCATATTTTTTCCTTTAATTGTTTCTAAAATTTTTGCGTTTTTATCTCCAATAATCTCTTTAAATTTTTCAAAAAGTTCTTTAGCAACATAATAAATTTCTTTATGTCGGGAACTTTGAAAACCACCTCCTTCAGGGGGTGGTTGTTCCCGAGCATCCAAAAAACGGGCACCGTTTTTCTGATTTGCGGAAACTTTTGCGTATTCCAAATCTGGATTAACCATTACACCCAAATTAAATGGAATTGTCCATGGCGTCGTAGTCCAAATCACCAAGGAACCGGGTTTATTTTTGAGTTTAAATGCAACATAAATTGAATTATCGGTTATATTTTCATATTCCAATTCATGTTTTGCTAGTGAGGTTTCACAATTAGCACACCACTGCATAACTTTCTTTCCTTTGTAAAGTCTTCCCTGTTCATATGCTTTTTTAATCAGCCACCATTCTCCCTCGATAAACTCATTTTTAATCGGCCAGTATGCATTTTTAAAATCCATCCAAATTCCCAATCTTTCAAGATCATTATCCATAATTTTTGCATTCTCACTTGAGAATTTTATGCATTCTTTAACGAATTTTTCAACACCATATTTTTCAATTTCTAATTTATCTTTTATTCCAAGTTTTTTTTGCACTGCATTTTCTGTTGGCAAACCATGCATGTCGTATCCGGCTCTATCCCAAATGTTAAATCCTTGCATTCTTTTGTATCTTAAGACAACATCTTTCAAGGAATTATTCCATGCGTGTCCAATATGCAGTCTTCCAGAAGTGTATGGTGGGCCTTGCAAAAAATAAAAATTTTTTCCTTTAGAATTTTTTTTCTTCAGTTTTTCATAAATATTTTTTTGCTCCCAATATTTCAAAACTTCTTCTTCAGTCTCCTTAAAATTATACATATTCTTTCCATGCGAATTTAGTTTTTAAATTTTCCATTGCTCTTTCTATTTAATTTATTCAAACCAAGAGCATTCACAACTTCCGCAAGGCCTTTTTCCTCAATTTTTATTCTTTCTTCATTAGATATAAAATATGTTATACAATTTAGACATTCCCTTGTTTTATTTCTGTATTCACACTCTTTATGAATAAAAACACAATTATAACCAACTCCTAAATCAATAGGACATTCAATCTTTGTGTTAGTTTTATTTTTATAACTCATAAGAATTCCCGCAGCGACGAATTAAGTCGCTGACTAAATAATTATAATGCTGATTATAGCAATAGAAATTTTATTATTTATTTTGTTTTGAGTATTCATGAGAGTTAGAGAGAGATGGAGTTTTTAAATATTTATATGTCACTTCTTTTATCTCTTCTCTTCCCATTCCCTCAGCATTTCTTCCTCAACAAAATGCAACTTCCCGGGAATTATAAAACAAAACGGCGCTTCAATATTCTCACTAAATAAATTCCCCATTTTTTCATAAAATATTTTTCGGTATCTTGTTCCTAATTTTGAACAGACAAGGATTTTGTCTAATTTTATTTTATGTTCTTTTGCAGATTTTTCTAATTGATTTAAAGCGTCTTGAAATTCAAGTCCTATATCAACTAAAATTAATGAGTGGGCATTTATTGAATTATTTTCTTTTACAATTTCCATAAAACTTGTCGGAGTAAAATTTTTTTCTTTCTGCCATTGAGGCATCGATGCAATTTTCCCGAATTTATAAATTTGCAAACCCGTTTCAGCAACGGCATCCAAAACCGAAGCGTTGTAAATAACTTTATATTTAACATTGCAGGCTTTTGCTTCTTGAATCAAACTAATATGCGTCGTCGCTGTCAATGGGCTTCCGTAAATAAGCAAGGCAACATCCATTTTTCTTGCTTCATCAACAATCTCAAGAGATTCAATCTTTTCTCTATCAGCAGGAATTATTTTTTTGTCGAAAACTTCTTGCAGTTCTCCAACAGAATAAGGAAAATCTACGGTATAATTTTCAAGATAAACTCGTTTACATTTTTTCACGACTTCCATTCCAAATTGGGAAATTCCGTCAACATTCAAACCCAAACCAATTAGATATAACATAAAATAAGAAGAAAAGTTTGATTTTTAAGATATTCCTTTTTTGAAAATACACTCACTTCGTTCGCAATCTGATGTAACTTCAAATCCGATTTCATCAGGATTTTCCGTGGGAGATTGTTAATGTAATAAATTCTGAAAACCTGCTGTCGATATTATCTGAGTTGGGTGGGAAAGAAATTTACAAATAGGGCGAAGCAATAGTTATCTCTTCATAGTCAACGACCTTAATCTTTTCTCAGTTTGTCATTGACTAGATAGGGAAAGAATTATTTCTTTCACTATAAACTTCTGCTTGTTACAATAGCAATAAAAAACAAGCTAAAAAGTAAAATATCATTTTCAATTATTAATCCAACAACGCCGATAATTAAACTAATTAAAACAATTAACCCAAACCACTTTTTTCCAGATTTCAATTCTTCTTTTGTAATTTTTGCGAGAAAATTTCCAATAGGAATTCCCAACGCTAAGAGCATAATTCCAATCACCAAATTTATGAGTTCTTGCATAATTTAGAAAGGAAAAATGTATTAATAAAAGTTTGTTAAGAAGTTGCTATCGGCAATCGCGAACCTCTTACTATTCGTAAGGTTTAAAATAAACATCTTCTTTAAAGAAATATGAAGAGAAAATATAAAAATTTGATTCTTTCTGTAGAATCTCGCTTGGCAACAGAATTAAAGAAACACAGGGCTGGTGTTGGAAAAAGGTATATTTTTTCCGATAATAAAAATAATCCAAAAGGTAATATTTATGCTATATTAAGAAAGGTATCTAATGTAAAAAATCCTCCCAAACATATCCAGAAACATAAACATAATTGCGATAGTTTATGGATGTTCGTAGGGGATAAAGAGAACTTAACAGGGCTTAAAGTTGAGATAGTTCTTGGGGATGAAATTTATCAAATTAATACTCCCTTTTCTGTTTATATACCAAAAAATTTAGAACATACATATAATTTTATTGAAGGTTCTGGTAGTTACATTAATATTTTAATCGCAAAAGGGGGGAATTATAATTCTTCTACAAACTAAATTAATTATATTGATAAGAGCCAAATCGCAATAATCGCTAATACCAGACCAATTGAATGGGGAATAGTAATTTTTTCACTTAAAAAAATAATTGCAATTAAAGCAGTTACAGCGACGCTCATTCCTCTTATTCCTGTTGCAATACTTACATCGCCGAGTCCTACCGCAATTATAAAAACTAACAATCCAATTCCTGCAATTATTCCTCCCAATGCTGACCAACCAAAACCTTGTGCAGTAATTGTCTTTGATGCAAAAATCCATGCAACAAACGCAATTAATGCCATAAATGAAGCAGTAATAAATGTTAAAGAATATGAATCTATATGGGGGCTCGCAATTTTATAAAATATTGCGGCAATACCATAACATATCATTGCAATTATTGCATATAAAATATATTGACTCATCATAATTAATGAAGTATAATCCTTTAATAAATTTTCCCCCCACAATTTCTTCATCCCCTTCAAAACCAAAAAACTTAAATATGTGCTTTCACATAAATAAATATGGCAAACATAACTCTTGCAATTCCAGAAGAATTGAGAAAAAAGATGAAAAGGTTTTCTGAGATGAGATGGAGTGAGATAGCTCGGCAAGCAATAGAACAGAGAATAAATGATTTGGAAGTTATGGAGAAAATTGCTTCAAAAAGCAAATTGACAAAAAAAGATGCAGAAGAAATATCAAAAAAGATAAAAAAGGGAATGGCTAAGAGATTTAATGAATACGCTCGTAATAGACAGTAATATTATCATCTCTGCATTAATAAAAGAGGGGATTACAAGAAATATCCTGACAAATCTTAATATGAATTTTTTATTTCCAGAATTTGGTTTAGAAGAAATATATTCTAATAAACTAGAAATAATTAAAAAGGCAGGAATTACTTCAAGGCAATTCGATGTTCTATTACTAAGATTACTTAAATATATTCGTCTTATTCCTTTAGATTTTATTGTAAATTATAAAGAAGAGGCAGATAAAATTATGAATGAGATTCATAAAGAAGACTCAGTTTTCATTGCAACAGCACTTGCATTCAAATGTCCAATTTGGTCTGATGACAAACATTTTAAAAAGCAAAAGGAGATTAAAATATTTACAACTAAGGACACGATTGATTTATCAAAATGACATATCAAAAATATTTAATCATTGCATCAAAGAAAGACCCTGCAGGAGTTAATATAACAACCCAGCTTTCACAATTTAGAAACCCCCTTTTGTCTTCTATGAAAAATTCTCCGAGTTTCGATTTTTATTTAAGAGAAGAAGAGATAGTCTCAGATGAAAATCTTGATTTAGATAAAATAAGTAAATATGATTTCATCATCTTCGCTTCAAAGCACCAGTCAAAAGAAAAAATAAAATCACTTTCAATTCATGCTCCCGGAAATTGGAAGAAAAATGAATTCGGAGGAAAAGAAGGAAAAATTTGTCCGACAAGTGCAGTATTTCAAAAACAACTTTTCGAAAATTTAAATAAACAGGTGAATGAGGACAAATTAAAAAAATACCAGGTAACTTTAGAATGCACGCACCACGGCCCTTTAATAAACAAACCCTGCATTTTCATAGAAATAGGAAGCACAGAAACGGAATGGAAAGACAGAAGAGCAGGATTCACAATTGCAAAAACAATCGTTGATACAATAGAGAATTTTAAGGAAAATCCTTACAATGAGATTGTAATCGGCATCGGTGGTCCGCACTACTGCCCAAATTTCAACAAGATTCAACTAAACTCCAATTATGCAATAAGTCATATAATTCCCGGATACACTTTGCCATTAACAGAAGAAATGATTAAAGAAGCAATTGAAAAAACGAAAGAAGAAATTGACTTTGTCCTTTTAGATTGGAAAGGTTTGACAAATGCCGAAGAAAGAGGAAGAATAACAAAGATTCTTGACAAATTTTATTTAAAATACAAAAAAACAAGCGAAATAAAAAAATAGGAATTGCTCACAACTCCGTTGCTAAGAATAATTTACTTCAAAAACTTCAATCTTGTGAAAGTTGAAGTCCCAGAAATCTTTAATTTCTGCGTCGCCTTTCGACAGATTTTTCCATCGAGAAAAATTGTTAATGTAAAAATAAATAATTAGGGAATAAATATTTCCTACCCAATCCAGATAACGCCAACAGCAATTCATCATGTTTAATTAATCTTGTAATCTTATGGACAACTTTTTTTCTAGACTTTTAATAGTTGAGCAAAATATCGGGGGTTTATATATTAATAATTTCTTAAGCGAAGAAATCTGACAAATTCAATTTCGGAGCAGTTAATCGTGAATGAAATGAATCAAATTATATTCAGATAAATAACCATAAACATAGAAAAATAAAAACAGAAAAAATAAACTATCTTCTCTTTTTCTTTTTATCTTTTTTAACCCATTCAACAAATTTTTGTGATTTTTTATTCACAACTACTTTGGTATTTTGATCACTCCATATAATAAATCCTATTACTACCAAATATAGAACCACACCAACTTTGGGAATTATTAATGAAAGACTAAACCATCCAGGATAACCACACTCTTCAAAGATTCTCCAGTTTGCTACCACGAACAACACACCAAGTGCAATCCATCCAAAAAATGGTATCAAAATCAAAAATATCCACGCCCAATGAAAATCTCCCAACTGAAGTATCATTGCAACATCGGCGATTGGAACCCAAGCAAGCCAGGCATTTTTATGTTTTAGCCTTTTTGCAATCTTCATCCATACAATTGATTTGTAAATATAAAGCGCCAGGATTGCAACAACCGCGATTGCCACGCCCAAAGCTATAAGTGCAGTCCATCCAATGCTATTCATTGCTATATCATTAAATTCCTTATACATTTTACTACCTTCCTTTAATAATATTTTATGTTTTTTTAATTTATATATCTTACTGAATTATCCTCTTAGATAACAATAGAAATCTTTAAAACTTATTAATCAATCATAAGCTTATGCCGACGTCGCATATGAGAAGAACCAAGGTTCTTCCTCACACCATCTCCTTTTAAGATGTGCGAGTTTCGTGTGCGATTGGGGTTTAAGCCGACGTCGCATAATGGTAGTGCAGTGGATTGCTAGTAATTAAAATAAAGCAAACATCCACGCCCTTCGGGGCCTCTGAGTTCGATTCTCAGCGTCGGCGTTTTACAATTCTCATTTGGAGAATCCAACATAAGATTTAATTGAATACTCTGGAATATAAATCTTTAAAAAATCATAGCCAATGTAAAATTTATGAGAGATATAAATCCTGAAGAAGTTAAATTAGCTACATTAAAATATAAAGATAATCCAGAAACTCGAGAGCGTTATTATGTCCATATAGAATTTGTTGAACCAATAAAATTGAGTCAAGATGAAAAACCAATTAAGGAATTATATACTCTTTGCCACCGAACTCCAGAAGCCGCGGAGCAAAATTTTATGAATCTTTTCAAAAACTCTTCTGAATCTGAGAAAGTTCAAAAAAGAACTCTTATAGATGCTTGTGGCTTTGTATTATAATTCCTGTCCAAACCTGTCTCTTATTAAACAGCCATCTTCATCAATGTAAAAACCTTTTCTTTCATTATCAAAAAAATGATGCTTCGTTCGTTTTTTGGAGACAGAAAAAAGACAACTCATTTTTTCTGTATAAATTAAATTTCTTTCTCTAGCCGCCTCTCGATTAACTGGATTACGTGGAGAAAAATATGAATCGAATTCTGTTTTGTCTTTGTTTATTTCTTTATCTTTTAATAACATTTTATTTCTTCTTCATCAATTTTTCATATTCTTCTTTGGTAATAATTTTATATTTGCATTCAAATCTTTTTTGTTTAGCATGAGAAATACTTCCTTCAACAACGAGTCCGACTCCTGCGAGCAACCAAAACCAATCAGAAGAAAATTCAAAGATTCCCAATAACTTTAACAAAGTCCCAATTGTCATCAAAACTCCAACAACAATAAAGGTTTCATAGCTAAACATCTTTTCTATTTTCATCTTGAAAACTTCCTGTTTTTAAGAGATAGAAATTTAGGAAAAATTTCTATATATTCAAAATCCTTAACTCATTCTATGCGTAGGCATAGCCTGGATTTTGAATTCTCTTTTTCATAATACATCTTATTTTCTCAGATTTATAAATTTTTATACAAAATCTATTCAGAAATATTACCTTTCAAAATTCCTTTTATTATTTCATAATTTGCTGGATATGCCTTCGGATAAATTATCTCTGTGTGCAAATATTTAAACTGGCTACTTTTGCATGTTCCACTAACATAATAATTATTAGCCCAATCTAAATAAGCACTGCTATTTGTGACAACTCCGTCGCCGTCCTCTCCATAAGTGTCGCACCCAATTCCAATTATATTATAGACAGGAATGTTAAATCCCGTTTGCCAATTTAATTTATTAATAAGTGCGCTGTTTGTGTCCATATCATCGCATTCTTTTTGTGCTCCAAATAATCTGCAGATTTTCAGCGCGTCCGGAGTAATTCCCTTATTCGGAGAAGTAATCATTATAATTTTATCAATACCCGAATCTCCAAAAAGTTGGACATATCTTCTTATCACCAAACCACCCATGCTGTGAGAAATTACGATAACTTTTTCTCTGTTTGTTTTATATTTTACTGTATCAATTATGTTCTTTAATCGGATTGAATAGGTGTCAATATTATCTTTTTTTGCTTGAAGTACATTAAATGTAGACTGATTTTTAATTGTATCAAAATAATAACTTGCTTTTACACTTATGGGGTTTGGCGTTTCGCCCCAAATTCCGTTTACCGTCGATTCAGGGACATTTATCAAAATACTTCCAGAATTTAAATAACCCTCTTCTTCAAGTTTATTTTGCAGGTCTCCGAAACTTTCAAGATTATATTCTGGAGAAACACTCGCGCTAAAATCATGTCCATGAATAAATATTACTGGATAAAGCGTGCTGTTTCCATAACAAGAATTGTTACAGCAAGAAGAGCATTTTCCTTTGAAACAACATGAAGTTGCAGAATCTTTAAGTTTATAATTTACGAAGATTAAATTTGTTTCAATTTCTGGAATTACTATTATCTCCAAAGAAATATTTGATATTACATTTGAACTCTGGAAGTTTTTACTTGTGTCACTTTTTATTTCTTCTTCAAGTTGAGTTTTAATTAAACTGTAGTTTTTATAAAATTCATCAAATTGCATTTTCTTATTAGATATATTTTGTTTAACCAAAATAGAATTTTTTAAAGAATTAAATTCATTAATTATCTCATCTAAATTCGAAGCTGTTGGTTGTGTAGAATTTAATGTGCTGTAAATTTTAATTTCTTTTTCTATTGTAGAAATATTTAACAGAATTGAATTATAATCTTTAACTTCTGCAAAAACACTTTTATTCAACTTTTGGAAATCTGAATTTGTCTTTATAATAGTTGTATTAACTTCAGATAATATAATACCCATCCCCGATAATTTTTCAGCATCCCACAATAAAGCAATTGTTTTTATTTGCTCGGATATATTTTCATTCTCGCTTTTTATTACTCCCAAACTCTTTTCATATTCGTTGAGGCTGAAATTATCAACTTTTTGAATTACCTTGCTTAAGATGTAACTTTCTTTGGTTAAATTATTTAATGAATCTAAATAATTGGGATAATTAACTACGGCTTTTTCTCTTGCTTCTTGCTCTTCGAGAGTGTAATTATAATCAAGAGTTATAAGCAGGGATTTTTTTATCCATTTTCCATCTGTGCTGCATAAAGTTGTTTTAATTGAAGTGCATAAAGTATCAAATCTGTATAATTTTTGCCCTACGCCGTTGGTTGGTGCAGTAAGATTATATTCTTTTTTTGTAGAACTTGTTAATTTGGCATTTAACATTCCTTCATCATAAATTTCGTTCTCGCTAATATCTTCAAAACTATAATTGCATTCAACCTTGCAAAATGGGTTTGCTAAAACCGAGATTTCAAAGGCAACTATTTTTGATTCTCCGTGGCTCAAGAAAATATTTTCAGTATTTGGAATTGTATTTATTAAAATATCATTGCCCAAAAGATAATGAAATAAAAGATAAATTTTAGCCCCGAACAAAACAGCAACGATAATTAAAATAACCGCTATAATAATTATTTTATTTTTTCTTTCTGGATGATATTCTTCACTTTCTTCAATATCCTCCACGGGTTTATCTTTGCCTCTTTTCATAAAAATTAGAGTATTTTTTTATTTATTAACTTATTCAAAATAATTATAATTTTTTTGTGGTATCCTCGGAGGCATAAAGAGATACCATCATTCAGCATTAGAGGAGATTCAAAAAACTTCAAAAGTATCGTCTCCTTCAATCTCGCAAGAGTTGAAGGGATAGGAATTTCTAATTCCTTTATTTGAAGTCCCAGAAAATTTCCTATTTTCGGAGGAACCCGCTGGTTCTTTTTAATAGCGGGAGGCGAAGTGATTCAGTAAATAGTATATTCAATTATCAATGGAGTTTGCTGAATTGCTGAGTAGGATTTGAATGTTCAAATCCAAAATTCTCTTTGACTTTCGTCGGAGGCACTTAGAAAGTCACTCGTTCAATAGGGGGTGACTTGTTAGGGGGACAATGTCCCCATACGAATAGCGGGAGGTGGATTTGAACCACCGATCTCGAGGTTTCCCATTTTTCCTGCTTCTTGACTTTCGTCGGAGGCACTTAGAAAGTCACTCGTTCAATAGGGGGTGACTTGTTAAGGGGACTTTGTTCCATACAATTATGGGCCTCGCGAGCACTCCAGGCTACTCCATCCCGCT
>Ga0265296_1000879_pt1 | contig 39324 bp, 41 predicted proteins | sample MunlanPumphouse1_FD_189073 | JGI IMG/M metagenome (GOLD analysis project Ga0265296, IMG submission 189073) | Groundwater microbial communities from a municipal landfill in Southern Ontario, Canada - Pumphouse #1 | ecosystem: Environmental > Aquatic > Deep subsurface > Groundwater | place...
GCCTTTTTAATATTCTTTCCACGGCGTTTTTGCGGAGCAAATTTTCTTCTTTATAATCAACCGAATTGCGGATTTTTTCATAATAAAAAGCCATCTTGGAAATCACTTCCGAGACCTTTATTTTTTGAACTTCATCACCCTCTTCCTCCGGCTCTTTTTGCTCACCGTAAATTACCTGGAATAATCTTCTTATGCTTTCGCTTAAAGTAAGAGTACCCTCTTGTTTCTTCATTAAATATGGACTAACCATATAGATAAAATTTTAAATTTTAAATTTTTAATTTTAAATTACTCTGCCTTTATTCTACCCTATTTTCAAATAAAAATCAAATGAAGATCCCCCAGGCTAATGCCCGTGGAATCTTCATATCCCGCCGCTTCCAAAAGCCATTTTTAGTCTTTAAAAACTTTCTTACGGGGTAGCGGCTTCGCCTCTCCTCTGATTTATTTAAAAAATGATTCGCCGAAGCGGCGGGATATATCGGTCCGCCTCTCTGCTGGCGAGCAGCGAGGCGGCTTTCGATATAAAAAAGCCGCCCGCCAAAATTGGCAAAACGGCTTTCATCAACCGGAAGCGCAAAAACAGATTTTCTTAATTTGGCCGAAACTCAATCGGTTCTATCCCCTTTACTGGGATTTCGTTTTCGTCCAAACATCTGGCCACGTAAAAACCAGTTTCAACAGCCGGCGGATCAATGTGAATTTTGAATTTAACATCTTCGCCAGGCTGTCTCCGCCTCATGGCAGCGGCAAACTCCAGCCAAATTTGTGTGGTCATCGGATGAGGCATAGCTCCCTCCTTTTCTAAAGGTTAAACGAATTCCGAAAGAACGAAAAATTACTTAATTTGAACGCTATAATTTGCAGCAATATTCGCACCTCGCCCGCCTGACGCTGTCAGCGGTCGGGCGGGTGTGCCCTCCCGCTTAGCGGTATAGTGGGGCTTTTGCGATAGCAAAAAATAACAACAAAAAAGCTTCTTACTCCAAGGATTTAGAATAAGAAGCTTTCTTGCTTCTTGCTTCGCCTATTTAGCGGAAGCCCTATCTTTCCCTTTTGGGGTAGAATTTACCACCCGGCTTTATCCGGGTTGGCGGGCGGTCATAAGGTCTAGTCCCTCGCGCCTCTCTTGATACTTTTGATTTTTAAAATACTATAAACTATATTAACAGATTGTTAAAAATTGTCAAGAAAATGCTTTTACCATGAAGATTGGCTATCTATAGTTAAAATTTTCAATTTTTCAATTTTTAAGTTAAGAATTTGGATTTTAAGTTTAATCTTTTCTGTTTTTCCCAACAACTAATAGTTGAAAGCTAACAACTAACAAATTAGTTCGCGCACCAGATTTGACTCGTATAGAGTGCAGTCCGAGTATAAGCGCCTCCAGTAGCCGTCACTGAATAATAAGACCACGACCACGGCCCCATGAGAGAATTCGCCACTAACGAATAAACCGCGCCATAGTCGGTAAAGGTACCAAACTGACCCCATTGCACAGTCGAGGACGTAGTGACCGCAGAAGTGAAAACATTATAACCATGCTCCTGGCAATACCGATGTTGTCCAGGACTGTACTGGCCAAGAAAAACGCTTGCTACAGAGGGGTTACTCCAATAATTTATTCCTGAGCAATCCCCGGCGCAAGCCCCGGAGGTCCAACTCGTCCCGCTATCATCGCAACCTTCCCCAGATTCCACTAAACCGTTGCCGCAAGTAGAAGAAGCAATGCCTTCCAGTCTCTCTATTATACTTCCGTCCAGATTAGCCACAACATTGGAAGAATTAAAATCATTATCATTATTATTGGCGCCCAAAATATTTTGGAGGAAGTCCTGGTCAGAGTCATTCGGCCCGGCCAAAGGTTCGGTAAAGGCCGCATAAGCCCAAACCGTAATAACCGCGGTTAAAGTCAGGATTACCGTGGTGAGGGCCCGCCAAGCGATTTGCTTGGCCTGATGTTTTATTTTATTTTTCAAAATGCTTTCATCCATATACCAAAAATTTTAGCTCAATCCATAATTGACCCGATTTTTTCTTTTTCTTCCATTTTTTTTTATTTCTTTACTTATTACTCTATTTTACCTCAAAGCCGTCTATAATTTTCTGCTTCATCTCTTCACTCCACTTCCCCTGCCAGTCAAGCGGCGCCTCGCCCCAGAATTTTATAGTATAAACTTTACCTTTTTTGCCAGGCCACCAGCTTTTATTTTCCCCTATTTTTTGGTAAATCCCTTCTCCGCTCGCCTTTTCCCAGCTGTCTTCGTTAAAAATTCTTATTACCACCGGCTTAGCGTAGCTGGGTACTTCCTGCGGATAGCCGGTATCGTTTGTCGGCACAAAAAATTCAAGGTCAATATAGTCAGCGGTTTCTTTTCTCTGAGTCTGGTAATACAAAAATTCCGGGGGCAGAACCAGGGAAAACCCCATGTCTTTATTCCGGTAGTAAAAATTTCCGTCCTCGGCCGGCTGGTCCATGATCGGCTCTTGCCCGCAGCCAGAAAGCAACAACCCAAAAATAAAAATAAGGGAAAATAAAATTGTTTTTTTCACCCCGTTAGAAATCTTATCATTTTCTTTTTCCATAATAATACTTAGATTTATTTTTTAATATTTTTTACCCACGCCTATTTCTGGCCTAATTTCTAACGGGGTTCATATCTTTTCTTACCCCTAAAAATTAGCCTCCTTACGTATATAAGTTAAAATTTATTTTAAGAATTTGAAATACTTATCAAGGTCTTTCTTAAACGACCAGACTTTATAAGCGCTATAGAAGAAAACATAGGCCACCATTATAGCCAAAACGCCCACAACCAGACGGAGCATAAAATCTGTCCAGACAATTAAAACGCCTAAGAGGAGCAGAACTACGCCGTTTATAGCTAAAGTCCAGATAAACCCGTTTATTTTTTTTCCAATTGCTTTTAAAGGGTTCTCCATAAATTTATTATTTTAATTATTTAAGACTGATTAAATTATAACATATTTATCCCGATATACAAAAGCCCTGCCATTATTTTTTATCAATTAAATAATACGCAGGGCTGTCTTTATTCTTTTTGTCGATTCTTTAATGAATTTCTTTATTGCTTCTGCCCAATTTTTTAATAAAAGAAATATCAGGGCGAGAAGTAAGATAAACACAATGAGGCAGACAATTGCCAGCAAGGCAAGAAGAGAAAATATTATAGCTGAAAAAAATCCCAGTACTCCCCCGACCAGTAAAGATAACCACCAGCAACCGGGGTAAAGAAGTATCCCCGTGATTGCTCCGGCAACAATAAAAAAAGCAAAGAACAAAATCCCGGTTATTTCTATTTTATCCTCCATCCACTTCCTCCTTTCCCTTATTTTCTTTTATAGCAAATTATATAAATTTGTCAACCCTGCCAAAAATCTCGCTTCTAGCCGGGTCAACCCCCTCCCCACGACAACCCCTTGACATACCAATAACTATCCTGTATTATTATAGATAGATAAAATAACTGCCGGAAAAGGCGGTTTTTAATTACTTTAATCCAAATAAAATTTTATGGCTAACAGGTTAGTAGATTATATAAAAGCTTCGATTGAAGAAATGAAAAAAGTCACCTGGCCGACTAAAAAAGAAACCTACAATTACACCTTGCTGGTTATCGGACTTAGTCTTGCCGTCGCGGCTTTTTTAGGCGCCCTGGATTATCTTTTTAACTGGTTATTGGGATTAGTTATTAAGTAATTTGAAAAATACAAGATTCTTAGGATAATGAGGATTCTTAGGATAATTGGGAATTAAAATCCTAAAGATCATAAGAATCTCAAGAATCTCAAGGATCATATTTAAAAAAATGGCTAAACAAATTTTAAATCAAGGCCGGCGCTGGTATGTGCTTCACACTTATTCCGGCTATGAAGAAAACGTTTCCCAGAATCTAAAGCAAAGGATTGAATCAATGGATATGGAAGATAAAATCTTTAATATCCTTATTCCGACTGAGAAAAAAATCCGGATTAAAAACGGAAAACGCAAAGTGATAGAGGAAAAAATCTTTCCCGGCTATGTCCTGGTGGAGATGGTTGTGACTGACGACTCCTGGTATGTTGTCCGCAATACTCCTAATGTCACCGGCTTTATCGGCACTGGCACTATCCCGACGCCGATCAGCGAAAAAGAGGTAAAGGGGCTGCAAAAAAGAATGGGCGTGGAAGAGCCGAAATATAAAATCGATGTTTCCGTCGGTTCACCGGTTAAAATAACCGACGGCCCGTTCAAAAACCTTGAAGGCAAAGTCACCAATATTGACGAGGCTAAGGGAAAAATAAAAGTTTCCGTTTCTATGTTTGGTCGGGAAACGCCGGTGGAATTAGACTTTTTGCAAATTAAGAAAATATAAACACAGATTAGGCTTCTATAATCTGTGCCACGTAATAACACATATGGCGAAAAAAATATTAACGAAAATAAAATTACAAATCCCGGCTGGCCAAGCTAACCCCGCGCCGCCGGTTGGTCCGGCTTTGGGCCAGCATGGCTTAAATATCGCGGATTTCTGCTCTAAGTTTAATGAAGCTTCAAAGAGTAAAATGGGAGATATAATTCCGGTAGAAATTACGGTTTTTGAAGACCGCACTTTTACTTTCATAATGAAAACTCCGCCTGCCGCTGAACTGATAAAAAAATACGCCAAAATAAAAAGCGGCTCGGGCAAACCGTTGACGGAAAAAGTTGCCACTCTTACAGACAAACAATTGGAAGAAATTGCCGCCATTAAACTGCCGGATCTAAATACTAATGACATTAAACAGGCAAAAAAAATTATTGCCGGCACCGCCAGGCAGATGGGAGTAGAGATAAAATAACGGGATTATTGCGACATTTAAGATATTTAGGATTATTAGGATAATAATCCGCTATCTCAAAAATCCCAAGAATCGCAAGAATCATAATAATCCTAATTAATAATATTGTGGGAGTCCCGAGTACTCGGGACGCTCGCACCACGAAATATGAAAAAACAACCCGCCTCCGCCAAGGCTACGGCGAGGCAAGAAAAAGAAGAGAAGAATATAACCAGTGAGACTGCGTTTGATAAGACTAAAGTTTATCCGGCGAAAGAAGCAATGGAATTAACTAAAAAATTGTCAAAAACTAAATTTGACGCTTCGGTAGAAGCGCATTTCCGTTTAGGGATTGACACAAAAAAAGGCGACCAGCAAATAAGGGCCACAGTCAGCCTGCCGCATGGAACCGGCAAGACCATAAAAGTAGCCGCTTTCGTCATGCCGGAGAAAATAAAGGAAGTTAAAGAAGCCGGCGCTGATTTAGTTGGCGGAGAAGATTTAATCGCCGAAATTAAAAAAACGGAAAAAACCGATTTCCAGGTAGCGGTAGCGGAACCGGCCATGATGAAAAATTTGGCTGCCATCGCTAAAATTTTAGGCACCCGCGGCCTTATGCCGTCGCCGAAAAATGAAACCGTTACCCCAAACCCGGCCAAAGCCGTCGCCGAATTGAAAAAAGGGAAAGTGAGCTTCCGAAGCGATGACACGGGTAATGTCCACGCGGTTATCGGCAAAGTGAGTTTTTTGCCGGAGCAATTGTTAGCAAACTATAATGCCTTCCTAGAAGCGGTCAAAAAGGCTAAACCGTCCAGCTCCAAAGGCGTTTACATAAAAAATATCGCTTTAAGCTCTTCCATGGGCCCGGGCGTAAAGGTAATAATCAGTTAATAAAATCCTTCATTTATAAAAAAGACCGGGGATTATCCTCCGGTCTTTTTTGTGTTATGAGCTATATATTTCGCATTAGATGGCTACCATTTGCCCTCTTTTTTTTAATCTGCTAAAATAGAAATACTCTAAATAAGTTATAAGAATCAAAAATTATGGAAAATCAGGACAATAATTATAAACGCCCCTCGTGGGATGAATACTTCATGGAAATCCTGGCCGTAATCGGGCGCAGGGGAACTTGCGATCGAGGAAGGTCGGGATGCGTTATCGTAAATGATAGAAGAATTGTCTCGACGGGTTATGCCGGAGCTCCGGCCGGGCTTAAGCATTGCGATGAAGTAGGGCATGAAATGAACACCGTCAAACATGAAGACGGCCATGAATCAAGGCACTGCGTCAGAACCACCCACGCGGAACAAAATGCTATTGTTACCGCCGCGCGTTTCGGCATTAAACTGGAAGGATCAACTATGTACACAAAAATGACTCCTTGCTACGCCTGCGCGAAAATGATAATCAACGCCGGCATAAAAAGAGTTGTCTGCCAAGAAGATTATCACGCCGGAGAAAGGACCAAGGAGGTATTTACTGAAGCTGGCGTGCAATATAATTTATTAAACGCCAAAACTACTGAATACGAAGATCAATAGCCAATAAATTATCTTCATATGAAACAATATTTAGATTTATTACAGGATATTTTAGATAATGGCACTGACAAAAGCGACCGGACTGGCACTGGCACCAGGAGCCTTTTTGGCCGACAAATCCGCATGGACTTATCCAGGGGCTTCCCTTTGCTCACCACAAAAAAAGTTTTTTTGCGGGGGATAATCCATGAACTGCTTTGGTTTCTAAAAGGCGATACTAATATTAAATATTTAGTTGATAATGACGTAAAAATCTGGAACGAATGGCCTTTTGAGGGCTATAAAGCGAGCGGTGAATATCAAAATGAAACTCTGGAACAATTCGTAGAAAAAATTAAAAACAATGACGATTTTGCTAAAAAATGGGGAGACCTCGGGCCGGTTTACGGAAAGCAATGGGTGCGCTGGCCCGGTTATGACGGCAAGCCGATTAATCAAATAGAAGAAGTGGTTGAGATGATAAAAAATAACCCTGATTCCAGAAGAATTATCGTGGGAGCCTGGAACGTGGCTGATATTCAGGAATTGATAAAAGCGAAAAAAGCCGCTCCCCCGCTCTGCCATACCTTATTCCAGTTTTATGTGGCCAATAATAAATTATCCTGCCAGCTTTACCAGCGAAGCGCTGACGTTTTTTTGGGCGTACCTTTTAATATCGCTTCTTACGCTTTACTTACTATGATGATGGCCCAGGTTACCGGCCGGGAGCTCGGAGATTTTGTCCATACTTTCGGAGACGTCCATATTTATAATAACCATAGAGAGCAGGTTAACTTGCAGCTCAGCCGGGAACCGCGCCCATTACCGACTATGAAAATAAACCCGGAAGTAAAAGATATTTTCTCTTTTAAGCACGAAGATTTTACTTTAGAAAATTACGACCCGCATCCTCCAATCAAAGCCCCGATCGCAGTATAACTTAAAAATAAAATAATAAAATAATATAAAAAAATTTCTGGAATTTAGATAGTCTCATATCCCCATTTTATTTTATTATTTTGTTATTTTATTATTTAATTTTTAAAATATGATTCCTGTCACCATGATGATGGCTATTACCCTTGACGGTAAAATCGCCAAAAACTCCGAGCATTTCCCGGACTGGACAAGCAAAGAAGATAAAAAATTATTTGCTAAAATTTCCAGGGAGCATGGGGTGGTTATGATGGGAGCCAAGACTTTTGCCACCTTTCCTTCTCCCCTGCCCGGCCGGTTAAACGTTGTTTTCTCTTTGGAAAAAAATCCGCCGGCGATAGAGGGCGTAAAATGGGTAACCGGCGAACCGGAGCCGGTCTTAGAAGAATTAGAAAAAATAGGGTATAAATCCGCTCTTTTAGGCGGCGGCGCTTTCCTAAACTCGCTTTTCCTCGAAAAAAAATTAATTTCCGAAATAATTTTAACCATAGAACCGAAAATATTCGGCGACGGCCTTTCTCTTTTTAATAAGGATTTTAATATTAATCTAAAATTGCTTGATCTTCAAAAAATAAACGAAGATGCCATTATAGTAAAATACAAAGTAATTTATTAATTATGTCTGACAAAAAAATTATTATCGGCCTAGTCGGTAAAATATCGGCCGGGAAAGGAACGGCTGCTGATTACTTAAAAGATAATTACAGCGCCAATACGTACCGTTTTTCGACAATGCTTAGAGATATCCTGAATAGATTGCATTTGGAAGTAAGCCGCCCTAATCTGCAATCTATTTCTGAATGCCTAAGGGAAAAATTCAGCGGCGACATACTGGCTAAAGTTATCGCCGATGATGTTAAGGCCGATCCGGAAAAACTCCTGGTAATTGACGGGATAAGAAGGCAGGACGATATAAAATATTTGCGGGAACTGCCCGAATTTAAACTGGTTAAAATAGAAACGGATTCGAAAACAAGATACCAGCGGCTTATCAACCGCGGGGAAAACCAGGACGACCAGAAAAAAACTTATGAGGAATTTTTGCAGGACGAACAGCGGGAAGCGGAATTGGAAATTCCGAAAGTAATGGAATCTGCCCAGCTGGCTCTTGATAATAACTCCAGCCGGGAAAAACTATACCAACAAATTGATGAATTAATAAAAAGCTTGGGATATGAACAAAAATAAAAATATTATTATCATGGGTCCGCAAGGGTCAGGCAAGGGAACGCAGGCCGATGTTTTAAGCCAGAAACTTGGCATCCCCCACATTTCTACCGGCGACATTTTTAGAGAAAACATTAAGGAGAAAACAGCCTTGGGCGAAAAAATAGAAGAAATAGTAAAAACCGGGGAATTAGTGCCGGACGAAATTACTAATGAAGTAACAAAACAAAGGCTTCTTAAGGAAGACACAAAAAACGGCTTTATTTTAGACGGCTTTCCCCGCAATTTGACCCAAGCGGAATTTTTAGATAAAGTAAAAGAAATCGGCCTGGTTTTAGAAGTCTGGATCAGCGATAAAGAAGCCATAAAAAGGATAAGCCAGAGAAGAACCTGCCTTAAATGCCAGAAAGTTTACCACTTAATTTACAATCAGCCGAAGAACGATGAAATCTGCGATGAATGCGGAGAAAAATTGATCATAAGAGAAGATGACAAGCCGGCCACGATTAAAAGAAGACTAAATTTATACCATAAAGAAACCAAACCTTTGCTTAATTATTACAAAGACAAGGGTATTTATAAAAAAATTGACGGCATGCCGCCGATACCAGAAGTGACTAAACAAATCGCGCAAATTTTCGAATAATAAAAACAAAACCAGGGAGGAGCGGTGAAACGCTCTTTTCTTGTCTAAAAATATGGAAAGAAATAGATCGGGAAAATTTATTGTCATCGACGGCACGGACGGCTCGGGCAAAGCCACGCAAACGCAAATGCTTGTCGCCAAACTGGAAAAATTGGGTTTGGCGGTGGCTATGGTTGATTTTCCCCAGTATGGCCAAAAGTCAGCCGGCTTGGTGGAAAAATATTTAAATGGAGAATACGGCGAAGCCGATGAAGTCGGGCCTTATCGGGCTTCGATTTTTTACGCCTGCGACCGCTATGATGCCAGCTTTAAAATAAAAAAGTGGCTTAAAGAAGGCAAAATTGTCATAGCTAATCGCTATGTCACCGCTAATATGGGCCATCAGGGCGGAAAAATCGCCAATCCCTTGGAAAGAAAAAATTATTTTTCCTGGCTCTACGCGCTTGAATATGAAATCTTTAATATTCCCAAGCCGGATTTAAATATTATCTTGCATGTTAATGCTCGGCTAGCCCAAAAATTAGTTGACCAGAAAGGCCACCGCGATTACGTAAACGGAGCCAAAAGAGACCTGCATGAAGCGGATATAAACCACCTGCGCCGGGCCGAGCAGGTCTATCTGGAAATCGCCAAAACTTTTCCTGATTTTACCCTGGTCGAATGCACGCGGGAGGGCCAAATTATGGGAAAAGAAGAAATCCACAATTTAATCTGGGAAGAAATAGGCCGATTAATTGATTTCCCGAGTGAAAGCCGCATCCCCTTTTTAAATACTCTGGAATATGAAAAAAGTTTGGATAAGCCGGTTTTAAAAATTGAAAAAATAAAGCCTGATGCCAAACTGCCGCAAAGAGCCCACGTTGGCGACGCCGGCCTTGATTTGTACGCGGCTGATTATTACTCCCTTCTGCCTGGGGAAAGTATGGTTATCAGCACTGGCATTAAAATGGCCATTCCGGAAGGATACGCCGGTTTAATCTGGGACAAAAGCGGAATCGCTAAATCCGGCATCCATACCACGGCCGGCGTGATTGATTCAAGCTACCGCGGCGAAATTATGGTCAATATGATAAACTTGAGCGAAGATATTTATCATATTGCCCCGGGCCAAAAAATCGCCCAAATTCTAATCCAACCCGCGCCGAATTTAGAAATAAAAGAAGATAAAATAGATGACGAAACCAGCCGAAATGATAATGGCTTTGGCAGCTCCGGACTTTTTTAGACTTGACAAACGGGAGAAAATAACTTAAGATAATAAATCGTCCTTTCTTTCTTTTGTCTCTTTAGCACCAGGAGGGAAATAATGAAAATCTTCTGTGAAGATTGCCAAAAGCCGTTTGAAGCGCAAAGGGGCAATACAGAAATCAGGTGTGAACACATTAATGGCAGAATTATTTCTACCACAGAATCCGCCTGCCCTGATTGCGGCAAAAAATCTTCGTATACTGACATTATCAGAGCTCCGGTCAGCCGGCCTCGCAATTTCGGAGAGTCACGTCTCTGAAAAAGCCGCATCCCTGAATTAAATGCGGCTTTTTGATTATACGGATATTTGGAATGGCGTTAAAAAAAATTGACGGATCAATCACTTCACTATATAATTATCTAAAACCACAAAAAACAATGATGCCAATCGGAGAGAAAAGATGGAAATAGACCTTGAAACTAACTGTCCCAGCTGCTCTTTCCCCCTTAAACTGGATACTGACAATATCTTGATTATAGAGAAAATTTTGTCTGAAAGCGGGGGGAAATCTTTCTCAGTGAAATATGTCCATGTCCCTTGCTCCCGTTGTAAAAAATCATGGTTTATGCCCTTCTATGAATTCCTCGCTCTTTTTATAACTAACCCCTATTAAACCGTTCGCCACCAGGAAACGGTTTTTTTATTAATCAAATTTTATTTGCCGGCTGATAAATTACGGAATAAAAGCGTGGATTGCTTTTTTCACTATTTAGGGATAAAATAATTACATGACCTGGAAGCAAAAATTATTAAAACTGGTTAAACCTAAGCTTGATACCTTGGATATAGCGCATAATATCGACCATAGCTTAAGAGTTTTCCGCAATTGCGAACTAATCGTAAAAAATTATCCTAAAGCGGACTTAGATGTTCTATACGCCGCCTGTTTATTGCATGATATCGGCCAAACAATAAATTCCATTAACGAGCATAGCCATAATTCCATTTTATTATCGGAAAACCTTCTAAAAAAATGTAACTTCCGTGATAACAAAATTAAAATGACAATGGCGATAATAAAGTCGCATGATAACTACTTTTGGGTAAAAGAACATGAAAAAATCAAGCTTAATTTAATCGAAGAAGCTATTTTTCAGGATGCTGATCGGCTGGAGTCTTTGGGAGCGATGGGTATAATCAGGCAGATGTTTTGGTCTTCCCGGCATCATTTAAAAATTTATACCCCGGATATCCCGCCGCAGAAAAATAAAATTTATGCCGGCAATGCCAGCCCGATTCATACTATCAGGGATCATCAATTGCAAATTTATAAGCATTTCAATACTCCCATCGCCAAAAAATTAGCTAAACGAAAATTTCTCTTTACCAAAAGATTTCTAAATGAATTTTTTAACGAATGGGAATTTAAATATGTCTAACTATGACGTAATTATCGGCCTGGAAATCCACGCCGAACTGAAAACTAAATCAAAAATGTTCTGCTCCTGCGATAATGACTCTTTGGGTAAAAAACCCAATACCACTGTCTGCCCGATTTGCTTAGGCCATCCCGGCACCCTGCCCATCCCAAATAAGCAAGCTATAGAATGGGCGGTTTTGGCCGGCCTGGCTCTAAACTGCAAAGTGAGGGAGCTTTCCAAGTTTGACCGAAAAAACTATTTTTACCCGGATTTGCCCAAGGGTTATCAGATTTCCCAATACGACCTGCCTTTTTGTTATGACGGGCATCTTGAAATTGGCGACCGCGATATAGAAATAACCCGCCTGCACCTTGAAGAAGACACGGGAAAATCTACGCACCCGACTGGAAAAAATTACACCCTACTTGATTTTAACCGGGCCGGCACGCCTCTTATTGAAATGGTAACCGAACCGGTTATTAAAGATGCGAACGAGGCGAAAAAATTCTGCCAAACTTTTCAGCAGATTCTTCGCTATTTAAATATTTCCAACGCCGATATGGAAAAAGGCGAAATGCGCTGCGAAGCCAATGTAAGCGTGCAGGAAAAAGGCAAGTGGAAATACGAGGGTAATTGCGAAATAAAACCGATTGGCAGATACAAGCTTAATCCAAAGGTGGAACTGAAAAATATAAATTCTTTCCGCGCTATTGAGAAAGCTATTGATTATGAAGCAAAAAGGCAGATTAAAGCCTTGGCGGAAGAAGAAAAACTAATCCAAGAAACCCGGGGCTGGGATGAAAATAAAGGCCAGACCATAAGACAAAGAATAAAAGAGACTTCTTCCGATTACCGCTATTTTCCCGAGCCGGATATTCCGCCCATAAAAATTGACGGGCAGTGGATAGAAAAGATAAAATCTCAATTAATTGAACTGCCGCCTGATAAAAAGAAACGCTTTAAGGCCGAATATAATTTTGACGAAGCCGCGGCGGAAATTTTGGCAAGCGGCAAAGATTTGGCCAAATACACGGAAGAAGTAATTTCCGAACTTCACGCCTGGATAGACGCAACCGGCGACAATTGGGAGAGGCAAAAAAACAAACTGGCAAAAATTACGGGCAATTGGCTAATCAGCGAATTATTTAAGCATCTTAACAAAGACGGCAAATCTATTTCTGATTTAAAAATTACGCCGGAAAATTTTGCCGAACTGATAACTTTAATTTATCAAAATAAAATAAACTCTTCGGCCGGGCAAAAAATCTTGGAAATTATGTATAAAAAAGGCGGCGACCCGACGAATATTATGGCTGATATTGGTCTAGAGCAAATGGATGATGAAGCCGAGCTGGAAAAGGTAATAAAATCCGTAATAAAGAAAAATGAGAAGCAAGCCAAACAGTATAGACAAGGGAAGGAAAACGTGCTACAATTCTTTATTGGCCAAACAATGGCCAGGACGAAAGGTAAAGCCAACCCCAAAATCGTTATAGATATTCTTAAAAGATTATTGAAAAGTTGAGCGAAGCGAAATCCCGAAGCCTCGGGACCAACCCGAAAATAGTTATTGAATTATTAAAAAAATTACTAAATAATAACTAAAAAATATGTCAAGCTTTGAAACAATTGGTTTAAAACGCCCTGATACTAAGCCAGCGGGGGAAAAAGAAAGTCCTAAACTCAAGAAAGAGCCAGAGGCCGAAAGTCCAGAGGTCAAAGAGGCTAGATTAAGAAGGGAGGGTGAAGAGGCTAGAGCAAGCCTGCAAAGAGCGATGGAAGAAGCTGGCTTGAATAGAAAAGAACCAGAAGAAAATCCAGAAGACAGACTAGCGGCTTAAATTTTATTTTTTAGAAAAATATGAGCCCCGTTAGAAATCTAGTTAGCTATAAAAGATAACAAAATTTTTAATAGGGGAAAATATTTTTATGGGGATGGAAAATAACGAAATTTCTAACGGGGTGAGCCAGGAAAAACCCACGGGAGTGGAGAATATTTGGGATATAAAAATTCACGAAAGAATTTCGGAAGTTTTAGAATTAATTGAGAGAGATAAAAATTATAATACGGAAGACATAGATGAAGAAGAGATAACTTCCGCCCTTGTCGGCCAGTTTAATAATTTACCTGAAGATGCCGTCTCGAAAGAAAGTTTTTTGACGACCATAGAGCAAAAAATAAGAACAATAATCATAAAGAAAAAAGAGGCAAGAATAGGAGAGGGGTTCTCGAAGACTATGGAAGAAATTCGTAAAATAGAGAAAAGAGCTCATGGAATAGATGGAAACATATCAAAAATTTCAAAAGCAGCCTAAAAATCTTGCCTTTTTAGCAAAAATTTGACAGACTTAAAATTCTGCTTTATACTGTTAATAATTTAATCCGTAATAATTATATCTGTGGATAACTACGTCAATAAAAAAAATCTAAAATATCCTTTCCGCGAGGTGGCCTCACCTTGTGGAGATACTATTTCCTAAAATATCCCGTCCAGTGGACGGGATATTTTTTTGGGCAAAAATTATGGCGAAAACTTACACGCGAAAACAACTGAAAGAAAGATTTAAAAATACTAACTGGGTATTCGGCTATAAGGAATTAATCGCTGCTTATGACAAAAAAAATAACTTAATTATGCTTATTGAAGACTATATGGACGGCCTGTATGCGGAAGCTTGGAGAACTTTTCATTTCCCCCGCACCAGCCCTTTGGTTAAATACGCCAAAAGAGAAGGAACAAAATCAATTTTTTACATAAAGCCCGGGAGAACCGAATTAAAATTAATCCCCGCTTTTGCTCCGATCGGCATCAGAAAGGCGACGGTCAGTAAAAATGAGATAAAAATTAATTACAGCGGACTGGGCGGAGGCGGAGTTAGCGCCTCTTATTGCCGGGGGTTAGCCGGGGGAGTCAAAAAAATTGAAATTATAAGAGAGGCGGGCGGGAACAAACACGGCGAAGCCACTGTCACCCTGCCGCGCTATCACCATTTGATAATCGGGGTTGACGATACCGACACCCCGGAAGAAGGCGCTACTTATGCCTTGGTTCATAATATCGCCAACAAAATTCAAGATGGAAAAAATATAAGATATATATCGCATGTTAACACCCAGCTTTATCCAAAAAATCCCAGAAAAACTAAAAACTGCATGAGCACCAGCGTTGGCTTTCTTTTAAAGCCGGGGTTAGAAAATAAAGTAATTAATTTTTTCATTAGAGAACTTAAAAAAGGCACTTTAAGCAATAACACTTCTATGATTGCCCTAAGGGGGTTCTTTATACCGCCCAAATTAAAACAATTTGGCAAAATATTAAGAACTAAATTCTTTAATAATTTATCTTATGTTAAAAGATTAATTAAAGAGCTTGATTTAGAATATTATGTTATCACCGGAGAAGAAGGCTTAATCGGTTCTCTAGGCGCCATCAGCCTGCATGATAATCCTGACTTAGCCGCCAGTCTGCCGCCGGGATTTAGCAAATTAAAATAAATAAAATATTTATTCAGACAAAAATTGACCTTTCAAATTCGATAAATGCGGAGGAAAAAAATGGAACCGGAGAAAAGCGAACCGCTGTGCAAATTCTCAAAAAAATGCAGGTTTTGCGCGGGGCCTGTTGTCTGTGATGAGGCTGCCTCAGAAACCTGCGCTTTTGCCCTTGGATTTAAAGAAAAAGAAGGAGAAGGTATGGTATGCCAATAAATGCGGCCGTTGTATACAGCGACTAGCAAAATAAAGGGTTGAAGTTCTTACTTCGACCCTTTTTCATTTTAAAAATTTTTCTGTCAATTTCTCCGCCTCTTTCTCATTCTCAACCCAAACAATCTTTCTTCCCTGCTTCTCCCACCGCCCAAACCAGGTCATCTGCTTTTTAGAAAATTGCCGAGTGGCAACATTTAATTTTTCTACCATTTCCTCATAACTCAACTTATCCTCTAGATATAAAGAAATATATTTATATTCTAAGCCAAAGCTTTCCAATCTTTTCCAGCTCACTCCTTCCTCATGCAGTTTTTTTATTTCATCTACCATATTTTCTCTTTCCAATCTATCCACCAATCTTTTGTAAATTCTTTCTTTCAAAACCTCCTTGGGCCAGGTTAAGCCCAGCAAAAGAAAATCATATTTTTTGGGTATCGGAAACCCTGTTGGGTTTGCGATACCCCCCCCGCTCTTATTTTGCATTACTTCAATGTAGCGAATCAATCTCCTTTTGTTTTTTTTCTCACTATCGTTTAATCGCTCGACAAATTTAGAATTTATTTTTTTAAGTTCTAAAAATAATTCCTCCGCACTTCTTTTTTCTAATTCTTCTCTTAAACCCTTATCCGGCTTAGCCCCGTTTAAATTATAATTATCCACCACGGCTTGCAAATATAAACCGGTCCCGCCGACGATTATCGGTGTTTTCCCCCGCTTTAAAATATCGCTAATCGCTCTAAAAGCCAATTTCTGATATTTAGCCAAACTGAATTTAGTATTAGGATTAACAATATCAATCAAGTGGTAAGGTATTTTAATTGTTTTACACTTTTTGGCATTTGAGCTTTGGCATTGATTTGGCATTTGAGCTTTGGCATTCGGAATTTCAAAACAGTATTCTCGCAAATCCTTGCCTGTCCCCACATCCATCCCCTTATAAACCTGCCGGCTATCCGCACTAATAATTTCGCCATTAAATTTATAAGCCAAATCAACCCCAAGCTTGGTTTTACCAGAAGCGGTTGTGCCTAAAACTACGATAATTTTATTATTATTTTTCTTGCTTGACATGATGGTTATTCTATGATATTATTATATATTAAACTTGATCTTTCGCAATTTAGTATTCTTAATATCTATGTTTTCTACACTTTTCGGATAAGGAGTATCTAAATGAAAAATTTGTTGATTGGTTGTGTTATTGCGACAGCGATGGTTATTCTTACAGCGATTGCCATATCCATACTTTACAAAAGTACGGGGAACTACGCGCAAATAAAAACAACTGCAAGCATAATTCTTTCCGCGGCCATAGTCGCGATTGTGAGCGCGGTTTTGAGCGCGACCGAAGCCAGAACCGCAATTGTATCCGCGGGTTTAGCTGAAATTGCGGCTGCGATTATAGCCACGACTGTGGCCAGAGCTGTGATTGTGAACGCGGATGTGGTTGAAATTGCGGCGGTGGCTATGGCTGTGATTGTGAACGCGGATGTGGTTGAAATTGCGGCGGTGGCTATGGCTGCAGTCGCGGTTATGATTGTGATTGCGGCTATGAGTTTAGCCGCGGCTATGATTGTGATCGATAACTTTAAAAAAAGAAATATTAAGAAAGAAATAATATTCGCAATTATAGCCATTATTGCAATTATGAACTCGACCGTGATCTATTTTATACCTATTATAATATAGATCTAACCGACCACTCTCTTGGAACCCCAGACTCACCTCCGGGGTTTTGTTTTTGGCATAAATCAGTTTAAATCTGTATAAATCAATGCAAAAATAAAAGCATAGATTAAAATAGATTTAAACAGCTATCCGCAGAATTGAATTCGTCCTTTTTCGTTTTATTTCGTTTAGTTCGTGTATATTCCCTCTAACCCAAAATCTTTCGCCTTGGTTATCTTAACTTTCACAAACTTCCCTATAATATTCTTAATTCCTAATTCATAATTCATAATTCTCGTGTTCTTATTCGTCTCTGTATAACCATAAAAATCTCCCTGCCTATCCTTGCCAGCGACCAGCACCTCCACGGTTTTTCCTAAATATTTTCTATTATTTTCCAGAGCAGTTCTTCGCAAAATTTTCATTAATTCTTCTTCCCGCCTCTTTTTTTCTTCTGGCAATACATCATCTTTTAATTTATAAGCCTCTGTCCCCGGCCGCGGGCTGTAGCGGGCAATATAAGCCATATCAAACTTTACTTCTTTAAATAACTTTACCGTATTAGAAAACTGCTTTTTTGTCTCACCCGGAAATCCAACAATTACATCGGTTGTTATTGACGCCCCAGGCATAGCTTTTCTGATTTTTTTTATTAAATTCTTATAATGCGCTACGGTATAATTGCGATTCATTTTTTTAAGCACCCCATCGTCTCCGGCTTGCACGGGCAGATGGATGTGCTTACAGACTCTTGCCCGCCGAAGTCTTGACGAAGGCGGGTTTGAGCCTTCCGCTACAGTCTTTATCAACTCGTCGCTCATATCTTTCGGATGGCTGGTCGCAAACCTAATCCAGAAATCACCAGAAATAGCATTGACCAACTTCAATAACCCGCTAAAATTAATCTTTTTGGATTTCGGATTTTGAAATTTATTCTTAATTCTTAATTCGTAATTCGTAATTCTCGAATTATAACTGTTTACATTTTGCGCAATTAAAATAACCTCCTTATAACCTCTCGCCACTAGGTCTTTCACCTCGGCTAATATTTCTTTTACCGGCCGGTAAACTTCCCTGCCCCGCGCGTAAGGCACGACACAGTAAGCGCAAAAATTATTGCAGCCATTGCCAATCGGGACAAAAGCGGAAAAGTTAGAACTATATTTAGGTTTAATCTTCAAATAATCCCGGCATTTGACATTTGAACTTTTGATTTGATTTGTCATTAGGATTTTGACATTCGGTAACTTCCCAATTGGTAGCCATAAATCCACCTTATCCCCCAACCTTCTTTTAACGTCTTCCCGCTCGCTTAAACAGCCGGTTAAAATTAATTTCACTTTCGGATTTTTCTTTTTTATATTATTCACTAAGCCATAAACCCGGTCTTCTGCCGCTTGCCGTACGCCACAAGTTGTCAGCACTACTAAACTGGCCCGAGTCTCATTCTTGGCCAAACCATAACCGCATCCTTCTAAATAAGCCGCAATTCTTTCACTATCAGATTTGTTCATCTGACAGCCGATGGTGATTATATAATAAGTCTTTTTAATTTTCATATCTTGTTCATTCTTGCCTCGCCGTAACGAAGTGAAGGCGGGTGGCAGCCGATGGTGATTATATAATAGGTTTTATTATTCTTCATATTTTATTAACTTTTTTTATTTCGTCTCTCTCCTGATAGTTTATAAAGTTAGAAAGTCGAAAGTTATAAAGTCACTAACCCCCCAACTTTAAAAACTTTATGAATTTTATAAACTTTCAACTTTTAACAGTTTATATAGAGTAAAATCTTTTGTTATCTTTTTAACCGGCGTTATGCTTAAATTCACCGCTTTTAATTTTTCCTCATTTAAATAATTCAGATCTTTTTCGGGCAAAGTAAAATTATAATAATAAACTGGCAAATAATTTACTAACTTTCCATAGCGGACGTTCATATTATTATCGTCAAACAAACCGACGATTACTTTCCTCTCCGGAAAAAAAACTTTGTCGTGATAACGGGTAATAATAACCGAATCAGATTCAGTTAGATTTAAAATCCTTTCCAGTTCATACTGGGATTTCCTCTGATTCTCTATGGAATAAATCAAGCCTTCTTCCGAACCGAATAAAACAAAAGAGATGGAAATAAAATAAACTAAAGCGACAAGAATTACCCGGCTGGAATTAATGAAAAAAACTCTGCGCAAACGCCTGAATTGCCCCTTTATAAAACTGCCGACCGTGGGAAAAGTTGCGTTTCTTGAAGGATTATTACCGCCGACCTCCGGCTCTGCCTTTCTAGAAAAACTGGGGAATAAGGCTTTTGTAAGTTTAATTAGAAATAAGCTGGCAAAAGGCATGGCCCCGAGATAAATCGGCAGCCAATATCTGGTATAAGAATTGCCAATCGTGAAACTGCGAGGGTCAGGATTATCGTGAAATAGCCAGCTGCCGTAATAAAAAAGCAAGATAATGGAAATAAGCCCGTAAACTATTAGATAAACCAAGTGCCTTTTTCTCCATTTGAGGAGCCTTTGGGAAAATAAAAGGGCGCCGAAAACTGCCGGCCAGAAAAGCCAGGGGAACATATCGGCAAAATAATAATAAAGCATTCTGACTGACTGCTTCGGGGCAAAGCCAAAATGAAAAATAGTGTCTTTTATTTTATTAAACATCTCCCGGCTATAGGTTAAATTGCCGATTGCCGTTGACTTTACCAAATCTCCGCTAGCCTGGGCTAAAGTCTCAATCGACTGGTTCATTTCCGGATAACCGCCTGCCAGGGCCGAGCCGTATAGAATCTGGTCCCAATATAAGACGGGTAAAATTGCCAGGAATAAAGAGGACAAAAAAATTACTAATTTCGTAAAGCCGATTTTCTTTATATTAAAAAGCCAGATGACCAATAACATCGGCCCCAACCAAAGCAATTCTGAAGTTCTGGTTATAATAGCGAGGCCAGAAAAAAACCCGGACAAAGCGGCCAGAAGCCAGTTTAATAAATCTAACTTCTTCCATTCATATTTTTTCCCAACCATTAGCAGGCCAAAATACAAACCAAAAATCAAAAGCACTACAAACAAAACATTATGGAACATGCTCCGAGCCGAATAATAAACATAGGGCGGAAAGGACGCTAGGAGAAACGCCGAAACCAGGCCGTTGCGCGGCCCGAAAAGTTTTTTTATCAGAAGGTAAAAAAATATAATCCCGGCCGCGGCAAAGACAGGAGTTAAAAACGGCAATATTTTAACACCAACCAGGCTTACTAAAAATCCATAAATTAAAATAATCCCCAAAAAGCTAACAGGCTCCAGGTTGCCATCAACGCTCCCAAAACTTCGCGGATGGATTATGCCGCCAGCCAAGAGATTATACTTCTCGAATATCTGCATCTGTCCGCTCTGGCCGTAGAGTTTGGAAAAAATATAGTTAGCGGTTTCGTCCGGCGAAGACCATTTTGTAAACCCGTCTGCCTGGGTCAAGTAGTTATAGCTGGACGTGCCAAAGAAAAAAATAACCGCTAAAATTATTACAATCGCCAGCGGCCATTTGCCCCTTGCCCAAATTTTTATTTTCCTTAATTTCTCCATATTTTTATTCCCTTATCTTAGCAAAAAATATCAATAATGGCAAGGAAATTTGAATCTAACTTAAAATCTGCTATGATAAGGGTAGACCTACTCTAAGATTAGAAATAATGGAAAAATATTTTGGCAAAAACTGTTTATATTTTTTAGCTGTCCTCACCAGCCTGCTTTCTCTTTTCGGAGCGGTTGTCTATCGCTTCTACCGTCTGGATAATGTCGGCGTAATTGTTAGCCTCGCTTTAGCCGGCTTTTGTTTTATCATTACTATTTTTAAATTGAAAAAGAAAAACCAGGATTATGATTATAAATTAAAATATCCGAAACCGGAACAGAAAAGAAATGGCTATTTATTTTTTATTTCTATTTTTTTCTACAGCCTTTTTCTTTGCTTGGCTTTATTGATTTTATTTAAGGCCGGAACCAGCCAGGCCATAATTTCTCCCTGGGAAGCAGTCTCTTTTTATTTTTTCATTTTCTACGGCCTCGCCGCCCTTATTCTCGTTTTTACCATCGTTTTTTCCCAGCCGCAGAAAAAAATTTTTCTTTTCCTGATTAGTCTTTATTATTTCCTTTCTTTATCCATTGCCGTAATTATCTATAAAATCGGCTATGGTTTTGACCCGTTTATCCATCAAGCCACGGCCGAATTAATTGATAAAACCGGCACGGTCGATCCTAAACCCTTTTATTATCTCGGGCAGTACAGCTTAATTATTATTTTCCACAAAATAACCGCCCTGCCTATTGTTTGGCTTGATAAATTATTGGTGCCATCTTTGGCGGCCTTGTTTCTGCCCGGCGCCATTTTCCAATTTTTGAAAAAATGTTTTACTAATGATAAGGCTAATCTTTTACTGCCCCTCTCTATTTTAATTCTTCCCTTTCCCCTTTTTATTATCACCACCCCGCAAAATTTAGCTTATCTTTTCCTTTTTCTTACTATCCTTTACGGCCTTACCTGCTCCAGCCGGAAAGAATTAGTTATTGTTTATATTTTTGCCCTGGCCTCTTTAGCTAGCCATCCTTTAGCCGGCTTGCCTGCCCTATTTTTTGCTTTAGCCTTAACCGTCTATCATAGCAATAGAGATAAACTAAAAAAATATTTCTATTTCTTAATTTTCATTTTTTCTAGTCTTTCCCTGCCCCTGGCTTTTTACTTCGTTAATAAAAATAACGTGGTGTCCGGCCCGACTGAAACCGCAATTGGCCCTAATATTTTAGAAAAAATTAATATCCCGGGCCAGGAAAATTTTATTCTTAATTTTATTTATCTTTACGCTTTTAATTTAAAAACTTTAATCGTTGTCCTTATTTTAGCCGGTTTATTTATTGCTTATCGCAATCGCCAGAATTGTAGAATTTATTCTTTAAATCTAATTATCTCGGCTTCTTTAGCCGTTGCTTATATCTTAACCAGCAAACTCCCTTTTAATTTTTTAATTTCTTACGAAAGAAGCGACTATTCGGAAAGAATTCTTTCCTTAATTGTAATTTTTCTTCTCCCCTTTATTATTATCCCTCTCTACGGTCTGATGGAAAAAATTATTGAACAGAAAAAAAGCATAAAAATACCTTTTCTTATTTTCTTCGCTATTTTAATCACCGCTTCCCTTTATTTATCCTACCCGCGTTTTGACCGCTACTTTAATTCTCATGGCTACTCAACCGGGCAAAATGATATAGAAGCGGTTCGCTGGATAGAAAACGATGCTGCCAAGGGCGATTACATAGTGCTTGCTAACCAGCAGGTAAGCGCCGCCGCTTTGCGCGAGTTCGGCTTTAGCCATTATTACCCCCTTGATAAAGGCCCGTCTCGCCAAGGGCTTGCCGAGGCGGAGGGCGGGGGGGATTCGGGCAATGTCTATTTTTATCCTATTCCCACCGGCGGAGCGCTTTACCAGTATTATCTGGACATGGTTTACAAAAAACCAGCTAAAGAAACTATGGAGACGGCCATGGATTTTGCCGGAGTTAACCGAGCTTATTTTGTCTTAAATAAATACTGGTGGGCTTTCCCTAAAATTCTAGACGAAGCTAAATTGGAAGCTGATTCCTGGACCGAAATTGGTGGAGGGGAAATTTACGTATTTAAATATAAAAAATAATAAAGATAGAAATAAAAAAACAACCCCAATTGCTCGGAGTTGTTTTTTTATACTATTTTTAATACACAGCTTAATTTTTCTTTAAAAAATAACTATAGCTTTTTTCCTTAACTTCTTTTTCGCTGACAAGGAAAACTTTTAATTTTAGCAATTTCCATCCGTAGATCATTTTTTTTATTTTATTCTTAAAAGTATTTTCCCAATTAGCGGGAATTGCAATAGCATAAATTCTGCCCTTTTTTGGATTATTTCCCTCTATACCCATGCGTGATAATATTTGCCCAAACAACATGTAAAAACCATTGTGTTTCATTTGTAACGCTGCCTTACCGCTCCCCTTAGCTTCAACAAATAATCTTTTTCTCCACTTATCATGCCAAGCCACTACATCGCAGCCATGTTCCCCCTTTTTCTTTTCCGGCTTTTCAATAGACCATCCCCTTTTTAACAGGTATTTCCTTAAATTATTTTCAACTTTTGATTCTGTTAGCTCTTCAATTTTTATCATATTTTAAAAATTAATTTTTGCCAATAGCCGTAATTAAGGGGTTCGACCCCTTAGCGAGGGGTCGAACCCCTTCTATTTTTATATTATTTTATTTTTATATTATTTCCTGCCTGCCGGCAGGCAGGCATTATTTTACATAATCCGGATTCATCCCTCTCAACTTCTTAATAATCGGCGGCAAAATTTTTATCACCCCTTTAATCTCCTCTTCCGTATTATCTCTGCCTAAACTAAAGCGGATGGAATTATGGGCAATTTCCTTTTTTATGCCCATCGCCAATAATACATGCGAAGCCTTAAGCGAACCGGAAGCGCAGGCCGAGCCGGTAGAAACCGCTATTTCTTCTAAATCCAAGGCAATTAAGATTGATTCCCCTTCCACGCCCAAAAAGGAAAAATGAGCGTGCGCCGGAGTGGAGTTTTCTCTATTAGTATTTAAAATAACATTCGGAATATTCTTCATAATTCCATCTACAAGCATATCCCGCAATCTAGCAATTTTGGCATTATTATTTTTAACGGTTTTTTCGCCTAAAAGACTAACTGCCGCTCCTAAGCCAACTATTCCGGGCACATTTAAAGTCCCGCTTCTTAAATTTTTTTCATGATGCCCGCCCAATTGAATGGCTTTCATCGGAACGCCATTTTTAACAAACAGCGCGCCTACGCCTTTCGGTCCGTAAATTTTATGTCCGGATAAGCTTAATAAATCAACGTGAAGATATTTCGTGTTGCCCGGTAAAAAATTTAAAGCCTGGGTCGCGTCCGTATGAAAATAAATCGGCTGGGGTTTCTCCGCCCTATCTTTCGTTCTAATATTTTTCCAGTCATTCAATTTCTTCTCGTTTATCTTTTCTATAATTTTTCCAATCTCTCTGATCGGCTGGATAGACCCAACTTCGCTGTTAACGTACATCACGGAAACTAAAACCGTATTGTCTTTTATGGCTTTCCTTAATTTTTCTAAATCCACCACGCCGTTCGATTTAACCGGCAGAAAAGTAATTTCCACGCCTTCTTTTTCCATTTCTAGGCAGGGTTGAAGCACGGCATCATGCTCAATTAAAGAAGTGATGATATGCGGATTTTTAACACCTTGGGATTTTAAAACTTTAATAACGCCCCGCAAAGCCAGATTATCAGACTCAGTTGCTCCGGAAGTAAATATTATTTCTCCCGGCTCGCAATTTAAAAACTTAGCCACTTGCTCTCTCGCTTTATCAACCCCGGCCATGGCCGCCTGGCCAAAGCCATGAATTGACGAAGGGTTGCCGAACTTTTCGCCAAAATATGGCATCATTTCTTTCAGTACTTTCTTGTCTACCGGCGTGGTAGCACTATGGTCAAAATAAATTTTCATATTTTTAAGTGTTAATTACCTCTTTCACTTCCGGCACTTCCTTTTTAATTTCCGCCTCAATTCCCTGCTTTAAAGTCATCTGCGACATCGGGCAATGCGCGCAGTGGCCAACTAAACTTACTTGGACGATTCCGGTTTCCGGATACCAGCCGACAAATTTAATATCTCCGCCATCGGCTTGCAGGCTCGGCCGAACTTTCTCTATCGCTTTTTTAATCTTATCCTCAATATTATTTGTCTTTTTTTTCATATTATTTATACTACGAATTACGAATATATACGAATTTACGAATTCTCTAATATACGTCTTATTTAATATTTGTATATTCGTATATATTCGTAATTTGTAGGGTTATTTTTTAGTTTTAAACATACTCCCGTGCCCAGGAATCACGAAATCAGCCGATTCCAAAACTTTTTTCCGGCTTTCGGCTAATTTTACCGGGTCGGAAGCGTAAGGGTCATTTTCCGGGTAATTTTCTTTCCAAAAGACGTCCCCGCAAATCGCCACTACCCCCTTGGCCGTTTCAACCAAGAGGGTTAGAGAACTGGAATCGTGCCCGGGCGTTTTTATGATTTTGATGTCTTCACTGAATTGTTCCTGCCAATCATCGCATTTATTCCCGTCCCAGACCCCGAAATATTCTATAACTTTTGCTTTGGAAAACATGCCGGTATTGCGGTAATGGTCAAGATGGGAATGGGTTAGGAAAACAAAATCTATATCATCCGTCGTTAAGCCGTCTTCCCTTAATTTTTCTCTTAGGTCGTCTGGATTTCTTAAAACTCCCGGGTCGACAATGATTGTCGCCCCACCATCTCTTACTAAGGTAATCGTCGGGCAGGTTCTTTCTTCGTCCACGCCTTTTTCTTCTGCCGAAGTATAACCTCTCATTAAAATTTTTGCTTCTGCCATATTTTTATTAATTTTAAATTTTTAATTTTAAATTCTTTATTGCTTCATGTAAAGCTTCAACTCCGAGCATTGAGCAATGGACTTTTACGGGAGGCAGGCCGCCTAAATCTTTTACAATTTCATCTTTCGTAACTTTCAGAGCTTCATCTATGGTTTTCCCCTTAACCATATCAGTCAAAGCTGAAGAAACCGCGATAGCCGCCGCGCACCCCAAAGTCTCAAATTTTATATCTTTTATCTTATTATCTTTAACTTTTATATAGATTTTCATTACATCCCCGCAGGTTGGATTGCCAACCTTGCCCACCGCGTCCGCATTCTTAATCACGCCCTGGTTATGGGGATTTTTAAAATGCTTTAGCACTTTTTTTGAATAAATCATATTTTAATACCTCTCCCCTTTCTCCCCTCTCCTAATTAGGAGAGGGGCTGAGGGTGAGGTGTTAGTAAATAAACACGGGCGTGCCGACCGGCGTCCAGTTATAGATGAGCTCGGCCGGACCAACCCCTAACCGGATACAACCGTGCGAAACCGGCGTGCCTAAATGATTTTCGCCCTCTTTATAGCCGTTTGGCCAGACCGGCAATTCGTGGATGCCAAATTTCCCATATTGCATGCCAAGCCAATACGGCATCCATAAGCCGTAACTTGACCAGGCTTTAGGAAACTTATTATAAATTGTAAAATGGCCTTTTGGCGTCGGCATGCTCGCTTTGCCGGAAGAAACCGGAAAACTGCCTAAACGCACCTCGCCTAGAAAATAACTTAAAACCTGCGCCTTAGTATTTACTTCTATCCTTTTTTCTAATTTTGCGCCATTGCCAGCTAGCGGGTTAAACCCGCCATTTATTTCTTCTCCGTCTTTATGCCCATCTCCGTCCGTATCCGGGTTAGTTAAATCCGTATGAAAATTTAATTCCATTCTGTCGGACAAGCCGTCGTTATCATAATCGCTTTTTTCCAGTTTTACCCTTTTCGGATTAAGAGGCGAATACCCCGTATTTAGCTCTACCCAGTCATTATAGCCGTCTCCGTCCGTATCCGCTATTTTTGGATTAGTCCCATAAATTTCTACTTCATCCTTGTCGGAAACGCCATCGCCGTCAAAATCCGGCAGACCGCCCGCCGATACTGAAGAAAAATTAAAAAATAAAAAATAAAATATAAAAAATAATGATAACCAAATATTTCGTGTTTTATTTCTCATAGAGCATTAACATTATGCGCCTGCCTAACTATGAGACAGGTTATGCGACCAGATCGCTCAACTTAATTCCTTTCAAGGTTTTAATAACCGCCTCCTGAACTTTAATTAAAACCTTGGTCGCTCCGCATCGGCAGCTGGCCTTACAATAAATTTTACCACTTTCGTCCAAACAATGAAACGGAGACATTTTTCCTTCCAAAGATTTAACTATTTCATAGGCCATTATCTTACTGGCCGGCTTTGACAACTTATAGCCGCCCTTGGCGCCCTTACCCGCTTTAACTAACCCGCTTTTTTTTAAATCGGAAAACAATCTTTCTAAATAACCTAAAGAAATATTTTCGGCCTTAGCAATATTGGGTAATGACAAGGATTCAGAACTTTTGTGCCCCGCCAATCTTATCATCGCTCTAAGCCCGTAAGTTGTCCTAGTGGAAAAATTCATAATACACACCGTTTTAGTAGGTATTTATATATTATCATATTAAAAAGGTTTGTCAAGAGAAAATAAAAGACTAAACAAAAAATAGTCCCGAGCACTCGGGACTATTTTTTCGCTTTATCTCAAGTATTTTGCTTTATTTCCTACATGCTCTTCGTAAGTCCTGGAAAAAACCGTTTCGCCTGTGTCTGGCCGGCTCAAAAAATAATTATAATCCGTATATTCTGGATAAATTGCGGCTCTGATCGCCTTTAAGCCTGGGTTAGAAATCGGACCAGGCGGGAGTCCCCTGTTTTGATAAGTATTATAGGGCGAATCGATCTTCGTGTCCTCGGTCGTATATTGCGGTTTATTAACGCCTAGAATATAAGCTAAAGTGGCGCAGGATTCAAGCGCCTGTTTATTTTTTATCCTGTCCCAAAAAATTCCGGAAACAATTTTCATATCGTCTTCCGAGCGGACTTCCCTTTCTATTATTGAAGCCATGGCAACAATCTCATAAATGGTTTTGCCTTGCTTTTTTATATCGGCCCGCATTTCCGGAGTTAATTTTTTGTCAAAATTATTAAGCATCTTTAAAACTATGTCGTCCAAAGTGGCGTCTTTAAAAATCCGATAAGTATCCGGGAACAAATAACCTTCTAAACTGTAATAAGCCGGCTTGTCTTTTAGGAAATCAAAGCTAGCCGCGTAATTTTTAGGGCCGGGCATTTCTTTATTATTGCGATAATCAACTTGCGGAAAGCCAATTAATTCCAAAAGCTCTTCGGATTGGAACATCCCTTCTCTTTCAAAGTACTGAGAAATTTCTCGGATATTCCACCCTTCAATAATTTTTATGTTTCTTTCCTTGCTTTGAGCCTGCCCGCCGGTTAAAATTTCTACAATCTTCTTTATAGAAAGACTAGGATTTAAAAGATATTCACCCGCCTGTAATTTCGCCCCTAAATCATTATTGCGGATATAGGTCTTAAAATAAAATTCTGATTTGATTAACCCTGCTTCAGCTAAATTTTTCCCTATCTGTTTAACGCTTTCGCCGGAAGAAACTAAAAACTGAATATCTTGCCCGGTTTCACTCACGGCCGAATTTATCCCGCGCCAGTAAAAAACGCCGGCTAAGAAAGCCGAGATAATAATCAGTATAATTATAAATTTAACGTTTTTCAGCATATTTTTTCTTTTCCGAAGCATTTTTTATCAAAATTGAACTGGAGCGGATTTTTTTGCCCAAACCGTCAACTCGCTTAATATTAAGCTCGCGGCAAATTTCCGTTTCCGAAGCCGGAATATTGTCCGCGTTTCTGTCGCCGCCTTTGGCGAAAATATCCGGCTTAACTTTCGCCAGCGACTTAGCAATAGTTTTATCTTTATCAATGGAAAGAAAAACCTTATCCACCCATTTAATGGCTGAGACTATTTTCAACCGGTCGGCTTGGTTTGAAAAAGGCACGCTGCCTTTCAGTTTAACCTGATAATCATTATTCACTATTACTACTAAGCGGTCGCCTAATTTTTTAGCCCTTTCCATCATTTCCAGATGGCCGACATGAAGCGGGTTAAAATAACCGCTCACGGCTACCACTATTTTTTTTCTTTTGGATAATTTACCCATAATTTTAGGCGAAATTAATTATCGCCTTTTACCAGGGGCACAAAAATAAACCCCGGAAATATTTTCTTCTTAAATTCGTTTTCGCCTGCTCTTCCAACAACCACCATCTCCTGCGATTCAAATTGTTTGCCAACCGGAATAACTAAACGGCCGCCAATTTTTAACTGGGCCATTAACGCTTCCGGAATTTCTTCGGCCGCGGCCGCTACCACAATTTTATCAAAGGGAGCAAAAGTTGGCAAACCCTTAGTCCCGTCTCCATAAAAAATTTGCGCAATGCCTTTGTTAATGAAATCATACTTGCCCACGTTGCTTTCAGCCATTTCTTTTAACTCCTTTATTCTTTCTACGCCATAGACTTTTCCTCTTTCTCCGACAATTTGGGCCAGCAAGCCGCAGGTCCAGCCTGAACCGCTGCCAACATCTAAAATTCTTTCGCCCGGTTTTGGCTCCAAGAGTTCAAACATGAATGCCACGGTCGCGGGCTGGGAAATAGTCTGGCTAAAACCGATTGCCACCGGAGCATTAATTTCCGCTTCTTCTTCGCTCCCGGAAACTAAAAAATCTCTCCGTTTTATTTTGCGAAAGGCCTCTATTATTGCCGGAGTTTTTAAGTACCCGATTTGGATTAAATCATCGGTTAAGGACATAGAAATATTATAATACAGGAATTAGAGAACGGCAAGGAGATAATTTAGTTAAAAATAAAAAGTTTATAAAGTTATAAAGTCGGGGGAAGCTATTTTCTAATAACTTTATAAACCTCCAACTTTATGAACTTTATAACTTTACAAACTTTAAACCGAACTTAAATGCCCGGGTAAACTATTCTTAATGGAATTAACTAGTTTTACTGCTCCTTGTTTGTATTTGCGTCTAGCTTGCTTTTTTTCTAAATCTGTGCTATAATAACATTATAAGCTTAAAAAGCTTATCCAAAATAAAAATAAAGACAAAAATAAAAAATGCTGAATAAAAACAAAAGCCCTTTATTTTATTGGGAAAAAATCTATTATTTTAAATATTTAGGATCTCTAATAATAATTCTTTTAGGGATTTTTTTGTGGCCAAAACTCGCCTACTTGTCTTCCATAACCCCAGAGAAAATAATTGAGCTGACAAACGAAAACAGAGTAGAAAACAACCTTAATGTTTTGACCGCTAACCAAGTTCTGGCGCAAGCGGCCGAGGCCAAAGCGCAAGCCATTTTAACCGGCGGGCAATTCCAGCATAATATCGGGGATAAAAAATTTTCCGAGTGGATAAAAGAAGCCGGTTATAAATATTCGTACGTCGGAGAAAATTTAGCCATTGACTTTATTACCAGTGAAGGCGTACTGGATGCCTGGCTTGCCTCGAACACTCACAAAAAAAATATCTTGAACTCTTATTACCAGGAAATCGGGGTAGCGGTCGCCCAAGGCAATTTTGACGGCCAAAATACAACTTTAGTCGTCCAAATTTTCGGCGCCCCGCCCGTAGGGATTGCCCGGCCGCAAGTAGCCGGAGAAGAATTAAAAAATTATTTTATTGACTATGGTTTTAATTCCCCCTTCTCTCTCCCCTCGTCTTTAAACTCCCTGCCCCAAGAAAAATTTTTAACCCATTCCATCAGCAATGAATTAACTTTTTCTTCCCCCTTTCTTGAATCAAATAATTATTATAAGACGGATTACTCGGAAAATACCGGCGAGAACCAGTTGAACAACTTTTTTATACAATATAATTTGCTGGGCTTGATAAAATACTTAAACCTGACTTTTTCCATCTTGCTCCTCTTTTCCCTTTCTTATATTTATTTCTTCTGCTTTTCCAATCTAGCCAGATTAACTTAAATAAAATTCACCCTATTTAAAACCCCGCCCTTCACGAAGGGCGGGGTTTTATTTTTAAATTTTATCTTGGCATCATCGGTTGAATTGGCGCTGGCTGTGTCGTCCCTGGCTGCATCTGCTGAATTTGATTTGGCGTCGGTCCCTGATTTTGAGGAATCTGTTGCTGCATCTGCTGCTGCCTTATGCTTTCTATTTCCGCAGCGCTCGGACCGCTGGGAATATTAGCCGGCAAACTCGGCTTCATCTGCTCCGTTGCTTGCTGCCTAGCTTTTTGCTCTGCCGCCCGGCTCGCTTCATCTTTTATAGCGTTTATCTCTTTCGGCTCTAACGGCGTCTTTATTTCTTTCGCCGGCAGATTATATTCTACTTCAATTCCCATCCCTCCGCCAGTCTGCCTTCCGCCGGGTATGTTTCCCGGCATCTGCTTCTGTATTTCCGCCTGCATCTTTTGCTCCCTGATGGTCGTCTCCACCTTCTCTCTTATTACTTTTTCCGTCTCTTGTTTTATCCCCGCATTCGGCCGGCCGCCTGATGACTCAATTAAATTGCCCACATTATCGTCAAACATCTTTTCCATCTCCGCTTGGTTTAATTCACCGCCGGTTTCCTGCTTCATCTGCTCCATAAATTTGGTTTTCTCCACCCCTTTCTGCTGATTGATAATTTTATTAGTAATTCTTTCCTTAGCTTCTGTCCCGATTTGGTCTTTAAATTTTTCCATGCCCGAAGCTTCTAAACCTTCAAGCGTCCTCTGCATCTCTTCCGGGTCAGTAATTTTTTCTATCCCCTCTTCAATTTTTTTAGTCTGGACTTCGATTAAATTTTTTACCAGGCCTGGATTAACTTTATCTATATTTTCCGCTACTTGCGGATATTTTTCTAAAATTTCGTTATATTTATTGGCAATTTCCACTACCTGGCTCGGACCAGCCGCATTCTCAAAGGCTTCAGAAACCCTGCTCATCTGCTCCTTGTTTATCTTATCCATCAGCCCCGGCCTTACACTTTCCATCATAGCTTGGGCTTCTGGCGAAGAGTCCATTTCCGCTCTTAAACTAATTAATTTTTCAACATTATCTTCTTTCATCAAGCGCTCTTCCACCTTCTCTAATTGCTTTTTAACCAATTGCTCAAATTTTGGCGCCATACCTGCGGGCAGGTTTTGCCTAATAGTCGCAATCAACCCAACGTCCTTAGGGCTGTCATTCGATAATCTTTCCAACAATTTATCGCTATTTTCCGCATTATCCACAATATCGGAAAAAATCTGGAAGGCCTTATTTCTGACGGCTTTTACCTGCTCCTGCTGGTCAGGGCTAAATTTCGCCTGCAGCTGGTCTAGCATGACAAAACTCTTAGCGTCCGGCACCCCGTCCCGGATTAAGAAATTTATTTTATCATCAACTGATTCTATCTGGTTCATCTTCACCACCGCCCGGTCAATTCCCTTTTGCCGCGCCTTCTCTAACTCGTCTTTCACTTCACTGTAATCCGGTAAAGCGTCGGCCATATCTTCTAAAACGCGCAGCTTATCAATATCCCCGGAAGCGATTTCTTCCATCATCGCTTCGGCCGCCGGGTGGTTTATCATTTTCTTGGAAAAATTTATAGCCGCCCCGTCCTTGGCTTTTCTGAAACCGGCCACGACATCATCCGGCAAATTCTCGCTCTTGCCCAGTTCATCTAAAATCGCCATCTGCTCGGCTTGGTTGCCTTTTAAAGCAATAACGTAATTGGCAAAATCCTCACCGGTTTTGCCTTCGGTTGAAGCCGCTAATTTTTCTTCCATCTTCGCTCTTATTTTTTCCTGCGCTTGCTTTACCGCTTCCCCTGCTTGTTCGGGCAATTTGCTTTCCAGTTCGCCTAAAACTTCTAAATTCCTGAATTCTTTAAAATTAGACCCGGGCTGGTTTTGTAAAATATCTTCCAGTTTGGCCGAATCCGGAAGATTTTCTATTACACCGGCCAAATTATTTAAAACGCCTTCCTTGCTTTTATAGATTTCCTGGACAATGTCTTTATCAATATCCAAAGCTAAATCTTCATCCACGGCCATAACCTTGGCAAAAGCTGAATATTTGTCCACAGCTTTAGTCATTAAATTATTATAAGCGTCTGAATCTTTTTTTGTATTATTAATGCTAGCTTCAGCTTTAGCAATATCTTTCTGATATTTTACGAAGCTATTGGCTATTTTTTTATTCTGGCTGCTGTCTTCCGAGTTGGTTTCGGAAAGCATAACTTTAGTTTCAGCTAAACGTTCGGCTGCCTGGTTTAACCTCTTCTCCGCTTTCTTTTCCGCCGAGAAAGTAAAAGTATTGCTTATGCCCCGGCCGATTTCCTTAAAAAAATAAAAAGGAGAGCTTGGCAATAACGTCGGCTCATCCACGCCTAAAATTTCCGCGCTTAAGGCGTTATCCTCGGTCGCCGCCGCTGATTCTACCACTGGCACCGGCTCCTGGTTAAATATTTCCTCGGCCGCTCCCGCGGGTTCGTCCTGAGCCGCGATGACGGGTTCTTCCTGAACTGCGGTTACGGGTTCATCACCGGCCGTGGTCACGGATTCTTCCTGCGCCAGGGCCGTTCCCAAATTGATAACCAAAGCCAGGCTAAAAATAGCCGCTAAGGTTAAAATAATTTTTGGTTTTGACATAAGTTTGGGGTTATATGTTATTTATAAAAAAATAATTATTATCCTGCTATTGTGAGCCATACTTTCTATTTTCTGTCATTCCCGCGAAAGCGGGAATCCAGGAGTGAACCGTATGGATTACAAGTCATCAAACAAATCTCGCCAAGTAGGATTATCCTTCTCAATTAATTTTATTTTCCATTTGCGGTTCCATTTTTTCAGTTGTTTTTCTCTAGTAATGGCCCCACCAATGTCGGCAAAAATTTCATAATAGACTAACCTATTTACATTATATTTAGCGGTAAAACTATTTTTATTTTCTTTATTTTTATGTTGGAAACTCCTATTTAATAAATTATTAGTAACTCCAATATATAACGTGCCATTCCTTTTGCTGGCTAAGATATAGACGTAATAACTTTTTTCCTCCTTCATATTATATTTAATGCCCCTGCCGCTTAATCCTGGATCCTCGGGTCAAGCCCGAGGATGACAAAAGAGGAGCATTAGTCCGTATTTAGCGGGCGCATCTGAACCCAATCATCTCACTAACCGCTATCGGCGGATTAGTCAAATTCAAACCGTAAATTCCTCCTTGCCCTCTGACAAATCCGGCTAAGCTGCTAGTGCGATTTTTCGGCGCTCCTACCAATATTTTACCAATTCCGTTGGCCGCGGTCAAATAATAAGGCGGGGCAAAATCAAAATCTTTTATATCTATTTCATAATATTCCTGCCAAGTGTCGCTCTCTGGTGTTGGCACAGCCGAAGTTGAAATAATCCTATCTGTCCATTCCCCTACTTCTCCGGCCAATTCATAAACCACATTGCCATTAGTCAAAGTGAATCCAACCCTATTCCCCTCTCCCACGACATCAGGAGCGGGGGAGGGGTTGGGGGTGGGGGTGGTCGTGGCCAGTTGCAATCCCGGAGTAACTTCATCAATGTCATTAGCCCCTACTTTTATAATATCCCCTGCCATAGTAAGCCATTCGTTTTCGGAAATTAAGTGATAACCCGTACCAAGAGATTGGCAGGCCAGTTGCGCTTCACCCTGGCTCACATTAACCCAAGGTGTCGGACTCCCCTCGCCCGCGCCATCAGGAGCGGGAGAGGGGTCGGGGGTGAGGGTCTGCGCCACGCAAAAACCAGGCATAGTCCCATATTTTGCGCTACCCGGCACCCAGATAAACCCGTCTTCGCAGTACCCCTCAAACGCGCCTGCCACGACCTTGCCTTCTACCCCAATATCGCCGGCCGTTTCATCAACCGCTTCGTCTAAAGCCGCGCCGCAGGCAGAGCCGGCGCAAGCCATAATCCGGCCATCAACGGCCAGAGTGCCGACAACTGAAACTTTGCCCCTACTCGCAATATTCATAACACTCACCTCTTGGGCTTTAAAATCAGCAATATCGCCACTACCAGATTGGTTAACCACAAACGCGGTTTGAATCGTAGTCGTCGCCGTAACGATTTCAACTACAGGTTCTCCCCCTTGCCCTGCCTGCCCCGAACCTAGTTGAGGGGAGCCTGCCGAAGGGCCAATCTTTATATTTCCGCCCTCATCAACCTTTATATTATTAATTATTGGCGAAACTTTTTCATTTAGGGCTTTAAGACCGGCCAGAGATACGCCGGCTAAATCCGTGGCCTTAACTCTGGTATCAGCCGAACCCAAGCCGAATAATTTGTAAAAATCCTGCGCGGTCGGACCGATATGCTTAATCGTGGAAGAACTCATTTCATTAATATCATCGTCATTAATAAAATTCCACTGCATAACCGGCATCATGGACAGGCGCTTTAAGAGTTCATTATTGTCTAAATCAACCTCGTCTCCGTTGTCATATTCAACCGCGTCAATCGTTGAACCATTGCCAGTCCAAACGCTTAATTTTATTGGCTCCAAGGAAATATCGCCCAAAGCTAGGAAATTCTCTTTTCGGTTCCGGTCAGAGGAATCCTGCCAGCCAGTAGTTGTGCCGAACGTATCAGAGTCCAGTTCAATGAGGTGAGTAGGGGTAAGCGCGGCCGCCCCAATGCCGACCTTGCCAGCCACTTTCATACTTATGCCTGAATTTGCCGGATCTAAATAATATGTGCCATCGCCTGAATCCATGAATATATTACCTAATGTAGTGCCGAGTCCATATATCGTCCCAGTAACATAAAGATCACCTTCAAGAGACATTTCATAATTAGCAATTCCCTGATAATTTCCGCTCCCATCGCCATCAATAACTAACTTACTATTGGTAGGATTCGCCGTCCCGATGCCGATGTTGCCGTTTTGATTCACCCCGCCAACATAGAAAGCGGGAGTAGAACTGCCTTCGTTAGATATAACAAGTGATGGATTGGTTGTGTCCATCTCGGCTGATAATTTTCCCCACGGTGAACTCGTCCCGATGCCGACATTGCCGCCGTCAAAATAAGCCGCGTTGATTTGAGAAGCTTGTGCTCGCGTAATTATAACTATTCCGGCGCCACTGCGCGCACCGGCTGTATTGCTTTGATTCGTGCCAGCGTTATATGAACCGCCGCCGCCGCCAGGAGCGTGGTTAGTACTTTGTCCCCCGCCGCCGCCGCCGGAATAACCGCCCCCGCCGCCGCCAGGCCTATTCCAGGCAATAGCTCCGCCCCCGCCGCCGAAACCGCCTTCTCCTCCGTTACCTCCTCCTACTCCGCCGAAACCGCCATTTAAAAAACTATCTCCGCCGCTGCCGACGGTTAAGGCGCCGGTTCCTGATGCGTCACCGCCATTAACGCAACCGCTTCCGCCAGCGCCGCCAGCGCCATCATAAACTCCGGTACGGGCGTCGCCTCCATTACCACAATATCCAGCGCCGCCAGCGCCGGAACCAGCAGTTCCTCCACCAGCGCCGCCGCCGCCGGAACCAGGGCCGCCATTTCGCGCACCGCCGCCGCTTCCGGCAGCCTCACCCGAAGTCGTGGTAGTGGCATTTATACCATTAAAATTAGAAGAAGCGCCGCCGCCGCCGCCGGCAATAATTAAAGGCGTGTTGTCATCTCTTGTGACAAACGTTCCGCCGCCGCCGCCGGTATAAGTTGATCCTGCTTGCCCTACCAGGATTTTAATTTGATCTCCGGCATTTAAGGAAAAAGTGCCTACCATTTTTGCTCCCAGCCCGCCGATATATGGATCAATACCACCTCCTTGCGCGCCATCAGCTTCTATTGTATAAGTTCCGGTTTCAGGAACAGTCCAGGTTTGAATTGTGCCTGTGCGCCCCGTACTGGTAGGGTTATAAGTTAAGCTATATGCGCTCACGCCGTTTTGCCCTACCGCGTGCAACCTGGCTTGTGGATTGGAAGTCCCAAGGCCGACGTTACCCGCTCCATTGATTACGAACCTATCGCTTGAACCTAGAGCCGTAGATGAGGCAATTCTGAAACTGCCGTCAGTATAATCCAAACCCATTGTCCATTTATAGTTTGGGCCAGAGGCAGATGAAAACTCTATGGCTGAATCTGCCGCCGATTTAAAGATAGAAAGTTTTTGATTAGGCGAAGTCGTGCCGATGCCGACGTTGCCGCTGCTATCTATTCTCACTTTATCCGCCCCACCTATATCAAATTCGTAACCATAGGCATTATCAAGTATCATCCTGCCCACAGCTGAGTCTCTTAAGGAAATAGAACCTTGGCTATCAAAAGAACTCATTTTATTGTTGTTGCTGCTAGAACTGAAAACCAAATTCCCCAAGTCATTAACCGTGAATATTGGTACATCGCTGGAGTCTGTCACCTGGAAGTCAGCGTTAGCACCCGACCCTTGCACAAAGCCCTTAACGGAAAGTTTTGCCCAAGGCGAAGTCGTGCCGATCCCGACGTTGCCGGAGTTATCTATCCTTACGACCTCGGCAGGCGTCGTTCCGGTACGGAAGGCAATTCCCGCTCCACCAGCGCTGGTAGTTAACTCAAGCAAGCCCCTTCTATTAGTAGTGGCAAATGTACTGCCTAAAGCCTGAATTCCTCCAACCGCCGTACTATTTTCATAAAAAAGTAATTGGCCATAGTTGGCAGTATTAGTCCAGGTCATGTTTTGCACCGGAGCGGCACTGGAGAGATGCAAAAGAGTATTCGGCACCGCCGTCCCGATGCCGACGTTGCCCGCTCCATTGATTACGAACCTGTCAGTCGTACCTAAAGCCGTGGAAGAAGCGATGGAGAATCTACCGCCGTTAGTTACGTCCATTCCCATTGTCCACTTGTAAGTGCCCCCATCGGCTCCGGAAAATCCAATCGCGGATTTAGTCGTGGAATAAATATCTAATTTATTATTGGGCGAAGTTGTCCCGATGCCGACGTTGCCGGTGGTAAGTATTCTCATTGCCTCCGTTCCTGCATTCACAGAAAATCTCATAGTGCGAGTACTTCCGGATTCAAGTATCAAGCCAGAGGATTCTTGAATATAAGTATTAGCGTCTCCAATCATTAGCCTTCCTGCCCCCGTCCCAGGTCCAACAAGAAGAGTTCCGTCTATATGCAATAGCTGGCTTGGACTCGCCGTCCCAATCCCGACATACCCGTTTTCATCAACGATGAAATTAGTCGCAGTGGAAGAACCAATTGAGAATCCTATCTCTCCGGCGTTTTGTTCAACCGAAAGTTTGGCAAAGGGCGTCGTCGTCCCGATACCGACATAGCCTCCGTTTGGATTTATCAACGCTTTCCCATATGTAGTTCCACTGCCTTTGCCGGATTGAAGCGAGATAGAAGCGCCGGCAACATTACCAGTAGATTGAGCGGGCTGGATAGTAAATGTGGACGCTGAAACATCACTAGCATCAATGCCAATCTGGATAGTGTTAGCGGAAGGTGCACTTAATTTCCCATATTCCTGCGCGGCATTTAACCATATTGCCTGGGTTCTGATTCTTGTTGAATTTATGTCTAATGATTCATAGCCGCCGGCAGAGAAACGAATACTATCTGCGCCGGGACTCATCATGCCAGTGTCGCCATCGCCTGAAAAAGAATAGCTCGGAGCAGAATGAGAACCTAAGGGAACAAAAATTTGTCCGCTGCCGATTTCTAATTTCGCCGCCGGCGCCACCGTTCCAATCCCCACATTCCCGTTTTGATTTACTCCCCCGACAAATAATGCTGGGGTAGAGCTACCCTCGTTAGATATAACAAGCGATGGATTGGTCGTGTCCATCTCAACCGATAATTTACCCCAAGGCGAAGTCGTCCCGATGCCGAGGTTGCCATTTGAATCAAAAATAATCTCTTTGGTTGCGCCACTACCAGTAAAGAACTCTATGTCGCGTGCAGATATATTCATTTCATCAAATGAAGCCCCGCCAGCTCGATATGCATTAATCGCGGATTCTCCTCCGATATAACCTAAATAGAGCCCTTCCTCTGTAAAATTATATGTTGGCGCTCCATTAATAAAAATCATGCCATTCACAGACAATTTTTCTCCCGGACTCGCCGTTCCAATACCCACTCTCCCCGCATTCGTTACTATGAAATCGGTTTTAGTGGAAGAACCGATGACGAATTGAGGGGCTATTCCTATTTCATCAGAATTAACCGATAATTTACCCCAAGGCGTCGTCGTGCCGATGCCGACGTTGCCACTTATTATTATCCCATTCGCAGTTGCTTCATTTACTCCAGCATAAGAGCCTAAAGCGACACCACCGTCCGTGCTTATATCTAAAAGTTGGGTATCTCCTGCGTATATCCCAAATCCAAATAAAGTTCCCCCACTATCAGATCCAATATTCCATAAAGTTGAGGCGTCGCTTCTCTTGAATTGAATAAATTTTTCAATTGCTCCAGCATCTATAGTCAAAGGCGTGTTCGGCGCCGCTGTCCCAATTCCCACATTACCTGAAGAATAATCATAAACTAATCCTGAAGTTTCAACCGCCAATCCTCCGGCGAAGGTAGAAGTAGCGGCAGCGCCTGTTGCCGTAAAATAAGGAGCTGAGATTGAAGACGTGGCGGTGAAGCCGGAAGCGGTAATGGTCCCGTCTACCGCGATATTGCCGGCGACAGATAATTTAG
>Ga0265296_1000880_pt1 | contig 39324 bp, 33 predicted proteins | sample MunlanPumphouse1_FD_189073 | JGI IMG/M metagenome (GOLD analysis project Ga0265296, IMG submission 189073) | Groundwater microbial communities from a municipal landfill in Southern Ontario, Canada - Pumphouse #1 | ecosystem: Environmental > Aquatic > Deep subsurface > Groundwater | place...
TAGGGGTTTAAAAGATTTTCGGCCTTGGTTTGCATAAGTTGTATAGAGTTAAGATTAACTCTATACAATAACTCATCTTTAAACATATGTCGTGGTTTCAGTGTCAACTGTAACATGAACCAGCGCACTGGCTTGAAATTTTGGAGTGAGCATAGCGAGCGAATAAAATTTCACTAGCAGCAACAACCCCGTACTAAGCCGATAGCAAACGACTCAATTTAGCAAAACGGGGGCCGACCAGAGGGAGGCGTTTCCGCGAAACCAAGCTGCGATTAAATCACAAAGACTCTTCGGGCTTTAGTACTGGGGTTTTCTCAAAATTTTCGAGTCGGGGAGTTGGCGGGGGACAAGCCCCCGCGCTACGTTGGGTTTTGGCGCCGGGGTTTATTTGTTAAAAAATTATTTTTCTGCTAAAATGAAATTGAATTGAAATTATAATCGAATGGCCAATAACGCCCCGATAAATCGGGACTGGCGAATATTATCCCGCCTCTGGCGGGACCCCGCCTGTGGCGGTGGCGATTTCTCCCCCACCTTTCCTCCCCCTCGGGGAGGGGGAGGTCCCTAGGTCGCCCTGCGACCGGGATCCCGGCGGCGAAGCCGCCTAGGGGGTAGGGAGAGGGTATTCGTAATATTCGGGTTGATTCGTTATTCGATTCCCATTCTATGAAAACTTTAGAAACAAAATCTACAAAAGAAAAACAAACCGAAAGCCCTAAAAACCCGCAGGAAGAAATGCTCCAAAAACTTTTGGCAAAATTGGAAAAGAAAAACATGGAAACCGCGCGTTTAAAAGAAGAAATTTTGGAGTATAAAAAAAATGGCGTTTCGGGGCTTCGCCGGCGCGAAGTATTCTATAAAGCCGTTGAGTCCGATCTTAAGGATTTGGCCCCTGAAATGTTAGAAAATATTGAATTTGACGATGATGAAAAACTAAAAGAAAAAGTCGCCAAATGGAACTTGGAAAAATTAAAAAACGTTAAATTTTCTGTTTTAATGAGCGACATGGCTTTTTTGTCTTTATTGAACGATAAGGGCGGGCACAGCGCTGGCGACTCATTAATAAAAAATATCGGCAGGGTGGCGACAGAAGAGATGGGTTCGCCTGAAATTAAAAAAGGCGAAAAAGAATCCCGTTTTGTCGCTTTCCGGCATGGCGGGGATGAATTTACAGCCATCATCCGCGACCAATTTAAAAATGCCAACGCACTGGCAAAAGAATTTAGTTTAAAAATTGAAAAAACCAAAGTTGAGAGTTTGGAAGAATACGGCCTAAAACCGCATCTTGACGTTGGCGTTGCCCATTTGTCCGAAGGTTTGGAGGCATTTAAAGAATTAATTTTGGCGGGCGTGAAAATTCCCGGCGGCGACAGGGTAAGAAAACTTCAAGATTTGTTGGTTGATATCGCCGACCAGCGCTCTATGTTAAACAAAATGAGTACAAGAATCAAATTATTGCTAGACCTTTTCCAAAAACCCGTTATTTACAACAATGTAATTGATAATTTACGCAAAGGTGCCAAAGGGACAACTGACGAAGAGATTAAATTTTTGCTTCAGCATGACGGCGTCAAAGAATTTGTGGCAAAAAAACTCGCGGAAATGTCAAAAACAAAAGAAGAAAATACAAAAATTGAAAAAAATATTGTCGAAGAAATTGCTGGCAGAGAGACAGAAACATAAAATCGCCACGTTCACGCCATCACAACCTATTACAAAAATTACTTTGGTAATTTTTGTACGGTCCGTTCAAAATTTTAATTTTGAAATAGGACGCCATAAAAACGCCAAACAAAAAACAGACTTTTACTAAAGTCTGTTTTTATAATTTATAAATATCTGTGTTATCCCTGCCCCGTACCGCGCCAAAGGCTCTGGTGCGGGGTGTGGATTAAGAATCTGTGGTGATAAACCCGTTACTTAAAGACGTACGGACCAACTTCCTTGTCCCAACAACTTGTCTCCCGAAGGAAAAAATGTCAGGAAAGGACGACCTAGGAGTTCTCCGAAACCTCGGAGAAAAATTTTGACTCCTTAGAAAGGAGGTGATCCATCCGCAGCTTCCGCTACGGATGCCTTGTTCATGTTACCCTCAAATTACTTTGAGACATGGACTATATCTTCATCCTGACGACAAATGTCAGGAGCCAACGTGTAGTCTCTACGGGGCTTTTCAAATTTATACATCATTGAAGGTAAAATAAATGGTTTGATAAGTTCTTCAAACATATTACTTGACCCTTTCTTGATATAAATACGCCAACCGGATTTGTCAAAATGCAGTGATGTTTGATTAATGTTAAATTTCTCTTTAAGAATCTGTAAAAGCAAATTAACACCTTTATAATCAAAACATTGAGTATTTATGATGAATGTCCTATGACGTTTGTCATGCGAACCATCATCCATAAACCATACTGCCAGACCTATTGGCTCAAGAAGCGAAACAATTTCTTGAGGCACAATTTTTTGACGATTTTGGTAAAACAGTTTACCAATTTCTGTCAATTCCGGATGACTAATGGTCCTGAATCTCCATGACCTATTTTTTGATTGATAGGTTGGAGGAGTCAGAACAAGTGACTTCAACATTTCATATTTCCAAAACACATATTCTTTTTGCGCGATTGAGTGATCAATTTGAAGCCGTAAATTGTTTTTAGAGAATGTCTCTATCAAAGAACCATCTCCTAAAACCGTTCCGACTATGATCGCCCGCTGAAAATCCGTGAGATGCACGGATTGGCGCATAATTTGATATGCTTTTCGGTTTGCCATATTGCCACTTAAAAGCTTCCCTCGGTATTGCCCTCTTCGTTGAAACGAAGATTGGGGTTCACCGATATAGTTAGATTTCTCATTCTCAATTACTTGAGAAGGTCGCAACGGCCAGTTTGGCTGAACGACTTCGCCCCTATTATCGAATTTGCCTTGATCCCGCAATGCGGGATTTCAGGTACCTCCGACTCTCTTGGCGTGACGGGCGGTGAGTACAAGACCCGAGAACGTATTCACCGCGCCTTGGCTGATACGCGGTTACTAGCGATTCCGGCTTCATGAGGTCGAGTTGCAGACCTCAATCCGAACTGGGGGACCGTTTGTGGGATTTGCTCCGTCTTACGACTTGGCGTCCCTCTGTCGGCCCCATTGTATCACGTGTGTGGCCCAGGATGTAAGGGCCATGCTGATTTGACGTCATCCCCTCCTTCCTCCCCCGCCAAAACCAACAGGTTTTGGAAATTCGAATATCGAATATCGAAACTCGAAACGTTTAAATTGGTTTCGGATTTCGGATTTCGTGCTTCGGATTTCCGCCAAAGTCCTGCGGACTTTGGCGGGGGCAGTCTTTTGTGAAAAAATAACACAAAACAGGGGTTGCGCTCGTTACCCCACTTAAGGGAACACTTCACAGCACGAGCTGACGACAACCATGCAGCACCTGTGGAGCACCCTCGAAGGCTATCTCGGTTTCCCGAAATATGCAGCTCCATTTCAAACCCTGGTAAGGTTCCTCGTTTGTTGTCGAATTGAACCACATGATCCACCGCTTGTGCGGGTCCCCGTCTATTTCTTTGAGTTTTAGCCTTGCGGCCGTACTTCCCAGGCGGGGTGCTTAATGCGTTAGCTTTAACGACACAGGAAGGGTCGAAACTTCCTATATCTAGCACCCAACATTTAGGGCGTGGACTACAAGGGTATCTAATCCTTTTCGCTACCCACGCTTTAGTCCATGAGTGTCAGGAATGTCCTAGCAAGCTGCCTTCGCCTTTGGTGTTCTTGCCGATATCAACGCATTTTACCGCTACACCGGCAATTCCGCTTGCCTCTTCCATCCTCCAGTCTTTCAGTTTTCCCGGCAGTTCCTCCGTTGAGCGGAGGGATTTGACCGAAAACTTAAAAAACCACCTGCGGACGCTTTACGCCCAGTAAATCCGGATAACGCTTGAGGTCTCTGTATTACCGCTACTGCTGGCACAGAGTTAGTAACCTCTTATTCCCCGCCTACAATCAAGCAAAAGCTTTTTTCAGCGAGAAAAACAGTTTACAATCCGAAGACCTTATTCCTGTACGCGGCGTCGCTCCATCAGGGTTGCCCCCATTGTGGAATATTCTTGGCTGCTGCCTCCCGTAGGAGTATGGGCCGTGTCTCAGTCCCATTGAGGCGGTACGCGCTCTCACGCCCGCTACCCGTCATAGCCTTGGTGGGCTTTTACCTCACCAACTAGCTGATAGGCCATAGGCCTCTCCCAAAGCGGTTCTTGCGTTCCGTTTACTTCCCCGGCTTTCGCCGAAGAAGCTTATCGGAGATTGTCCCCGCTTTCGCGGGGTTATCTCCGTCTTTGGGGCGAGTTACCAATGTGTTCCGCTCCCGTTTGCCAGGTAGCCCGACTTGCGTCGGGCCCCTTTGACTTGCATGCCTTAGACACGCCGCCAGCGTTAATCCTGAGCTAGAATCAAACTCTCAAAAAAAATTTATAATATTTGAATACTTCGAGGATCCGTACGTCTTTAAGTAAAAGGTTTTTAAGGAACGCCTTATTTTAGAAACAGTCTAAAAACCATAGAGAAAGAATTCTCTATGATTCATATTAAACCGATATCAAATTATTGTCAATAAATATTTGATAATTCAATATTACCACACGGGAGAAATGTTGTCAAGGGCTTGTCCAAGAGCTTGTCCAAGAGGTGCTAAACCCGCGCGAAATATGCGGGTTTTTAAAAAATTCTGGAGTCCACCCTTTAGGGTGGGAAAATAATCAACGGGCAAAAATAAAAAAAGGAATCCGACATAATCAGAGTCCTGGGGAGTAGCGCTACTTGTAGCGCGCAAATTTTTTGTTACGTAGCATCTCTTGTGTTTCGTCTCAGAAATAAAAAAGCCGTTTTTATTTAAAAACGGCTTCTAAATTTAATAAATTTAATTTAAACCAAATTCTCCAACTCTCTTTTTTCGTCATTAAAACGAAGCAACTGAACGCTGGGCGCTCCGTCGTCTTTCTCTGTAATTTCCACCATCGTAAATTCCGTAATTTCTTCAACTTCCGGCCAAAACATTTTTTTAAAAAATCTTCTTATTTTTTTACACAGCCTTTCAAACGACCTGAAACGTCTCCACTTTATTTCTATGGGTTCTACCTTGACCTCGTAAATCAATTGCCAAGTTCCGCAATTTACATACAGTTTATTTTTGGCGCCGACGCGAATAATTTCATATCTCGGCACATGCTCGTGGCCAAAAATAACAACGTTGATATCATCGTTTTCCAACAATCGTTTCGCCTCGTCCTCGGGTCTCTGGCCGTCCAAAGCGCCGGTTATTGTCCACCACAACACTTGAACAATTTTTTTTAAAATATGGCGGTCTCGCATCTCCCACCAAAACTTTAACATAACCCAAAAACAGGTTAACATGGCAATGACGGCAAAAAAACGATGGCGGCGGTAGCTTGTTTTTCGTCCAAAACCCACAATCGCGTCAAGCCAAATAAAACCGTGACGCCGCATGTGGCCAATTAACAAATTGTGTTTTTTTAACGGGTTTTCCAGAGCGGTAATCAGATAATGGCCCATTGGCATATTCAGAACCTTTTCGGTGGAAAAAATGTCGTCCTTGAAAAACTTTTTCCAGCCGCCTCGCCTCCAAACATTAAGAACGGTCTGGCTGACAATCGGATTTTCAGGCGTCTTGTTGTGATGTTCGGAATTGCCGTGAGCAATATAGATGCCGTTTTCTTGCAATTTGTCTTTAAACAAAATACGCGACGAATTTTTCTCTCCCAATCTCTTAATAATTTCTTCTTGGACAGACGGCCAATTCAAACAAAGGTCGTGGTTGCCAATAATAAAGGTGAGCTTGAAATTTTTACCAACAAATTCCTTAAGGGCGTCAAAAACATATGGATGGCCGATGATGATTTCCCTGATTTTATACAAATCAACTCGTTCGTAAGGAATGGCGATGGATTTGCCGTGATATAAAACAGCAAGAGTGTCAAAAGCGTCTCCGTCCACAACCAACTCCATTTCCATACCCTTATATCTTTCAATTAAACATTCTATAAAATGTCTGAATTTCTCGTCGTCGTGGAACGCTTCAAGGTTGCCGCTCGGGATTTTCGACCATCCGGGACCGAGGTGCAAATCAGAAATAACGATTTCTACTTTCCTGATGTTTTCTACTTCCTCCATCTTCGCTCCTTTTTGAATTTTTAAAGAACTTTGAGTTATTTTTACTTTAGCATAATCAAACAAAAAAAACAACCCCCGTTCTGAGGATTGCTTTCAAAAAAAGTCCAAAGTCTTGGCGCCGACCTACTCTCGCATCACGCTATGCATGATACTACCATCGGCCCTGCGCTGTTTTCCGCCAAAGGCGGATCCGCCTTTGGCGGAAACTTCCGTGCCCGCCCTCCCACCTTTTAGTTATTAAGTCAAAACACCTTGACAGCGACCTACTCTCGCATCACGCTATGCATGATACTACCATCGGCCCTGCGCTGTTTAACTGCCGTGTTCGGGATGGGAACGGGTGGTGCCAGCGCGGAAGAGCCGTCAAGATGTCTTGATTTAATTTAAGAAAAGGTGGGAGGGTGAAGGATGGGAACGGGTGGTGCCAGCTCGGAAGAGGCACCAAGATTTTAGACTCTTTTAATTTTGCTTGATAATAACAATTTCTAAATAACAGGATAAACCTAAGCACATCGGCCTATTAGTACGGCCCAGCTAAAACCCTTACGGGCCTTACACTTACCGCCTATCAACCTTGTATTCTTCAAGGGGCCTTAATGAAACCTAATCTTGAGGACGGCTTCACGCTTAGATGCTTTCAGCGTTTATCCGTGCCGAACTTCGCTACCCAGCAATGCCCTTGGTAGAACAGCTGGTACACAAGAGGTTCGTTTACCTCGGTCCTCTCGTACTAGAGGCAAGCCCTCTCAAGTTTCTACGCCCACAACAGATAGGAGACCGAACTGTCTCACGCATGTTATTCCATTATTACTAATGGCACAGACTATACCTTCACCCTCTCCAACAACTTTGGAGGAGGGGCTGACGTGTTACAGACGCGAAATTCGCGTCTGTCTCATCTCGATTTAGTTAATCGAGATTCAGTCGTTACGGGGGTACAGTTTATGTTCCTTTAAATAATCAATTAACACCTTGGATGTATTTGTTCTTTTCTTTGAATAATTAAGCTGCTGATACTCATCCACATATCCGGCCGCTGTTACCATTTTTCTTATCGCAAACTTTCCTTTCATGGTCTTGACTATTTTAATAGCCGTGTCCACGTGTTTGTGTTTCATGATTATATAAGGTCGCAAAAATTTCAAGACTTTTATCACTGATTTAAAACCAACAATGGTGTACTCAGTCATACCATCGTTGCGATTTCGGATATACCCGTATTCAAGAATTCGTTTTAACCATTCTAAATGGTGGCGATGTATTGTCTTTTGATAAAAGACAATACTCGCGCGAATTTGAAATCCGTAAACATAATCTTTTCTTCTCACTAATTGAAACATTATGCAACCGTCTCCATCTAAAAAACCAGCGATATAAGCCTTTGTTGTTGACGAAATTTTTGCCATAAACCGACCTTCCCACGGTATTGCCCTTTAAATTCAGTTCGAAAATTTGATAGGGTTCCACCGTTATGAGTCAGATTTGCAATCAAACAAAGCGAGGAAATAAAAACATTTTTTATTTCCGAGTGCCGTGCCGATTGTGTGGGTTAGCAACCCACATTATATCACATTTCTGTGATAGAACGCAATGTAATTTACGTTCTGAACCCAGCTCGCGTGCCGCTTTAATTGGCGAACAGCCAAACCCTTGGGACCTTCTCCAGCCCCAGGATGCGACGAGCCGACATCGAGGTGCCAAACCTCCCCGTCGATATGGACTCTTGGGGGAGATCAGCCTGTTATCCCCGGAGTAGCTTTTGTCCGATGAGCTTCGGCCCTTCTACGAGGTACCGTCGGATCACTATGTTCTGCTTTCGCAACTGCTCGACTTGTAGGTCTTGCAGTAAAGCCGGCTTTTGCCATTACACTTCGCGGTCCCGTTTCCATCGGGACTAAGCCGACCTTAGTAAACGCCTCCGTTACTTTTTAGGAGGCATCCGCCCCAGATAAACTACCCGCCAGACACTGTCCCCAGGTTTTCCTAGGTTAGAACTAACACTACATAAGGGTGGTGTCTCATTGGCGCCCTCCTTGCGGAGAGCTCCCACCTACGCTGAACATACGAAGCGCTAACTCAATATCAAGTTGTAGTAAAGCTTCACGGGGTCTTTTCGTCTAGTTGTGGGTAATGAGCATCTTCACTCATCTTGCAATTTCGCCGCGTCCCTCGTTAAGACAGTTCTTTGGTCGTTGTGCCATTCGTGCAGGTCGGAACTCACCCGACAAGGGATTTCGCTCGATTTGTTACTTCGATTCTTCGAAGGCGTGGGCATTTCTGCACCTAATCCACCCCCAAGGTGGACGGTCCCGATCGCTTTCAAGCGATTTAGGGCACGCTCTCTATGTCGCCATAGAGTTCGGACTATATCTTATCCGATAAGTTATCGGATTCCGACGTATAGTCTCTACGGGTCCCCCAATTACTAATTAGGGTCTTCCCTCGGTATTTTCTGTTTTCACAGATGTTCACCGATATAGTCGAATTTTACTAAGGCAGCAACTCCGATTTTTCGGAGAGAATCCCTTTTCTACCTTAGGACGGTTCTTGATGTTAACTCATGATTTCTCATGAGATCGGACTATATCATCCTCAGCGCGTTTTTGCCGCGGTTGAGGTTTAGCGTATAGTCTCTGAGGATTCTCTTGGAGTGATTTTTGATAATCACTCATTGTGTACTTTCGTTTTCTTCCTCGTCCCTTGTTCAACTCTTCGCGAAGCGCGATAATTCTTTTTAAACCATCGGCCGCGAGGTGTTGATTTTTCGCAACCAATAATGCAATCTGTTTGAAAATTGCAAAATTGTATTGTTTCCGCATGGAGAGGAAACGATACTGTTCAAAAAACGGAATAACCCGTTCAAGAACAGAACGCGGATTCGTTACAACATAATAGTAAACGCCGTCTGGACGTTCTTGCAAACGTCCGCAACCTAAATAGCGTTTAAAATATGCGAGGATGTGCCGTTCTTTCTGCGACACATTAAAGGATAAAACAACCTGCCATCCCATCGTATGATCATCTCTGCGCCGGAGAGAAACATTAAAGCTTCCTTCGCCATCAGCAAATCCACTAAGATAGTATCCGATTGGGAATGGAATTTGTTTTAACCACAATTGTTCATTGAACATAGTTCTTCAAGAGTCTTTCCTGCGGATTGTCCGCCATCCCGACCGAAGTCGAGATTATTCACTCGCTTGTTACTGCCTCTTATCTAAGAGACGAGTACGGGTGACTTTCGCGGATGTTCCCGCATATAGCTAAATTTATTTAGGTAACTACAATCGTCATTGTTCATAGTTACCGCCGGCGTTCATCAGCGCTTCAATTCAAGGCTACGCCGTACCTCGCTTCCGCGAGGCACGGAAATCCGAAATCCGAAATCCTAAATCCGAAACAAATTTGTTTAGGAATTAGAAATTAGGAATTAGGAATTCCGTGCCGAACGAAAGTGAGGCACGGTTTTACCTCTCCTCTTAACGTTCTGACACTGGCCAGGCATCAGCCCCTATACATTGCCTTACGGCTTCGCAGGGACCTGTGTTTTTGATAAACAGTCGCCAAAGAGACTTTCGCTGCGTCCTCCTCCGCTCTTCACTTCGTTCAGAGCTTCGGAAGGATGAATTCCTCCTTCGCTTTTGCCCACGAAAAAGTCGTAAGTAAAAGGAGGAGGACTCGTCCATCCGTAGCTTTTTGCGAAACAAAAAGCGAAGGAGGAAAGCTTTATTCCAAAGTTACAGCTGCTTTTTTGCCGAGTTCCTTAACGAAGGTTCTCGCGTGCACCTTAACACACTTATGCTCGCCTACCTGTGTCGGTTTGCGGTACGAGTTCATCTAAGTTTAACGCTTGTCGCTTTTTCTGGGCACCCGTTGCTTCCGAATTGGCTTGGGGTTTCCCCCTTCCTTTCCTCGCCCAGCCCTTTTGTTCCATATTTTGATGGAACAAAAGGGCTGGGCAGGACGCCTATAACCAAAAAACGCTCGGTTCTCGCAGATGCGTCGGCGACAAACAAACTTAAACAAAGTGCAGGAATATTAACCTGCTCTTCCATCCCCCCCACCTTTTTTAACGGCGAATTTTTTCGCCGGCAAAAAAGGTAAGGGGTTAGGATCGACTAACCCTGGGCCGATTTGCGTTGCCCAGGAAACCTTAGGCTTTCGGTGTGGAGAGTTTTCATCTCCATTTTTGCTACTTATGCCAACATTCTCTCTTCTCTTGCCTCCACCGCATCTCACGATGCGACTTCGCTGACAAGAGAAAGCTCCCCTACCACTCCGACCTAAAAGGTCGGAATCCTCGTCTTCGGTACCAAGTTTTAGCCCCGGTAAATTTTCGGTGCGAAGCAACTAGACCAGTGAGCTGTTACGCTTTCTTTAAAGGATGGCTGCTTCTAAGCCAACCTCCTGGTTGTCGCAGTCACGACACTTCCTTTAACACTTAACTTGGATTTAGGGACCTTAGACTGAGATCTGGGCTGTTTCCCTTTCGAGTATGAGGCTTAGCCCCCACAATCTAACTGCTATTCTTAGGTTAAGCCCCGCAGAATCATAAAATGGCTCTACGGAGCAAGTCGGTATTCGGAGTTTGGTTGGAGAAAGTAGGCTTACGCCACCTCCCTCCATTCAGTGCTCTACCCCCGACCCCATAAATAACGCCAGCGCAAAAGCTGTTTCGGGGAGAACCAGCTATCACCCAGTTCGATTGGAATTTCTCCGCCAGCCACGACTCATCCCATAGTGTTGCACAGCTAACGGGTTCGGGCCTCCCTCCGCATTTCTGCGGAGTTCACCCTGGTCATGGCTAGATCACCGGGTTTCGGGTCTTACACGTGCTGCATACCACAAATTTTGTTTTCTCGGAGCCCACAAAAGTGGAATCCGTGAAACAAAATTAGTGGAATCGCGCTTTCACGCTTGCTTTCACTGCGCCTTCGTCCCTCAAGGACTTAGACTTAGCAACACACGCAAACTCGTTGGCTCATTCTTCAATAGGAACGCCATCACCACCGCACCTCACTATGTTCAGTGTGGTGGAATTTCTAATTTCTAATTTCTAATTTCTAATAAAATATAAAATACTAAAGTTCAAATGACTAATTAAAAATTAAACATTTGACATTAGGAATTTGACATTTTATTAGGTGAATTAGGAATTAGATGAATTAGGAATTCCGTACCGAACGCAGTGAGGTACGGCGGCTCTGACTCCTTGTAAGTATATGGTTTCAGATACTATTTCATCGCCCTTACCGGGCTGCTTTTCACCTTTCCCTCACGGTACTTGTTCACTATCGATCATAAAGAGTGTTTAGCCTTGGCAAATAGTCATGCCGGATTCACACAGGATTTCACGTGTCCCGTGCTACTTAGGAAAAATCTTTGAAAAGATAAACATCTTTCGCATACGGGATTATCACCCTCTTTGATTGGTCTTTCCAGACCATTTTGCTAGATGTTGATTTATTTACTTTTCTCCGCCCCTGCAGGGAGGCGAACAAGATTCTCCGTCAACCCTTTTATTTTCTTTAGCCCTACAGCCTTCCGGCGCCGTCAACCGACCTGCGGTTGCCCGCAAATCAATTTCAGAACGCTTTAAAAAATAAAAGTTTAGGCTCTTCCCCTTTCGCTCGCCGCTACTCAGGGAATATTACCACCGCACCTCACCATGTTCGGCGCGGCGGAATTTCTAATTTCTAATTTCTAATTTCTAACCCCTAAGTCCGATAAAATCGGACCGGGGTCCCGGCCCTTTGGGCTTAGGGATAAAATACTAAAGTCCAAATGACTAATTAAAAAATTAGACATTTGACATTAGGAATTTGACATTTTATTAGGTGAATTAGAAATTAGGTTAATTAGGAATTCCGTACCGAACGCAGTGAGGTACGGCGGTGTGTTTTTTCTTTTCCTCCGCTTACTGAGATGTTTCACTTCAGCGGGTGCCCTTTCCAACTTGCGTCGGAATGATGTTGTTTTATAAAACATCGAGTTTCCTCATTCGGAGATCCTCGGATCAAAGGTTGCTTGCCACCTAACCGAGGCTTTTCGCAGGCTGCTACGTCCTTCATCGGCTCTTTATGTCTAGGCATCCACCATATACCCTTAATTGTGCTTTCCTAAAAGATTACCTTGCGGCAACCTTCTTGGAACGGTTTATCCTGTTATTTAGAAATTTTTATTTTAATTGTTATTTCGTTAGAAATTTAATTTCTAACAAAGATGCTTTTAACCCAATAATCAAAGTTGTTAAAGTTCGTGCCGCGCGCCCCGCTTTTGCGGAAGTACGAAAGCATGCGAAATTAAGAAATTTTCTCCCCCTCAGAGCGGGGGTGTCTCCCTGCGGGAGATCTCCCGAAGGGAGAGGGGTTTTCGTATTTTCGTATGGATTCGTAGCTGAGAATTTGTTAAAATGTTCAACCCCAGTACTAAAGCCCGACGTAGCGCGGGGGCTTGCCACCGCCTCTGGCGGGGTCTCGCCAAAGGCGATGATCCCCCGCCGACTCGCGGAATTCGCCTACGGCTCACTTCCCATGAAATTGTTGCGTTTTATTAAGGCTTAGTACGGGGTCGTCACTTCTCCCCCTGTCTCCCTTCGGGAGATGTCCCGCAGGGACACGGGCGATCACCCGTAGGGTGACAAAAAAATTTGTTCACTCGTTTCACTCGCTTCAAATTTTCGGGCAAGTGACAAAAAAACCGCCTTAGTCCCAAGCGGTTTCCATAGTATAATAAACTACCCAATGCTGTCAACCGTTTGGTTCTTTAATTAAGTTCTTCCTTATATTTAATATCATAATTTATTAATACTTTATCTGAATATTATTTTAGCAGGTATATAAAATCTTGTCAAGTGCTACGATTTATATATAAATTTTGGAGCGGGTAACGGGAATCGAACCCGTCTCTCGACCTTGGCAAGGTCGCATAATAGCCACTATACGATACCCGCACGCCGCGCCTCGCTACTGCTCGCCACGGAAAATCCGAAATCCGAAATCCTAAATCCGAAACAAATCCGAATGTTCCAATGTTTCAAATTCAAAACTGTTTTGGTCATTTGGATTTTGGTGATTTGAATTTGTTTCGGATTTCGAATTTCGTGCTTCGGATTTAAAACAATTAGAATTTATCTGAAAATTGGTAATTATTTAAGTGAGTAGGCATCTTCTAATCTCTTTAACGCCACGATATAAGCTGCGTCTCTGTAATTTATTTTTTTATCTTGCGAAACTTTCCAAACTTCGTTAAAAGCGGAAACTATTTTCTCTTTCAGTTTATCATTAACATTTTTTTCTGTCCAGACCTCGCCCCGCATATTTTGAAACCACTCAAAATAAGAAACCGTAACGCCGCCGGCGTTGGCCAGAACATCGGGAATAACATGAATGCCGCGCCCTTGCAAAACTTCGTCTGCTTCGGGCGTTATTGGACCGTTCGCAATTTCCAAAACCACTTTTGCCTTAATGTTTTTAACGCTGTCTTTTGTTATTTGATTTTCCAGCGCCGCAGGAATCAAAACATCGCAATCCAACTCCAAAAGTTCTTCATTGGTGACATTTTCAGTCCCCGGAAACCCCGCCACACCACTGGTTTGTTGTTTGTATTTAATTAGATTTTGAATTTTGACCCCCTCTAACTCCCCCTGTTTCGCCCGCGGCGAAATAGGGGGAGAATGTGGGGGTTGTTTTGAATTTTGACCCCCTCCCTTACCCTCCCCCTTTCTAAGGGGGAGGGATGGGGTGGGGGATGTTTCAATTTTCACCACAACGCCGCCGCGCGAATCCGACACCGCTATCACTTGATATCCCGCCTCGTCGCATAACTTGGCAATCTGCTGCCCCGCATTTCCAAAACCCTGAACGGCGATCCGAATTTTATTTTTTTCTTTCCAGCCTAATTTGGAAACTAATTCTTCAAGAACATAAAATCCTCCCAAGCCCGTGGCGCCGCCTCTGCCCAAGCTTCCTCCCTTATCAACTGATTTGCCTGTTACAACTGCGAGAGGGTTTTTACCACATCCCTCCCCCTCCCTCCTCCCCCTCCCGTCGGGAGGGGGAGGAATAAGGTGGGGGTGGGTCAACTTTAAATATTCGTCCGCAAACCAATCCATAATTTCCGGAGTTGTGTTCACGTCGGGCGCCGGCACGTCTTTTTCCGGACCAATGGATTTATAAATTTTACCGACAAAAGCGCGGGTTAAATTTTCCAATTCTTTTTTTGATAAATTTTTTGGGTTAACTTCAACTCCGCCCTTGCCGCCGCCAAAAGGAATATCAACCACGGCGCATTTTATGGTCATCCAAAAAGCAAGCGATTTTACTTCGTCCAAATCCACATTTTGATGATATCTTATTCCGCCCTTGTAAGGTCCTCGCCAATTGTTGTGCTGAACGCGGTAGCCGTGAAAATTTTTTGCAGTTCCATCGTCCATTTCAACAGGAAAAGTAACGTCAATGATATTTTGAGGCTCGGCTAGAGCATCCAAAACTTTTTTTGGAATCTCTGCCATTTCGCCGATGCGATATAAATTTTTTATTGTGTTTTCGTAAGTAGACATAAAATTATATTAAAAAAATCTAAGATAAGAATACCATTAAATCTCGCTGGGGTCAAAATTAGGAGCTGCCGCGACAATTTTCTCTTACAACTAAAACTATCGGACATAATCGCCCGATAGTTTTATTATTTTTATTGTAACATAAAAAAATGCGCCAACACAAATTTGTGTTGGCGTAAAAATCGAAAAATCAAAATTCAAAATCAAATCTCTCCCTTCGGGAGATGTCCCGCAGGGACACAAATGTCCAAAGTTACAAGTTCCACACCCCCGAGGGGAAACAACCCAAGTAGGCAGGCCCGTAGCCGTCCCAGCCCCAGTCATGGCAGTCCAAGCCACCCTCGCCAAAAGCGCCCAAGCACAAGCGATAGCCGAGAGCGTGAAGGGTGTCAGTGCGAATCCAATAAGATTGGAGCGGAACGCGTTCGTTGGCTCTGTGAAAACGTTCCAAAATGAGCAGGGTGTTTAAAGAGGCACCGCCGAAATCTTTCAAACAATTTTCTGGAAGATTATATTCCTTTCTGCGAGATGCCATCAATTTCAGCTGGTTGTTGGCAGTTTCGGAACAACTGTTGGGCAATAATCGCGGAATCCAGAAAACCAAGGAATCGCGAGTACTTTCTTTATTTTTTAACTTCCACTGTTTTTGGTCATGCCAATCCTTGTAACACGGGCCGACTGCGGGAGCGTGAATCTGAAAATCAAACCCGTTTTCAATTTTGTAAAAAATTTCTTCATTCCAGCCATTAAAAACTTTCTCTGAGAATCTACGGAGGTTGGCGATGGCTGAAGCGTCCTTTCCAGAGAGAAAACGCGCCGCTTCCTCGTCGGAAACCGGCTGGCAATATTTTTGTAATTGGATAAGTTTGTTTGCCAATTCCCCAGCCGTCTTCTTGTGTATCACTAAATCTTTTACCTGCTCTAAGGTAACGCTCCCGTCGTCAATCTGACGGAAAAGATCTTTGAGCACGCCGGACCATTCCGACATGCTGCCGACCACCTTCTTTGGCATGGCCAGCCTCCTCTTTGGATAAAATTGTTAATGTGCCCCCATCCCAAGACCGAATTGTCTTGTTAATTTAACGTATCACAAATCTGATGAGTTCGTCAAGGGATTATATTGTTGATTACTGGGTGTTGGTTGGGGGTTGGTTGACGGCTGAGTTATTTTTTCTAAAAAGTTTTTTCCTTGCGACAATCAAACCTATTACTAAAACGGCGGGCAGCCCAACAAACAAATAATCTTTCACTCCGAATCCTTTTGATTTTTGATTCTGCGGCGCGGCGCCGGCCGAATTTGCGACAACTGCCGGCTGTAAAATATTTATATCGTCGGCGCTTCGCGGAAGCAAACGATATTCTTTATTATATTGGCTGACAATACCCGTGATTTCCACTTTGTCGCCGGCTTTTACCAAATCGGCCGGAATATTCGCGCCCTCTTTTAATAAAACTTTAATTTCCTTTCCCGACCATTGTTGGGATCCGCCTTGGGAGGAGTCGCCATCCACCAAATACCAATAATCTTTTTTAATTTCAATTATTTCGCCGCTTATTTTTACAAGAGAACCTTCCAACGATTCGCCGATTTCATTTGCTGTAATTTCTTGCGGCGCGGGCGGCGCGCCCGAAGAAACTAATTTTATGGAATCCCGGCTTGCCAATTTGATTCTTTTTTCGCCATACGCTTCTGATAATATTCCCTCAATATCAATCGTGTCGCCGGCTTTCAAGTCGGGAAAATCTTTTTTAAACATATAAACCTGAATGCCTGAGCCGGAAAGATAAAAAATTTGGCTTCCCAAAACGCCGGGGACAACGGAGACAACGCCGCGGACTTTTACTTTTGAATCATTTTTTAATTTTTTGGCGGCGATAATTGACGGGTTGTGTCCCGACACGGGCGCCGGATTGGAAATTACCGCTGTTTCTTCGCCGGCTTTGGCGGTTTTGGTAATTTTATTATCGTCATTCTGAGGAGCATCGGCGACGAAGAATCCCGCGGGAGGAGCATCGGCGACGACCCGCGCAGTATCAGTTTCGCGGGTCGCTTCCGCCTCCGCTGAAGCTACGGCGGACAAGTCGGCGGACAAGTCGCTCGGGGTGACAGCGGGGGTTGGTGTTTCGGGAATCGGTTCGGTCAGCACTGACGATTCCGGCTCGGGCGGGAGTAAAACCTCACTCGGCGTATCCCCGCTTTCAGGGACCGGCGTAATTTCCGACGGCGTGTCGGAAACAGCGTCTTCCTCCGCAGGAGGAACAGCGCTTGCCACAGGCTGATGAAAAATCACCAGTCCGGGACTCTCGCTCCAATGCTCTTCTGCTAAAGCATTTCCGTCGGAATCTAAAAACTTCACTCCTCCCGCCGCGTCAGACAAACCCCAGCGCGCCGTATGGCGATAAATTTCATTGCCACCGCTGTAATCTTTTGAAGCGATTATAAAAGTTTGATTTGAACCAACTGTTAAACTTGGCAAACCGTCTGTCCCTGTTCGATTAATCCAATTGCCGCCGTTTGAACCTTGGCTCTGCAATTTGTAACCCGACAAATTTATCGTTTGTCCGGTGTTGTTTTGAATTTTTACAAATTCGTCATACGACCCTCCGGCACCCGTAGTTTGAACTTCCAAAATCAAAAAACCGGAGGCAAGAATGGTCGGGGGATATAAAAAAATAAAAATGAAAAATATGACGGCTATATATTTATAAAATTTCATAATGAGAAACGAATGCCCCCTCCCTACCCTCCCCCTCGCGGAGGGGGAGGGATGGGGTGGGGGAGGTTTTGAAAATTTAATAAATTCTTATTTTTTGGTGCCCCCGAGAGGAGTCGAACCTCTAATCCCTTGCGGGAATCAGCTTCTAAGGCTGACGCGTATTCCATTTCCGCCACGGGGGCGCAAGGTGTGGACCCGGCGGGACTTGTCCCTAGGCGCTATTCGCCGGGATCCCGGCCGTTTCCAAAATTTTCCTCCTTTTTAAAATATAACGGAAATACATAATTTTGGAAACGGCCTAGGGACACCCGCTTCGTCGGGTACCAACACCGACATGTTACTTTATACACCACAGGCCCGGATCCACATTGTCTATATTAAAACAAAAAAAGCCCTTTTACAAGGGACTCTTCTTGTGGTACCCGACTTTGGCCTATGCGTATAAGCCATGTCAGCGTCTATTATTAGTATAGCTTATTTAAAATTTTTTGTCAAGCCTTGACAAGCGGCGGGGAAAGTGATTAAATTAAGATAAGAAAAAAGTTCGTTAAAAATTTAAAAGCCCGCTGATTTTTTGACGCTGATTACACTGATAAATTCATATCGGGGTCATCAGCAAAAAATAAATCAGCGAACAGGAGAAAAAAATGACAGAAGAAAACAAGACGAAAATTGGATGCAGTTGCGGATGCGGAACATTGATTCTTTTGGCCATCATTGCTTTTCTGCTCATTCATATTTACGGCTGCGCCAAAACAAATGTCGCGGAAACAACTCCTAAATTCGCTGGCCAGCAGGCGGTTGTCAGCGAGGTTCAGCCCAAGGTCAAAGTTTGGCCCGACTACATAGAAATCAAAACCAAAGCCATCAACATTGAGGGCACGGATTACCGCGTCAATTACAAATACTTCAAGGAAACCAAAGAGTCGGGCGTAGTGGCAAAGCTTTCACTGGAACCGATTGACTCAAAAGACAAACTGCCGTCGGAAATCTACATCAACAAATCCGGCAAGGTTCTGGAAGTCGGAATCTGGGGCGTGGGCGATTATGACTGCCCGTCAGATTATGCCAAAATGTGCGGTTCGGTCTGCGCGGAAGCGGAACAGAGATATTTCGATATCTGCGAAGCGCAAATGCGGATGAGCGTCAAGGGGATGACCTGCAAGGAAACGGTTGAAGAAATCCTTCTCAAAGAACCGGCGGAGTGGCTGTAAGCCGCGACTTTACGCAACTTATCTCCCTTCGGGAGATCTCCCGCAGGGAGACAACGCAACTTTACGCAAAAAGAGGTGGGGGATGCCGGATTTAACGGAAGGAGAGCGGCTCAACATCCGATGGGCGATAAAAACGGCGATCGTCAAAATCGGATTTGAAGTAAAAGGATTTGAGGATGTTGAAAAAACCGCAAAACAGGATGATGTTGTAAATTGGATGTTAAAAAATACCGAGTTTACAAGAAAACAGATAAATGAAATCCTTTATGCTTCAATCTCAGACGGGCAGCTGATACAGCGTTTTTTGGAAAGAGATTATTACCTGTCAATAAACCATATCGCCGGCTGTTAAACAGGGGCAATTTGCTAAAATCACACCATTTGTTACGTAGCATACTACGTAACAAAAAAAGGAGGAAAACCAATGAGCTGTCTAATCCAATTCTTTTTAACCGTTACATTCATCTTCAGTTCTTGTAATGTCGTAAATGCTGTAAGCGATGGAACATGGACAAAAAATGATACAATCTCGGCGGTCATTGCCACCGCCTGCGTTATTATCTACATCCTTATACGCTTTCTGGGAAAGAAAAAGATTATTGACTAGCCAAAAGAAGAAGGAAAAAATGCCGGAACCGAAAGCAACTGACGAACGCGCTGAGAGATTAAAGCAAATCCGCGAACGTTTGAAAAATATCGAAAATTTTTTCAAACAACATCCTTGGCACCACTCCGTTTATTACTGCATTTTTTACTCCAACCCGGAAAAGACTGCTGTTAAGAAAATGGTTGACAACGCGCCTAAAGATGTTGAATTCTTGCTTGAGGAAATTTCCAGGCTCGAAAAAGAAATTTCCAAAACCACCAAAAAGGAAGTGAAAAATGCCGGAAACGATCAATAAACGCACCAAGAGATTGGCGGAAATCCGCGAACGTTTGGAAAATATCGAAAATTTTTTCAAACAATTTTCCGATCACTGGTCCGTTTCTAATTATATTTATCACCTCAGCCCGGAGAAGACTGCTGTTCATGAAATGGCGGACAACGCGCCCGAAGATGTTAAATTCTTGCTTAAGGAAATCGACCGGCTCAAGGCAGAGAAAAGCAACAGTGCGAAGTAAAAGTTCTCAAGAGTTCCGACAAGGGACTCTTTTTCTTTTGTCGTCTCGACCGTAGCGAAGAGGAGTGGAGAGAACTCACACGATTCAAGTTGCGTATGAGATTCCTCGACAAGCTCGGAATGACGATTAACGCAAGGACACTCCGTGTCCCGTAGGACACGGAGTGTCGCCAAGTTAGATTGTCTTTTTGCTGGGAATGTGATAATTTTAAAACAGCAACAAGTTCTTTAATAATCAAATGTCATTCCGTGCTTGCCTGCCCCGCCTTGGCGGTGGACACGGAATCCAGTAATAAAATTTTTACTGGATTCCCGCTTTCGCGGGAATGACAAAAAACCACCCGATTAGATCGGGGGATGACAACGCGCAAGGAGCCGGAAATGCCCGACAAACCAATCTTAATCCAAAGATTTAAAGAAAATCCTTTGATTGTCCCCGAGGACGTGCCGTGGCTTAAGTGGTACCCAAAAGGCTGGCACAGCGTTTTTAACTGTGGCGTGATTTATGAGCCGGAAACCAAACTTTTCAAAATGCTTTTTCGCGGCGGAACTCGGCTTTTTTCCAATTTGGGATATGCCGAAAGCCAAAACGGAATAATTTGGAAAGTCGCCGAAAAACCGGTTTTGAAATTTTACAGCAAACTTTTCTGGCGCGGCCACGCCATCTGCGGCGTTGAAGACCCGCGGATTGTCCGATGGCCTAATTGGCCCGATGGGCCAACGGCCCATATAGGGATTGACGGATATTATTACATTTTCGCCACCGCCGGCTCAATCGCCTACAACATCGGCACAATTTGGGAAAGCCCCAAGGGAAGTTTGGGAATCTGGAAAACAAAAGATTTCAAAAATTTTGAGTGGGTTGCCACGCCTTTTGCCGGTGAAGGAAAAAACGCGGCGATTTTCCCCGAGCCCATTGAATACCACGATTACTTTTTCAGTATTGAGGATGGCGACGCAAGGCTCGGCTCTGTGTCCAGTAAATACGCCCAGATTCTTTTCCGGAAAAATCGCGACATTTGGATTGCCAAAACCAGCGACCTTTCACTATGTGGCAAATGGGAAGACCGCGAAATTCTTCTTCTGGCCGGACAAACTTTCCGCGACAAAAAGGGAGTTTCCGCCACCCGCATCGGCCTTGCCGGCCCGCCGATTAAAACTCCCAAGGGTTGGCTGGTTATTTTCCACGCCAAGCACGGCACCGGACTTTCTGGAAAAAAATTCTCTTACAGTTTGGGTTTTATGGTTTTAGACCTGAAAGACCCGGCAAGAGTCGTTTATCTTCACCCCGCGCCGATTCTTTGGCCCGAAAAACCCGAAGAACTGAACGGCAAAGTAAAAAACGTTTGCTTTTCCTGCGCCACGGTTGATAAGGGCGACGATTACATTTATATATACTGGGGCGCGGCAGACACAGTGGTGTGCGGAGGATATTTGAAAAAAAGTGACTTAATTATGTGTTACTCGTAGAGGCAACTTAACGCGACTTGTCTCCCTTCGGGAGATCTCCCATAGGGAGACAACGCAACTTGACGCAAAAATTTCGAAGCTCTGATAAAAATCAGAGCTTTTTTGTTACTCGCCCGAAAATTTGGGCTCCATTTTTCTTTACCATTGTCATTGCGAGGCCGAAGGCCGTGGCAATCCCCAAAACGGAGATTGCTTCGCTCCGCTCGCAATGACGATTGCGTGAGGCTTTAGCACTGGGGTTATTTTTAAAATAAAAATCGGAGAATTTATTCTCCGATTTATAAAAATGTTCCTCAAACCGAATTATTTTATTTCTTTGCCCTTCAAGTCGTATTTCAGTTCGGCTGTTTCTTGAACAACCACACTCAACTCCACCATCCCCTTGTCACAGGCGAAACTCTTGATTTCCACCGTACCCAGAAAGATTGCCATGCCGTCCAAAAAAACCATCACTCTTTGCAGCCCATCCCCGAACGGTTCGCGGTTAATTGCTAGGAAATGATTATCCGAGCAGGGGTATATCCTTAAGGGATTGCCGATATTGACCTTCACCGCGCCGGTGGCAAGCGGCGTAGCAAGATTCAGCTGAACGGTTTCTTCGCCGCAGACAAAACTTTCAACTTCGCCCGCGTCTTCATAAACCAAATGCTGGTCTAAAAATACCTGGGTATTCTTTTGGCCATTTGCCGCTTCCCAGCTGGCCGTTGTTAAAAAATGGCTGTCGGAGCAAGGGTGGATTTCGATATCTTCCGATTTCGTTTCCGAGTTAATCCTGTCGGAAATCTCATTGCTGCGCCATCGGCCGTCTATGGCGATTTCTTCTCCGCCAAAAAAATCTCCGCTAACAAAATACAGTATGTGGTTGCCGTCATTTGAAAACACGAAACTCTTTGGTAATTCAATGAAAGAGGATGTCCTGCCAATTGCTTTGTCGTCAAAATAAATTGTGTATCCGAGTCCATTAAGAAAATGTCTCCCCGCATAAACCAAATGTTTGCTGTCGGGAGAGAATTTGATCATCATAAAATGACCGTCGTTGTCCCTTGACCTTTTTCCATCGTGTTCCAGCCAGCAAGTTCCGAAAGCGAAATCTCTTCCTCTCTCCGCCTTGCAAACCTCGCACGCCTCTCTTTTGCCGTCAGGAGATTTGATACAGTTTTTCATTGTCTTATACTCGCACAGCTCACCAGGCCCGCAGCCGGTAAACGCGATCGCCATTACCGCAATTAAAAAACACGAGAGTTTTTCTTTCATCTTTGTCTCCTTGCCCCGCCGTAGCCCTCTGGGCGTAGGCGGGCTTTTTGTTAAGGTCCTGTTTATTTATCCCGCGAGCCCGGAATTGGGCCGCTTATTTACGGGATTTTGAACTGTTTAAACATTAGCAAATGCGGGGGGGTTGTCAAGCCCCGTTAGAAATCCGTCGGGACGAGGATTATTATTGACACGCTTAGCGTGTCTACAACCACGCTTAGCGTGGTTGCCAAAAAAGGCGGGTTTGGTTAAGATGAAAGTAGAAAAGAGCACCTTAACAACATCATAAGGAGAAGCACAATGCGTAAAACCAAGTCCGCTTTAAACGGAAAAAGAAAGACGAAAAGAAAAATTATTTACGGCATTCTCGCCTTTTTGGCCGTCGCCTGCCTCGCTCTGCTTATTTACGGAATTCATCTTTACAATAGCGGCATTCGGCTTTGGGGCGACGCCCTGCCCTCACAATCCACAGTTAAAAAATGGACGATTGAAAAATTTAATCCCGCCAGCTACGAGGTCTGGAACGCCGACCCGGAATTTGAAGCCACGGAATTTGATACGGGAGTGATAAAAGATTCAACTTTAATGGTCTTGCAAAAAGACAAAGACCACACTTGGAACATGAAAAATCTCGCCCGCGGCGAAGAGGCAATTGTAATTGAGCCAAAAAGCTTTTGGGGGGTGCAGGTCTACGGTTGGGAAATTAACGGAACGAAAGAGTTCGCGCCGGATGCCGGCCGGATTGAAAGCCGCGATGGTATTCTTAAAATTTACACCAAGATGACAAAAGAGGATTTATACGGAAACGGCACCGCTATCCAAGGCTGGAGTTGGGATAAGCCGGAAAACACTCCGTGGAGCTCGCCCCAACCGCTTCTGACCAAAAACAAAAAAATCGTTTTGGATTTTACCGTAAAAATTAATAAAGCGAAAACCGGCGGCGGCAAACTTGATTACGATTGGCAGATGCTTTCCGTTTCCACCTTTCTCACTTCGCCCCAGCTTTCGAAACCGCTTGTGATTGACCTTGCGTTCTACGTCAACCGCAGCATGATGTGGTCGCGCGAATCAAATGAAGATTACCATTACCAGCGGATGATCGCGCCGTCGCGCAACAAAAAAGACGCTTTTGGAAAATGGAAAACCTACACGGTTGACTACAGCTGGTTTGTCGCGGACGCTCTCAAGCGATTCAACATTGAACGCGCCGCCGACACGCTTCAGCTGGAATCTCTGGAAATTCTTTCCGAAACAATGTACGGCGAATGCGAGTTTGAAGTTGATAACCTTTACCTTTACTATAGAAGCCGACAAGACGCCGCTTCTCCGACTCCGTCGGAGAACAACGCCGAATGACGCCGATTAACATCTGTCATTCCGAGCGGGGCGAGGAATCTCACGGGAGCCCGCAGGGCGACCCGTGCAATGCGTGGGTCGTCCCCCGACGTAATGTCGGAGTCCTCCCACGAGATTCTTCGTCGTTCCGACAAGTCGGAACTCCTCAGAATGACAAGAGGAGTGGTAAAATGGGAAAAAGAAAAAACCTGTTGATTGTGTTAGTGATTTCCGTAATTATTTTGGGAATGATCGGCTGGAAAGTTTGGAGTTTATACTGCCTTCGGCAAACCGACGGCTGGAAAGACGCCAACCCGACCAAGGAACAGGTTGACAGGTGGCTTTTAAAAGATTTTGATTCTGCTGATTACAAAATCTGGAATAAAAATCCGAAGTTTGAAGGGCGCGATTTTGACACAGGCGAAATTTCCGGTCAAGAAACCTATCTTGCGCCGCTTGGGGAAGATGACTGGGCGATAAGCGGTTTTGCTTGGGGCAATGACGTTCTAACAAAAAAAGTACGAAGCTATGTTGTAAAAGAATCGCGGCTCGCAAAAAAGAACGGAGAAATCTTTATCAGCATTAGGCACAACAAAAAAAATCAATACGGGGTCGGCGCCTTGCTGCAAGGTTGGGCGCACGTTGGCTCGCCGCCATTTAAACATCGTGTTCCGCCGCCTCTTTCAACTTCCGGAAAAAAAATTGTTTTAAGTTTTGACGTTAAAATAGAAAAAACGATTCCTGACGACAACGCCGAGGCATGGCAATTTATTGGCTCAACAATTTGGTTTAATTCCGTTGACTTAAAAAAACGTGCGGCAATGGATTTGATGGTCTACGCAAACCAAGACACGCTTCACACCGAAAACGTGGCAATTATCTACCACCAGCCGAAAATCGAACCCAAGGCGTTCCGTCCGTTTGTTTTGCAAGCCGAAAATCCGACGCCTGTTTATCGTTATCAAAAAATTGTCGTTTTTGACCAGCGCGAAGCGTTTGGCAAATGGCAGCATTACAACATCGATGTTTCATGGTTTGTTGCCGACATGCTCAAAAGATTTGATATTGAATACGCCGCGCCATCACTTGAGCTAAAATCATTCGACATTCTTTGCGAAACAATGTTCGGAGAATGCGGGTTTTATACGAAGAACGTGTATCTTTATTACAAATAAACCAAACTTTTGGGGACCTTATTCAGGTTCCCTTTTTATTACTTTACAACAACCTTAAGAATTACGCTGATGCGCTTCTGCGCCGCAGATTACGCAGATGACCCCCTCCCTTACCCTCCCCCTTTCGAAAAGGGGGAGGGGTGGGGTGTCTCCCTCCGGGAGATCTCCCGAAGGGAGAGGGGATGTCTCTGCGCAATCTGTGGGCTTTAGCCATCTGCGCAATCTTGAACACAAGACCATTGACATCTTCATTAAAATGCGGTAAATTAAAATCAAACACAGCACTTTAAAAATTAAGGAGGAAAAGATGCTAAACCGGGCTAAGTTATGGAAATTGCTCAAGATACTACTCAAAATTTCTCAACTATTTATTCTAATTGGCGTCGTTGTCTTTGTTTGCGTTTACTTCAAAAAAGAAGCGCCAAAAATTTTGGGAATTTACGCTTTTCTATTAATCAGACCTGAAATTTTTATGGTATTAGCTTATACCAACGGACAAGGCGTCCTCGCTATATTTTTGCAAGTTTTCGCCTTTACGACACTTACAACGCTTGTAACATGGTATGCGATAGCGCCCGTAAAGGGTTATTTAAAATGGTGTTTCTCTGAAATCATAAATTTCATACGAAAAAGAAACAAGGGACATACCGAAAAAGGTAAAACGAATTTATTCCAAAAAACAACCGCCAAAATCGCAAAATTCAAAGACTGGTTTAACTCTTCAAAAGAAAGATACGAACGAAAAGCGGAAAAATTTTTGAACTGGTTTCTCCATAAGGGTCGTTACGCTATAATGATTCCATTTGCCCTCCCTGTCTTGCCGGGAATGGACACGGCTTGCGTTATTTTGGCAAAAGTTATCAAACTACCTTACGCTCTTGCGATTTTTCTTGCCATCAACGCCGTAAAAATCGTCATCATTCTCTTTGCCTGCGTCTACGCGCCGGATTTATTCAATTGGCTATTTCGTTAAACATAAAAGGCTGTTTCTTTTGAAACAGCCTTGTTTTATAAATCGAGTTTCTATGTTTCTCCGCCCTTCAGTTTCTCGGTTATATAGTTCAGGTCCGACATCATCGCCGCGGCCGTTATCTCTCCTCCGGCGCCGGGACCGAAAAGATAAAGGGTGCGCGTTCCGGTTTTAATATAAACAAGATTTTCAACTCCCTCGGTTCCTTTTAATTTTCGCGTCATCTCGTTCTCGCCGGCGCAGACGCGAGGTTCTATTTTTAATTTTAAAGGACTTTTTCTGAATAAGATCGCGGAAGCCGCCAATCGATATTTATTGCCCGATTTTTTCTCATTTTCTATCGCTTTCTGCGAAAAATTATCAATTCCGCAAATATCAACGTTTTCTAACTTTAACCACTTCCCGAAACAAAGGCCGGAAAGAATTATGAGTTTGCAAGCCGAATCCAAGCCGCTCACGTCTTCGGTCGGGTCGGCCTCGGCAAACCCGAGTTTCTGCGCTTCGCAAAGAGCGTCTTCGTAATTTTTTCCCTCGTGCATTTTTGTCAAGATATAATTCGTCGTTCCGTTCAAAATTCCGCCGACTTCAATAATCTTTTCGGGGATATGGCCTTCGCGCAAAAGACGGACAATCGGGATTCCGGCGCAAACCGTTGCCTCAAAACCGATTTCAATGTTGTTTTCTTTCGCAAAAGACAAAATTTCACGGCCGTAAAACGCCATTGTTTTTTTGGAAGCCAAAATGTAATGCTTGAAAACGATTTTGGGAACCCGTTCTTTTTTGCGGGTTATCCTTTCAAAAATATTTTCAGGCGCGTCGTTCGATGCATCAAGAACGACATCAATATCGGGATTAAAAATAATTTCTGACGCATTTTCAGTAAACAGATTTTTATCAACATCAACTTTTCTTTCTTTATTCTTGTCTCGAACCGCGACTTTTAAAACCTGAAACCGCCTTGATTCTTTTTGAAGCATTTTGTAAAGTTCCGAACCAACATTTCCCAAACCGATTAGACCGATGTTAATTTTTCTCATCCTTTTTCTCCTTTTCCAAAAAATTTATTATACACCGACCGCACCGCCTTTTGCGTACCCTCGCTTTTAACTAAAACCGAAATATTTCTTTCCGATGACCCTTGGGCGATGGAGATGATATTTACGTCTGCCTCCGTGAGAGCGGTAAAAAATTTCGCGGCAATTCCAATCTTTCCAAGCATACCGTCGCCAACTATGGCGATAATCGACATCTTCGAATCAACTTCAACTTTCTCCAGCATTCCGTGATGAAATTCCAGTTCGAATTCTTTTTTAACGGCGTCGGCCGCTTTTTTCGCCTCATTTTGTTTTACAACGAAACAAATGCTGTATTCCGACGATGCTTGAGAAATCATCATCACATTTACATCTGCCTTGGCGGTTGCGCCGAAAACTCGAGCGGCGATACCCGCAACCCCCACCATTCCCTTACCAACAACGTTAATTAAAGCTAAATCAGAGATGTTCGTGATAACCTTAACACCCTTCGGCGAGATGCTTGTTTCTGAAGAAATAAGAGTTCCCGAAGAGTCGGGATTGTAAGTATCTTTGATACGAATGGGAATTTTTTTCTGAATCGCCGGCAAAATGCTTTTTGGATGAAGCACCTTGGAACCGAAGTATGTCATTTCCATCGCTTCTTCGTAACTGATTTCATTAAGGACTTTTGCCTCGGGAATCAGTTTCGGGTCTGCCCGCATCACTCCATCCACCTCTTTCCAAATCTGCAATTCTTCGGCATCAAAAATCGAAGCAATCGCCGCCGCCGTATAATCCGAACCGTTTCTGCCCAAAGTAGTATAAGCGCCACCTCTGGTTTTTCCAACAAATCCCGGAATAACTGGTATTATTTTCTTCTTTAATCTATCTTTCAAATAAAAAAGCGTCTTTTTTGTGGCAGCCAAATCTATTTCCGCATTTCCAAAATTGCTGTTGGTTCTTATTTTTCCCGGCGAAACCGGGCGAGAAGCGCCGTCTTTATTCGTCAACTCGCGAAGAAGGGCGGAAAAAATTAAGGTTGAGAGAAATTCCCCCAACGCCATAATCGTATCAAGCGCGCGCGGCGTTAATTCTTGAAGAATCATTACGCTTACAAGCAATTTTTCCAAATCTCGAATGTAATCCTTAAATTTTGGCACAATCCGCCGTTCTCTTGACCCCGACGGAAACAAACTTTCCAGAAGACCCTCGTAAAAACCTTGCAAATGTCCCGCGCCTGTTGACCACGCGGAATCTCTCTTCGCCGCCTTTTGCGCCAAACTTATCAATTGGTCCGTAATGCCAGCGCAAGCTGAAACAACGACAATTTTTTCCCTCGGCTCGGCTAAAACAATCTCGGCTGATTTCTTGAACATTTTTGCGTCTTTTAAAGATGTTCCGCCGAATTTCATTACTATCATTTTTCATTTACCTCCGTTTTTAATGTTAAAGAACTTCATATAACCCAGTATAACCTATTATATTAAAATCTATAAATTAAACTGTCAATCCCGCCCCGACTTTCCGCCGAGGCGGTTTCTATTTTAGACCAAAATTTTTAATTACGCTATAATTAAATAAGTATGATAACCAACGCTGAAATCGCCAAAATTTTTTATAACCTCGCCGAAATTTTGGAAATGAAAGAAATTCCATTCAAGCCTCGCGCTTACGAACGCACGGCCTTGTCTTTGGAATCTTTGGATAAAGAGGCGTCGGAAATCTATAAAAAAGGTGGATTAAAAGAATTGATGGAAATCCCAAGCATTGGCAAAAATCTCGCCCTTCATATTGAGGAGTTAATTACAACCGGCCGCTTAAAAGACTACGAAAAATTAAAAAAAGAATTACCGGTTAATTTGGAAGAACTTTCAGCTGTGGAGGGGCTGGGGCCGAAAATGATTAAAGTTTTATACCAAAAATTAAAAATTAAAAATCTGGCCGAACTTGAGACAGCGGCAAAAAAAGGGGAAATCAGAAGTTTGCCACGTTTTGGTGAAAAAATGGAACAAAAAATCTTACAAGGCATAAATTTTTTACGCCAAGGCAAGGGGCGATTTCTACTTGGTCACATTTTGCCGATTGTAGAAAAAATTGAAAATGAACTTAAGAAAATTCCAGGGGTGACCCAAGTAGAAACCGCGGGGTCAATTAGGCGGCGCCAGGAAACCGTGGGCGATATTGATATTCTGGTTACAGCAAAAAATCCTTCAAAAGTAATGGATGTTTTTACTTCCTTGCCTGAAGTTGAGGCAATCTTGGCTAAGGGGTCCACCAAATCAAGTGTTCGGCTAAAAATCGGCATTGACGCCGACGTAAGAGTTTTAAAACCCGAGGAATACGGCTCGGCTCTTCAATACTTTACCGGAAGCAAGGAACACAATATTCATTTGCGGACCATTGCCATTAAAAAAAGATACAAATTAAACGAGTATGGATTATTTAAGGGAAACAAACGAATTGCTGGTAAAACTGAAGAAGGAATTTATAAAAAATTGGGAATGGATTGGATGGAGCCGGAATTGCGAACCGATTCGGGCGAAATTGAGACGGCACAAAAAAGAAAATTGCCAAAACTTATTCCTTATAACTCTATTTTGGGTGATTTGCAGGTTACCACCAATTGGACTGACGGTTCGGCAAGTATCGCGGAAATGGCCGAAACGGCGATGAAATTGGGTTTAAAATATATTGCCATTACCGATCATACTAAAAGTTTAGCTATGGCCGGCGGGCTTGATGAAAAAAAATTGGAAAGGCAAGGCAGGGAAATCGATAAATTGAATCAAGAATCAAGAATCAAGAATCATGGATTCAGAATTTTAAAAAGCGCGGAGATAAACATTTTAAAAGACGGCTCGCTTGATATTAAAAACGAGGCGTTAAAAAAATTAGATTTGGTCTGCGTTGCCGTTCATTCCAACTTTAAAATGGCGCGGAGCGAAATGACAAAAAGAATTATAAAAGCAATGGCAAATCCTTATATTAATATTTTATTTCATCCAACCGGCAGAATTATCAATCGCCGCCCGCCATACGAACTTGATATGGACGAAATTATAAAAGCGGCAAAAAAATACGGCGTCGCCTTGGAAATCAACGCTTTTCCGGAAAGATTGGACTTAAAAGATATCCACGCGCGAAAAGCAGTGGAAGCGGGTGTAAAATTAACGATTGACACCGACGCCCACAGCCCGGAGCATTTAAAATATTTAAATTTCGGCGTTGCCCAAGCCCGCCGCGGCTGGGCCAAAAAATCCGATGTCTTAAACACCTTGCCAGTTGATGAATTCTTAAAGGCGATACGAGGGTTGAAAAAAAATGAAAAAGTTGTTCGCAAAGACCACGGCAAACTTCGTGTGATTGATGGAAACCGAAATTCTTATTGCCTTCGGCGCCCCGTTTAAAATTCGGAACGAAACAAACAAAACATAGGACAACCTATGTCTGTCTACGAATTTTCGCGACCGCGAAAATTTGTAAAGACCCCCTCTCCCCCAACTTTCAACTAATCCAAACCAAAATATCTACGCAAATCCCTGTCGTAGTTTACGCTCTCTACTACAATATACCGAATACTGTATAATAATCCTACCTCCTTTATAATATCGTCCAAGAAATCGGGAACTGGGTATGGGGTGACCCAAACGCTTTTTTGTAATTGATAAAAATCCAATTGTTTCAAACAATTTCTTAAATAGTCCCGAGTTTTCTTTTTCTCTTCAGGGACATCAAAAATCAATAGGCGCCATTTCCCGTCCCACTTGGGCTTTTCCGAATCCGGATAAATTTTAAAGTCAAGGTGTCTTTTTCCCTTGGGTGTGATTTGAAAATAAGTTTTTTGATGCTTTTGGCGTCTTTCTATGTATCCGCTTCTTTGGAGTGACATTATGGTATTGTGGAAATCTTTCGGGCTGGCGCCCTTATAAGGCGTGTTCCAAAATGCTTCAAAAGGAATTACGGCCAAATCGACAAAGTATTTTAAAATTTCCAAAGATAAATTCTTGCATTTTTTCATATTCATAGTTATGAAGTTATGAAGATTAATAAAAAATTCATCTACATAATTTCGCGATCGCGAAATTATGTAGAATTAAAAAATCAATTTTTCTTTAATTTTAAGGCGGCGGGCGAGGAGGGAGTCGCCACAGTCATACGACGTGGTCCGCCCTGGGAGCAAAACTCTCACGGATTGTTCCGCTGTCCGCTGGTTGACAACTAATAATAACAAATGATAATTTCATTCGAGTCTTAACCGATAAACATTAGTTTCTCGTTTTTGCCATCCTAATTTTTGATACAGGTTGTTGGCGGCAAGGCGGTGGGGTTTGCTCGTTAAATCAATATTATCAACACCCAATTCTTTGGCCTTGGCGATTAGAACTTCGGTAAGTTTTTTCCCCAAGCCCTGGCCTTGGTAATTTTTGTCTACCACCACATCTTCTACCCAAGAGGTCTTTTTGGAAAGTAATTTTTGAAAATAGATGCTGGCCAGCCCCACAATTTTTTCTTGATCTCGCGCGGTAAATAAATAAAAATTTTTCTGGGCGATTGTCTCTTTTAACTGCCCGGCGTTCAAAGGATTAATATTTTGGCTCAGGATACTCAAAAGATAATTTATTTGTTTTAGATTTTCTTCATTGATATCTTTTCGCGTAAATTGAGAAATTTTAACGTTCATACCCAGTAAGATAATAAACTATTTGGCAGCCAAATTTTGGTGCCCGGGGCGGGACTCGAACCCGCACGAGCTTACGCTCAACAGATTTTACCCAGCACTACGCCCGCCGTGCACCCCACGTGGTGCCGCGGTAGAGTGCTGGGTACCCCGTACCCCACGTGGTACGGGGTAAGTCCGTTATTCCCAAATAAATGCCCGGGGCGGGACTCGAACCCGCACGAGCTTACGCTCAACAGATTTTACCCAGCACTACGCAGAGTGCTGGGTACCCCGTACCCCACGTGGTACGGGGTAAGTCCGTTATTCCCAAATAAATGCCCGGAGAGGGAGTCGAACCCTCACGGATTGCTCCATTGGATTTTAAGTCCAACGTGTCTGCCATTTCACCATCCGGGCATTTATTTGGGAATATCCAACGATTCTCGCAACATCATTTTTAATGTTGACTTTCCTTTGGTTGTTTTTAAATATCGCTCTCTCCTAACAGCGTCTTGTTTAGAAAAGAAAGCCTCATAAAATACAAGTCGTATAGGCAACATTCGTTTTGTTGTCCACACTTTCCCGTCCTCGTGTTCTTTAAATCGTCTTTTTAAGTCGTCGGTCCTGCCGATATACAATTTCGCACTTCTTAAGCTTTGTAAAACATAAACGTAAAACATAGGCCAAATTTTTTGTGTGAGGGGTCACTCGCCCGTTTCTATAATAAATTTTATTATAAAACAGTCCTGTTGTCAACCTCAAATTTCTTTGTTAATCTGTAATTAACAGCACTTAATTTCGCTCCTTAAAAATAGAAACATCGCGTTGAGGGAGGTAAAAATGAAAAAAAATGTAAAACAAGATTTTGACAAGCAGGTCAGTAGCGAATTTTGGGACATTATAAAAGAAATGATTAATTTGTCGGATGGGCGTTTGCGGCTCGCAAGCGCGGAAAAAGACGATTCAAACGACCCAGCTTTCGGCGTGGCGCATTTTTTAAAATTAGACGGAAAAAGAATCGGAAAAGATATTGAAGTTTATCTTTTTCTTGGCCAATGCATCGCGGGGTGGCACAGCGCGCTTGATCAATTCACCAAAGATATGATTTCGCCCATCTCCGGCGCCTTGCCCGAAATCCCTGAAAAAATAAACGAAAAGATTAAAAGAATCCGCGACAAAACCGCCTAAAAGGAAAATGGAATGATGAATAAAAAAGCAATAAATATAAGACGTTTTAAAAAAAGCGACCGCCCCGCTGTCAACGAACTCCTGCAAACATTTCATAATTACACCAAAGTAAACGTCCTTGACGAAAAAACCGCCCTAATACTTGCTTTCCCTCCTTATGTAAACATTGTGCCGCTTGTGGCGACGGCGATAGAAAACAACAAAGAAATAGTCGTTGGTTTTGGAATGTTTGTTTTTTACCCGCTTCCTGACAAAAGCGGACACGTCGGAAAGTTTGAAGACATTGTTGTGAACTCAAATTATCACCGCTGCGGCATTGCCGAAGAAATTTGCAAGAAATTTATTTCCTTTGCCGAAATGAGAGGCATTAAACAAATTGAACTCACCTGCGACAAAAACCGCGTCCCCGCCCACAAACTTTACGAAAAACTCGGCTTTGTAAACCGCGATACGATTGTAAAGGTGCTAAAATTAGAGAAAGGAGAATCATAAATGAAAAATCAAGAACCTCTCATGCCGGACGAGGTGTCCATGCTTGGTTTTATTAGAGAACATGGCCCCGTCAGTTCGGGCACTCTTGCGCGTTGCTCATGCGAATCCGAGAAAGAAATACTCCGCCATTTAAAAAGCCTCTTGGACAAAGAATTGATTGAACAGGAAAACGGACTTTACCGCGTAAAATTTTAAAAATAAATTCAGCCGCACTTTATGTGTGGCTTTTCTTTTTGTTTGGAAGTTGCTACAATCACAATAGCCCGCTGATTCCTAAAACACTGATGACGCTGATTATTGATTTTAAACTGAGCGGGCTAAAATAATCGTAATATTAAAAACTCATCGACAACATCGTTATCAGTGTTATCAGTGAGCAAAAAATCAGTGGGCTATGAAAGTAGGAATCGTTGGCCTGCCAAATGTTGGAAAATCAACATTATTTCAGGCCTTAACTAAAAAACAAGTGGATTGCGCCAATTATCCTTTCTGCACCATCGACCCAAACGTGGGAATTGTGGAAGTGCCGGATGAAAGGCTGACAAAACTTGCGCAAATAGACAAACCGAAAAAAATCGTTCCGGCAATTATTGAGTTTGTTGATATTGCGGGGCTTGTCCGCGGCGCGTCAAAAGGCGAAGGGCTTGGCAACAAATTTCTATCGCACATCCGCGAAGTAGACGCCGTTGTTGAGGTGGTGCGCGGATTTGAAAATCCGGACATTATTCACGTTGAAGGAAAAATCGACCCGAAATCGGATATTGAAACCATAAATTTAGAGCTGTCTTTCGCCGACCTTTCCACGGCGGAAAAACGATTGTCAACTTTAAAAAGCCAGGCAAAATCAGGCCTCACTCTTCAAATTAAAAAACAGATAGAAACTATGGAAAAAATTGTTGGCGCCCTGGAAAACGGAAAACCTGCCCGCGAGCTCTTGCTCTCGGAAGAAGAAAAAGATTTTGTAAAAGACCTTTGCCTTTTAACCTTAAAGCCGATAATTTACGTTTTAAATGTTGACGAAGAAACGGTAAAAACCGGAAAATTTCCTGAACTCGCCGCCAAACCGCTTATTCCTCTTTGCGTTCGGCTTGAAGCGGAACTCGCCGGCTTGCCAAAAGAAGAATTAAAAGATTATTTGGAAACATTCAGTTTAAAAATGACCGGGCTTGACAAGCTTGTCCGCGAATCTTACAAAATTTTAAATCTTATAACCTTTTTAACAAGCGGGGCGGATGAAACACGCGCCTGGACAGTCGCAAAAGGCTCAACCGCTCCGCAGGCGGCCGGAAAAATCCACACCGATTTTGAAAAAGGATTTATCAGGGCGGAAATAACTTCTTTTGACGATTACATAAAATACAACGGTGAAGCAGGCGCCAGAGAAAAAGGTCTTATTAGAATTGAGGGCAAGGAGTACATAATGCAAGACGGCGACGTTTGTTATTTTAGATTTAACTTATAAATAGAAGCAGATACACCCCAGTAGTAGAACGCTCCGCGTTCACTACGGGGCAAGCGCGGATAATCCCTAGGCAAAAAGCCGTGATGGCGGCCCGAAGGGCTTAGCCATTACGCAAATACACGCAGAAAATAAAAACCCCCGAAAAAATCAGGGATTTTTTAATTTTTTAAAATTACAACCCTTTTACTTCCGATATTTTTCGGTGTTTGGGCGGTTTGATGCCTCCTTTATGCAACTTGAAGAATAAATCCCCTTTTTCGCTTCGGTGCCCTTTTCGCCGTTTTGCACAATATCTGTCTTTTTCTCTAAGTTCCAGTAATTTTTCCGTGCCAATTTGTTTTTCCATTGCCTCGCTTTCCGACGTGTAATCTTTCGTTGCCCTTCCTTTTTCAAGAACCGGCTCTAAAAACTTCGCCGTTTCCCTGTCCATTTTTTCTCTAAGAACACGGCGCTCCTCGGCGCTCAATTTCACTTCGCCCGTTTTTGACGGCGCTTTTTTTGCTTCTTTTCCCCTTTTTTCCTTGCTGGCGATATTTTCTATCATTTTTTCCTCAACTTTGAACTTTTGTGGACCAAAAATTTCGCGTGACATACATGTAAAATTTAAAGATGATTCCTATATCAAATATAAAACAAATAAACGCTTGCGTCAAGGCGCCTTCAAAACCGAATAACATTTAACACAAAAAAATAAAGAGTCCTTAAAAAAGAACTCTCTGATGAAATCAAATCAGCTAAACCGCGTCCAACACTGAAGACACATTTTTTCTCCCTTAAATCTGACGATGTCGCCGTGGCAATGCGGACACTCGCCGTACCTCGGCGAGTAAAAATCGCAAATTCGGCACGAAACACTAACATCATCAAAACGCAAACTTGCATTCCGGCATTTCGGGCAGCCGAATTTTTTGGGCTTAAGGGGAAAAAACGACAATTTGCCGCGCGAACTAAATTTGTCGCGAAATTCTTGCAAGGCTGATTTTTTAGGAACAATTTTTTTCTTGGCCTTGTTAAAATCAATGATTTCTGCCACGGCTCAATTCTCAGGCTTTTTTTGATAAAGAGATGCTTCTCTTTTAATTTTAATCGCATCTTCCGGCACCACTAAAAAGATAGGGAGGAAACCCCTAAATACGTGATAATAATCTATCATAACAACTTTCTTCCCCTCTTTTGCCTTGCCTGTTTGAACACACAGCCATGTTCCGTCTTCATCACAGATAATGTCTCCCGGGTCAACTTCTACCAACAAGGCGGTGTCCCCAAAAGGAACTTTCACATTTGATACCATGCCGTTACCCCCCTCGCCGCTTTCTAATTCCACACATTTAATGCACTCAACAAAAATCTTATTCTCTTCCCCGGCAAAAAGATTATTCTCTTCCATTTTTGTCTCCTTTTTTAAAATTTTTAAAGATCTTGACTGTCACAATATCTTATTAAATAATGGGCTGTTTGTCAAGGTCTTCGAGTCTGAAAATATCTTAATGTTAAAGGCGCAATCTAAAGGTTGCGGCTACAATTTAAAATTCAGGCAGCCGCTCCGACTTTAAGTCGGAGCGCAATCTAAAAAGCGGCCAAACTTTAATCTTAAATCTTAAATCCTAAAACTAAAATTTCCCTCCAGATCATTTGATTTTCTCTGCCGTAAACCAAACCGCCGTTCGGGCCAAGTTGGCTGTTGAATTGTGTTTTAATTTCAGAAGGCAAGGGATTAATAATTTCAAATCCGATTTTTTCTATTTCTTTTTTCAAATCCATCCCCCGCGCTCCCCCTCCTTTCCCTAAATCCCCCCTGCCTCCCCCTTTCACAAAGGGGGAATAAGCCCCGCCTCCTGCGGGGCAAGGGGGATTTCCCCCCTTTCTCAAGGGGGGAATAAGCCCCGCCTCCTGCGGGGCAAGGGGGATTTTATAAATCGGCAAAATAAAAACCACCTTTCCGCCTGGTTTTAAAACTTTCCTAAATTCCTCAAAACTTTCCAAATATAAATTTTTTAATAAATTTATCAGCTGATTTACCCCCCCACCTTTCCCGAACACCTCGCGTTCTTGTCTTGAGGACGAGGGGAAATAAACAGAGGCAGAATCATTTCCACGGGATTCTATGCCTCGTGAAAAGGTGGGGGGGTTTATTTTTTCAGGAAGTTCATTGCCCCTCATCGGCGGACCTAAATACGGCTCGGCAATTATCGCGTCAATCGATTTTTCACCGACTTTTTTTGAGATTTCTCTGGCGTCGCAAATAAACACTTGACAGTTGTTCGTTGGCAACTCGAAATTATTTTTGAGCCAATTTAAATTTTCTTCCGCTGATTTTATCGCTTCGGCATCGTTGTCGGCGCCGATTATATTTTTATATCCCAAAATTATTGCTTCGCTTAAAATCGTTCCTGTCCCGCAAAACGGATCTAAAATTACTCCGTCTTTTGGCGCGCCCGATAAATTTATCATTATCTTTGCCAACTTTGGCGGCAGCATTCCGCGGAGCATATCGCGCGACGGCCTGCCATAATCGCGTTTTTCATATTCTTCAAATTCCTGAACCGCCAAGGTTTTGCCCAAAAAATTGGTTTTTCCATCGCCAAGCGCGACAAATTCCGCTCCGCGCCCCGACAAAAGCTTGTTTGTTTTTACCACCACCGAAGAAAGAGTGTCTTCTTTTGAAACAACAAAACGCGCGCTTCTGCCGTTTTCCCCGATTCTCTTTTTAACCGCCATTCCCAAATTTTTAACTCTCAATTTGATTTTGCCATAAACACTAATGCCGAAAAAAACCTTATTTTCTTTTGTCTGCCGGCAAAGCTCAAACAAAATATCCTCTTCTATATTTTTTACGCTTTCTTTGATTATTTTGCCAAATTTAATTGACCCGCCAAGCGATTCAAAATCTTCCGGCAAGTTTGGTTCGGCAGCAAACTCAAAAACGGCGAAATTGCCCGAAAAACTGCGCAATTTTACCTTTTCGCCGAAAAAAGCAAAAATTTCGGCAAGTGAAAGCGCGGGGTGATTTCCTAAAATAAAAAAATACAGCATATTGACAACATTTTATCTTTTATGTAATGTATATTATATATATTAAGAAAGCAAGAAAAGTAAAAAGAAAAAAGATTTTAAACTTAAATCTTTAATATTTAATCTTAAATCTTTTCCGCCCAAGGCGGATCCCTGCCCGCAGAGGCTACGCCTCAAGCGTTGCAGGCGGGCGCCTCTGGCGGAAATCTAAATTAAATTATGAAGGCATACGAACTACTTTACATTATACCACCAAAATTCACCGACCAAGAATTGAAAGAAATAGTCGCTGAGGTGGAAAATATTATCAAGGAAGCGAAATCCAACATTTTGGATTCGCGATTGCCGGAAAAAAGAATTCTTGCTTATCCGGTAAAACACTGCCGCATTGGCTTTTGCGGATTAATTAAATTTGAAAATGACGCCTCGGCTATTTCCAAAATAGACGAAAAACTGCGCATGATGCCAAATATTCTCAGGCACGGGGTATTTACATACAAAGAAACGCAGAAACCGTCTTTTGAAAAGGAAACAATCAAAAGAAAAGAAACGCGCCCGATTAAACCGAAAGAAAGACCGATGGTGCCTCCCGCAGAAGACAGGGTTGCCGAGGAATCTCCCAAATCGGATAAATCAGAAAAAATAAAATTGGAAGAATTGGATAAAAAATTAGAGGAAATTCTTAAGGAATAGAAGCAACTTGACGCGACTTGCAACGCCAAATCGCAACTTGACGCAACTTATCTCCCTTCGGGAGATCTCCCGCAGGGAGACAACGCAACTTTACGCTAAATAATGTAAAAAGATTATACATTAAATGCGTTAAGTGGCGTATTATAAAGTGGCGTAGAGTAGCGATTTGCGTAGTCAGTTGCGTAAAGTGGCGTTGACTATGAATCTCAATAAAGCCATGATTATTGGCAATCTTACGCGCGACCCTGAAACGCGCACCACTCCAAGCGGCCAAACGGTAGCGAACTTTTCTGTCGCCACAAATTTAGTTTGGACGGACGCAACCGGGCAAAAACAAAAAAAAGTTGAGTTTCATAACGTGGTTGCATGGCGGAAACTCGCCGAAATCTGCGCCCAATATTTAAAAAAGGGCGGAAAGGTTTACGTTGAAGGCCGGCTGCAGACAAGGGATTGGCAGGGCCAAGACGGCGTTAAAAGATACCGTACCGAAATTATTGCCGATAATATGATTATGCTTGACCACGGCAATGCGAACGCCAACGAGCCGGCGGCTAGCGCCTCGTCTGAACCTTCTGAGCCCGCCTTGCCAACCGAGATAACAAATGAAACGGCGACAGAAGAAATCAAAGTTGAAGAAGTTCCATTTTAATAGAAGCCGCCTCATCCCGACAGGTCGGGATGAACGCCGCGCTTCCGCCAACGCCGTTTTAACGCCGTTATTTATTATTCTGTCATTGCGGGTAGCTCAGGTCTTTAGACCTGAAAAACATCAAACCTAAAGGTTTGAGTTACACTATGC